>Ga0209515_10002114_pt1 | contig 31252 bp, 31 predicted proteins | sample Subgroupgradi54m_FD_187454 | JGI IMG/M metagenome (GOLD analysis project Ga0209515, IMG submission 187454) | Subsurface groundwater microbial communities from S. Glens Falls, New York, USA - GMW60B uncontaminated upgradient, 5.4 m (SPAdes)... ... | reverse complement strand
CCCCTTGTCCACCGCCATCTGCACCGCCTCGCGGATGACCCCCTCGGTCGAGCCCCAGCCGATGATGCCGATCTCCGGACGCTCGAGGCCGTAGCTGCGCGCCAGCTCGTTCGCGATCACTTCGACGGCGTGGAACTTCCCATACCGCTTCTGAGTCGTGCGCAGGTGCATCTCGTGGTTCGAGGCGGCCGGGTAGCCGACCTCATCGTGCTCCAACCCCTCCGCCACGTAGCCGCCCCCGGCCATCCCAGGGAACGACATCGGTGAGATGTGATCCGGGGTCAACCGATACCGCTTGTAGTCGCGCAGCTCCTCCGGTGTGGGCGTGCGCCGCTCGATGATGGGAACTTTCGAGGGATCAGGCACCGGCACGGTGGCCTTGCGGTGGCCCAGCGAGGCGTCGGAGAGGACGACGACCGGCATCTGAAACTGCTCCGAGAGGTTGAAGGCGCGCATCGCGCCGTAGAAGCAGTCCTCAACGCTCGTCAACCCCATGACAATGCGCGGGCACGCCCCGTGGCCCCCGTAGACGGCCAAGTACAGATCTCCCTGTTCGGTTTTCGTCGGCATGCCGGTGGAGGGTCCCACGCGTTGGACATCGACGATCACGGCGGGGATCTCGGCGGCGACGGCCAGACCCATCATCTCCGTCATCAGCGAGAACCCTGGGCCCGACGTGGCGGTCATCGCCTTCTTCCCCGCGAAGGACGCCCCCAGGACCGCCCCGATGGCCGAGATCTCATCCTCAGTCTGCAGGACGAAGCCGCCGAGCTTCGGCAGCTCCTTCGCCAGGAACTCCATGATGTCCGTCGCCGGCGTGATGGGGTAGCCGGCGTAGAACCGGCAGCCCGCGGCGATGGCGCCGAGCGCGAACGATTCGTTGCCGGAGAGCACGAGCTCCTTCGTCTTGCGCGGGCCGGGCCCGAGGCGGATCGACTCGCGCTTCTGCTGGCTCTTCGCGTACTCGGCTCCGATGTGGAGCGCCTGGAGGTTCTTCTGCACCACCATCTCTCCCTTGCGGGTGAACCGTTCCTTGAGCAGCTCCTCGAAGAGCGGCAGCGGGATGTCAAAAAACTGGGCCAGCACCCCGAGCGCGACGATGTTCTTCGTCAGCTTGATGCCAACTTTCTCGGTGGCCAACGAGGTCATCGGGATGCCATAGAAGATGAGCGAATCCGCAGACGGTGGGGTGAAGCTGTCCGAATCATAGAGCACGACCCCGCCGGAGCGCACATCGTGGTAGTGCTTCTGGTACGCCTCCTCGTTGAAGGCGAGGAGCACGTCCACCGCAGCGCCATAGGAGAGCAGCAGGTTCCCGGAGGCCCGGACCTGGTAGTTGGCGTGCCCGCCCTTGATCTCGGCCGGGTAGGTGCGGAAGGTGTAGATCTCAAAGCCGGCACGGGCGAGCGCGATCGTCAGCATCTCGCCGGTGATGATCACCCCTTCTCCACCCTCTCCCCCGACACGAAACACGTAATCAATCATCGTCACCTTCACTCCATTGATCAGGTGATGGCCTCAGCCACGACACCAGCCGCATCAGACTGTGCACGTTCCATGCGCCAGACCGGCTGGGCTTGTTCACCGTCATGCCACGGCGGCGTGACCCGAAACTCCAGCGATCCCACCGGCAACTTCTCGCTCTTCGTGTGCCGGCAAATCAGCGAGACGGCCAAGCGCGCTGCCTCATCGCTCCACTCCCCAGTGAGTAATGCCGCGGGTCCAGCAAATTGGGGTCGCAGACAGGTATAGCCAGGTTGCGCATGGCCCTCCAGCATGAGATTCTCGATTTCGTTTCGTCCCAGGATGATCTTCGTCCTCGGGCCTACGCGGAAGTGGCGACCCACCGTCAAGAGCTCCATGTCCTTCGTGGTCGGCCGCTCCTCGTGGGCGAAGAGATCTTTCGCCTTGTTCGCGAAATGCTCATCCGTCAACAAGCACCCGCCGGCCGGGGTCGAGTAGCCGCTGATCCCCTCGGCCTGGGCCAGCGCCATCTGCTCCTGGCGCGAGCGGCCCGCGATCCGCAGCAGCCGGTCACGGTCCACGACGCCCAGCAGCTCGGGGAGCGTAGGCTCCAGCAGCTGCGCGGAGAGGGGCCGCAGCAGCAACCCCTCCAACCCGCTCTCGGCTTCGATGAGGCCCAGCGGCCGGCGCATCTGGGACATCGGCCGCTGGCCGAGCACCTCCCCCGTCACGACGAACCCGGCCCCGAGCTCCTGCATGTACTGCCTGGCGATCCGGAACATGTAGATTCGGCAGTCAATGCACGGATTCATCCCGGTGCCGTAGCCGTATTTCGGCTGCCGGATGACGTCCAGGTACGCCTCGCCCACCGGAAGCACCATCAAGGGAATGCCCAACTGCTGCGCGCACGACACCGCCTTGTCTTTCTCGCAGCAGCCCCAGCTCATCGACAAAAACAAGCCCTGGACCCCGATGCCTTGCTCCAGCATCAGCTTCGCGGCCAGGGCACTGTCGAGCCCGCCAGAAATCAGGGCGATGCACGTGCGTTCCATGTTTGCCAACTTCTCAAGGAGCTAATACAAACGCATTATCTTCTGAGACATTCCGCGGGATAATGCGTTTGTATCATATGGCATGGCAAGCAGTTCCAATTATACAAACGCACCTGAGCGCTCAAGAATGAGTGCGTTTGTATTAGACGGCCACGAGGATCTCTTGGCCCTCGACCTTCACGTCGTACGTCTGGAGTGTCAGCGAGGGATTCATCCCGCACGCGCCGGAGCTGACGTCGTACGTCCAGCCGTGCCAGGGGCATGTCACGGTCGTGCCGGAGAGGCTGCCCTCTCCCAGCGGACCGCCGCGGTGCTTACAGGTATTGTCCGTCGCGTAGAACGTCCCGTCGCAGTTGAAGATCGCGAGCGTCTTCCCGCCGACCTCCACAACCTTGCCGGTTCCAACAGGGATTTCTGATGTGTTCGCAACTTTCGTCATCGTCGTCATTGTTGGCCTCTATCGCACTGAGTGATTAAGTGATTGAGTAATTAGGTGATTAAGTAAAATTGCCATTCCTTTCCTCACTCACTTACTCACTTAATCACTCAATCACTGCCTTTAAATGAAATCTTCCATGATCGCCGCCAGATCGTTGCGGACCAGCGGCTGCTTGGCGAGCGCCTTGCCGCTGCGCAGGGCCGGCTCTTCATCTTCATAGGTGGGGCGATCGACCTTGTAGAAGAGCCCGATGGGGATCCTGGCGCCCCACTCGAACGCTTTCTCCATCGCCAGGCGAAAGTCCGACGTGTCGTGCCGCTCCTCTTCCAGTTTGTAGATCCGTTCGCGGAACCACGGATAGGTGTTGTGCTTGTTGTACGTCACGCACGGCGAGAAGACATCCACGAGCGCGAAGCCCTTGTGCTCGATGGCGCCTTTCATGAGCTGGGCGAGGTGCAGGTTCTCCCCGGAGAAGGCCCGGGCCACGTACGTGGCGCCACAGGTGAGTGCGAGCGCGATGGGACTGAGCGCGACCTCGATCGTCCCTTCCGGTGTGGATTTGGTGCGGATGTCCTTCTCCGTCGTCGGGGAGGCCTGCCCGGTCGTGAGGCCGTAGACCTGGTTGTCCATGACAATGTAGGTCATGTTGATGTTGCGCCGACAGGTGTGGACGAAGTGGCCCACGCCGATCCCGTAGCCATCGCCGTCGCCGCCGGTCGCGATCACGGTCAGGTCGTGGTTACCGAGCTTCGCGCCGGTCGCCACCGGCAGGGAACGGCCATGGAGCCCGTGGAACCCATAGGCGTTGATGAACCCGGGCAGATTGGACGAGCAGCCGATTCCCGATACGATCTGCACGTTATGCGGCGCGATGTCGAGTTCTGCGAGGGCGCGCTGGAGCGCGTTGAGCACCGCGAAGTCCCCGCATCCCGGACACCAGTCCGGCTTGACCTTCCCGATATACTCCTTCACCTGCGCCATCTGTTTTTTCTCCGCTTCTTTTTCTCACTCACTCACTTAATCACTCAATCACTCAATCACTCAATCACTATATTAATGCTGTCGCGCCACTTCCGCCCCGTTCGCCGGCGCCTCAAGGGGGGAGAAGTCCGGAGGGAGTCCCTCATCGCTGATGACGGAGGCGACGACGGACGTGGTCGGCCGCGTCCTCAGGATGGTCCGCGCCTGGTCGATGACTTGCTTCGGTTCGAACGGCTCGCCGTCGAACTTCCGCAGATGGTGCTGGATGGCGATTCCGGTTTCCATGCGGATGAGCTTGACGAGCTGGCCGGTGTAGTTGGCTTCGACCGACATCGTCATCTTGCACCGCGTGAGGGCCGCCGTGACCCCATCCACCGGAAACGGCCAGAGGGCGTCGAGGCACAGGACGTTCACCGCCAATCCTTCCTTGTTCAGGGCCTCCATCGCCTCGAGCATCACCTGGTAGGTCGAGCCCCACCCGACGAGGGTCAAATCGGCATCCCGCGGCCCGTCGATCTGCGGGGCGGGGAGCTCCTTGAGAAGGTAGCCGATCTTGCGCATGCGCTTCTCCATCATCTTCACGCGCATGGCCGGGTTCGTGAAGACGTCGCTGATGACGACCCCGGTCTCGTCGTGCTCGTCCGTCGCCGACGTGTAGACCGTCCCCGGAGTCCCGGGCAGCGCGCGCGGAGACACGCCCGTCTTGGTATCGAGGAAGCGCTTGTAGGAGCCGTTGGCTTGCGTGACGAACTCCCCGCGTTCGATGGGGATGTGGTTGAGGTTGACCCCATCGAACGTCTCCAGCCGTTCAGCGAGATACAGGTCCGTGGCGATCATGACCGGACACTGATACTGCTCGGCGAGGTTGAAGGCTCGGATCGCCGTATCGAAACACTCTTGCAGCGTCCTCGGTGCGAAGATCACTTTTGGGAACTCCCCTTGCGAGGCCCCGATCAGCTGGAACAGGTCCCCCTGCTCGGTTTTCGTCGGCAACCCGGTCGATGGGCCGCCCCGCTGGGCATTGACGATGACGACGGGTGTTTCGGTCATCCCGGCCTCGCCGATCGCTTCGGTCATCAGCGAGAAGCCGCCGCCGGACGTCCCGGTCATCGCGCGCACGCCGACGTGCCCGGCCCCGATCGCCATGTTGAGCGCCGAGATCTCATCTTCGCATTGTTTGACGAGCAGGCCGGTCTTGGCGGCGTACTTGACGAGCCAGTGGAGGAGCGAGGAGGCGGGAGTCATGGGGTAGGCCGAGTAGAACCGGCAGCCTGCGGCGATGGCGCCGAAGCCGATCATGGGGTTGCCGCCGGCGAGCGGCCGGCGCTTGCCATCGCCTGCCCCGACGCGGATGCCGCCCGGCTGGAACTGCTCCTTCGCAAACGCCATGGCTTTGTCAAACGCGTCGAGGTTGATCTGGATCACCGCGTCGCCCTTCTTCGTAAACCGTTCTTTGATGAGCGCGCGGATCGCCGCCGCATCCAAGCCGAGCACCTGCATGAGGGCGCCCATCAGCGCGGTGTTCTGCATCTGCTGATTGCCGACGAGCGCCATCACCGGGATGCCGATCAGCTGGACGTCCTTGGCGAGCCCGTCCGGCTTGGCCTGGAACTTGTCGGTGTTGTAGAAAACCGCTCCGCCCGGAACCACCCGCTTGCTGTAGCGCTGGAAGCTGTCTGCGTTGAGCGCAATCAAGTAGTCGAGGTCATCACCCTGGGTGTAGACCTTGTGGGTGCCGATGCGGATGTGCATGCACACGTGGCCGCCCCGGATGACCGACTGGTAGCTGTTGTAGGCGAAGACGTGGTAGCCGGAGCGCGAGCAGGCCTGCGCGAACGACTCGCCGGCGGAGGCGATCCCGTCCCCCGCCGCCCCGCCGACCCAGACTGTGAGCTCGCTGAGTGTTTGTGTCATGGCCGTTCCGATACCAACGCGGTCTTGCTGGTCATCGCCGGGCGGCTGATCTCTTGGGTCATCTTCGTGATCTTGCCCGCCACCTCGAGCGCTTCCCCGAATCGTCGCTGCCACATGTTCCGACCGAAGATGAAGCCCGTCACGCCGGCCTCCAGCGCCACCTTCACATCGTCGAAGAGCTCGTCATCGGTGCGCTTCGCGCCGCCGGACATCAACGTGAGCGTGCGCCCCGCCGAGGCGACCACATGGCTCAACATCTCAAGCTTGGAGAACTTCAGGTCCCGGTACTCCTTGGGATACTGGGCGCGCTTCTCCTCGTCGATCTTCGGGTAGTTGACCTTGACGATGTCGGCCCCGAGCTCCTGCGCCACCCGGGCCGCGTAGCTGACCGCATAGAGACTCTCCCGGCCGCCCTTCTCCTCCATGTAGGTCCCGCGCGGGTAGGCCCACATGATGATCGGCATGCCGGCGCGCTCGGCGTCGCGGCGCACCTTGCCGAACTGCATGAAATCGTCGTCCTGTCTTGGGGAGCCGATATAGCAAGTATACCCGATGGCGTCCGCCCCCAGTCGCACCGCATCCTCGACGCTGGCATTGCAGGTCGAGAAGGCTTCGTCGTCGGGCGGCACCTCGGTTTTCCCATTGATCTTGAGGACGAGCGGCACCTTGCCGGCGAAGGCCCGGAGGTACTTCTCCGCGATCCCGACCTGGAAGGCGATGGCCGAGAAGCTGCCCTCGAGCGCCAGCCGTAGCTGGAACTCCGGGTTGAGGCTCTCGGGATTGATGAAGAAGTCGCGCGGCCCATGCTCCAGCCCCTGATCAATCGGCAGCACCATCAGCCGCCCATTGCCCGGCCCGTACTTGTGGAGCAAGCGGTAGAGCCGGATCTTCTTCCCGGTCGGCAGATCCAGATCTTCGAGGGTCACCGGACGCGTGGGCATGTACGCACTCCTTCTGCTTGTGTGGGCGACGTGGAGATCAAAACCGGATGCCGGCCTGCTTGAGGAAGGACTGATCGGCGTCGGTCAACTCGAAGCGGAGCTCATCGCCTGCGGTCGCGGGCTTGCCGCCGATGAGCGGCACGACGTAAATCGCCAGCTCGAGCTGGTCCTCCCGCAGCATCTTGCGCAGCTCTCCGAACTCGCTCGACTTCGCGACGATCTTCTGGATCGCCTTGTTCAGCTTCTTCAGGTGTTTTGCCAACCGCTTCTCAAGCTCCATGGACGGCGTCCTCCAGCAGCTTCTCCGTCGTCTGTGAAATCCGCATCGAACAGAACTTCGGCCCGCACATCGAACAGAACTTCGCCTCCTTGTAGAACCCGTCGGGGAGCGTCTCGTCGTGCATCTTGCGCGACGTCTCCGGGTCGAGCGACAGCGCGAACTGGTTCTCCCAATCGAACGTGAACCGGGCGTGCGAGAGCGCGTCATCGCGGCTCCGCGCGCCACGTCGGCCTCGCGCCACATCGGCCGCGTGGGCGGCGATCTTATACGCGATCACGCCGTTGCGCACGTCCTCGTCGTTCGGCAACCCCAGGTGCTCTTTCGGCGTGACGTAGCACAAGAGGCTCGAACCGTACCAGCCGACCATCGCCGCGCCAATCGCCGAGGTGATGTGGTCGTAGCCTGGCGCGACGTCGGTGACGAGCGGGCCGAGGGTATAAAACGGCGCCTCGTGGCAGTACCGTTGCTGGAGTTTCACGTTCATCTCCAGCTGGTCCATCGGCACATGCCCAGGGCCTTCGATCATCACCTGGACGTCCTTCGTCCACGCGCGCTCGGTCAACTCCCCCAGCGTCTTGAGCTCCGCCAACTGCGCCTCATCCGACGCGTCGGCCAGGCAGCCCGGCCGGAGGCTGTCGCCGAGGCTGTAGGAGACATCGTGCGCGCGCAGGATGTCGCTGATCTCATCAAAGCACTCATAGAGCGGGTTCTGCGCGTGGTGGGTCGCCATCCACTGCGCGAGGAGGCTGCCCCCGCGGCTGACGATCCCGGTGATGCGGTCCTTCACGAGCGGCAGGTACTCCAGGAGAATGCCAGCATGGATCGTCATGTAATCGACGCCTTGCTCGGCCTGCTCCGTGATCACCTGCAGCAGAAGCGCTGGGGTTAAATCCTCGACTCGCTTCACCCGGGTGACCGCTTCATAGATCGGCACCGTCCCCAGCGGCACCGGGCTGGCGGCGATGATGGCCTTGCGGATGGCCGGGATGTCGCCGCCGGTCGAGAGGTCCATGACGGTATCCGCCCCGTAGTGCACCGCCATGTGAAGCTTCTTGAGCTCCCCGGCCTCGTCCGAGGTCACCGCGGAGTTGCCGATGTTGGCGTTGATCTTGACGCTGGCCACGGTGCCGACCCCCATCGGGTCGAGGCTGATCGCGAGGTGGTGGATGTTGGCCGGGATGATGAGCCGCCCCCGGGCGATCTCCGAGCGGATGAGCTCCGGGTCGAGCTCCTCTCGCTGCGCCACCCGTTTCATGGCCGCCGTCACAACCCCTTGTCTGGCCAACGCGAGCTGCGTCACCGCCGGCCCCTTCGCTTCCATGCTCGCTCCCCTCCTCCAGAAAACGCTGTTTTATTATTGTAGCAAAAACGGGCCCCTCCCGCCATCACAATTGACAATCACAATTGACAGAGTTGGCCTGTCTTGACAACAACGAGCCAGACCAGGTATGGTTTAGACAACTTGTAAGCGCCTTCCCTTGTGGGGATCGCTCGGCTGCCAGCACGTCAAGGAAGGTAGGCTGAGAAGCCCATCCGGCGGATGGGTTTTTTTGCTGTTCAACGAAGATGACCCATCACACCAATCTGTCCATCGGAGAAGCCGCCAGGTGGCTCGGCGTGGCTCCCAGGACCGTGTACCGGCTGGTCCAGGGAGCCCGGCTCCCCGGCTTCAAGGTGGGCAGGCAGTGGCGCTTCAACCAGGAGATGCTGGAGGCCTGGATCGAGGACCGGGTGACGGCTGAGCGGTTGAAGGCCGAAGCCGGCAAACAGGTTGTGCGGAGGCAAGGCGATGGTGAGATGGGTTGACCCGGCGATCCCGACCCAAGACGCGAAACTGAAGATTTTGCTCGTTGAGGACAACCCCGGCGACGTCCGCCTGCTACGCGAGGCCTTAGCGGAAGCCGGCACCGCGCAATTTGAGCTCACGCATCTGGAGCGGCTTGGCGATGCGCTCAGGGTGATGGGGAACGAACCGTTTGATGTGGCCTTGTTGGATCTCTCCCTGCCGGACAGCCGGGGGCTTGAGACGTTCCTCAAGCTCCATGCCTCAGCGCCCCAGATGCCCATCGTCGTGATGACCGGCCTGGATGATGAGGCCTTTGCGGTTGAGGCGCTACGGGCAGGCGCCCAGGACTACCTCGTGAAGGGCCAAGTGGATGGCAAGACGCTCGCCCGAGTCATGCGCCATTCGATGGTGCGCAAGCAAGCCGGAGAGGGACAGCATGGATAAGGCGAACGCGGTGACGAGTCCCATCACGCCGGTTTCCATCGCTGCCCTGGCCGTGGCTGCCGTGGTGGCGTTTGTGAATTACCGCATGGTGGGGCAGCAGGTCCTGGCCGATGAATCGACCACGGTCATCACGCTCAGCAGTCGCCAACCGCTGTTGGTGCAGCAAACCGCACTGCTCGCCCAGCGTCTGGTCAACGCTCAGGACCCGATTGGGCGGGCGGAGTTGCGAAAAGGGCTCCTGGATTCGGCCAAACTCATGGAGCGGATCCACGCGGGTCTGGTGAACGGGGAGAAGGGGCTGAATCTCCCAGGCAGGCCTTCGCCACAGGTGCGCTCGATCTACTTCGAGCCCACCACGCTGCTGGACACCCAGATGCGCACGTATCTGGACGAGCTGATGGCGCTCTCCCGCGCCAGCGACGCAGAGCTCACCCCTGATAACCCCTCCCTCCACTACATTCAGACCACGGTCTCTGGGAGGGAGTTGCTGGATGCCCTTGATGCCCTCGTGAACCAATACTACCAGGAACGCAACCTGAGAATCAGCGGGCTCCGACGCCTGGAAATGGGGCTCTTCCTCCTCACCGTCTTCCTGCTCCTCGTGACGGTCTGGCTGATGGCCCGGCCACGGCTGCGTCAATTGAGGCAAGAGCGAGAAACCGGATTGAGGGCGTTGAACGAGACCATCGAGCAGCGCGCGAAGGAACTGGCGCGCTCCAACGCCGAACTGGAACAGTTCGCCTATGTGGCCTCGCATGATTTGCAGGAGCCGCTGCGCATGGTCGCCAGCTACTGTCAGTTGTTGCAGAAGCGGTACCAGGGCAAGCTCGATGCGGATGCAGACGAGTTCATCGGCTATGCCATCGATGGGGTCATCCGGATGCAGGCGCTGATCAATGATCTGTTGACCTATGCGCGCGTCGGCACCAGAGGCAAGCCGTTCGAGCCAATCGACTGCGTGGAGGTCGTAGATCGTACCCTCGCCAATCTGACGACGGCGATCGAGGAGACGCATGCGGTGGTGACCTCGAACGGCCTGCCCACCGTCATGGCGGATGGCACCCAACTGACGCAACTGCTCCAGAACCTCATCAGCAATGCCGTCAAATTCCATACATCCGATGCGCCTCCGCGCGTGCAGATCGAGGCCACGCGCGATGGGCAGGAGACCGCCTGGGTCTTCTCCGTCCGGGATAACGGCATCGGGATTGCTCCAGAACACCGGGAGCGGATTTTCGGAATCTTTCAGCGCCTGCACACGAGTCGGGAGTATCCAGGCACGGGGATTGGTCTGGCCGTGTGCAAGAAGATCGTGGAGCGCCACGGCGGGCGCATCTGGGTGGAGTCGACGCCAGGACACGGCGCCACATTCTCCTTCACGATTCCTGATCAGCAGGCATGATCCGATGAGCCAGCCCGAGCCGAAGCGTCCCATGGAGATCCTGTTGGTTGAGGACAACCCCGGCGACGTCCGCCTCATGAGGGAAGTCCTCAGGGGAGGGACGGCTCCCCACCACGTCCGCGCGGTCGGGGATGGCGAAGAAGCCCTGGCGTTCCTTCACCGAAGGGGCACGTATGCCGAGGCCCCACGGCCGGACCTCATCCTGCTTGATCTGAACCTGCCCAAGAAGGACGGCCGCGAGCTGTTGGCGGAGATCAAAGCCGATCTGAGCCTGAGGCGCATTCCAGTGGTCATCCTGACAACCTCACAGGCGGAGGAGGACATTATCAAGAGCTACGACCTGCATGCCAACTGCTACATCACCAAGCCGGTCGATCTCGACCAGTTCATCACGATCACGAAGTTGATTGAAGAATTTTGGCTCACCCTTGTGAAGCTGCCGCCGGAGTAACCCGTCATGGCCGATCAACCAATTCGAGTGCTCCTTGTCGAAGACAATCCCGGGGACGCTCGGCTCATTCGGGAATTGCTGGCTGAGGTCCCAGAGGCGACGTTTGAGGTGATGCATACGGAACGCGTCTCGGACGCGCTCGACTGGCTGGCCAAGGCACACGTCGATGTGATCCTGGCTGACTTGGCGCTGCCGGATGCCACCGGACTCCAGACCGTCAACCGGTTGCGCGACCAAGCGCCAGAGGTGCCCCTCGTGGTGTTGACGGGGACGACGGTGGACGACCGGGTGGCGCTTCAAGCGCTGCAAGAGGGGGCGCAGGACTATCTCGTGAAGGGTCAGGTGGACAGTCGCCAACTGGGGCGCGCGCTGCGCTATGCCATCGAGCGCAAGCAGCTCCAACGGAACTTGGAGGAGGCGAATGCGCGCTTGAAGGCACTCTCAGCCCTCAAGGATGAGTTTGTCGCCAATATCAGCCACGAGCTCCGCACGCCCCTGGCCACGATTCGAGAAGGCATCAGCCTGGTCCTGGATGAGGTCGCTGGGCCGGCCAGCGACGAGCAGCGACAGTTCCTCGCCATTGCCAGGAAGGACGCCGAACGCCTCAGTGCGCTCATCGATAACCTCCTCGATCTGTCGAAGATTGAAGCGGGGAAGGTGACGCTGGCCCGGCGCCGGGTGGATCTCCTGGAGCTGGTTCGGCAGACCTGTCAGTCGTGCCGGCGCATCGCCGGAACACGCCGGCTCGTGTGCGAGGAGCGCTCGGTCCCCCCGGTCTTTGCCGATCCCGACCGGATCCTTCAGGTCCTGACCAATCTCGTCTCGAACGCCGTGAAGTTCACCGCTGAGGAGGGCACGGTGACGTGTCGCCTCGAAGCGCGGGACGGGGCCGTGGCGGTGTCGGTCCAGGATGACGGCGTGGGCATCGCCCCGGACGATGTGCCACACCTGTTCAAGAAGTTCTCCCAGGTCGGGACGTCCGACGGTCGTCCCAAGGGAACCGGCCTGGGGCTGGCGCTCTGCAAGGAGTTGGTCGAATGCCACAGCGGGACCATCGCCGTCACCTCCGCTCCCGGGAAGGGGTCAACCTTTACGTTGACGCTCCCCCTCTACACCGCCACGGGGGCGCTGGAAGAGCACTTCGCGGAACTGGCCAGGGCGGCACGGCAAGGCGACGTGGACACGGTGGGCCTGATCGCCCTGGACGGGAGACCATGCTGCGAGCACCGGCCAACAGTCCAGCAGGGACATCCGCCGCGGGACCTGGGGCATCTCGCGGAGCTGATCCGGCAGCACGTCCACCGGAAGGACGTGGTGTTGACGGTCGAGCCCCACTGGGTGGTCATCCTGACGCTCACCGACGGGGCAGGGATCCAGGCGGCGGTGCGGCGCCTGCGGTCTGTGGTGGGCCTGGACGGGGACGTCCCGTTCGGCGCGGCGCTCTACCCGGCAGATGGCCAGGACGTCCACGCCCTCTTGGCGAAGGCGACAGGGACTCTCGATCGTGGACTGGCAGCCATAGAGGGTCTGCCAGATGGGGCTTCCCTAGTCCGCGAGCCTCCCGATGGCTGACACACCGCGGATCTTGCTCGTGGACGATGAAGAGAACCTCGTCAAGCTGATCGAGGCTCGCCTCCGACATGCCGGGTACGACGTGCTCATCGCCAGGGATGGGGCCACGGGCCTCGAGATGGCCCGGACACAACAGCCGGCTGTGATCATCCTGGATCTCATGTTGCCCAAGCTCAACGGCTACGAGGTCTGCACGATGCTCAAGCAGGACACTCGGTACCAGAAGATCCCCATCATGCTGTTTACCGCGAAAGGCATGGAGCGGGATAAACAACTTGGGCTTGAGTGCGGGGCGGATGCCTATATGCGCAAGCCCTTTAAGTCGCAGGAGTTCCTGGAGCAGGTCAGCCGGCTGATCAACGCCGCCCACCGCTCCGGCGACACACCAGCCTGACCGCGTTACGACGCCAGATCCGAGCGGATGAGCGTCAGGAATTCGGCCCGGGTCTTCTCGCTCGAGCGGAAGGCCCCCAGCATGGAGCTCGTCACCGCCCGCGCGTTTTGCTTCTGGACCCCGCGCATCATCAGGCACAGGTGGCTCGCCTCGATGACGCACGCCACGCCGAGAGGCTTGACGTGCTCGCTGATCGCCTCCGCGATCTGGGTGGTGAGCCGCTCCTGGACTTGCAGTCGGTGGGCGAAGCAGTCCACCAAGCGCGGGATCTTGCTCAACCCGATGATCTTCTTATCCGGCACATAGGCGATGTGGCACCGGCCAAAAAACGGCAGCAGGTGGTGTTCGCACAGACTGTGAAAATCGATGCCTTTGACCACCACCATCTCATCCTGCTTGACGGTGAAGCACCGGTTCAAAATCTTGGCCGGATCCTGCCGGTAGCCTGAGGTCAAAAACTGGAGCGACCGCTTCACGCGCAAGGGCGTGCGCCGCAGCCCCTCTCGGCTTGGGTCCTCACCGAGGAGCCGCAACAGGAGCCGCACCGTCCCCTCCCACTCCTTGCCGACGGAAATCTCCAGCACTTGCCGCAATTGCTTCAGCTCCTCATCCATGCTCGCTCTCCTCTACGGTCAGACGCTCGGAAAGGCGTGCTCGCATCATCAACGCGCCTCGTGGATGACTTCGCGCACCGTTTCGGTGCGGACTTCCTTCACCTTTTCCTGATCCAGCGTTGGCTGCCGATCCAAGAGAATCTCCGGCGTGGCGACGAACCGCCTGGGGCTGGGCAGGATGGCCGACACCGTCTGAAGGTCGACCCAGCCCTCCTCCAACTGATTCAACAACAGCGTCTGGAACCTGAGGTAGGTCTTGGATCCGAGCGTGTCGATGCCCACCAGTCGCACGTTCGACAGCCGGTCCACTTCTCCTGGAAACAGACCCAAGAAGACCTCGTAGGTCTGGGTCGTGTTGAAGAGACTGCTGGCGTCGGACAACTGAGCCGGCGGCGGCTTGGTCTGGGCCTCCTCGGCTCCGACCGGCGCACCGACCCGCGCACTCAACGCCAACAGGCTGACGAGGCACAGGCCTCTCCTACGAGTGCGGCCCATCACTCACCTCCATTTCTCCATCAGCTCGAGCAGGAGACGCACGCCGATGCCGACCGCCCCTTTCGGGATGTACGGCTTGTCTCGCTCCGTCCAGGCCGTGCCGGCGATATCGAGGTGCGCCCAGGGCAACCCTTCCGCGAACGTCTCGAGGAACTTCGCCGCCGTGACGGTGCCGGCCTGCCCGGTATCCGTGACATTCTTGATGTCCGCGATATCGGATTTCAGCATCTCCGCATACTCGTCCCACAGCGGCAGCCGCCAGACCCGCTCGTGCGTGACCTTCCCCGCCTGATTGATGCGGGCGGCCAGCCGCTCATCCTTCGTCATCAGCCCAATCGCTTCGGCGCCGAGCGCCACGATGCAGGCCCCGGTCAGCGTCGCCAGGTCCACGACGCAGTCCGGCTTGTAGCGTTTGGCGTAGTGGAGGCAATCTGAGAGGACGAGCCGACCCTCGGCATCGGTGTTGATGACTTCGATCGTCTTTCCCGAAAGCGTTTTCACGACATCGCCCGGCTTCTGCGCGGCGCCGGAGGGCATGTTCTCCGTCGCCGCAATGATGCCGACGATTCGAAACGGCAGTTTCAACGTGGCCGCCGCCTTGACGGTGCCCAGCACCGCCGCGGCCCCGGACATGTCGTACTTCATCTGCTCCATCTTCGCCGCAGGCTTGATGCTGATCCCACCGGAGTCAAACGTGATGCCCTTGCCGCAGAGCGCAAACGTCGCCTTCGCGCGCGCCGGCCGGTAGTCGAGGACAATGAACTGCGCCGGCTGGACGCTGCCTTGCGCCACGCCGACGATGCCGCCGAAGCCAAGCCGTTTCAACTGAGGGAACGGGATCACCCGACACCTCAGTCGGTGCTGTTTCGCGATCGCTCTCGCTTGGTTGGCCAAGTAGGTCGGGGTCACGATATTTGACGGGCCGGTAATGAGGTCGCGCACGAGCGTCACCGCCTCGGCGATGACTTCGCCCTTCTCCGCGGCGCGCGTGACCGCGGCCACCTCGCCGGCTCGCTCAACCAGGAGGGTGATCGCATCAATGCGCTTGTTCCGTTCGTGCTTCGGCACCTGCTTGAGCTTGTCGTAGCGATAGAGCCCCAACAAGGCGCCTTCGGTGAGCGCCTGCGCGACACTGGCTGCGTTGCCGAGCGCTCGATCGATGAGCACGGGCAGGGCCAGTGAGCGGTGGCCGCGGGAGCGCACGGTCCGTGCCGCAGTCCCAGCAAACTGCCGCGCGGCCTCAAGCGAGAGGTCCTTCGCCTTCCCCAACCCGACGACGAGAACCCACCGGTTGCCCCGTGGCAGGAACGCCGTCTCATTGCGCGCGCCGCGGAACCCGGCGCCGGCCAATAGCTGCGTGAGACCTCGATCGCGCGCCGCGTACGCCGGCAACACCCGCTCTGGCCGCGTCTCCCCCTCCAGCGCCGCGAACACCTGCACGCCGTCACGCCCCTGTCCGACCTTGCCCACCTTCACCTGAATACGCATCTACCCTCCTCACCTGTGTTGAAGGAAAAAGGACATCAGTTTGAAGCCTTCCTCGAATCTCGTGGTCGAGGCCTTGACCGCTGACTCGCTGTAGGACGTGACCGCGTCCTTCGGGCCGTTCGTCGCGTAGAGCGCAAATGGCACTGGCTCGGCGATGTGCGTCTTCAGCGCGGTGCTCGTCGGGTGGTCGCACACAATCATGATCGCGAACGGCTCGCCGCGCTTTTTCAGCCCTTCGAGCAACGTTCCCACGACCAGCCGGTCAGTGTCCTCGATCGCCTGGATTTTCTTCTGCACATCACCCATATGTCCGGCTTCGTCGGTCGGCTCGATATGCACGAGCACGAAGTCATGGTCATCGAGCGCCTTGAGCGCGTACTCGGCCTTGCCCTTGTAGTTCGTGTCGAAGTAACCGGTGATGCCCGGGACTTTGATGATAGCAAATCCCACGAGCCGACCCAAGCCCCGCACGATGTCCACCGCGCTGATGCAGGCACCCCGCAGTCCGTACTCCTGCTGGAACGGCGGGAACGTTGCGACAGTTCCCTGCCCCCAAAACCACAACATCGTCGCCGGCCGCTTCCCTGCCTTGGTGCGCCGCTGATTCACCGGATGCGCCGTCAGCAGACCCACCGACTCCTGCATGATCCTGCGCAGGAGATCTGAGCCCGGCCCTGTCGGTAAATGCGGCTCATAGGGCTTTCCGGAGATGTCATGCGGCGGTGTGCATGTCGTTTTCGCCAGTTCTTCACATTCCGCATTCCGCAATCCGCAATCCGCAATGGCGAGGTGTCGGTAGCTCACACCAGGGTAAAATTTGACGCCGTTTTTTCCGAGTTGAGCATTAACCGCTTGAATGAGTTGCGCCGATTCAGCACTCTCGATATGACCGGCTGAATAATCCACCATGATGCCATCCTCGACGGTCACCGTGTTGCAGCGAAACGCCACATCTTCGGGGCCAAGCGGAATGCCTTGTGCTGCAGCTTCAAGGGGCGCTCGTCCGGTGTAATATTTTCGGGGATCATACCCGAACACACTCATGCACCCGACGTCAGAACCAGGGGGAAAGCCTTGAGGAATTGTGCGGCACCACCCCGTAAGACCTTCGCTTGCGATCCAGTCCATGTTCGGATGCTTGGCCACCTCGAGCGGGGTCTTATTCCCCAGCTCCTTCACTGGGACATCCGCGACGCCATCTGGGAGAACGACGACGTACTTCATTGCAGGAAATTGCGGATTGCGGAATGTGGATTGCGTCCGCCAAAGATCAATGGCGGACGCAATCCGAAATCCAAAATCCGAAATTTGTTGCGTCTCTCTCGCATCATGAACGAGCTGTCAATGCGGTGACATTTCGAAGTCGCTGCACCACAGCCGGAATGATGTCCAGCGCCTGAGCGATCTCATCTTCAGTCGTTGGCACGCCGACGGTCAGGACGAGCGCGCCGGCGGCCTCCTCATCCGAGAGCCCCATCGCCTTGAGCACGTGCGAGGGCCGCATCGCCTTCGAGTTGCACGCCGAGCCTAAGCCGGCCGCGATCCCGGCCTGGTCGAGCCCTAGCACCAGCGACTCGCTCGAGACACCGTCCACGCACACATGCAGGTTGTGCGGCAAGCGAGCCGTCCAAGAGCCATTGAATCGGATCCCCTCGATGCGTTCTTTGAGGCCATCGCGTAATCGATCTCTCAGCAAGGCGATATCAGATATCAAACGGGCATTTGATATCTGATATCGGGCTGCAGCGGCCATACCGACAATCGCCGGCAGCGCCTCGGTGCCAGAGCGACCACCATGCTCTTGGCCGCCGCCCTCGAGAAGCGGGAGAATCCGTACGCCCTCGCGAACGAAGAGTGTTGCTGCGCCTGGCGGACCGTAGAACTGGTTCGCGGCAAGACTCAACGCATCAACGCCCAGCGCCTTCACATCGACGGGGGCATGGCCAACCGCGGCAATCGCGTCGGTATGGAACAGCGCGCCGTGCTCGTGCGCGATCGCGGCGAGGTCCTTGATCGGCTCAATCGTCCCGACTTCCCCGTTGGCCAGCATCACCGACACGAGCACCGTTTCCGGCGTGAGTGCTGCCTTCAAGTCGACGGACGAGACGAACCCCTCCCGATCCACCGACAGAACCGTCACCCTCGCAGCCCCCTCTCCCTCAAGCCGCCGCGACGCGAGCGAGATCGACGGATGCTCAATCGCCGAGACGATGAGGTGATTCCCCTTGCGTTTGTTCGCGGCGAGCAGCCCGCGCAGCGCCCAATTGTTCGATTCGGTCCCGCACGAGGTGAAGAAAATTTCTGCAGGCGCAGCGTTGATGAGTCGAGCCACCTGCGTTCTTGCCGTCTCAAGCTGCTGCTTGGCTCGCCGTCCATCTGCATGAATCGACGACGGATTGCCAACCTCTTCTAACGCAGCGGTCATCGCCTGCTTCACCTCTGGCGCCGACGGCGTGCCGGATGCGTAATCAAGATAAATGTTCTGAGACATCCGACGTTAATTTTTACCTTGTTGACAGTTTCTATTTACAAAGGAACCACTCTGAAGTGCTTTGAGGAGATAGAGTGATTTCTCATCGGTTGGAAAATGCTTGAGATATTGCTGAAGATAGCCGACAGCACGTGCTTCTTCATTGCACGAGTCTAGGGATGCCAGCGCCAAATCACGCAATGCGTTAATTGACCCAAGATCACGGGCCCGTTCCAAGTATGGAATCCCTTCCTGACATTCCTGAGCGGAACAGAGAAATGAGCCGTACAGCCAATACGTTCTCGCATCATCGGGTTTGAATTGCAAAGCCAATTGGTAATAGCGCTTTGCGCTATCTCGTTGCTGGAGAACATCCGAGATATCTAGGTTGAAAGCCATCCGGTATGTATTTGCCGCGCGCTCTGCTAGCTCGCCTGAAGATTCGAAGTGAGCTTTTAATCCCTCGACGGCTTTGACGAGGAATTGGACTAAGGCAACCGTTTGCTGATGTTCTTGTTCGGTTGAAAATTTCGGTGGATAAGAAGACGCATGTTGCCAAGCCGCTTCGCTTTTCTTATCCCACAATTCTATATTCAAAAAGTACTTGGTCTCTCCCGCAGCGTCTGTTTCTGTTATGACGAGTTGCGTGGCGTCATCCAGTGAAAGATCTGAAGAGTCTCTTGCACATGCATAACCTCCCTGCAACAGAACCGCGCTCACAACGATCCATCCCAATTTATTTATCACTTTCAAGTCCTTCAATTTCCAGATCGATAAATAATGTCCCCAGTTCAATAACGAAGTGCAACACCTGTAAGGTCTGAAGGCTTCCGCGGTATGATACGCGGACTATGCCGACACCCTACACACACCTGACCAGTCATGAGCGTGATCTCCTCGCGGTGCTCAGAAGCCACGGCACGTCCCTACGACAAATCGCCCAGCGGCTCCACCGCGATCCCGGCACCCTCTCGCGCGAGCTGCATAGAATCGGAGGCGTTCTTCAGTGGGCCGCCTCGGCTGCCTTGGCAAACAAATTATTCGACTCGGTCCCACAGGAGGTAAAGGAGATCTCCTCGGGCTTCGCATGCAGCAGCGCGGCGACCTGTCCTCGGGCCCGCTCGAGGGCCGCCTTGGCCTGCCGGCCCGCCTGATGGATCGACGACGAGTTGCCGAGACTCTCCAGCGCCGCCGCCATCGCCGCCTTCACTTCCGGCAGCAGCGGCATACTTGAGGCGTGATCAAGATTCATGCGCATGGAGTCGGAGGCATTCTTCAGTGGGCCGCCTCGGCGATCTGTGTCAGGATCGCCGCTTCGAGATCGATGCTGAGAGGCCCGAGCTTGGAGATTCGTCCTCGCAGTCGCACGGGCTCTCCATGCTGCGCGGACTGCAGCCAAGGGTAATCGGCAAGACTCGCACGAGTGAAAATCATCTTGTCGCTCGCTTCGTGACGGAAGGCAAGAAAGGCGCGTTTCTTGTTCTCCATCTCACCGCTGAAGAATGTCGCAGTCCAATCAACTTCCTTGCCGATGTGCGCTGCCCTTGCCTGAGACCGCATGAGTGGCGGGCATGCCTCAATTTCAGAGAAGACCTTGACCGCTTCATCCGTTGTCATAGCCTCAATCTCCTTATCGACCAAGCTGAGTGCTTACTGCTTCGTGCTGCTTGTGCAGCAGCAGGGACAGACTTTCCGCAGGAGGTCGAAGGGGTAGATGCCGGTGCGGTGGCCATCGGACCACTCGATCGTGATCGCGTAGCGGCCGACGAGCTGGATGCCAAGCGGCTTGATGTCCTGCGGGACCATCGACGCGGTCAAGCGCCGCTGGCCCGTGACTTCATCCACGCAGCCCGCGCACGGGCACTGGAACCGAAGGTAGCGCGCCGGGTAGATCCCCTCGTGTCCATCCTGCCACTTCACCTTGAGATCATAGAGATTCGCCCGTCCGATCTCCGTCGGCGTGGGCATCGCCGGCTCAGGCATGCGAGCGTTTCCGGTAGATCTGCACTCCCGGCAGATGCGTCGGCGTGCGGAAGAGATGGAGGTAGGGATCCGGGGGGTTGCCCCACAGGTAATCCGGGATGTCGGTGATGAATCGATCGTACTGCGATAGGATCGATGCGAAGTAGGCGCTCTTGTAGAATGACTCTGGGATCCACTTGTATTGGAAGACGATCCAATCTGGGTAGGTCACTTCGAAGAACGCATCGGGATCGGTCTCGACGGTCAGGTGGGTGTAGAAGAGGAGCGGGGCGACGGAGTAACGAATCTTCACGGTCTCACCAGGCGAGGCGTGAGCATTGAGGAACGTCACGATCCCCCTCGTGCTATCCGGGGCCTCGTGGGTCAGTTCGTGTACGTAGTCCGCGAGGTACGATCGCGGTTGACCGTTGAAGAAACGGTCCGGCCGATGGAGCAAGTTCGTCGCGGTGAGAAGGGCGACGACCCCGATGAGGACGATCGGCCGTATGGCACACCAACGCACAAGCCCCCAGGCGACCATGAGATAGAGGAGCGGTACTAAGGCGATGATGTACCGGAAGAAGTGCTGGCGCCCGAATGCCACCGTGAGCAGGGTCGCCCCAATCGTCCAGCCCAACAGGCTCAGCGCCATCCGATCGGTGGGAGGGGACGATGGCACTCGGCGACGCAGCCACAGGATCCCGATGACGATGGCGGTCGTGACAAGTGGGAGGACGTAGCTGTTGATCATCTTGAAGTAGAACTCGACATTGTGACGAATGTCGGTCAGGCTGAACCCCCTCACGCCATGCTCCCAGACACGCGCATAGATGAGCCACGGGAGCGACAGCGCCACAAACAGGCCGGCCCATCGGATGAAGGTCGCGCGTGACACACGGGCTCGTCCCCCATTCCAGAACCAATGTCCCGCGCAGGCAACGAGCAGAGGGATGCTCGCCATCCAATTCGTGTGCAGGAGCAAGAGCATGCCGATCAACCACTTCAGGGCCGCGCGGGGTTTTCCATGGAGCCACTGCCAGTAGGCCAGTAGGGACCAGAGGGTGAAGAAGACCATCGGCGCGTAGTAGCGACACTGCCGCACATGGAGCAGAAATGGCACCGCCGTCACCAGCAGGAAAGTGGCAATGACGCTGATCTGTCGGTCACGAAAGAGGTACCTCGCCAGCACCCACGTGAGAAACACACTGCCAACCCCAAAGAGGACGAAGGGCAGGCGCGCAGCCCAGGTCGTCATCCCAAAGATCAGGAATGATGCCGCGGTGAGATAGAACTGCAACCACGAGTGGAACACCCAGGCGTGCCCTGCACGGATCCCGGCAAACGGCAGGTGGGTGCCGGCAAACGCCCGGGGATAGCCGTAGTGCAAGACGTTGCGGGCTAACACCGCCGTCTCGGCTTCGTCCTGCCAGAGGTAGATATCATCCAGCCGGGTGAACAAGAGCGTCACCGCCGCGAAGATCAGAAGCACGAAGACCCAATCGATGCGAGAGATGAAGCGCAGGACCTGGAGAGGAAACGGCGCGGTCTCGACGCCCCCCGCCTGCTGATGGGCTTCTGCTCGCTGATCGCGCCGTTCGGCTGGGGGGAGTGGTCGCCTCACGACCGCCTGCTGAGCGCTGTCTGCGAAGTTCAACACGTCACCTGGTGTTGGAACATTGGTCTTGCTCATGAGTGTTTTCTACGCCTCGGGATTCGGTGAGGGACAAGCAACCCAAGACGTCGCCATGGCGCGCCAGGATTCACTTCGTCAACGAACGCAATCATGGCAGATAAGCAATCCAATTTTTGATCAGGCGTGAGTCGACTAAATTGTTTGAACATGAATTGCCGAGTTTCCTCAAAGGATCCAATCGGATAGCGCTTCATGGAATCCTCCCAACAAGGCGTAAGTCCTGCACATCCTGAAGATCCTGCAGGCGGCCTGCCTTTCGCTTCATCCGTGCAAGCTCGTTGACCGGTATCAGCGGGACTGGGACGCCGCGCAATACTGCCGTCTTGCGCCTTCGATAGACCGCATCGAAGTCCTTCAGCGGCTCGACCATCACATCAATGTTCCGAGGCGGCCTCCCGTATGGCTCAATGAACGAATAGACTTTCATCCCTTTCTGTCTAGTCCAGAGCTGACGAGTCTTAGGATCAGCCAGTCCGATGATGGGTGCCGGAACCCGAGGCACGAATCCGAGCCGCCGTATCGCCTTGACGAGACGCTCGAGATTATCGGTCGTTAGATGAACTGACAAATCCACGTCGTACGTCGTCCGCAGGATGCCGTACAACACGACCGCCAATCCGCCGACCACAAGATACTTCACCTGCGCCGCATTCAGGGCGGCAAAGATGTCGGTCGGATTAAACTCCACCTGTCCTGTTCTGTGGCGTTGTCTGACTGTTCTCTTCAAAACGTCACCTTGATCTCGGCGCCGAGCTCGCCCGTCATCGCGCGGATGCTGATCTGAGCGGCGAGCTGCTCCGCCACCGCCGTGAAGGCGCGCGCGGACGGAGAGTCGGGCTGCGAGATGACGATGGGCTGCCCCGCGTCCGAGGTTTCCCGGATCGGCGTGGCCAGCGGGATCTCGCCGAGGAACGGCAGGTTGAGCCGCTGGGCGATCTTGCGCGCCCCGCCGCTGCCGAAGATCTCTTCGCGCGTCCCGCAGTGCGGGCACACGTACGCGCTCATGTTCTCGACGATCCCAAGGATCGGCGCGTTGAGCTTCTTGAACATGGTGATCGCCTTCTGCGCGACGTTGAGTGCGACGTCCTGCGGTGTTGAGACGATCACGGCCCCGGTGAGCGGAATCGCCTGGCACAGGGAGAGCTGCACGTCGCCCGTCCCTGGCGGAAGATCTGCCAGAAGGTAATCGAGCTCGCCCCACTGGACCCCGCCCAAAAACTGCTGGACGGTCTTGTGCAGCATCGGTCCGCGCCAGACCACCGCCTCGTCCGGCTTCATGAAAAACCCCATCGACATCACCCGCAGGCCGTGCCGCTCGATGGGGACGATCTGTTGATTCGCGCTGATCTGGGCCGAGCCGGTGATGCCGAGGATCGTCGGGATGCTGGGACCGTAGACGTCCGCGTCCAGGAGCCCCACGCGAGCGCCCGTCTTCGCGAGCGCCAGTGCGACGTTTGCGCTCACCGTCGACTTGCCCACCCCGCCCTTGCCGCTGGCGATGGCCACGATGTTCTTGACGGTCGGCGTCAACGGGTGGTCGGCCTGGAGAATCGAGGGGCGCACCTGCGAGGTCATCTGGATGTCCACCTGCGTGATGCCGGGAATCGCGCGGACGACCTGAGCCGCCTGGTCGCGCATCTGGTCGCGCACCGGGCACGCGGGTGTCGTGAGCTCGATCTTGAACGCGACGCGGCCCTCGTGAATGGTCAGATTTTGGACAAATCCGAGCGACACGATGTCTCGATGGAGATCAGGGTCTTGGACCGCTTTGAGTGCGTTCAAGACATCGGCTTCGGTGATGGCCATGCAAGTGCGATATCAGATATCAACGATGCGGATCTGCCTCGTAGATATCTGATATCGTCGTGGGTTAGCCTTCCTTGGCGCTGACGACCTGCTCGAGCTTCGCACCGGTCCCGCGCGGGATCACCATCCAGAAGCGCTCCTGGAAGTCCTCCCAGTTGGCGAGGATCTCCAAGGCCAGGTTGCTCTTCGTCGCCACGAAGTGGCGCTCGAGAAGGGTGCGAACGTTGTCGGTGTCCTCGGCCCCGTCGAGTCGAGCCAGCTCGACGAGCTCGAGGTTGACTCGCTTTTCAAAGACGCGCTCCTGATCGAGCACGTAGGCGCGGCCGCCGGTCATCCCGGCGCCGAAGTTGCGGCCGGTCTCGCCGAGGACGAGGACGATCCCGCCGGTCATGTACTCGCACCCGTGATCGCCGAGGCCTTCGACGACGGCGATCGCGCCGGAGTTGCGCACCCCGAAGCGCTCGCCGGCCCGCCCGCCGGCGAAGAGGATCCCGCCCGTCGCCCCGTAGAGACAGGTGTTGCCAATAATGGAATTTTTGTGCCAGGCGAAGGGCGACTCATCCGGCGGGCGAATGATGAGCTCGCCGCCGGCCATGCCCTTGCCGACGTAGTCGTTCGCCTCGCCGACGAGCGTCAGGCGGACGCCATTGATACAAAAGGCTCCGAAGCTTTGCCCCGCGATGCCGCGCAAGAGCACGTCGACCGTGGCGGTGGGCAGCCCCTTGTCACCGCAGCGCGTCGCGATCTCCCCCGCCAGGCGAGCACCCACGGTGCGGTGGATGTTGCGAATCGGATAGCTGAGTTTCACCTTCTTGCCCTGCTCGAGCGCGACCGTCGCATCGGCGACGATCTGATCGTCCAATGGCTGATCGCCAGGACGATCGTTGCGAGGACTCGTGTGGATGCGCGGGCCTTCGCCGGCCGTCGCCATGAGCGCCGCCAGCGACACCGTCTTGGCTTTCGGCGGCAGGTCATCCCGTGTCCGCAGCGTCAACAGATCGCTGCGCCCGATGAGCTCATCCAACGTCCGCACACCCAGCGCCGCCAGATACTCTCGCAGCTCCTGTGCCACGAAGCGCATGTAGTTGACCACCATCTCCGGTGTGCCCGTGAATCGGGCGCGCAGCTTGGGATCCTGTGTGGCGACCCCCACCGGACAGGTGTTGAGATGGCACTGGCGCGTCATGACACAGCCGGTCGCCACGACCGCGGCGGTGCCGAAGCCGTACTCCTCGGCCCCGAAGAGGGCCGCCATCAGCAGGTCGCGCCCGGTCTTCATCCCGCCGTCGGTGCGCACGATGATGCGTTCGCGCAATCCATTCACGCGCAGCGTCTGCTGCGTCTCCGCAAGCCCCAGCTCCCACGGCAGCCCGGCGTGTTTGATGGAGCTCAAGGGGCTCGCCCCGGTGCCGCCGTCGTGCCCGGAGATGAGCACGGTGTCCGCGTAGCCCTTGGCCACGCCGGCGGCGATCGTCCCGACGCCCGCTTCCGCGACGAGCTTGACGTTGACGCGCGCGGCCGGGTTGATCATCTTCAAATCATAGATGAGCTGGGCGAGGTCTTCGATCGAGTAGATGTCATGGTGCGGCGGCGGAGAGATGAGCGAAATCCCAGGGATCGTGTGGCGCACCCGCGCGATGTCCGATGACACCTTATGCCCAGGAAGCTGCCCTCCCTCGCCGGGCTTCGAACCCTGCGCCATCTTGATCTCGAGCTCGCGCGCGGACATCAAATACTCTGGCGTGACACCAAATCGCCCGGACGCCACTTGTTTAATCGCGGAGCTGCGGTTCATGTTCGGATCGGTGGGATGATAGCGCACCGGATCTTCTCCACCCTCGCCGGAGCCGGACTTGCCGCCGATGCGGTTCATCGCAATAGCGAGTGTCTCGTGCGCTTCAAGCGAGAGCGCCCCGTAGGAGATGCTCGCGGTGTTGAACCGCCTCATGATCGCCTCGATGGACTCGACCTCGTCGATCGGCACCGGCGGGCCGAACGGTTTGACCTCGAGCAGATCGCGCAGCGCGGTCGGTGGCCGGTTGTTGACGGACGAAGCGAACTTCTTGTACATCTCGTAGTCCCCGGTCTTGATCGCCTGCTGGAGGTAGCGCACCATCTCCGGGTTGAACGCGTGGTACTCGCCCTCCCGGCGGTACTTGTAGAACCCGCCCGAGTCGAGATGGAGCGGCCCGGAGGCCTGGCCTGCCTGCCCCGCCTGTCGGCGGGGGGCAGGCAGGTACGCCTCGTGGTGCCACGTCAGCACGTCATCGGCGATGTGTTCATATGTGATCCCGCCGATGCGCGAGACCGTCCCGGGGAAGCACTCATCGATCAGCTCCTTGGCGATGCCGAGCGCCTCGAAGATCTGCGCGCCCCGGTAGCTGCCGACGGTGGAAATCCCCATCTTCGACATGATCTTCAAGAGGCCCTGGTCCATCCCCTTCTTGAAATGGCTCAGCGCCTCCTCGAAGCTCTGCGTGCCCAGCCGGCCCGCCGCCTGCAGCGCCTTGATGGTCTGATAGCACAGGTACGGGTAGATCGCCGAGGCGCCGTAGCCGACGAGACACGCGAACTGGTGGACCTCGTGGAGATCGCCGGCTTCGACGACGATCGAGGTCTTCATCCGGCGGCGTTCGCGGATGAGGTGGTGGTGCGCCGCGGCGGTGGCGAGGAGCGACGGGATCGGAGCCTTCGACTCGCTGACACCGCGGTCGCTGAGAATCAGGATGTTGGCTCCCTCGTCGAGCGCCTTCACCGCCTGCTCGCGCAGCGTCTGGACGGCGGCTCGCAGACCCGCTCGCCCCTTCGCGATCTCGAAGAGCATGGGGAGGGTCGCCGCCTTGAGGTCGGGTCGACGGAGCGACCGGATCGCGGAAAACTCTTGTGGGAGGAGCAGGGGGCTGGTGGCCAGCAGCATCCGCTTGGCAGCCGGGCCTTCCTCCAAGGGATTGGGGCGCGCGCCGAGGAGCGTGTTGAGCGACATGACCAGTTCCTCGCGGATCGGATCGATCGGGGGGTTGGTCACCTGAGCGAAGAGCTGCTTGAAGTACGTCGCCAGCGGCTTGGGCTTGCTCGAGAGCACCGAGAGCGGCGCGTCGTCGCCCATCGACCAGATCGCTTCCTTGCCGGTCTTGGCCATCGGTTCGATGACCATCGAGAGTTCCTCGTCGGTGTAGCCGAACGCGATCTGGTGCCGCGTCAGGGTGGTGGGCTCGACGATCACCTCGTCGGCGATGTTGCCGTTGAGAATCTGCGCAAGCGGCAGCAGACTCTGTTCCACCCATTTCGCGTACGGCTTCGCCGAGGCGTACTCGCGCTTGATCTCCTCGTTGCGCAGCAGCACGCGCCGTGTCGTGTCGACCGCGAGGACGTGGCCCGGTCCCAACCGTCCCTTCTCGATGATGCGCGACGGGTCCACATCCACGACGCCGACCTCGGAGGCCATGATGACGGTGCGATCCTTGGTCACCCAGTAGCGCGCCGGGCGCAGGCCGTTGCGATCCAGCGTCGCCCCGACGACCACCCCATCGGTAAACGCCAGCGCGGCCGGCCCGTCCCATGGCTCGACCAGCATCGCGTGGTACTGGTAGAACGCCTTCACCGCCGGATCCATCTCCGGCATCCCCTGCCACGCATCGGGCACGAGCATCATCATGGACTGGAGCAGGTCCCGCCCGGACATGACGAAGAGCTCCAGCACGTTGTCGAGGCTCATCGAGTCCGAGCCGCCAGGCTGGACGATAGGAAGAAGATCCCCGAGCTCCTTCCCCCACCGCGTTGAGGTCAGCTGCGGCTCGCGGGCCGCCATCCAGTTGCGGTTGCCCTGGAGCGTGTTGATCTCGCCGTTGTGGCCGAGGAAGCGGAAGGGCTGGGCCAGGAACCAGTTCGGGAAGGTGTTGGTGGAATAGCGCTGGTGGAAGACCGCGAGCGCCGACGTGAAGTCTGCGTCGGCGAGGTCGGGGTAAAAAAGCGCCAGTTGGGGTGCGACGAGCAATCCCTTGTAGACAATCGTCCGCGAGGAACACGAGGGGATGTAGCAGTCCGCGAGCCGCTCCTGCTCCCACGCCCGCTCGATGCGCCTCCGGATGAGGAACAGCCGGCGCTCAAACTCCTCCGCCGGAATTGTCGCAGGCCGCGCCACGAGGACGTGCAGAATCGCCGGGAGGGTCTGGCGCGCCTTCTCGCCGAGCACGGCAGGGTCGATGGGCACCTCGCGCCAGCCGAGAAGCCCTGCGCCGCCGCGGGTGATTTCCGCTTCGACGATCCGCTGAGCTACAGCCGCCGAACGCGCCTCTTGGGGAAGGAAGATGACCCCGATACCCAGATCGCCTGACGCAACCGGCTCCGCCTTGAGCCCCTCGAGCACCTTGGCGAAGAGCCGCTGAGGAATCTGGGTGATGATCCCGGCTCCGTCGCCGCTCTTGCCGTCGGCCGACACCGCCCCCCGGTGGGTGACGTTGCACACGCACTGGACGGCCCACTGGACGATTTGGTGGCTGGCGGCCCCGTCAATGGACGCGACGAAGCCGACCCCGCACGAGTCCCGCTCGTGGGCAGGGTCAAAAAGACCTTGGGGGGGTGGGTTGTGGCTCCAGTTCATCGGCACCACGACTCTTTGTGGTCTAACCTTTTATTATACTGCTTTTTTGGTGACTTGGGAATCCAGCGGGGGACTTGCCGGTGGTAGGCGTCATAGGCGGCTCCAAAGCGCCGGCGCAGATCCGGTTCCTCCACGAGCACGACAAAGAGGTGGGCCACACTGATCACCAGGAGGAGATAGAGAAGGAGGACGCTAGACTGATAGAGCAAGCCTTCCCCGGCCACCAGGAGGAAGACGCTGAGGAACATGGGGTTGCGCGTCCATCGGTACGGGCCCTCGGCCACAAAGTGCTTCGGCGGGTCATGGGGGAGCGGGGTGCCACGTCCGCGGACGTTGAAGAGCGTCACGCACCAGCCAGCCAATCCGAGTCCGTTGAGGATCAGCCACACCCCGAGCCACTGCCCGAGCGTTGGGGCCCACGTGAACCGACCTTCGAGATGGTGATGCAGCCACGCCGGGAGGATCCCGATCAGCGGGATCGGAATCAGGAACAGCCACACGAGTGTCCGCAGCCGGATCCGGGTCAGTTCAGTCATGCGCCCTTCGTGATCAGCAGCGGAGGGAAGCTTGGGGAGTGCCGAGCACCGCGCCGACTCGGACCACAGCCCGGTTAACAATCCGCCCGGCGCCGTCGCGCTCCACGATCGTCACGGTTGGGATCAGGACACGCCACCTAGTGATCATCATGGCTCGCGGCCGCAAACACCTGCTCGAGGAAACGCGAGGCGTTGGCATAGATGCCGGGAGCGCGGCTCTCCCGAGGCCCGGCGACATTCAAGACCGTGATCTTGTGCCGCTCGACCCACGCGTGGACGGCTAGCGGCTGCGGCGCCTTCGTCAACTCGATCACCAAGCACGGTTTGCCGAGCCGCTGGGCGATCTCGATCGTCTGGGCCGTCCCCCCGGAGAGGTCGCCTCGATGCAGGACGAGCGTGCCGTCCGAGTCGCGAACGTTCCACTCGGTCCGCTCGGCGTACTCCGTCGATGGCGTCTCGGCCAGCGGATAGCGATCATCGAGCGAACCGTCTTCCGCCCGACGGCCGGCCGGACACCAGCCGCCGCACGGCAGGCCGCGCGCCAGCGCCACATCCAGCGCCGCGCGGTCCACCCCTGCTTGTCCCCCTGACACGATTTTCTTCACCATCATCCTCACACGATATCAGATACGGAAAACCTCTGACGTATCTGATATGGCTCCTACTATACGCTTTCGCTTGCGGGGGGGCAACTTCACAGGGTCGATGTCGTGGTCAGTTTCTACACGAATATCGAACCTCCTGCGCCTCCCCGCAAGCCGAACTCGCCCTGGAAATCCTTGAGTCCATGCCTTCCCTAGCTGGAGGAGTACGAGCGAGATGTGATCGTCAGAAATGGCCCACAGGTCGTTCACCCCGTACCACGGAAGCCCCGCCTATCAAGGCGGGGAGGAAGTGGCAATCGACCCCGCAGGGTATTTCCAGAAGCCACGGGCGTAAGCCCGTGGTACGGGGTTCACGAGGGCGCGGCGGCGGGAAGGATCTTCACGAAGAATAGGAGGCGGTGATCTATCGGTACTTCAGCGGATAGCGATCGGGGTGCTCGAGGGAAGCAAGGGCCAACTCCACATCAAGATCTTCCCAACGCAGGAAGCGTCCGTGGACCAAGTGGACGCGGTGTATCTCAGAAAGGCGGGCATCCTGAAACCAGGGAAACTCTTCGTACGGTAGAAAATATTCCTTCCCGCGCACAGAGAGCCAAATTCCATGCGATGAAACGTGCACGACTTCAACGTGTGAAGTGCGTATTCCACGCTCTAACGATTTCATCTCTTCTCCTCTCAACCACTTCCTGAAGTTCTTTCAGCTCGCGCGGGTTCAGGCGAAAACTCTCCGCCAGCGCCACGATGGGTTCCAGCCAAAACTTCGCCTCACCTTCCGGCGAAACGACATGCACGTGCTTACGCGTCTCCTCGCGAGAGAAGAAAAAGAAACGATATTTCTTGTACCGCAGAATGGTCGGACTCATTTCCCGTTACTTATCAGTATAACATTTCCGCCACCCGAATATTTCAGAAAGGTTTGGGGTCCAACGCCAGACTGGAGCGCCAACAGAGGCTCCTCTCATGGGACCCCGATATGGAAGAGGCTACCGAGCAGCCGCCTCACCTGATTCTACTTGACCGATCCTTCCTGGTCTACCGAAAGCGTCGCCGGAGGTACGTTTCGCGCGGTCTTCAATGCGGTGCGGGCAATCCCGCGGAGCATCCTGGAAAAGACCACCTGATGCGCCGGATACAGCACGTACCAGTAGGCCAAGCCGGAGAGTCCGGCCGGATCGAACATGGCGGCCTGCCGGATGCTTGACTGCGCTGCATCGCCCTGGACCTCAAACTCCAACCACGCGCGGCCGGGTAGCTTCATCTCGGCGACCAAGCGAAGGAGGCGCTCGGGCTCGTAGGCTTCCACGCGCCAGCAGTCAATCACGTCACCGACCCGAAGCTGCTCCGGATCGCGGCGCCCGCGCCGCATACCCACCCCGCCCAGCAGCAGATCAATCAAGCCGCGCAGCCGCCAGAGCCCGTTGGCCGCGTACCAGCCGGTGGCGCCGCCGATGCGGCGAATGACGCCAAACGCCCGTGCGGCCGGAGCGTTCACCCGTACCTGCCGGGAGTCCACGAGCCGGTTGCCCACCCGCACGCCGCCCCATACGGCCGGTTGCTGCGACGCAGAACGCGCATCGGACCAGCGCGTTTGGGCAAACGCCTGCTCCTCGTGGCGCAAGGCGCTGGCGATGGCCTCTCGCGCGCTCTTCGGGCGGACGGCGAAGACCCGCAACGCCGCATCATCGCGGACCACCGTCGGGTGCTTGATGCTCTCGATGAGGATGCGGCCGATGCGCGCATAGATCGGTGTCACCAGGCCCAACCACAAGCTGGAAAGCCACGGCGTGAGCACCGGAACAGGGATCATGATCCGCCGCAGGCCGCGTTGGCGGGCATACTCGCGCATGAGGTCGCCGTATCATT
>Ga0209515_10002113_pt1 | contig 31266 bp, 26 predicted proteins | sample Subgroupgradi54m_FD_187454 | JGI IMG/M metagenome (GOLD analysis project Ga0209515, IMG submission 187454) | Subsurface groundwater microbial communities from S. Glens Falls, New York, USA - GMW60B uncontaminated upgradient, 5.4 m (SPAdes)... ... | reverse complement strand
CCGTTGTTCCAGGCATTGTGCTGGAGCACGTTCGCGTCGATCATATTCTTCACCGTTTCGATGCCCTCCGCCGCGAGATAGGACGCCACGTAGTTGTCCGCCACCACGCGGTTCACGGAGAGCGACCGCGCGAGGAGCGCCAAGAGGCCCAAGAATCCCACGGTAAGGACGCCCCCCGCGATGATCGCCTCGAGGAGGGCTTGCCCCCGACGACCTCGTCTCTCGTATCCCGTATCCCGTATCATAATGCACACTCAATATACCTTAACGCAACGCATACTTCCCATTTCATGATTGATGATACGTGATACGCGATATGTGATATGTGATATGTGACTAGAAACTGATCTGCCCTGCGGGGCTCACCTGCACGCTCGTGTGCCCGGCGCCGTCTTGCGTCGTGAGATAGATTTTTCCGGTTCCCGCCTGGAGCAGCGCGCCTCCGCTCCACACAAACGTCTTCGGGTCCGGAGGAACGAAGAGCACCTCACTCATTACGTTTTGGCCGTCCTCAAACGCAAGAGGCGCCGGAAGCAGGTAGCGGTTAAGAGAGCGATAATGGGCCGCGTCCTCGGGATCGATGAAGGGGATTTGGCTGCAATCGGCAGCCGTGTAGGTAAAGAGTTCGTAGGCGCGGGCGCTCCGGTCAACATGCACGCCGTAGCCGCAAGGGGGCGCGGACGCGCCGTACGTCGAGAGCGCAAGCGATTTCGCCCGCACGATAACCTGCGTGAGCTTTGCCCGCTCGACAGAAAGCGCGGTCTGCGCACGTGTGCCTGAACTGTAGATGATGACAAAACTCGAAAGGAGCGCGGTCACCGTGATGCTCACGAGAAGCTCGATCAGAGTGAAACCACTCTTGCGAGTAAGTAGAAGGTTTACTTTGCTCATCTTTTTATTTCATTATAACAAGGATCATTGACTAGCGTCTTAAACGTTCGTCATGACGCTACTCCTTACTACCTACTACCTGACTTACGGCAACGGGAACAGCTTAAAGTAGGCGCCGAGAATATCGTAGCCGAAAAAGAAAATGAGTCCTGCCCCGAGCGCAAGAAAGGGCCCGAAGGGAAGCAAGCTCTTCAACCCTTTTCCGCGAAAGACGATCTGCACGAACCCGACGACGGATCCCACGACAAACGCAAGCACCACGAGAAAGACTATGTCCGGCCACCCGAAGACCGCCCCGAGGGAGGCAGCGAGCTTCACGTCCCCCATTCCCATGCCGCGCCCGCGCGTGAGGATCACGAGCGATCCAAAAAAGAAAAGGCCAAAGAGCAGGCCCGCCGCGTGGTTCCCCCAAATGTTCCCCCGCAGGCCGAAGAGTGCCGCATAGGAACCCACGAATGATCCGCTCGTAAGGCCGAACCCTCCCGCGGTAAGAGCGATAACGAGAATGCCGGCGGCAACAAGGAGCACATTCAGTTCGTCGGGAATGATGCGCAGGCGGAGGTCGATGAGCGAAATAAGAAGGAGAAAGAGAAATACGAGGATCCAAAGTGCGGCAAGGACTGCGAATGCCGCGGTGCCGAGAGGGGAAAAAAAGGAAAGCAGATGGGCGCCGAGGGACTTCGGCACGAAGACGAAGAGTAGCCCCGCCACGATCTCCACGAAGGGGCACCACAGCGGGATCGGAGTTCTGCATCCGCGGCAGCGGCCCCCCTGGAGCACGAAGCTCACGAGAGGAATAAGCTCCCCTGCGCCCAGTATTTTTTTGCAGGACGCGCAACGGGAACGGCCGCCGAGGCGTTTCAGGTCAAACAGGGATCGCTCGGGGTCATATCGATCGGCCACCACACCGAGAAAACTTCCTGACGCCGCTCCCAGCACGAAGAGAATGATGTCCATCCCTGTGAACGACTAAAACTGAATGCAGTAGACGGGATCGTCGCAAGAGAAACCGGTGCTGAATTTCAGGTCCGCGTTATCCGCGTCGTCGCCGTTCGTGAGCGAGGAATTGTTCCCGTCTTCGAGCTGCGCGCCGATGACATAACTCGAACCGTTCAGGCTTGCGGCATAGAAGTAATTCCTCCCGCTCGTCGGGTCGTTCGGCACCTTATTGACCCCGATATTGCTTCCGGCAAGAGCGGCGGCAAGCGCCGTCCAGTCGCCCGCGCTGCCGGCAAATGCGCTACAGGGCGTTCCGGGCTGCGCGTTCCCCGGATAATAGCCGCACTTTGAAAAATAGAGCTCAAGGCCGTTCTGCACTTGCCGTAAATCGGAAAGGCGGCGGGAGTCGCGGGCTCCGCGCTGGATGGACGGCAGTCCCACGAGAATTGCGGAGGAAAGAATCACAATCACCACAATCACGATGAGCATTTCGATGAGGGTGAAGCCCGCTACCTCTCTTGCAAAACGAAGAAATTGTTTCTGCATGGCTATTGTTCCTTTTTGTAATTCTCCCCTACTGTATCGTCGCTGTCAATTTATAGAGGGGGAGAAGCACCGAAGCGAAGAGGAGCCCGACCAAGGTGCCAATGCCGATCATCAAAACCGGCTGGAGGATCTCCACGAGGTTCGTGACCACGGCATCCGCCTCGCGCCCGTAGAAGACCGCGATGCGGCTCATCACCTGGTCAAGCTCTCCCGTTTCCTCTCCGACCGCGATGAGCTGGGAGACGAACGCGGGGAAATACTCCGGACGCTTGGCAATGGATTCGGAAAGCGGCATGCCGCCGCGCACGTCCTCGGAAATGTCGCGGAGCACGTCCCGATAGAGCACGTTGTCCACGGTCTGCCCCACGATCTCCATCGCCTGCGGCACGGGGATGCCGCCGTTCAAGAGCGTGGAAGCGGCGTTCGCGAAACGGGTGATGGTGATGGGAAGAAAGATGCGCGAGGCGAGCGGGAGGCGGATCTTGAGGTCGTCGATGAATGCCCTTCCCTCCGGCGTGCGGAGATAATCCGCAATGACCGTAAGCAGGACCAGCCCCACGAGCAGCACAAGGATCCAGAACCGCGTGATGAACTCCCCGAGAAAAATGAATATCTGGCTGAAGAGGGGCAGCGCCACTCCCGCTTGCTCGAACACGGGCTTGATCTGCGGGAACACGAACGCGACCATGATGAACGCGACGACAAGGAACATCGAAACGATGATCCCGGGATAAATGAGCGCCGAGCGCGCCCTGGAGCGGAGCACTTCTTCCCGCTCGATGTAGTCGGCGAGGAATCCCGCAATGTGATCGAGGTTCCCCGTCACTTCCGCGGAACGGACCATGCTCACGAAGAACGGCGAGAAGATGGCGCCCTGACGCTCAAGAGCCTGCGAGAACGAAAGCCCGGCATTCACGTCGTCGGCGATGCGCCCCGCCGCTTCCCGGAGGTTGGGATGGGCCGTTTCGCGCTCCAAGACCGCAAGCGTTTTCCCGAGGGAGAGCCGCGCGCCCAAGAGCATCGCAAGCGTGCGGCTGAAGACCACCATGTCCTTCCCGCGGATGCCGGTGAAGTAGTCGGCGAGGCGGTCATACCACCGCACCTTCTCGGCTTCCTCGACGCTTAAAATGAAAAGGTTGTGGCCCGCGAGCACCGTCACGGCGGAATCGCGGTTCGCCGCTTCGACGTAGCCGACTTGCAGCTCGCCCTCGCGCGTTTTTGCCTGGTACTTGTATTTCATTGTACGTCGCTAATATTCACGAATATCAGCACGGATGACACGAATGCGTATTAGTGATAATTAGTGAAAACATTCGTGCATATTCGTGATACTACACTTTTTCCAACAGTATCCTCAGCTCCGCGGGATTCATCGAGTAGAGCTCCGCGTTCTCGAGGAGCACTTCTTTGTTCTTCACGAGCATGGCCATCGAGCGGTTCAAGCTCACCATTCCCTCCTGCAGGCTCGTTTCAATCACGAGGTCGATCTGGTAGACCTTCCGCTCGCGGATCAAATTGCGGATGGCGGGATTCACCACCATGATCTCCGCCGCGGGAATCCTCCCGCCGGAGAGGCGAGGAAGAAGCCGTACGGAAACGATCGCAACCAGGGTCGCCGCGAGCTGGGAGATCACCTGCCCCTGCTGTTCCGCGGGAAAAGAATCGATGATGCGGTCAACGGTCTGCGCGGCGGAGTTCGTGTGGAGTGTGGAGAAAACGAGGTGGCCGGTTTCCGCCGCGGTCATCGCGGTGCCGATCGAGATCGCATCGCGCATCTCGCCGATCATGATGACGTCCGGGTCCTGCCGGAGTATGGTGCGCAGTCCGGCGTGAAAGGTGGGGGTGTCCCCTCCCACTTCGCGCTGGGAAACGATGGAGCGGTCCTGCGTGAAGAGATACTCGATCGGATCTTCAATGGTGATGATGTGGTCGGAGCGGTTGTGGTTGATTTCGTCGAGCATCGCGGCGAGCGCGGTCGACTTTCCGTGGCCCGCGGGGCCCACGATGAGCACGAATCCCTGCGAGAGGCGCGCGAGATCGTGGAGTAGCGGAGGAAGGTTCAGTTCGTCAACGGTGCGGATCCTGCCGGGAACGAGCCGGAGTGCCGCGGCGAGATAGCCCCGCTGATAGTAGACGTTCACGCGGAAGCGCGCTTTGTCTTCGAAGCTATAGGCGAGGTCCACCTGGCGGTTTTTCGCCAGCTTGTCTTTTTGGCCGTCGTTGAGGAGCGCCGTGATGAGCCCTTCCGCGCTCTCGGGAGTCAGCACTGCCTCCTTTTCGATCGGCAGCAACACGCCGTCGATGCGGACGGTCGGGCGCCGGCCGACCGCAAGGTGCAGGTCGGACGCATTCTGCTTCGCGGTCGCGAGCAGCAGTTCGTTGAGTTTGTCCTGGTAGTTCGCCATGGGCTTTATCAACGAATAACGAATCTTGTTGCGAATACACGAATTACGAATTCGTTCATTCGAAAATTCGTAACAGGATTCGTTATTCGATGATAATGTTTATTGTATCACACTTCTTCCGTGGTCTTCAGCACTTCCTCAAGAGACACAAAGCCGTCCAGGGCTTTGACGATGCCGTCCTGCCGCAGGGTCATCATGCCTTGCGCCTTCGCCTCTTCCGTAATCTTCGAGAGCGCGGGGGCGCTCGTCGTGATCTCCTCCAGGCGCTTCGACATCTTGAGCACTTCAAAGATCGCGATCCGGCCCATAATCCCCTTGCCCTTGCACACCGGGCATCCCGCCGCGCGGTAGACCTTATAGGGAGGTTTGTATTTTTCCTTGATGGCGTCTGGGGCATCTGCGAGATCGCGCGCGATGACTTTCTGGAGCGCCGGGGATGCGGCCTCGGGCGCCTTGCAGCTCGCACAGAGAAGCCCCACGAGCCGCTGGGAGATCATCAAGTTCACCGCGACAGGGAGAAGAAAAGGCGCCACGCGCATGTCGAGAAGCCGCGGGATGACGGAGACGGCGTTGTTCGTGTGGAGCGTGGAGAGCACGATGTGCCCGGTCAGAGCCGCCTGGACTCCCAGCGCCGCGGTTTCTTCGTCGCGAATTTCCCCCACCATGATCACGTCGGGATCCTGCCGGAGGATCTGCCGCAGGCCCGAGGCGAAATCGTAACCGATCTCGGGGCGCACCTGCGATTGGTTCACGCCTCCCACAAAATACTCGACCGGATCTTCCAGGCTCACGATATTGACGTTCTCGCGGTTCAGCTTTTGGAGAAACGCATAGAGCGTGGTGGTTTTCCCCGAGCCCGTGGGCCCGGTGATGAGGATCATCCCGAAGGGCTTGTCGAGGCCATCTTCCACCATGCGCGCGTTCGCGGGGGAAAGTCCCAGCTCATCAAAATTTTTGACGCCGGTGACGGGATCGAGCACGCGGATCGCCACTTTTTCTCCGAGGGGCGTCGGGAAGGTGGCGACGCGGAAATCAATGTCGCGGTCGAACACCCTCGTGCGGAAACGGCCGTCCTGCGGGATGCGCGTCTCGTCGATCTTCAGCTGCGCCATCACCTTCACGCGCGAGACGAGCGCCTGGATCAATTCCGCGGGCAGCATTGCCGCTTCATGGAGCTCGCCGTCGATGCGGAACCGGATGCGAAGATAGTTCTCCTGCGGCTCGATATGGATGTCCGACGCGCGGCTCTTCACTGCTTCGCGGAGCGTGTCGCTCACGATCTTGATCACGGGCGCTTCTTCTCCGGAGGCGAGCCCGTCGTCCAGCCGGACGGTCTTCCTTCCGGTGCCCACACCGGGCTTTATCCCCAGGGATTTGACCGCAGCCTCGATCGAGCCCTTGAAGGGAGAATATTTCTTGAGCACGTCCTGCCAGTCGCCCCACGAGATCACGTAGACGCCCAGGCTCACGCGGTCGCGCTGGGCGATGAACCGCAGGGCTTCCTGCGCTTTCGGATCGTCGGGGTGAAGCATCCCGGCGACCAGGGTGCCCTTATCTTCGCTCAAGGGAACCACGCCGTACGTGCGCGCGGTTTCTTCGGGAATGCGCGTGAGGGTTTTTTCGTCAAGAGATGCGACGTTCACTTTCTCATACGGCACCTTGAAGAGCTGGCTCTTGAGCTCGGCGATTGTTTCGTCGGGCACGAGCCGCTGGTCGTGGAGGAGCTCCTCGGGGGATTTTCCCGCAAGAAGCGATTCGCGCCGCAGCTTTTCACCGGCTCCCTCGGTGAGAAGGGAACGGGAGATGAGTTCGCGCAGAAGAGTGTCTCCGGTCATCCCTCACCTTGAAAGGATTGTCCCAACAATCCCCCACTCCCCCTCGACTGTGCTGTGCAAGTAATCATAGTGTCTTTAAGAAATCTTCTTTTTGCCCAGAGTGATCCTCTCAAGGTGAGGGATCATGGGACGAATATATTCCTTTTATTTTAATCCGCGAGAGGCGCGAAGGCGAGGCGGCGCTTAAAACCCCAAAAATGGATTCGGGCGCCCGGGAGTGGGAGGCGGCAGAGGAGTCACACGGGGCTTCAAGGCCTGGAAACGGGGATTCCCCACCACTTGGCCGGGATCGAGGTTGATCTTCGAAATTTCCTGCGTGTCCTTGAAATTGCCGGGCGCCACGACCGCAATGAGTTCGGGCTTTTTGAAGAAAAGATAATAGAGGCCCGTGCCGAGGATCGCGATCGCGACGACCCACGCGAGGAATCCCAAAAGACCTCCTCCTCTTTTTTCCTGTTCAATGATGATGGCCATAGTATTTTGACTTATGACAGATGGCTCATGACCTACGAATAATAACAAGGAATGGCTGTGGCGTCCGTGTCATTAGTCACTAGTCATTGGTCATTAGTTAATTTGATAGTACGCCGCGACCGTGAGATCAACTGTATAGAGATCTTGCGTGACCTTTCCCGCCGGCTGAAGCGACATGCTCTTCACGTCGAAGAGGCGGATATTCGTTTCCATATCCCCCAAAAATCCTTTGAGGTGGTCGTAATTCGCGAGAAAACGCATTTGCACCTGTACAGATCCGAAGGGCTTCATGAGTGACGCTGCGGCGCCCTTTGCGCCAACCCCTCCCGCATCCGCGGGGCCGATCGTGACCGAAAACGACTGCGGATCGACGCCGTTCTGGGTCATGAGCCCGTTCAAGGCCGCGAGCGCCCCGCCCAAATCCGGATCGAGCGGTAGCACGAGAGAAATCACGTCGCGAAGCTCTTTGCCGCCTTCATAGGTGGCCATGAGGTCTTTGACCTGTTTCACGACCGACTGCTGGTGGAGGACGAAGTCGTTGCGGCTCGCCTGCTCCGCGCGGACGCCCGCGATGTCATCATAGAGCGGGCGGATGAAGGCAAAGAACACCACGAAGGCGCCCGCGAGGAGCATCAGCGAGAGGAACGAGCTCAAGAGGCGCTTGGTGGATTGTTTCATCCCTCACCTTTCAGAGATTGGTTACCCCGACTGTGCATATATAAAAACCTGGTAGCATCAACAAGTATTGCGTTGCTCTCTATAATAAAGAACGTTTTCATCTCTGAAAGGTGAGGGATCATGGCGCAGTGGATGTGGCGGCGAGGTCATCCTCGGTGAGTGGGTGTTTCAGAAATACGGTGAGATCAAACTGCCAGAGGTTGCCGACCCCCACGTTCATGTTGCCGAGGTTCACGCGCTCCACGGCGGGATCCGACTGGAAGAGGCGCACTTGGGCGGTGATGTCGGGAACGCCGCGCGCGGAGCCTCCCAGAACCACTTGCCGGTTCGCCGCGTTGAAGGAAAATTTTGTATAGAACAGATTCGGCACCGTACGCGCTTCAAGCCAGTGGAGAAGCGGCGTCGCCCCCGCCCGGGTCATGAGCAGCGATTTCACATGGGCGAGCTGGGAATAAAACGTCACAATCTTTTCCTGGTCCGCAAGCGACACCTGCTGGTTAAAACTCTGCATCTGATCCTTCAGTTTCTTCACCTGGCCTTCAAGATAGGGGAGATAGCCGTAGAGGAGCCCCAGGTAAACAAAGATGCTCGCAAGGAAGAGCGTGCCGCAAAACATAAGGAGGCGCCCCGACCATCCCGGGGTCTGGGCCGGCGCCCGGCTTAACGCATCTATCGTTTTTTGAGGAAGGGGCATTGTTTAATCAGCGAATAACGAATCCTTCTGCGAATATGCGAATTGCGAATTCGGTTATTCGGAAATTCGTAACGAGATTCGTTATTCGTTGATGGTGTTACGAGAACTCCCGCAGCGCAAGCCCGACCGCGACGCTCATCAGGGGGTTGAGGGCGGGAACGAGCGGCTCGATCGCCGTGGGGTATTCGGTGCGCAGGAGCGGGGCGGCTTTCACGACAGGGATCAAAAAATCACGCGCGAAATACTTGTCGATGCCCGTAAGGTTGGCCCCTCCGCCCGAGAGCACCACGCGCTCTACGGTGCGCGAAACAGACTGGGTTTCGTATTGAAGCACAGCCCGCTTTGCTTCTTGTATTGTAGCATCCAAAAACGGTGCCATTACTGTGGATAACTCGTAATTTTGAGTGGTGGGCACGATGCCCCGCTCGCGCTTCAGCTCTTCTGCGCGCACGGGATTGATGGACAAGCTCTCCGAAATCGCCTGCGTCAAGGACGCTCCCGCAAAATCGCTCTGGCTCGTGAGGCGCGGTTGCCCTCCCGCGACGACCACCGCCGCGGTCGCGCGGCTTCCGATATCCACGATCAGGGTCGGCGTGGGGTCGTCGCCCACGAGGCTCCGCGCAAGCGAGAGCGCTTCCACTTCAAGCACCTTGAGCGTAAGGCCTGCGTCGGCGAAGACGGACTGGTAGCGCTTGATCTGCTCGCGCTCCACGGCGATCAAAAATACTTCCTGCACGGGGACGCCCTTCTCGTCTTCGCTCTCTCCCACCGTGATCCAATCGATTGCCACTTCGGAGACCGGAAGGGGGATATACTGCTTCGCTTGGAACACCATGGACTGCTTGAGCTCCGCATCGTTCATTTTGGGAAAACGGAGAAGGGTCATGAACGCCGAGAAGTTCGGGATGGAGGCGATGGCGTCCTTGGTGCGGGGTTGCATCCGGTCGAGCGCGGCTTTCAAAAACTCTCCCACTTCGCGCTCGAACATCTTCAAATTCGAGGTCTGGAATGCGCGGTTGCTCCGCGAGAGCGCCCCTTGGCTTTCAAGGATCGCGTAATTGCGGAGGCGCGGAAGCCGATCTCCCGCCTCGAGCTCCGCGATCTTCATCGAGGTGGTGCCGATATCCACCCCGAGGCACGATGTGCCCATAGTTCGCTTGATGGCTTTGAACGGATTCCACATGGCTTAGTCATTATACCCCGTGGTACAATTTCGTCATGTTTTTTTACGTCTGCGCACTAGAGAGGAGGAAAGAGAGCAATGAGATTTTCGTTTGTTGACCTTCTCTTCCCCGCGCGATGCGCCGCGTGCGGCGCGCTGACCCAAGACGCGCGCGCGATCTGCGCGCCGTGCTTCGAGGCGATTCCCGCGGAGCGCACGCTCTTCTGCGGCGAATGCCGCGCGCGCATCCCCTCCGCGTCGCGCATCTGCCATCCGAAATTCCCCTGCCTCATGGGCGCCGCGGCATCCTACGACGATCCCCGCATCCGCGCACTCATCGCGGCGCTCAAGTTCAAAGGAATCGAGCGCGCCGCGGAGCCATTGGGAGAACTCCTCGCGCACTACGCGCTCCAGCTCCCGCTCACATTTGATTCTTTCGTTATAGTGCCGGTGCCCTTGAGCGCGCGCCGGGCGCGCACGCGCGGATTCAACCAATCAGCGCTTATCGCCCGCGTGGTGGGCGAACACCTCCACATTCCTCTCGCAGAGCACATCCTCGTGCGAACGAGGCACACGAAACCCCAAAGCGAGCTTAAGGGCGCCGCGCTTCGGGAGAAGAACGTCGCGGGGTGTTTCAGCGCGCAGAGCTCCTCGTCGCCGAGCGGCGCCTCAATTCTTTTGATCGACGACGTGGTCACCTCCGGTGCCACGATGCGGGAAGCGGCCCGAGCGCTCAAAGCCGCGGGCGCGCGGCGGGTTGTCGCGCTCGCGGCGGCGAAGGCATAATAAGCGAGTAGGTGATACAATGGGAAGAATGGCAGAATCCGAACTACAATGGCGCGCGCCGGAATTTGAGGAACGGCCGAAGGACGTGTCCTGGTACTGGGCGAGTATTTGCACAGCAGTCATCATGCTCGGCTTTGCGATCTGGTGGGGCAATTTCCTCTTCGGATTTTTCATCATCATTGCGGAACTCCTGCTCATCGTCTGGGGCAACCGCACGCCGGAGATGATCCAATTTTCTTTGACAAGCAGGTCCCTGCACGTGGGACCCCGCACCGCCTATCAGATCGCGGATATCCAGAACTTCAGCGTCGCGGACATCGCGGGATCCGAATGGGAGAGGATCATTCTCCACTTCAAGCGAGGACTGCGCCTGCCCGCCGCGATACCGGTGCCGAGGGAGCGCCTCGAGGAAGTCGTGGAGATCCTCGGGCAGACCATCCCGCGAATCGAGCACGAAGAATCCCTTCTCGACACACTTGAGAAATTTTTGGGGTTCTAAAAGATAGCTTTTTGACGCCTTTCCGCAGTCTTGAAAACCATCCTGCCAATCTTCGCAAGGATCCTTTAGGGAACCGTGGTTGTCGCCACGTTCGAATAGGGGGAGTTGCCAACCCCGTTAAATGCCTGAACGCGGTAGAAATAGTTTCCCGAAGCGAGCCCCGTGTCACTATACCAATATACGTTAGGGCCTGTCGTTGTAGTTTGACTGAAATTTACACCATCAACTCCCCGTTCTACGCCAAAACCGTTTTCGTTGCTTGAGTTATCCCGCCACATCAGGAGCACCGATGATGGACCTGACGTGGAATTCAAGAAAGAAGCTGTTAAATTTGATGGAGCTGTAGGAGCTGTGAGCATTAGTTGCGTTGTTGCAGCCACGCTAGCCGATTGCGCTGAATTATTTCCTGCTGCGTCGAACGCAGAAACTGCGTAGATATAGGTAGTACTTGCGGCAAGGCCGGTATCTTGATAACTCGTGCTCACGGTGGTCGCAATTTGAACTCCGCCGCGGAATACTTTGTAACCGGAAACGCCTACGTTATCAGTTGAAGCCATCCAGAAAAGATTAATTTGTGACTGCGAAACTGGAGTAGCGGTAAGTCCCGCTGGAATTGACGGGGGAGTCGCGTCAATTTTTACTTTTATAAGATACTTCTGAATACTCCAGCCGCTACAGCTGTTGTCGTAATTCACGTTCCACCATGCATATCCACCGCTGATCTGTGGTCCGCCCGCTATCGTGCCCAATGATCCTGCCGGTTCCTTACAGACAATTATTCCTTCTTTGTTTGGCGTTGATCGCACATTGAGATTCACGGCGGTTTGCACACGATCGCCTATCTTAAACATCGGCGTGCTTGCATGGGCAACTGGGGTGGCTGATTGCCGCTCAAGCTGTAACTTGAGTTGGGTGATGAGATCCTGCAGGCTCTGAATTTGCAGAATGAGACTCGCTGTTTGCGCATCAACCGATGGAGTTGCTGCCGCATATACTGTGGCACCAGGGAGAAAATTTGCGCAGAACATGCCGACAAAAGTTATTATTATTGCCCTCTTTTTAATGTAGTTTGTCATAGTGGAAAGTATAACAGATGAGCGGGTTAGAGCAAATGAATCTGTGGATAACTAAATTCACTCCTCTTCCTTGCCCCTCTCGCCGCGTCCTCACGTTCCATTAAATCAACTCAACAAAGTGTATGTGAAAAGGAGGAGCATGGCGAAGCGATATCGAAAAAATTTTGTGGGGATTTGCTTTGTCTACTACCCCAGTAGTAGCATACGAAGAGAGTTGTTGCTCTTTGCCTCTTCATTGAGTAAACCTATTAACAAAGAATTGCCTAAATTGCGCCCGTCGTTCAACGGATAGGACACATCCCTGCGAAGGATGAAATCGAGGTTCGATTCCTCGTGGGCGCACACAGCAAAATAACCCTACCATGTGGTAGGGTTATTTTGCTGTCGTGTTTTCAAGAGAGGAATCAAACGCGAAAGGGGGTCGGGGAAAAGCGTCAGAGTTTCCCCATTGGGGTGACCGAGCGAAGCGAGGGCAAGAGGGCGGAAGCCCTATTGGGAGCGAGTGAAACGAGCGAGGTTCGATTCCTCGTGGGCGCACCACGTTGGAAATGTCAAAGATTCCTCTATCAAAACGAGTAAATGGATTCCCTGAGATCATTGGTCATTACCGCTATAATATTCAAACGCAAAAAAGTGAGCAGCTTGATTAGTGGCGAGTCCGACCGAGAGGGCTAAATCTGTTATACTCAAAACCGCCAAAGAATCCTTATGGGGTCTCACTCCTACAATTCCGAGACCGTGAGGGGGCACAAATCGTTGTACAATGAGATACGGGCCATGCGCATGTTCTATTTTATTTCCGGAATCGCAGTGCTTACCGTGATGGGAATCATGGTGCTTGCTTATTTTTTCCCGCAGCCGCTCCATGATGCATCAACAAGCGAGACGGATCTCTCTACGCCCTCGAGTACGCTCCATCCCCCTGCGACCGCGGCAGGCCCCTCCCGATTCACCCCAGGACAATGGGTGCCGCCCGGCTTCAAGGGTCCGACGGGCCCGCCACACATCGTTGGCCCGAACGCGAATCCGCCGAACTATTAACTTGAGAATTAAAAACGGAGAATGTAGAATAGAGAAACTCAAATCGCCGTGGGGAATAGAAGCGGGCATGCCCGCCGAAGTCCCGCCACTGCGGGACGAAGGCGGGTGTAGCACAGTGGCAGTGCATCTGGTTGCCAATCAGAGTACGAGGGTTCGATTCCCTTCACCCGCTCCGCTAAACAAAATACTCCTCGCGAGGAGTATTTTGTTTGCTTGAAATGGCGAAAGGAATTGGACGGGGGTGAGGTTGGGCTGGGAGGAGCCCGTGTCGGAGAGACGCCAAAGGCAAAGTTGAAAACTGAGGGTTCTTAAAGCGCAGGCGCGAAGCGCCGAGCAGTGAGATGGCGTAGCGTCCCCGCCTTGGCCGCAGTAACCCAAGCACAACTTCCCTGGCAAGTCTTGCGAATACAAGAAAACCGCGCGCCATTCTTTCTTTTGACCAAAAACTGCAAACGTCGTAGTATGAACGAGGGTCGGGAGGCGGCCCTTTTTCATTGAGTCTCCGGACGTAACCAGAACACACCTTATTCGTTTCCCATGATAGATGGCGAAGACAAATTAATTCATGACGCCGTCAAGGGTGAGGCCTCGGCGTTTGGCTCACTGTATGATCATTACCAACCGAAGATTTATCGGTTTGTGATGATCAAAGTGAGCCAGCGTGAGGAAGCCGAGGACCTCACCCACCAAGTGTTCCTTCACGCGTTCGAACACATCGGGCGTTACGAGGATGTCGGATTCCCCTTCTCGAGCTGGCTCTACCGCATCGCGCGGAACCAGATCATCGACCACTACCGCACGAAGCGGGTGCATCTCCCGATCGACGACATGGACGAGAATCGCTTTGCCGCGGATCCCGGCCATGAGGCGGCGCTCGACGCTGCGTTCACGCTCGAACGGGTGCAATCGGCAATCCGGCGCCTGAAACCCGAGTACCAGGATGTGCTCATCATGCGGTTCATCGAAGAACTCTCTATAAAAGAAACTGCCCATGCATTGGAGAAGACCGAGGGCGCGGTAAAGCTCATGCAGCATCGCGCAATGAAGCAACTGAAATCCCTCATCGCGTGACCCACGCCAATAACCTAATAACCCAATATCTTAATTACCACGACGCAGAAGATAATAAGAAAATAAGTTATTAAGTTATTGTTGTATTTGTAACATGGAAATCAAAGATATTTTGAAACAATTGAAATCGATTCAGCCTGACGCCGACTACACCCGGCGGTCTCGGCACGCCCTGCTCCACGGCCGCGCGTTCCGGGGACGCGCACGGGGAGGGGTCATACAGTTCGTGGTAGACACCCTCGCGCACGGCTCCGCGATTGCGCTTGCGGGGGCGCTCATCCTCCTTATTTTCGCAGGATTTTCGACATGGAATTTCCTTTCTCCTTTTGAAATTAAAAGTTTGGATCCGACGAGCCTTCGCGCGGAAGCCGAGGCGATCGACATTCAGATCAAGCTCACGAACCTCGCCTACCCCGAGGTGCCTCGAAACGAAACGACCACTACGCCTTTTTCGCGCGCCGCCGCCCCCCGTGACCTTACCAAAGAGGTCCAGCGGGAAGCAGAAGCCATGGGAATCGCCTCGGCAAGCTCTTCAGAGGAAGGCGCACATCCCGTCACGATTGAAGAAGCGCTGGATCGCCTTGCGCAATAATCCGAAAAGGGACAACGGTATGAAACTTTCGAGAACCATCATCGCATTCTGCGGCGCATGCGCGGTCGCGGCAGGGTCCCTCACCCCGCGCGCACACGCGGCACCCATGCCGTGCGATCTCGCACCCCGCGTGATCGCCCTCGACGAAGTGAAAAGCGCCAATAGCCCCCATGACTACCTTGAGGGCGTGCGCAAGGAACTCTCCGCGCGGAAAGAACTGCTCGCCGGAATCCTCTCCTGCGCCACCCAGGAAGCTACCGCGCTCGAGGAATCCCTCCGCGCGCTCCCCCCGCAAGACGCTGCCATGGAAGACATGAAACAGAAACTCCTCGGCAAACTGGATGAAGTGCTCCAGTTCTATGAACACCAGAATGCTGACATCGTGCATCTGGGGATCAGCGGGACGCAGGAAGTCGCGAGGAATCTCAAAACGTGGCGCGCATCGAACGTTGACCCGATCGCCGAAGGAGCGGCGGGCGTGGCGCTATGGATAAAACAACAAACGCTCCTGCAAGCTACCGCGCATCGGCTCGCTCAAATCGAAACCACCGTGCAACGGCTCAAGTTGAACGAACACGAAGATATCGCCGCGGCCCTCGCGAGCGCACGAGTACATCTGAAAAGCGCCGAGGAGGCGAACCGCGCCGCGAAGGATGTGCTTGTAGAAGGAGTCGCATTCGACCGTGCACTCACCCTCCTTAAAAACGCTCTTGATAACCTTGCCGCAACCTATCAGAATTTCTTCGAAGTGAGCGAGTTCGTAAAAAAAATCCTGCCTCACTAACTCTCCTCCTTTTCGCGAAAAAAATACTGCCCTCCTCACAAAGGCAGCATTTTTTTATTTCGAAATAGGAAAGAAAGGTTACTTCACCGCTTCTTTGAGCGCTTTGCCTGCGCGGAATTTCGGTTTCACGGAAGCGGCGATATGGATCTTTTCCCCGGTTTTGGGGTTGCGTCCTTCGCGGGCCGCGCGTTTAGCGACACGGAACGTGCCGAATCCGGAAATGGCGACTTCCTCGCCGTGGCCCAATGTTTTTACAATGGTATCGAATACTCCTTCGACTGCCCGATGGGCCTCTGCCTTGGTTTCCATACCGGCGGCTTTCTGGACTGCCTCTACTAAACCGTCTTTAGTCATAATTTTAAAGCTGTTAGGTGTTAGCTTTGAGACGTAACGGAACGATTCCCTAAAAGCTACAAGCTATAACCTAACACCTAGTAAGTGCATCCGACCTTTCATAATGAAAAAAGTATAGCACATATAAAGGGAGGGTTGGAAATCCACAGGCCTCCTGCCCAGAACCCGGCGTGAAAAGCTCACGGGCAACCTCATTGAAGCCCCAAATCGCGTAAGATCGGCAAAAAGTCCTGATAGGCGGAAAGCTTTGTAATATCAAGCGATTTCATCACTCCTCTGAATTGCTCCCTGGCGGCGGGCTTGTCCCCGGTCAGGTAATAGGCCATGGCAAGTTTGAGCTTTGTTTCCGGGTCGTCCCGCATACGGAGCGATGTCTCATACAAGCCCACCGCCTCTTGCAGGTGGCCGTGCTCGGCAAAGAAATTTGCTGTGACCCGCGGTTCATAGGGAGTTCTCCAGGGACGGCCCATTGCGATCGCCTTCTTCATATGCGCGTATCCCTCTTCTGGCCGCTGGTTATTATAGAGGAGAAGCCCGTAATAAAACTGGGTATCAAGAACATTGGGATCAAGTGCCAACGCCTCTTCCAAAAGCGCGATGGCTGCCTCACCATCGTGTTTGAGCGTTTTGGTCTTGGCAAGCGAGAAGAGGACTTCTTGGCGATTCGGAGACAGCTGCAACGCGATGCGCCCTTCTTGTTCCGCGCGGTCCAGGTACGAAGGATCAACGTCTGAGGTCTGATTATAGAGATCGATCAAAGAATAATGATTATACGCGTCCAAGGGGTGCTCGCGCGTCACTTCTTCCATTGCGGCAATGGCGCGGGCGGCCTCGTCCCGTGAAACGAGATCGGGATTATAAAAATGGGCTTCCGCTACAGCGATCGCATACTCCCGCTTCAGAGCCCACGCATAGGGCGTAGATGCGGCAATGGCTCGTTTGAAACTTTCAATGGCTTGGGACGGCCGTTTGTTGATAAAGTTCTTGAACCCCATGAACTCATCGTGCGCTGCCTGCATGCTTCGCACGTTGAGCACATACAGAAGGAGGAACGCGACCGCGGCGCTCGCTCCGGCAGCCCACGCGCGGCCTCTCGCAGAAAATATGCCAAGAGGGTTCCGCTTTTTTGCTGCATCGGCATCGGCCTCACGCGAACCGGACACTGGCCCGTAGCGGGCGTCAACGATCCCCAAAAGCGTAAAGAAGAGCATCGCGGCGCCGAGCGTGTCAAAGAGGAAAAAGTTCTGCACGAGGTACGCCGCACTCGCGGCAAGCGCTACGGCGGAGAGCAGGCGATCGTTGCTCTTCAGGGATTCATAGACGAGAGCGCCAATAAGGGCCAGGTAGGAAAGAAAGAGCGGCAACCCTCCCGTCACCAGGAGTTCGAGATACACATTATGCGGCTTATCAAAGCGCGTTTCTCCGTAGTTGACTTCGAGGATCTTGGGGTCGTAGTGCGCGTTGAATACGATATTGAAATTTTCCCATCCCCACCCCGTAAGCGGCCGCTCGAGGAATCCCTGCCACGCCGCCGTGAGCGCTACTTTTCTCGGATAGAGCGTGGGGTCATCCAGGGAGATATTTTGGAAACGAGAAAGTCCGGGCACATGCTGCCACAGGGAATTTTGCCGCGTTATCCAGAACACGCTCCCGAACACCAAAATCACTGCGAGCAAGGCGGCATAGAGCGCGCGCGAGGAGAGCAGAGCGAACCGCAACGGGGGGGGCTTGTACGCAAAAAATCCCAAGAGAACAAGGATTCCCGCGATAAGCCCGAGCATGGCGCCGCGGGTCTGGGTAAGAAAAAGGGAATAGGTAAAAACACCGAGAAGAAGTATGGCGCATAAAATTTTTACGCCGCGCGCACGCCCGTGCGCCGGAGATTCCTTTTTATACAACACCGCAAGTGCATAGACCGCAAAAAATATGAAAAACAACACATACCCGGCGAGGAATGAGGGGTTGCCGAAAAAACTTCCGGGCCTGAGCCCCGCATTTTCTTCGAGAAGAAGGTTGCCTACCTTGAGCTGAGCGACTTGCGTGGCGACGACCACGAGCGCGGAGGCAAGCGACGAGTACAGCAACGGCCGAGAGGGCAGCGCGCGCAGGATGCTCGCGATGACCACGAAAAGCGCGGCGCAGTGGAGAAACGCCGTAACTCCCAGAGCCCGCTCCTGCGTGGACCAAAAACTTCGGGAAGGGTCTACTCCCAGAATGGCAGTCACGACCAGCACGCCCATAAAGAGCATGAGCGCTTTCACAAGCGGCGTGAGCGGTATCCTGAACCGCGCATCAGAGAGCGCAAGCGCCACCCACAAGAAAAAAACCAGCTCCACCGCCATCTGGAAAAAGAGTATCTTGGGGAACGTGTAGGGGTAGACGCTCTGTCCCAGATAAAAAATAGGGGTGGCCGCGAGCACCACGATGGTGAAACAATACACGATATAAGAAAGGGTTCGTGAGCTCATAGGCGAATATGGTAATCGCTCACGCCTAGAGAGCGATCGCCGCGAAATAAGTATGTGCCATAGCGCTATGGCACACAAGAGAACTGAGAGTCGTGGTATGTACAGATTCTCTTCCCCAAGAAACAAAATCTCCCCGACCGAAGTCGGGGAGATTTGTCGCGATCCGCAGCCCCAAGTTGCGAACCGTTCGTGGCGAAGCTTTACGTGCCTGCCGCGTACGTCACCGAGGTGATATTAATCGGCACCGTAACGTTTGACGGCAAGCCAATCTGGCTGGTAGCCGCCGTATCAAGCGCATCGGTGAACCGCACGTCGGTCAGCACATTGATGTACGCCGAGAGCGTCGCGGAGATTCCCGATGCCGCGGCGAACGTATTGTTTGTGTTCGCGCGCAACGTCCACACACGCGGCGTTGACGGGCTCACGCCCTGGCCTGCCGTCCCACCTCCGAACATGAAGGTCTTCGAACAGGTCGCCGTAGTTGATGTCTGGACGCTCGTGCACGCAGTTGACGTCACGACGGTCGCACCGGTAAGGGTCTCGAGCGACGCGCCGCCCTCATCAATGAGATTCACGCCGTCAAGGAATGAGCCGTTCGACGGAGCCGAACCTGCGAACGTGATCGTCACGCTGTTCACTGCAACTGACCCTGCATTGTCAGCCGCAAAGGTGAGCGTGCCAAGATTGTCGCTGGTCGATTTCGCGCGACCAGATGTAGTTCCCAATGCGGCGCTGGAAACAGTAAGCTTGCTGCGAAGCAAGGTCTGAGCATTACCGACTGGCGCAGTGGCGCCCGTCGAGAAGGAGATGGATGTCGTCGCATTGGACGTGTTTCCGTACGCCACGACCACAAGACCTGGGGTGGCGATTGCGGAGTCCACGGACGACGTCGCGATCTTGAAGATGCTCGTGGTATTGTCGCTTGCACCGCTTGTGCTGTATGAGGCGGCATTGCCCTTCAGGGTCAATATCACTTCATCGCTTGCAGGGACAACGACAGGAGTCGCGAAACTGAAGTGGTAAATGTACCCTGTTGAACTCGCGGTGACTGCCGCCGAGGTCGAAGGCGATTGCACAAATGAGGAGTAAGAGTAGGCTCCTTTGCCATTAGTGCCATTGCCGCTCAAGGTCAAGCCGTTAAACCCAGCCTTTATGGTCGTCGTTGACGCGACGTTTTGGAAGACAAAGACGTCGGTGATCTTCACGTCTTCAATGTTCGACGTCTCACGCACGCGGTAGATGCCAAGCGTATTTCCGTTCGAGCCCATGACAAGCTGTGTTGCCGGGGCTGCTCCCGAAACGTAGGACACCGTAACCGTCGCCTGGCCTGCCACCACCACGTTCTGGCCTGCCTGAGAAGAGCAGGTGATCGAGGTGTAGGTGACCGCGCCCGAACCGGAACAGCCGGAGAGCGTCGTTACTGCCGTGTAGCTCGCCGCAGCCGTTCCCGAGAGGATGTCTGCTATGACATCAAAGGTCCTCGCCTGGCCCGCCGGAATGTTCACGTTGCCGGAGAAGGCGTAGCTCGCGGATGCCGAGAGCGTTGATTGCGTGATGCCGATCTGCGTCGGGCATGTAGGACCTCCCGATACCCGGCCCGTGCAGAGCTTCAGATTCTGGAAGTTCGTCGAGGAAGCGCTCGTGAGAATCGTGATCGAGTTCAAGTTCGCGCCTTCAGCGCTCGACGCCAAAAGCGAGTAGGAACCGATGACCACGCCCGTCGCGGCCTTCGCGTAGGTCTGCGTACCTACTGCGGAGTTCTGCGACACCGTGAGCGAATTCGCTACTAGAGTGAGCGAACTTCCCGCAACTCCTGCGCTCGAAGCGATCTGGCTCGAGGTCTGGCCCGAGAGGTTATTCGTGCTGGCAACAAGGTTCCCCACGATCGTGGTGAATCCTGCGCCGGTCTGCACGTCCGCGCGGAGCGTCAGAAGGCGAGTCGTATTCGCCGGAATGGTGTAGTTGATGTTCGAAGAACTGGTGCCGAAGCAGTCGGTGTACTGCGTGCCCGCGCCGTTATAGCCGGCGGTTGTAGCCGTGCCGCTTACGTCGCAGCTTGCAGTACTAGGAGGCGTATTCACCGTCGAGCCTACCTGGTTCCCTGCATCATCAACCAATGTGATGTTCTTGACCATGCTGGAGAGGGTCGTCGTCGTGCCGGTGAAGTCGAGACGGAAGGTCAGGAACTTCACTTTCACGGGCTCGCCTGCCGCATAGATCTTGAATCTGGCAATGGGAGTGCCCGAACCGCCTTTGGCGATATTGCCCGTCGGCGTGTTCGTGTCCAAAGAAACCGTCAAGCTTCCCTGGAGAATTGACACTAAGGTGCCTGCGCCGCCGGTGATGGTGACGGTCACCGGTACGCCGTACTGCGTGTCCACGGAGAGCACATCATAGGAATTCAGGAGCTCGAACTGGAAGTTATAGCTCGGGGAACCCATGATGTCCGCGTAGACCTGCATATTGCCGCTTCCTGTGTTCAAACGAGCAGGGGCAGCGCTCAAGTCAAAGTATGCGGAACCGTCCGCGGCAACTTGTCCCAAGGTGGGGCCAACCTGCGTACCGTTGACGAAGAGCTTAATGTTCTTGATGTCCGATTTTGTCGCAGAACCCACGACTTTGAAGTTAATGCCCTTCAAATCCATGGGACTGTTCGTTCCCGACAAGGTCCACTGCGATGCGAGCACGGCCTGCGTGCCTGCATAGACAGAAGTGCCGACTGACGAAGACGTCATCGTAAGCGATGCGATCGACGGGTTCGACACCGTGGTGACGGTGAAGATGTTCCCGGTCGCCGGGAACGTGCCCGACGCAACGATCGCCGTGTTCGCGGAGTCAACCGCAATCACGTCCGAAGCGGACTTTATCATGAAGGAAACGGTGTTTCCTGCAGAAAGGCCGGTTGAGGGATCGATGGCGAGGGTGACGTGTTTCGTCGCTCCCGCCGCGATTGCCCAGCCGAGTCCGGTAAACGTAATCACGCCGCCGGAGAGCGAGCTGAACTGGGTAAGCACTTTGCCGTTCTCAATCAGGTATGCCGATGAGATGGCGCTGTCTGAAAGAACCCCGCCCTTCGTGAACTTGAGGTCGGTCACGGTTACGGAACCGGAGCTTCCTGCGGTCAAATTCACGGTAAGGACTGGAATGCGCGCCGCAGCTGAACCGGAGCTTGAGATCAATGATCCCGCTGCCGCGTTGTCAGCTGCCACGGATACGGCGAGTCCTGTTGCGGGGGCAACCACTGGAGGAGGCGTGGGGCTCCCTGGAGTGACTGGACCGGTTGCCACGCTGGCGCCAAAGGCTGCGCGGGTCTTCGGGCCGAAATAACCGGCTGCCGGAGAGACGCCCCTTGCCGCTTGCCATGCCGCGAGTGCGGTTCTGGTCAGCGGGCCAAAATAGCCCGTCGGAGCTGAAATTTTCAGATACCCTTTACTAATGAGGGTCTGCTGGAGGGAGCTTACATCATCGCCCCTGCTGCCCACGGTGAGGTCGCGGGTATAGGACGTTGACATTGAGCTACCGCCGCTCAGCTTCGCCTGGAGCTGCTGGATCTGCGCCAAAAGAGCCGCGATCTGCGCCTGGAGATCTGCGGTCGTTTGAGCGTGTGCAACAGGAACAAGCATCATTGCGCCCGACATCCACACTGCGGTGGTCGCCGTAAGCGCGACTGATACAAATTTCTTGCTGATAGTAGTCATTGTTATTTTTTTCGACGTTGTAGTTTTTTGTTATGTGTTGGTGTTTCTGCAAAAGGCATTCCGCGTATCATCGACCACTTCTGGGAAATGCGTGAGGAGCTTTCCGAAGTGACTCGCGAACCGCCCTTGGTAGCGAAAAATAAAAAAACTCGCTTCACAAGCGAGGCTATGTATGCGAATACCTTAACGAATGGGCACATTCGAATTCAGGTGGGCGCATTTATAGGGCGCCATTCGCATACTGGTCCAGCCTCACTTCTGAACCCTATGGTTACGTTTATACCGAAAATAGTGGCTTTTCGCAAGAGGAAGCAACAAGTTATGCACATCCTCTGCACGTAAACCGCTACAGGTAGGTAAACGGGGCTTTCGCCGCAAAGTTACTGGTTTTTCCACATCTTCACTATATCTTTCGGGCCTTTCCTCCCCCACTCCCTACTGGCTACTGCCTACTCTTCTCGTGTTCATGCCGTCTGGGGATATGCCTGCCTGACCCGATAATAGCTCCCCGGGCCGCCGCTCCCGATCCGCTCAATGAGCCCCTGCTCCACAAGGGACTGGAGATCGTAGCGTATTGTCCTTTCGCTGATATCAGGCAAAAACTCCTGAATATCGCGCAATCTGCAGTTATCAAATTCCCTTATTTTTTCAAAAATAGTCGATTGCCGCATTTTTGTGACGTATTCGGCAATCGTTGCCGCATTACTCTGTACGTCAATTTTCTGATCTCCCGCGCTGGTGAAGACCATTTCCTCTCTTTTCATATCAAAAACTTCTTCCGGCTCCGGAAAATAGCTGCTCTGGGTCTCTTCGTCTCTTTTTTGAACTTCTTCTACCTGAAATTCCTTATGTTTTTCCGCCTTTTCTTCTTTGGGGTTCTCTTTGGAAGATTCCTGATGAATCTCTTCATGAGAAGAAAATATGCCCTCAAGATCCAATGCGGCAACCGTTGCCGCATTCCCAAATGCGGCAACCATTGCCGCATTAAGAGCGTTTGCCTCATTAATGATGATTTGGCTGTTTGAGGGACTTACAAGACCGCCCTCCGCGCCAAGCCGGAGAAAGTACTCGATCGCCGCAAGGGTGGTACCCGCGGATCGGTAATCATGGGCGGCAGCCGCCTTCAAGAGGTCGAGCGCCTGCGCCTCGATATGCTCCGAAAAGCTTTTTCTCGGCGCAGCCCCCGCCACGCGGAACAGGGCATAGCTCACCTCAAATGCCTTTTTCTTGCAAAAATCGTGGATGGTGCTTCCTGTCATAAAACAGAAGCTATTATGAGGCGAATCTTATTCCTCTGTCAATGAAAGCGGGGGTGGTGTGCGGAGCGTCGGCGCAGGAAGCGTTCCGCGCGGGCGAATCCCTCAAGAGACCCGCAGTCGAGCTTTTTCCCCTTGAATTCGTAGCCGTATACAGGATCGCCCCGAAGAAGCATAGCGCGGAACACGTCGGCGAGCCGAAGCGCGTCATGACGCTCTTCGCGAAGATGCTTCCCTGTACGTGCGAGCTCCGCAAGGAATCGGGGAGAAAGAATGTATCCTCCCATAACCGCGAGGAGGGAAGGTGCCTCATCTATTGCGGGCTTCTCCACGAACGATTTCAAACAGTATGTCCTTCCTCCCCCCGCAATTGATCTTTCTGCCTTTCCGACCTCCACGATGCCGTACCGCGTGACCTGCGCCCGCGGGACCCGCTCAAGAAGAAGTACGGGAGCGCGCGTGCGCGCGTACCAGGCGATGAGCGGAATGAGCACGGGCACGTCGCTCACAATAAGGTCATCGGAAAAGCGCACGGCGACCGGCTCCTGCCGTGAAATAAGGTCTGCCGCTTGGAGCACCGCGTGGCCGTCGCCGAGGGGCTTTCTCTGAATGCGGAGGTGGATCTTTTTGATACCAGGAAAATCGCCCGCAGGGGAGGCAAGGTACTTCTTAAAATGCTTCGTGTGCTGCGGGCTCACGACGACGATCGCTTCGCGGATGCCGCTCGCTTCTGCTTCGCGGAGCATATACGCAAGGAGGGGCTCGCCATGCAACCGCACGAGCGCTTTCGGGATGCGGTTCGTGAGTGGCCGCAGGCGCTTCGCAAGCCCCGCGCAAGGGAGGATGACTTTGCTCACCTTATGCAAGGGTTCAAGTTTCATGGTTCATTATGAAATCCCAATGACCATTCTCCAATGACCAATGAAATCCCAAGAAATTAAATCCCATTACTTTTCTTTGGGCAATTCTTTCTCCGAAAGAATAGTTGCGTTTTGATGTCGTCTTTGGAGCTTGATTGGTCATTGGTCATTCGGATTTGGAGCTTGATATCTGTTTCAGGATTCGCGGCGCGCCCATCGTTCCGCAATCGCGTGCTCTTCCCCGGTGTTGACCCCCATGCCCTCGTGCGGATCCGCGATCACGAATGAGCGGATTGGGGATCCCTCGGAAGCCGCCGCAAGAATGAGGTCGGTGAGATAATACTCCCCCGCCGCGTTCGCGCGCGAGAGCGTGCCGATATGGCTCCAAAGCCAGTCGGGCTCAAAACAGTAATATCCCGGGTTGACTTCGCGGATGCGCCGCGTCGCTTCGTCAGCGTCTTTGAACTCCGCGATTTTCATCCCGCCCTTCTCGTCCCGCACGATCCTGCCGAAACGAGTGAACGCCTGATAGTCGCCCGTAAAATCCGGCACGACAACCGTCGCGAGCGTAACCGCGGCATGATGCGCCTCCCGAAGAGAGGCAAGGCGGCGAAGCGTCTCGGTGCTCACAAAAGGATGATCGCCGTAGAGCACGATGATGTTGCTCACGTCGCGGCGGCCTAGAAGGGCGTCCCGCGCGCATAAGACCGCGTGCCCCGTGCCCAGCTGTTCTCTCTGGTGCACGTAGTGCTCGCGGTTTCCTGTCGCCGCAATCACCTGATCGGCGCCGAATCCGACCACGATCGTAGGCGTCTCGCAGAGAGGACGGACCGCGCGAAGGACGCGCGAGAGAAGCGGAACGCCGCAGACCGCAAGGAGCACCTTAGGATTCTCCGAGCTTGAAAGGAGACGCGTTCCCTTCCCGCCCGCGAGGATGATGACGTGGGTCATAGCAATAGGACTTTCCGCCAGAGGCGCCCGCCTGCCGGACGGGCAGGGATCCGCCTTTGGCGGAAGAAATTAGGACTTAAGATTTAGGAACATAAGTCTGCGTGGAACCACAGGAACAACGCCGTCATATCATAATAGAAATCCCCGCGCCTTTCCAGCCAGATAGAGGGATTCCGTCAACTATTCCCCCGTCTCACACACTTTGGCGTGCGGCGCGGGTGCGAGGAAGCTCTCGCAGAAGCGGCGAGCTTGGCGTCTCGCGGAGCGAGACGAGCTGCTCCGAGAGGCAGCGGCCGCATGCCGCAGGAGCATGCGGACCGCGATTCCGAGGGACCGCGCCGCACACTCCCCCCTACATCCCCCACTGGTTCGCAGAGAGCATCACGACCGTCAGCGCAAAAAGGAGCGCACAGTAGCCAAAGATGCGCGCCCGGGTGAGCTTCCCCGCGCTCTGCTCTGCAACGCTCTCCGCGGCAACGATCGCGGCGAGGAAAAACACTCCCGTCCGGAGGAGCGGGTTCATAGGGAGGAGAAGCAATGCGAGGGCGCACTCGCCGAGGGCAAGCCCCACAAGAAGGCTTGCGACAAGTTCTTCAAAGGGAGTGGAGCGCCCCGCCGCAGGGTGCTCCTCGTGCTCTTCGTACGAAAGAAATCCGGAGAGGAGGAGGGATACCGCGGCCATCCCCACGGCGGCGGCAAAGAGCGCCGCCGGAGAAATTCCCGCCTCGAAATGCGAGAAAAAGAAAAATCCAAGCCCCAAGAAAAGGAGCAGCATGAGCCCTTCGTAGGCAACGGCACGTTTCACGAGGATGAGGTCTTTCATGCCCACGATAAGATAGAGCGCGCAGGCGAAAAAGAACGCGAAGAGCGCGAAGGGAGGAGTCACCGCCGCCAAAAAGAGCAGCATCAAAAAGGGAACGAGAAACCGGCGCGGCTCAAAGAGCGGCACGCAATAGAGGAAGATTCCCACGAGCGCAAAGAACGGGAAGGAGAGCGCATACCACGCCGCTCCAAAGACCGCGCTCCTAAGCGCTAAAGACCAGTGAATTCGATTTGAAATTGACGCGAACTTTTCCCCCATCTTTTAATTCGCCGCGGATAATTTTGTCGGCGAGGACGTCGAGAATCATCTTCTGCATCAAGCGCTTCAAGGGCCGCGCGCCGAACTCGCGGTCGAACCCCTCCTTCGCCAGGTGCTTCCGCGCGGCGGGATCGATCATGATCGTGATGCGGTGGTCGGCGAGCCGCTTTTGGATCAAGCTGAGCTGGAGGTCCACAATGCGCTCGATGTCCTCTTCGCGCAAAGGACTAAAGACCACGATCTCATCGATCCGGTTCAAGAACTCGGGGCGGAAACTGTCCCGAAGGGCTTCGGTGATCTTTTCTTTGTAGCTGGTTTCCCTTTCTCCGCCGCGGGCGCCCGCGTCGCCGGAGGAAAAGCCGAAGTGCGACATCGCGCGGATATATTCGCTCCCCACGTTCGACGTCATAATGATGATCGCATTCTTGAAATTCACCATTTTCCCTTTGCTGTCCGTGAGCCGCCCATTGTCGAGCACCTGGAGCAGGAGGTTGAACACATCGGGATGCGCTTTCTCGATCTCGTCAAAGAGGATCAAGCTGTACGGCCGGTGCCGCACGATCTCGGTCAACTGCCCTCCCTCTTCATACCCCACATACCCCGGGGGCGAACCGATGAGGCGCGAGGTCGCATGCCGCTCCATGTACTCCGACATATCAATGCGCACGAGCGCCTTTTCATCGTTGAACATAAACTCCGCGAGCGCCCGCGCGAGTTCGGTCTTGCCAACACCCGTCGGTCCCAAGAACATAAAAGATCCCAAAGGCCGCTGCGGGTCGGAAAGCCCGGCGCGGGCGCGCCGCAAGGCGCTCGCGACGGCCGTGATCGCTTCTTCCTGCCCCACAACGCGCTGTTTCAGGGCGCCTTCAATATTGAGGAACTTTTCGCTTTCGGATTCGAGCATCCTCTGGAGCGGCACGCCCGTCCAGCGCGAGACGATTGCCGCCACATCCTCCTTGTCGACGGATTCTTTGAGGAATTGCTCCCCGTGATTCTTTTTTCCCTTTCCGTTTTTGCCCGCGCCTCCGGAAAAATTTTTCCGCTCGAAAATCTCAAAATCTTTTTGCGCCTGCGGCAGTTCGCCGTAGGTAATCTGGGCCACGCGCTCGAGATTGCCCTCCCGTTCGGCCACCTCCACTTCGCGTTTCAGTCCCTCGATTTTTTGGCGAAGCTGGTGCAGAGTTTCGAACTTTATTTTCTCGGCATGCCAGCGCGCAGAAAGTTCGTCGTTCTCTTGTTTGAACTTCTTGAGCTCTTCATCGATCTCCTTGATGCGCTCCGCCCGTTTTGTTTTCCCTTCCTTCGCGAGCGCCTGGCGCTCCACTTCGCGCCGCGTGATGTCTCTCCGGAGGCGGCTGATTTCAGTCGGAATGCTTTCCGACTCAAGCCGCCGCGCCGCGGCCGCTTCGTCGATCAGGTCCACGGCTTTGTCGGGAAGAAAGCGGTCGGTAATGTAGCGCGCGGAGAGATTGACCGCCTCGACGATCGCCTCGTCTGAAATGCGGAGCCCGTGATGGATCTCGTACTTTTCTTTGAGCCCGCGCAGAATCGCCATCGAATCCTCGAGCGAGGGCTCTTCTACAATGACTGGCTGGAATCTTCGCTCGAGCGCGGGGTCTTTCTCAATGTAGCGCTGGTACTCGCGGGTGGTCGTCGCGCCGATCGCATGGAGTTCGCCGCGCGCCAAGGCCGGTTTCAGCAAATTCGATGCGTCAATCGCGCCTTCTGCCGCGCCCGCCCCCACGATCGTGTGGATTTCGTCAATGAATAAGAGGAGATTTCCCGAGGCTTGCTTGATTTCTTTCACGAACGCTTTCAAGCGGTCTTCGAACTCTCCCCGGAATTTGGTCCCCGCAATGAGCGATCCGAGGTCAAGCATGAGAATTTGTTTTTCTTTGAGAGTCTCCGGCACGTCTCCCGAGACGATCCGCTGGGCCAGGCCCTCGACGATCGCCGTCTTTCCCACGCCCGGCTCGCCGATCAGGACCGGATTATTCTTCGTCCTCCGCGAGAGGACCTGCACGAGCCGCCGCACTTCTTCTTCGCGGCCGATCAGGGGGTCGAGCTCCCCCGCTTTCGCTTTTTCGGTGAGGTTCACCGCATATTTTTCGAGGACTTGGAATTTGCTCTCGGGGCTTTCGTCCGTCACGCGCATCGAGCCGCGGAGCTGCGCCAGGATCCGTATCGCGGTTTCCCTCCGGAGGCCGAACGCCTGGAGCGCCGTCTGCGCTTCCGAGGGAATTTCGAGGAGCGCCAGGAGCAAATGTTCGCAGGAAATGAATTCGTCTTTCTGCTGTGCCGCGATCTTTCCCGCGTGATCCAAGACCCGCATCACCTCTTGCGAGAGATACAGCTGGCCGATGTTGCCGCCGGTCACGATTTTCGGTAGCCGCTCCAAGTGGATTTCGATCTCATCGTGGAACCGCTCGAGGTTCACCCCGCTCCGGATCAAGAGCGGCTGGACCAACGACTGCGAGTCCTCAATCAGCGCAGAGAGGAGATGAATCGCGCGCAGTTCGCCGTGGCTCCGCGTCGCGGCGAGCTCCTGCGCGTTCTGGAGCGCCTCTTGGGCTTTGACGGTGAAACGATGGAAGTTAGGCATGTCGAGGATTTAGAACTTAGTGATTTGCAAATAGTATAGCATGTCGGGGCCGATTGGCAAGCAAGGGGCGAGAGTGCCAATATACCTCTTGTTGAGGTAAGAAAAGCCCGGGCGAGATTGCCCGGGGAGTGAGATGAGGCAGGTGGTCGGTCGTTATAGAGTGCACACAGTGCACCGGAGGGCCAAAATGGCCCAACGACTCAGACGACCTGCCTCTATTGCGTAGCATAGTCCTATTTCACCCAATTGTCAATAGAACAAGGGGTCGCAAATCACATATCAAGGTTTACTCTGAAGGAAAACCCCGATGGCGTTATGCACACCACCGGGGCCGTTTGAAGAGGGTCAGGAGGTGACCCAGCGCCCTGTGGTCACAACACAAGGTACCAAGAATATGGTAGCGCATTACCAAAAAACTGCAAACCCTAACACCTAAAAACTAAAACCTAATTCGCCGGCCGCTTCGTGAGCGTCACGGAGAGCGTGAGTTCTTTCCCCCCACGGTTAACCTTCACCTGTATGGTCTCGCCGACCCCGAATTGGTTCACGTAGTCGCTCAAGGGATGTTCGCGATCCACTTTCTTGCCGTTCACTTCGAGAATGATGTCCTCCGCCTGCACTCCCGCCTGTGCCGCGGGCGATCCGGGCGTGACCGCGGGGCCGTCGCTCGAGCCGCGCACTAAGGCGCCGTAGTCCACGGATAATTTTTGGCTCTTCGCAACTTCCGGCGTGATCATCAGGTACCGTACGCCGAGGAAGGGCGTTTGTATCTCGCCGTGTTGCTTCACAGAGGCGATGTCGCGCTTCGCGCGGTTCACGGGAATCGAAAAGCCGATGCTCTGCGCCCCCGAGGCGATCGCGGTGTTGATGCCGACGACTTCCCCCCGGAGATTCAAGAGCGGCCCGCCGGAATTCCCCGGGTTGACCGCCGCATCGGTCTGGATGACTCCTTGAATGGTTTCGGAAAATCCCTCGCCGCCCGAGGCAGAAACGGTCCGCGAGAGCCCCGAGATGACGCCGACCGAAACCGTATTCCTGAACTCGCCCAACGCGTTCCCGATCGCAATCGCCGTCTGGCCCAGTTCAAGCGCGTCGGAATCGCCGAGCGTCACCGTGGGAAAGTTCGCGCCTTCGATTTTGATGACGGCGAGGTCTTGCACGGGATCGCGCGCGAGCACCTTGCCCGCATATTTTTTCCCGTCGTTCGTGAAGACTGTGTAGGAGGCCTTGGTATCGAGCACGACGTGCTTGTTCGTGAGGACGAGGCCGTCAGAGGAAATGAGGAATCCGCTTCCCCCGCCGACTTCCTGAAGCTTCGAGCCTTTCTCGCACGGGGCAAAAAACTGCTGATCGCCGAAGAACTGCTGAAATTCCGGCGGGAGGTTCGAGAAGGGGCTATACGGGCACTGCTCGATGATCGGAACGTTTTTGGAGATGGTGATCGAGACGACCGCGGGCGAGGCTTTTTTCACGGCTTCGACGACCGCTTTTTCATAATCGAGCGCGGGCTTGTAGAGCGGCACCGCGTTCTCTGGAACGTTTGAGGATTTCGGCGCATGGTTCCCAGGAATGAGCGGCGCGAACAGATTCCCGAGAAAATCAGTGAACGCATTCGCGTGCGCCTCGGGCGCATTGAGCAGCGAAACGATTATAACCCCAAGGAAAAGTATGCAGATCGCACTCGCGATCAATGTGGTATGTTTGCGCATGGTAAGGAAAATTATAATTGCCGAAATAATGCTGTCAATCGGGCCACTATCTTTTATACCGAAGACAATTCTTTATTTCACGGAGTAAAACGATAACGTCCTTAGTTGTCGTCGGCCGGCCGAAACTCACGCGCAGGCTCCGGCGCGCGCGATCTTTCGAGTAGCCAAGCGCCTGAATCACGTGTGAGGGTTCTGCGCTCCGCGCGCTGCACGCCGAGCCCGAAGAGACCGCAATCCCCGCGAGATCGAGCCGCACGAGGAGCTCCTCGGCAAGCATATCGGGGAAATAGATGTTCAAAATATGCGGAACCCGATTCGAATCCACAAATGCACTCGAATTCTTCGAATTGTCCTTTTTGCTATTCGCGGTATTCGGATGCATTCGAGTCATTCGCATCGCGGGTCCGTTGAGCTGCGCCCGGGGATATATTTTTTTGAGCCCGCGCCAAACGTCATCGCGCAAAGAGGCGATCCTTTTCGCATGTTGTTCGCGCGTTGTTTCACAGATCTTCGCAGCTTCTGCGAATCCCGCAATGAGCGGCACGTTCTCCGTCCCCGAGCGGAGGCCGAACTCCTGACCGCCGCCGGTGATGATAGCTTCTAGCATCTTGCCTCTGGTCTCTGGCTTTCGGCCGTCTCTTGCCAGTTGCCCGCTACCAGTTGCTAGTTGCTTGCGAATGTATAATGTTCCCACGCCCTTCGGCCCGTAGATTTTGTGCGCCGAGAGAGTCATCATGTCGACTCCTAGTTGTTCAACGTCGCACGGAAGGAATTGGAACGCCTGGGCCGCGTCGGTGTGGAACAGCGGGAACCG
>Ga0209515_10002112_pt1 | contig 31270 bp, 33 predicted proteins | sample Subgroupgradi54m_FD_187454 | JGI IMG/M metagenome (GOLD analysis project Ga0209515, IMG submission 187454) | Subsurface groundwater microbial communities from S. Glens Falls, New York, USA - GMW60B uncontaminated upgradient, 5.4 m (SPAdes)... ... | reverse complement strand
AGATTTGTTGCAGTTATCTTAATTACAAGGAGTTAATTATTATGGCAGAAGTACTTGTAGTTGTAAGCAAAGTAAAAAAAATGGTCAAAGAAGCAGGATATAGAACTGGGTTAGATTATGTTCAGGCTCTTTCTACCAAGATAGAGGCAATGATTAAAGAATCTATAGAAAAAGTTAAGGCAAGCGGCGGAAAGAAGACCCTTGGAGCCGAAGATATTTAAGAACGATTTTAAAATAACAATCAGCATTAGGAAATAGAGTTAATATAAATTTAAAAAACCCTCAAGGATTCTCCTCTCCTACCCCTAGCGCTCCTGAACCGGAAAAAGTAAAGCACCTCTTTAACGGGATTTCAAAGAGCTACGATCGGTTTAACCGGTTTGCCTCCTTGGGTTTAGATCGAGGTTGGAGGAAAAATCTAGTCTCCTCTCTACTTAAAGAGGATCTAGGGGGAAGTGTAATTCTAGATTTAGGAACTGGAACTGGGGATCTTCTATTTGATATAGAAGGAGTTTTGGATCGGAAAGATTGTTCTTTAATAGGCATGGACTTTTCATCTCAAATGTTGAATGTAGCTTATGAAAAGTGGCAGAGGAAGGGGAGTCAAAGTTCCTTTTTGCAGGCAGACGCCAGCGCTTTACCGCTGGTCTCTAACTCGGTTCATAGGATTGTTAGCGCTTTTGTGATGAGAAACATAAAAAAAGTATTGGACAGTTCTCTTTTAGAGATAAAAAGAGTTCTAAAGCATAGTGGTAAAGTTTCTATTTTAGAGATGTATGTCCCTCAAAATTTTGTATTAAAAGCGTTGCATCGAGCTTATTTAAATAGGATATTGCCACTTTGGGGGCGCTGGATTTGTGGTTCTAGTTGGTCTGGGGATTATCTGCCTCAAACGATACTTGAATTTGGGAGTCCAGATCAGTTTTCTAAAAAATTGGAAGTCGCGGGTTTTAGAGAAATAAATTATAGAATATTATTGGGAGGAGTCGCGGTTTTACATACCGCGACTAAGTAGTTATGGTTTCTTCTGGTTCATTCTTAGCAGGATTTAGTCAAGTCGGAGTTTTTCTTCTCTTCGGATTATTCTTTGCCTTTTTTTCCTTATTTTTAGCCTGGTTAGTCCGAGTTCGAGGACACGACCCAATCTTCACAACCACCTACGAGTGCGGTCCAGATCCTATTGGTTCATCCTTCGTACAAATGAATGTGCGATTTTATCTCTTCGCGCTTCTTTTTGTTATATTCGATGTGGAAACTTTATTTCTTTATCCCTGGGCCGTTGCCTATAAGGGTTTAGGGGTTGTGGGATTTATTGAAATGTTTATATTTATATCTATTCTTTTTCTTGGATTGATTTATGCTTGGAAAAAAGGAGCGCTTAAGTGGTATTAATATGAATGATAGCGTGTTAGAAAAACTTCCCGCGACTGTTTTTAATATGCCCGGTGGAAAACTGGTTCTTTCTACGGTGGATTATTTTATTAATTGGGCTAGAAAATCTTCTGTTTGGCCCATGACATTTGGTTTAGCTTGTTGCGCCATTGAGATGATGGGTTCCTATGCTCCTCGATTTGATTTTGACCGATTTGGAGTGATCCCTAGGCCCACTCCTCGACAATCGGATCTTATGATTATCGCGGGGACGGTGGTAAAAAAAATGGCGCCAATGATTGAACGCTTATATCACCAAATGCCTCAACCCCGCTGGGTGATCTCTATGGGCGCTTGCGCGAATAAAGGAGGGCCCTACTACGACTCTTATTCTGTTTGTAAGGGAGTCGATAAAATTATTCCCGTGGATATTTATATTCCAGGGTGTCCGCCTCGACCAGAAGCTTTGCAGTTTGGGTTAATGGAATTACAGAAAAAGATCGAGCAGATGTCCATTGCCAAAAAAATTGTACTTCCTCCTCTAACAAGAGTTAGAGACTAAAAATGACTTCTCAAGAAATGTTCTCTCTTCTTCAGAATCAGATTCCACAAGTTAAGGAAATTCCTTATCCTCAAGCCCCAGCCAACGCTCCCGCGCATGAGGGGAAGCCCTATCGCGATTCTCATCTCTACATTTCTTGTCCTGTGGAGATTTGGAAAAATTGCGCTAAGTTTTTAAAAGAGGACGATAGACTTTCTTTTGATTTTCTTACATTTATGACTGCCATTGATTACCTAAAAGTTCCAGCCGGGGAAACTCCGCGCATGGATGTTGTTTATCACCTATTTTCATTTAAATACCGTCATAAATGTGTCATTAAAATTCCAGTTGTAAGAGAAAATTCCGAACTCCCTTCTTGCGCTAATTTGTGGAAAGCCGCGGATTGGCAGGAGCGGGAAGTTTACGATATGTTTGGAATTAAATTTGAAGGACATCCTAATTTAAAAAGGATATTGATGTGGGACGGTTTTCCCGGTTGGCCGTTAAGAAAAGATTATGTCCACATTCCGGATCGCTATGACGACTGAAATAATTAGACTCCCAGGTCAAGATTTAAGTTCAGAAGAGATGATTCTGAATTTGGGTCCTCAACACCCATCGACTCATGGAGTTTTAAGAGTGGTGTTAAGAATGGATGGGGAAGTGATTACGGGCAGCGAACCAGATATAGGATATTTGCACCGCGGGACAGAAAAATTATCGGAAAATAGAACCTATCCGCAGATGTTGGTCATTTCCGATCGTTGGGATTACTTATCCGCAATGTCGAATAATTTGGTTTGGTGCTTGGCAGTGGAAAAGTTAATGCAGTTAGAAGTCCCACAACGGGGCCAAACTCTAAGAATTATTATGGTGGAGTTAAATCGTATTGCTTCCCACTTGGTCTTTTTTGGGACTTATGGAATAGATATTGGAGCCTATACTCCTTTTCTCTATGCTTTTAGGGAAAGAGAAAAAATTTTAGATCTATTTGAAGAGGTGAGCGGCGCCCGGTTAACTTATAACTATATAAGAATCGGTGGAGTGATGGCAGACTTGCCTCAAGATTGGGTCGGAAAATGTAGATCTTTTCTGGAATGGATAAAGCCTCGATTTGTTGAGTACGATATTCTTTTAACTGAAAATCCTATATTTAAAGATAGAACTGTGGGTGTTGGAATTCTGACTAAAGAAAAAGCGTTGAGTTATGGGGTTACGGGTCCTAATTTACGCGGGAGTGGAGTTTCTTTTGATATGAGGAAAGATGAGCCCTATTCAGGTTATGATAAATTTCAGTTTGAAGTTCCGGTTGGAAAGAATGGGGACTGCTGGGACCGTTATTGGGTTCGCATTCAAGAGATGAAAGAATCTGTGAAAATTATTGAACAGGCATTAGATCATTTGCCGGAGGGAGAGTGCAACGCTAAAGTTCCAAGATTGATTCGTCCTCCTAAGGGAGAAGCGTATGCGCATCTAGAAGCTCCTAGGGGAATGTTGGGGATCTATTTAATCTCTGACGGAACTGAAAAACCTTATAGAGTTCATGTGCGACCGCCTTCCTTTATTAATTTAGCTATATTACAAGAGATATTAGTTGGCATGAAAGTAGCCGATGTCATTGCAATCTTGGGGTCCATTGATATTGTTTTAGGAGAGGTAGATCGATGATTCTTCCAGTATTTACGCAAAGTCAAAAAAGATCTGTGGGTGTTCTTGTTGCGATGGGCGCCATAGGTTCTACGATTGCTCTTTTAATTGGCGAGTTAAATCAAAGAATTTTTCAAGTTTGGGGTTTCGTTAGTGAATTTGCTTCTAAAATTTCGATTCCAAGTTTTATGCTTTCTTTCGTTTCTATGGTTCTACAGTGCTCCGTACTCATTGGATTTATATCGGTTTCCGTGATGTTCATGGTCTGGTGGGAAAGAAAAATTTCTGCTCATATGCAAAGTCGCCTGGGGCCAATGTATACAGGAGGATGGCATGGTTGGGCGCAAACGATTGCCGATGCGATTAAGCTTTTGCTTAAAGAAGATATTATTCCTGCTGCCGCTAACCCTTGGGTGCATCGCTTGGCTCCTGTTCTAGCTTTTGTACCTTGTTTTTTATGTTATGCGGCGTTACCTTTTGGCGAGGGGTTAATTTCTGCGGATTTAGATATTGGGATTCTTTACATTTTTGCTCTTTCTGGACTTTCAGTTTTGGGAATCGTGATGGCGGGGTGGGGTTCTGGAAATAAATATTCGTTGTTGGGAGGGCTTCGAGCCGCTGCCCAATCGGTTTCCTATGAAATTCCTAGAGTTCTATCGGTGGTTCCTATTATAATGTTTGTGGGATCTCTTAAATTAACTCAAATTGCTCAAGCTCAAACAGGATTTTGGCATGTTGGGGGAATTCCAGTTTTGCCGCGTTGGTTTATATTCTATCCAGTGATTGGGCAGCTGGCATTCATAATTTTTCTTATCGCTTCGGTGGCAGAAACCAATCGTACACCTTTTGATATTGCTGAAGCCGAATCGGAATTAGTGGCTGGGTTTCATACGGAATATTCAGGCATGAAGTTTTCATTCTTCTTCTTGGCGGAATATGCTTATGTGTTTCTTTCTAGCGGGATGACTACAACTCTTTTTCTAGGGGGAGGAAGCGGTCCGTTATTTCCTTCTTGGGTGTGGTTCTTACTGAAAAGTTTTGCCGTTGTCTTCCTCTTTTTATGGTTTAGATGGACATTCCCTCGGTTGAGGGTGGATCGATTGATGGAATTTACTTGGAAATTTTTAATTCCATGGAGCTTCTTTAATATTTTGGCTGCGGGGTTTATGGGGTTGATGTAAAAATATGATTCTTTACTTTAGCAATATTTATAATGTAGCAAAGGCTCTTCTTCAGGGAATGGGTGTTACATTCAGTTGGCTTTTTAAACCTGCGATGACGGTTCAATATCCAGATGAGAAGCTTAAAACTCCGGAGAGGTTTAGGGGAGCGCTTACATTCGACAAAGAATCTTGTACCGCTTGTTTACTTTGTATAAAGGCTTGTCCTACGGCCTGTATTTCGTTAGAACCAGCAGTAGATCCCACGACCAAGAAGCGGCTGGCAAAAGTAAGTTGGTATCAGATCGATTTTGGCAAGTGTAACTATTGCCGATTATGTGAAGAGGCTTGTCCTACGAAGCCTATTAAGTCGGTTCGGCATACGCATGAATATGAGTGGGGGATGAAACAGAGAAGCGATATGTTTGTGAAGTGGATTAGAGAAGAGACGCTTAAATGATTTCTGGAATTGTTTTTTATTTGGTTTCCGCGCTGCTTTTGTTTTCCGCGCTGCAGGTGGTCACGCGTAGAAGTGTTTTTAGTTCTGCTCTTTATTTGGCGGCAACCCTTTCTTTAGTGGCGGTTCTTTTTGTTCTTCTAGGGGCAGATTTTTTAGCGGCGGTACAGATTTTACTTTATGTGGGAGGTATTTTAGTGATCCTTGCTTTTGCTGTGATGCTTTCCAGTGTTCAACAAGCGAAGCTCGAACACCAAGTGAATGAGCAATGGGTTCCTTCTTTGTTGACTTGCATTGGACTTTTGTTACTCATAGGAGTGGGTCTAAAACGGACTTCGTTTTTAGAGGGGGCTAGAATCTATCTGCCAACCACAGAACCTTTAGGGATTCTTTTACTGGGTAAAATGGTTTTACCATTCGAAGTCATTTCCCTAGTATTGCTCACCTCTTTAGTTGGGGCTATTCTCTTTTCTAGGAAATAATTAAAATGAATTTACATCATTATTTAGTTGTTAGCGCCATTTTACTTGTCATTGGAATTTATGGTGTTTTAACGCGAAGAAACATCATTGGTGTCTTAATGTCTATTGAGCTGATATTTAATTCCGTGAACATCAATTTGGTTGCCTTTAACCATTTTCTTTATGGTGGAGAGCTCTGGGGGCAGGGGTTTGCCATATTTGTGATTGGTTTAGCAGCGGCAGAGGCAGTGGTGGGGTTATCTCTGGTGCTTGCCATCTATAAAAATATAAAGACCGTTTATGTAGAGAACATGAATGTTTTAAAAGGTTAATTTAATGATTGAATACGCTCCACTGATTGTTCTTCTTCCCCTAATTTCTGCCATAGTTATTTTCTTTTTTGGACGGTGGCTGCCTCTAAGAGGCGCCTTAATAGGTATTCTTGTCATGGGGTTTGCTTTAATCCAATCTTTAGGGCTGCTTTATCATTGCGCTCTAAATCCTGGTTTTATTAAAGAACTATCACTCACTTGGTTTCAGTTTAGCACCATAAAAACCGAGTTAGGGTTTGTTATCGATGGTCTCTCTTCTTTAATGTTGGTGATTGTGACTTTAGTTTCCTTTCTAGTTCAGGTTTATTCTTTGGGATATATGCATGGAGATCCCCGCTTTAAACGATACTATTCTTATCTTTCGTTCTTTACATTTTCCATGTTACTTTTGGTGGTCGCCAATAATTTTCTTCAAATATTTATTGGATGGGAATTAGTGGGTTTGGCCAGTTATCTTTTAATAGGATTTTGGTTTGAAAAGGAATCGGCTGCCAGCGCTGGGCGCAAAGCTTTTATCACGACTAAAGTAGGAGATATAGGTTTTTTCTTAGGAATTATGTCGCTATTTTTCTATTTTAAAACTTTAAATTTTAATGAGATCCAAACCGCATTGGCAGGGAATATTATTACACCCCAAATTTGTGGAATCATCGCGTTATTGCTTTTTTGCGGCGCCATCGGAAAATCGGCGCAGGTTCCTCTGCATATTTGGTTACCCGATGCCATGGAAGGTCCCACTCCTGTTTCCGCCTTAATTCACGCGGCAACGATGGTGGCAGCAGGAGTCTATATGGTAGCCCGCATCTATTTTATGTTTCATTATGGAGCTTTTTCTTTGGAAGTGGTCGCTTGGTTTGGAATGGTAACGGCATTTTTAGCGGCAACAATGGCATTAGTTTCTACAGATATTAAAAGAGTGCTTGCGTTTTCCACGGTAAGTCAACTTGGGTACATGGTTCTTGCCATGGGAGTGGGAGGCCGAACGGCTGGAATGTACCATTTAACCACTCATGCCTTCTTTAAGGCGCTTCTCTTTTTAGGCGCGGGTTCAGTGATTCATGCTGTGCACACAAATGATATTCAGAAAATGGGTGGACTCTCTAAGAAAATGGTTTGGACATTTTGGACATTTACTTTTGCTTGGTTGGCTATTTCTGGGGTTTGGCCTTTTGCCGGCTTCTTTAGTAAAGATGCCATTCTAGAAGAAGCGATGTTGAGTGGGCATATTTTCCTTTTTTGGGGCGCTCTATTTGTGGCATTTCTGACAGCATTTTATATGACGCGGCTCTATTTATTGGTTTTTATCACTCCGGCTAGGGATAAACATATTTACTCTCATGCCCATGAATCGCCAAAAAGTATGGTTTTACCTTTGGTAGTGTTGGCTTTCTTATCTTTGGTTTCTGGATATTTGTTAAAAGATTCTATTCATTTGTTGGTTCCTGCATTAGATAAATTAGGGACAGTCCCTGAAGGGACAGTCCCTAATTTATCTCATGGGCATCACTGGTTTGTTCCGGTTATCTCGAGTTTGTTCGCTTTGGGGGGGATTTCTCTTTCTTTTTTATTTTATTTTACGAAAATGTTTTCAGCGGAAAAGATTGCGGCAACTTTTCCGGGAGTTTATCAGCTCTTGCTTAAAAAATATGGTTTTGATGAATTCTATATTCAATACATCATACGACCGGCGGATTTTATCGCGGGAACATTATATCACTTTGATGATGTGATATTCGATCAGAAGGGTGTGGATGGTGTGGGTGTGTTAACGGATAAATTATCCGTTATACAAGATTGGTTTGATCGCAATATTATAGATAAACTTGTAGATTTATGGGGAGATCTAGCCCAAAGAGCCAGTTTATTTGTAAAACGATTTCAAACCGGACTGGTTCAGAACTATATTTTCTTTGTCGTCTTAGGTTTTGGCGCTTTAGTTTTTTGGCAGTTAAAACTTAATGTAAACGATTTCTTGAATTTGTTTTAATATTCTTTACAAGGAGCAAACTATGTCAACTTTAAGTCTTATTACATTGACGCCCGTTCTAGGGGCGATTCTTATATTGTTAATTTCTAAGGAAAAGGTTTTTTTGCACCGTTTAATCGCGGTCGTCGCGTCGCTGCTCTCCTTTTTATTTTCCATTGCCATTTTTTGTTCTTTCGATCGACAGATTCCTGGAATGCAATTTGTCGAGAAGATTTCTTGGATCCCCTCCATGGGAGTGCAGTATTTCGTGGGAATTGATGGTCTTTCTTATCCTCTGGTGTTATTAACGACTTTACTGACTGTTCTTTCCATTATTGCTTCATTTAATATTCAAAATAGAGTTAAAGAATATTTCTTCTGGTTTTTACTTTTAGAAACCGGAATGTTGGGAGTATTTGTATCTTTAGATTTTTTCCTTTTTTACATCTTCTGGGAAGTGATGTTGGTTCCCATGTACTTCTTAATTGGCATTTGGGGAGGTCCTCGAAGGGAATACGCGGCGATTAAGTTTTTCCTCTACACTTTGTTTGGATCTGTATTTTTATTGATCGCGATATTGGCGCTTTATTTTAAAAGCGACCCTCACACATTCGATATTCTTCAATTGACCGCGCGGAATTCCCAGTTTATAGGAAAGTTTGGATTTGTCGTATTCTTGCTTTCGTTTATTGGATTCGCAATAAAAGTGCCTGTATTCCCATTCCATACATGGTTGCCTTTAGCTCATGTAGAAGCGCCGACTGCGGTTTCAGTCATTCTTGCGGGAGTTCTTCTAAAGTTGGGAACTTATGGGATGATGCGTATCTCCTTCCCGCTTTTCCCTGAAGCAGCGCTTTGGTTCGCGGTCCCTCTTTTAATACTTGCCTTTATTAACATTGTCTACGGAGCTTTTGTAGCCATGGCTCAGACAGATATGAAAAAGATGGTTGCCTATTCTTCTATTAATCATATGGGTTATGCTCTTTTGGGAATGGCTAGCTTTACATTGACCGGATTTAATGGAGCTGTTCTACAAATGATTAACCATGGTATTATTACAGGCTCTTTATTCTTGTTAGTTGGTGTTTTGTATGATCGCGCTCATACTCGAGATATTAATGCTTTTGGTGGGTTGGGCGCGAAGCTTCCAATGTATGCTGGAATAATGACTCTGGCTTCCATGGCCTCTTTAGGTTTGCCGGGTTTGGCTGGGTTTATATCCGAGTTTTTATGTTTCTTGGGAGCGTTTACCTCCCCATCTCAAGCCACAGCCTTTGGTCAAATCCCAGCGTTCAAGTTATATACCGCGGTTTCTGTGATTGGCATTCTAGTGACTGCCGCTTTTTTCTTAAGAATGATTCAGAAAGTTTTCTTAGGGAAGTTTAACGAGAAGTGGAGCGACCTTAAAGATATGGATTTCCGTGAATTAGTGGCAATCGTTCCTCTGACTGTACTCACCCTCTTTATTGGAGTAGCGCCTGGGTGGCTCATCAGAATCATGGACTCTACGATGAGTTCCCTTGTGCATTTTATTACGGGCGCTAAATAATAGAAATGGAATCACTTCGTCTACTATTGCCTGAACTGTTTTTAAGCGGCGCAGCCATGCTGCTCTTAGGGTTAGACGCTTTTCTTAAAGAGCGCAAAAAATGTTGGGTCCTTTTTGTTAGTTTTTTATCCCTATTCATTACTTTTTTGCTTTTAATGAATCATCCAGAGACTGGGGTTGCTTTTGGAATGTTGGTCACAGATCCCTTCTCTCACTTCTTTAAAATTCTAGCCATTTTAAGCGCCGGTCTTATTCTTATGATTTCCGAAAAAGATCCGGAACTCATGGGGGAAAATAGTGGAACCTATGCCAGTTTAATTCTTTTTTCTGTTGTGGGAACCATGTTTTTAAGTTCCGCAAAAGATTTGCTTCTATTATTTTTAGGAATGGAGCTTACGACCATTCCACTTTTTATATTGGCGGGATTTCTTAAATCGGATTTGCGTTCCAGTGAAGGAGCGATTAAGTTTTTTTTAATTGGGGCTTTTTCAACAGGCCTCATGTTGTTTGGAATTTCTTATCTCTATGGTCTCACGGGATCCACCCAATTTAAAGAAATTTATGAGTGGTACAACAAATCTCAATTGGCTGGCGCCGATGGAATTTTGTTTTTTCTTTCCATTCTTTTTCTTTTGGTAGGTTTAGGGTTTAAACTCTCCTTGGTTCCATTTCATCAGTGGACTCCCGATACTTACCAGGGATCGCCCACTCCCATTACCGCATTTTTTTCTGTTTCCAGAGAGGCGGGAGTGATTGTGGTCACTCTACGGTTTTTTACTGAATACTTAAGTCGGAGTGAGATGGGAATGACGCCTTTCTTCGCCTTACTTTCTATTTTAACGATGACGGTAGGGAACATTGCCGCTTTAAGGCAGGACAATTTAAAAAGATTATTGGCCTACTCCTCCATTGCCCATGCTGGGACTATTCTCATAGGTTTAGTGGCGGGAAGTCCGTTGGGCAGAGAAGGGGTGATGCTCTATAGTTTGGCTTATTTTTTAATGAGTTTGGGAGCCTTTACTGTCGTGATTGCCATTTCTAGAATTAAGGGAAGCGAGGATATTTCCAGCCTACAGGGTTTGGCTAAAGAGAATTTTCCTCTGGCTTTGCTCATGCTTTTTTTCCTTTTATCTTTATCCGGTATTCCACCTTTCCTGGGGTTTTGGGGGAAATTCTATGTTTTTTGGGCTGCCATAGAAGCGAAGCTTTTCTATTTAGTTGTGATCGCTCTACTGAATGCGGTGGTGGCAGTGTATTACTATTTTAGAATTGTACGAAAAATGTTTTTTCAAGAGCCTCAAGTTTCTTCTGTTGGGGTTTCAGGGGTTCAGAAACAATTTAGTTTAGAGTTAACAACTCTAGTGGTTGCCTCTCTATTACTGATACTCGGAATATTCCCGCAAGGTCTGATCGCGTGGATTAAAGGGACAGCAACCATTCTACCTTGAAGAACTTAAATATTTTAACTCCCGCGCCCGGCATAGAAAGATCGCGACACCTTAAAACAATACTGGCTCCTATTCTTCCACAGTTAAGGGAAGTGGAATCTAAACTTAACTCTATAGCGGAAGAAAGTAATGGAATACTTAAAGATTCTTCCCATTATGTTTTAAATGGGGAGGGAAAAAGACTTCGTTCCGCTCTTGTTCTTTTTTGCGCTTCTATTCAGCCCAACTCTAAAGAATTCGTACCCTTATTAAAAAGTAAAGAAGAAGCAGTCATCGATGTGGGGACTGCTGTAGAGCTAATTCATGCGGCTACTTTGGTTCACGACGATATTGTGGACCGATCGGTTTTACGCAGACTTAAACCTACTGTTAATCTTCAGTTTGGAGAGGATGTCGCGGTTCTGTTGGGAGATTTTCTCTATTCTAAAGCATTTAAAATGATCGCGGATGTTGGGGATGGACTCCTTACGAGTGAAATTGCTTCTACTACGCAAGGAATGTGTGAAGGAGAAATTGATCAACTTAAAAATCGATATAGACCTAACTTAACTTTAGAAGAATATTTTTCTTTTATTGAAAGAAAGACTGCCTCCTTAATATCGGTGAGCGCTTTGGCGGGAGCCAGGCTGGCTCCATTAGATAAAATTCATCAACAGGCGCTGGCTCAATTTGCCTTGAATGTAGGGATCTCTTACCAAATTATTGACGATCTTTTAGATGTTATTGGTTCTGAATCTAAATTAGGTAAAACTTTAAGAACAGATACGGGAAATGGAAAAATGACTCTACCCATGATACTGCTTTTTAAATGCATGAATCCAAAGGAAAAAGAAAAATTTATGGAAGGTTTCGCAACCGTGCATATGGACTGGGAATTTATTCAAACTTTAATGACTCAACACGAAATTGTTGAGCAAACCAGAAAAGTTGCCGATGACTATTTCGATTTAGCCATTCAATCTTTAAGTCATTTTAATTCAGATATAAAGGAATCACTTCTTAGCCTTTCTCGTTTTGTTTTAAAGCGAGATTACTAGTACATTAGGGAAATAAAGGAGGAAATTATGTTTCAGAATATTGGAATTTGGGATTGGGTGATTATTCTTTTGATTGTGCTGATTCTGTTTGGGGGGAAGAGATTGCCAGATTTAGCAAAATCTTTGGGGCGGTCTATCTCCCTCTTTAAAAAGGGATTAAAAGAAGGAGAAGATGAAATAAAGAAAAGTGAGGATAAAGAGGATAAAGAGAAGGGGTAATGGAAGATACGCCTGTCCCGTTTACTGACCATTTAGAAGAGTTACGCTATCGTTGTATTGTTGGGTTTATAGCTGTTGGCATTGGAACTGCCATTAGCTATTTTTTTGTCGATACTCTATTTTCGTTTTTAGCGCGTCCTATTGGCTCCTTTATATTTTTACGCCCCACCGAGGCTTTTTTTGCTCGATTAAAAGTAGCTTTGGCGACCGGAATACTCCTGGCTATGCCTGTGCTTTTAATTCAGATTTGGAAATTTATAGTGGTGGCATTGAAGCCATCGGAAAGAAAATCCCTAGTATGGATTTTGCCCAGCTCTTACTTTCTTTTTATTCTGGGGTTCTCTTTTGGATTTTTTGTTTTGGTTCCCATGGGCGTAAAATTCTTATTAAGTTATTCGTCCAGCGTTCTTGTGCCGCAGATCTCCATAGATGAATATATTAATTTTATAGGAGTACTCTGCCTGATTCTAGGGGCCATATTCCAAATGCCGCTGGTTACATTTTTTATTTCCAGATTGGGGTTCATACAATCTCAAACATTGCCCGAAAAGCGCAGGGTTGCCATCTTAGTCATCTATGGTTTGAGCGCCCTAATAACACCAGGTCCTGACCCCGTGACGAGTTTTCTCCTGGCTAGTTCTAGTTACTTGCTATTTGAGTGTTCTATCCTAACCGCCAAGTGGGGGAATCGGAAATATTCGTTGGATTAGCATCATTATTTTGTTATAATAATTAAATTACGGTAAAAAATAATTAAGAAGGAGAATGGGACAAATTAAACAATGACAAATATATCGATGAAAAGCCTGCTAGAGGCAGGGGTGCATTTTGGGCATAAGACGCGGGCCTGGAATCCTAAAATGGCAAAATATATCTATGGCGCGCGGAATGATATTCATATTATAGATTTATCTAAGACGGTCAAAGAACTTAAGAAAGCGCTTAAATTTTTAAAAGATTCTGCTCTTCAACAAAAAGTATGTCTTTTTGTGGGAACCACTAAACAATCACAGGAAGCGATATTGGAAACAGCGGTTCGCTGTGGAAGTCCCTTTGTCAATCAACGATGGTTAGGGGGAACTCTGACCAATTTTATGACTGTTCGTAAGTCCGTAGAAAGGCTAAAAGAGATCGAAAAGATGAAGGTGGATAAAATTTTAAATTATCTTCCTAAAAAAGAGGCGTCTAAATTAGAAAAATTACGGGTTCGCTTGGAAAAGTCTTTGTGTGGGATTAAGGATATGCCGGTTCTTCCCGATATTCTATTTGTGATAGATCCTATGGCGGAAATGACAGCGATTATGGAAGCGAAAAAACTGGAAATTCCTATTGTGGCTGTATGTGATACCAACTGTAATTCTGATTTAATTGATTATCCTATTCCTGGGAATGATGATGCCGTAAGATCTGTAAAGCTTTTCTGTACTTATGCCGCCGATGCTATTTTAGAAGGTAAAACAGAGGCTGAAAAATTAGCTTCTGATCAGGCAGCGCCTCCAGAGGCAGCAGCTATTGCCTCTGCTTCAGTAGATGCGGAAGAGGTTAAACTTAATTCATCTGAAGTAGAGAGTAACAGCGCACCATTAGAAAAGAGTGTCCCCGTGGAAGTAGCTTCCGTTTCAGACGTATCCCCTTTGGAAGGAGAAAAATAATGGCGGTCACAGCTCAAGAAGTTCAAAAGTTAAGGGAGATGACAGGGGCGGGAATTCTAGACTGTCAAAAAGCTTTACTTTCTACGAGTGGTAGCGTAGATAAGGCGATCCAATTTTTAAGAGAAAAGGGTAAGGCTTCGGCTCAAACTAAAGCGGGAAGGTCCGCGGGTCAAGGCGCGATTGTTTCTTGGATTAGTGAAGATGGCAAGGCGGGAAGTTTAATTGAACTTAACTGCGAAACAGATTTTGTGGCTAGAACCAAAGATTTTCAAGATTTAGCGTTACAAATTGCCACCGCTGCCGCGAAAAATAAGGTCCAATCCGTAGAAGATTTGCTTAAACAAAAACAATCGAGTAGTTCGGAAACTCTGGAATCCCTCATTAAAGAAAAAATTGGAAAATTAGGCGAAAATATGGTTTTGAAAAGGGTCAAAAGTTTTGGTTCAGAATCCAGTCAGGTAGGAAATTATATTCATTCTCCCTTTGAAAATGCTCTCTATTGTGGGCGATTAGGAGTTTTGCTGGAAGTGAACACGGAGCTAAAAGGCGCGCCCCTTTCTGAAATTTTAAAAGAAGTTTCTATGCAGATCGCGGCGACCGCTCCACGGTGGATTAAGAAAGAAGATATTCCCAGTGAAATGGTGGAAAAAGAGAAAGCGATCTATTTAGAACAATGCAAGCAAATGGGTAAGCCTGAAGTGGCTTGGCCTAAAATTATGGATGGCAAATTTAAAGATTTTTATAAACAGTTCTGTTTGTTAGAGCAAAACCATGTTCGTGATACATCTGGGAAAACAAGTGTTCAATCCTACATAGAATCCGCTTCTAAACCATTGGGCGCGCCTTTATCTATTGTTAGCATGGTACGATTTAAAGTAGGAGAAGATTCCTAACTCACCTCCCATTAGATGCCACCCACCCGAGTTGTCCTTAAATTGTCAGGTGAATCCCTCGCGGGGGATACGGGTTGGGGCATTGACCTTAAATCTCTTTTTAAAATAGCCAAAGAAATTAAAAAAGCTCACGATCACAACATCCAAATTGGTGTGGTGGTGGGGGGTGGAAACATTTGGCGCGGAGGACGCGACCAAGGGCTGCATTTAGACCGGGTCATCGCGGACAATATGGGGATGCTGGCTACAATTATAAACGCCTTGGCCTTGCAAGATGCCTGTGAGCAGGAAGGGGTTCATACCCGCGTTCTTTCCGCGGTAGAGGTGGCTAAAGTAGCCGAACCTTTTATTCGTAGAAGAGCTATTCGCCACATGGAGAAAGGTCGTTTAATTATTTTCGCGGCCGGGACGGGGAACCCTTACTTTTCTACAGATACAGCCGCTGCTTTGCGGGCGATAGAATTGAACGCGGAAATTGTTCTTAAAGCCACGCATGTGGATGGAATTTATAGCGATGATCCGCGTAAAAATAGTGAAGCCAAACTCTATCAAACCTTAACCTTCCAAGAAGCGATCGAAAAAAAGTTGAAATTTATGGATACATCCGCTTTAGCTTTATGCCAAGAAAACAAAATCCCTGTGCGTGTTTTTAATTTGCATCAACCGGGGAGTATTGTAAAAGCTATTTGCGGCGAAAATTTGGGAACGCTTTTAACCGTTTAGGGGGGCATATTTATGCAAAGAGCCGAAGCAGAAATGACAAAAGCGTTGGAAAAATTTAAGTCTGAACTTAGCACCCATAGGACAGGTAGAGCGCATGTGTCATTATTGGAAGGGATTAGAGTGGAATATTTTGGCAGTATTCTTCCCATCAATCAGGTGGGCACCATTTCTATCGCGGAAGCTCGAACTTTTGAAATTAAACCTTGGGATAAAGAGGCTTTAAAAGCGATAGAGCAGGCGATTATAAAATCTGATCTTGGTTTGACCCCTTTTAACGATGGGAAAGTGATCCGGTTAACCCTACCTGCCCCCACAGAAGAGAGAAAAAAAGATATTATTCGCCTGGTTCGTAAAGGGGCGGAAGATTTTAGAGTGAATATTCGTAATATAAGAAGAGAAACTGTGGAATCTTTAAAGGCCCAGGAAAAGGATAAAAAAATTTCTAAAGATGAACTTCACCGCTCCGAACAAACCATTCAGAAATTGACCGACCATTATATTAAACTGATTGACGACACCCTCCTTCTTAAAGAGAAGGAAATATTAGAATCCTAAATTTAGGATTCTACACCTCATTGAAGTGAGTAGCAAAGAAACTCTCCTGAAGGAAATTCAACAAAAAGAGATTCCTCAACATATAGCCATTATTATGGATGGGAATGGCCGCTGGGCAAAAAAAAGAGGGATGCCCCGTATTTATGGTCATAGGGCGGGAACGCAAAGCGTAAAAGAAGTGGTGAAAGCCTGCGGCGAACTTAAAATAAAAATCCTTACTTTGTACACATTTTCTACGGAAAATTGGTCCAGGCCTTTAACCGAGGTGAACGCTTTAATGGGGTTACTCTGTACCATGTTAAAGAGAGAGGTCGCAGAATTGGATAAAAGCGGGGTCTCGCTAGAATCGATTGGAAGAACTGAAGAACTTTCTGAAAAAGTGCAAAAAGAGTTAAAAATTGCCAAGGAGAAACTGCGTCATAACAGGGGAAAAGGGCTGCTGCTTAATTTAGCTCTAAATTATGGGGGTCGGCAGGAAATATTAGATGCCACCAATCAAATTCTTAAATCTGGATTAAAAACTGTGGACGAAATTAAGTTTCGTGAGTTTCTTTATACTGGGCCTATGGCGGATCCCGATTTGGTTATTCGCACTTCTGGGGAAGAGCGACTGTCTAATTTCTTAATATTTCAGGCGGCTTACGCGGAATTTTATGTGACTAAAGTTCTTTGGCCAGATTTTAGAAAGGAACAGCTTTATGATGCGATTGCCGATTATCAAAATAGGGAACGACGATTTGGAAAAGCTTAATTTATGTTACTGCCCCGATTTCTAACCACTTTAGTTGGAGTTCCTCTTTTAATCCTTACCATTTGGTGGGGTCAGATCCCATTTTTAATTTTTGTGTTTGGCATTGTGTTGTTGGCCCTTTATGAATATTATAATTTGGCAGAATTGGGGAATATTCCAGTATTTAAGAGTTTGGGGTTGTTTTGCGGGGCTCTGTTTTCCATTGGAATAGGTTTATTGGGAACCTCGATTGTGGAGATGAAAGGGGTCTCCTTTAAATCTATTTTTTTACCTTTTATTTTGGCGGTCATATTAGTTCTTTTTTCATTAATCTCTTTTTTTTCTAGAAAAAAAGAGAATGCTTTTACCGGATTGTCCATAATGTGGTTTGGAAACTTTTATGTGGTTTGGCCTTTGTCCCACCTTTATTTAATTCGCGATTTAAAACCAAATGGACTTTACTTCACTTTTTTTCTATTTTTTGTTATTTGGGCGTTAGATATTGGCGCTTACTTGGGCGGAATAAGATTTGGGAAGCGGAGAATGTCCGAATATATTAGTCCTAAAAAGACATGGGAAGGAGCGACAGTAGGTTCTTTATTCGCTTTAGGGGTGGCGTGGGTCTGCAATACCGCGTTCTCTAACTTTTTAGATCTTAAGCACATGTTATTATTGGCAACATTAATTATTTTAGTGGCCCAAATTTCTGATTTGTCGGAGTCTTTATTTAAGAGAAATGTGGGAGTCAAAGATTCTGGCGCTCTTTTGCCCGGCCATGGGGGAATTTTAGATCGTTTTGATTCATTTTTATTAACCACCCCTATATACTATTATGTGATTAGTTTCTTTATTCTATGAAAAAGAAAATTATAATTTTAGGTTCTACAGGCTCTATTGGGGATAGCGCTCTTAAGGTTTTGGATCGCAATCGCGATGATTTTGAAGTGGTGGGTTTAAGCACAGAGAGCAATATAGAGAAGCTATATCTGCAAATTAAAAAATGGAAGCCACGATGCGTGGGCATTGTTAACCCAGTCGCCTATTCTAATTTTATTAAAAAATATGAGAGTGAGATATCTCGTAAGCGAATAAAAGTATATTCTGGAGTTGAGTCTCTGGAAAGAATTGTAAAAGAAGAGGCGGATCTTATTCTTTCTGGGGTGGTTGGAGCGAGTGGTTTAATGGCTCTTCTGGCCGCGTTAAAGTTGGGGCGTGTGGTGGCTTTAGCGAACAAAGAGTCCCTGATTATGGCCGGGGAATTAGTCACAGAAACCGCGAAAAAGTATGGCGGGAAAATTCTTCCCGTGGATTCGGAACATTCGGCCATGTTTCAATGTTTAGAAGGGCAAAATGGAAATAAGGTTTATAAAATTTTATTGACCGCTTCGGGCGGACCTTTTTATAAATATAAAGGGGATTTGTCTAAAGTTTCCGTGGAATATGCTCTGAAGCATCCCAATTGGATTATGGGCAAAAAAATTACGATTGATTCCGCCACACTGATGAATAAAGGATTAGAGAAAATTGAAGCGCACTATTTGTTTGGAGTTCCTTTAGATAAAATTGAAATTCTAATTCACAGGCAGTCTATTGTGCATTCCGCGGTTGAATATGAAGATGGTTCCGTGTTGGCTCAACTTTCCGCTCCGGATATGTGTTTGCCGATCCAATACGCGCTCACTTACCCGGAGAGAAAACCTTGTCCCATTGCGCGCTTAGATTTAGCCAAAATAAAACAACTCGATTTTGAAGTTCCAGATTTTAACCGTTTTCCAGCTTTAAGTCTGGCCCTTTCTGCCGCCAAAAGCGGGGGGACAACTCCGGCAGCCCTTTCCGCCGCCAATGAAGTGGCTGTTTACGCGTTCTTAGCTAAAAGAATTCGGTTTACGGAAATTGCCAAAGTGGTTGAGATCGTGTTGGATAAACATAAGAGGATTAAAAAACCAGGTCTAGAGGAAATCTTGGACGCGGACCGCTGGGCGCGTAGTGTTGCAGAAGAATATGTTAGAAAATATGAGGGGAATTAAAATATGATTACGGTATTGGCTGTTTTGGCTGTGTTTAGTGTGGTGGTGGTGATTCATGAGATGGGGCACTTTTTAGTTTGCCGCTATTATGGGGTTAGGGTAGAGAAATTTGCGGTTGGGTTTGGCAAGGAAATTTTTGGGTTTGATTGGAAAGGGACGCGATGGTCTTTTTGTATTCTTCCTTTAGGGGGGTATGTGAAACCGGCAGGGGAGGAGATGGAAGAAAGTTCTGGCGCTCCAGATGAATATTTTGGTCAGAATTGGGCGCATAGAAGCGCCATTGCTTTAGCCGGTCCAGTCATGAACTATATTCTTGCTTTTGTTTGTTTTTTTTCTCTAGTATTTTTCTGGGGTCAGGCTCAACCCTCTAACCAACCTGTGATTGGGGAAGTGATTGCCGGATTTCCCGCCCAGGCTTCTGGATTTCTTAAAGGGGACCGCATGGTGGCGATTAATGGACGAGAAATTAGCACTTGGGAAGATGCGGCAAAAGTAATCCATACCCAGCCAGAAAAACCGATCGATATTCGTTTTAAGAGAATAGAAAATAATCAGGAAATAGATAAAACAGTGGCCGTTGTTCCACGCAAGGATCCGCAAAGAAATATTGGAGTTATTGGAATTTCTCCAGTCATAGAGATGGAATCACAAGGATTTTTTAAGTCCGTCTCTTTGGCGGGATATCAAACCTATTTTTGGTCCGCGCTCACTCTAAAATATTTGAAGGATGCCATTGTTCAGCGTAAAAAGCCAGAGCTGGCGGGTCCTATAGGCATCGTGACAATTATCGCGAAAGTTTCTAAAGAGGGATTTCAGGAAGTCTTGGGGTTGGTGGCATTAATCTCTTTATCTTTGGGACTATTTAATTTCTTTCCTATTCCTTTATTGGATGGCGGACATGTATTTCTCTATCTTTTAGAAGGGCTTTTTAGAAAACCTTTGAATAAAAAAGTAGTTCGCGTGGCGAATATTGTGGGGGCAACATTTCTTATCTCCATATTTATTTATGCCACCAGTCAAGATATTTCCCGACTAAAGATTCCTTTCTTAAAATAGGAATTTAAATTTTAAGGAATTTCTATGGAACTTTTTTTAATGAAGTTATTGCCTGTTTTTTTCTACCCGCTAAGTTTAGCGCTAGAGCTTATTCTATTGGCAATTTTTCTTCTTTACTTACAAAAAAAACGCGCTGCCATTATTGCGTTATGCGCGTCTATTTTTATTTTGTGGGTCTTTTCACTTCCCATGGTTTCTACTTATTTACGGGTAAAGTTAGAGAGAGTTTATTTGCCGATTCCTTGGAATGAATCTCCCTCCGCGGATGCCATTGTAATTTTAGGAGGCGCGGTTGGCGCGCGGTACTATCCTAGAATTTATCCCGATCTTTCTTCCGCGTCTGATAGAGTTCTGCACGCTGTTAAACTTTACAAGGCGAAGAAGGCGCCCTTTATTATTGCCAGCGGAGGACGGCTTCCTTGGATAGGGAATATTCCTGAAACTGAACCGACGCTCACACTTTTAGAAGATTGGGGGGTTCCCAGAAAAGCTGTTATTTTGGAAGGGGGAAGCGCCAACAGCCGGCAGAATGCGTTTAATACAAAGCAGATTATGGAAAAAAATGGAATGAAACGAATTCTTTTAGTCACCTCTGCTCTCCACATGAGAAGAGCTTTGGCAACTTTTTATTCCTTAGGAATTGATGCCATACCTTCTCCTACCGATTATGAGATTGTTAGCCTTGAAGGAGGTCGGACTACAATTCTAGATTTATTGCCTGACGCGGGATCCCTTGCGAGCACTAATTGCGCCATAAGAGAGTATATGGGTTATATTGCTTACCAGTGGCTAGGTTGGATATAATCATCATTAAACCATGAAATTATCTCAATTTTTTATTCCTACTTTACGAGAAGCTCCACGGGATGCGGAAAACATTTCTGCGCAACTCATGATGCGCTCGGGGATGATTCGTAAACTAGCCAGTGGTCTTTACGAATGGCTGCCGTTGGGGTTACGCGTCCTTAAAAATGTGGAACAAATTATTCGGGAAGAGATGAATTCTATTGGGGCGTTGGAAGTTTGGCTGCCTCACATTCAACCTAAAGAGTTATGGGAAGAGACGGGGCGGTGGGGAATTTATGGAAAAGAGCTGCTTAGAATTAAGGACAGAAAAGATGGCGAATTCTGTTTTGCTCCAACAGCGGAAGAAGTGATTACAGATTTAGTTCGAAAAGATGTGAAATCTTATCGGCAGCTGCCGCTCACCCTCTATCAGTTTGGAACAAAATTTCGCGATGAAATACGGCCGCGGTTTGGGGTGATGCGGGCGAGAGAGTTTTACATGAAGGATGCATATTCCTTTCATGCTAATGAAGAAGACGCCTCGAATTATTATCAAAAGGCATTTGAGGCGTATGGAAAGATTTTTAAACGGTGCGGCCTAAATTTTAGACCTGTAGAGGCGGTATCCGGTAATATTGGAGGAAGTTTTTCTCATGAATTTATGGTTTTGGCCCAGACTGGGGAAGAAGAGATTGTTTCTTGTCTGGGTGAGTGCAGTTATGCGGCTAGCCAAGAGTTGGCAAAAGCTAAAGAGGGGGACAAATGTCCGCGGTGCGCGGCTAAAGGAGTAGAATCTTCCCTACAATTTTCTAGGGGAATAGAAGTGGGTCATACTTTTAAGTTGGGAACAAAATATTCGGAAGCGATGAAGGCTCACTTTTTAGATGATAAAGGTCAATCCCTCCCGTTCATAATGGGATGCTATGGGATCGGGGTCTCTAGAGTGGTCGCCGCAGCCATTGAACAAAGTCATGATGCCAATGGAATTATTTGGCCCAAAGAGATTGCTCCGTTCCAAGTGGTCATAATTCCTATTAATTTTGATGAGTCTAAAACCAAAGAGTGGAGTCTCGATTTAGAACAGAAATTAACCTCCCAAGGGTTCACTGTATTATTAGACGATCGCCCCGAAAGAGCCGGAGTTAAATTTAAAGATGCCGACCTCATTGGAATTCCTCTACGCGTTACGGTGGGTGAAAAAGGAATCGCGCAGGGGACTGTGGAAGTAAAATACCGCTCTATTCCTGAAATAGAGAATATAAAAAGAGAGGAGGTTTTATCTGTTTTTTTAGCTCGTTGACATAGTGTCTTAAGGAAGGTATAATGAATCAAAAGTGGCTGAAGTTTGAAGCCGCTTTTTGCTTTTTTAAGGGGATGGGGAGGAGATTGGAAGATGGCGCTTTCCAAAGAGATTGAAGAATTTGTCGATAGTAAGCTTCGCGAGAATGGGTTTGAGCTTGTGGAGTTGAATTATCTTAGGGAGGCAGGGCGCTGGGTGCTAAGAGTTTATATGGATACTTTAATCTTAGTGGAAGGAGCGGAACCTCAAGGTGGTTCTTTGTATCGTTCGGGAGTGACTTTGGATGACTGTGAACGGATGAGTGAAACTTTGGGGCGTTGGTTAGATACGACCACTTTTTTCATCAATCCATATCACTTAGAGATTTCTTCTCCTGGGATTAATCGCACTTTAAAAACAGAGACGCATTTTCATAAATTTATTGGAGAAAAAGTTAAAGTTTCGCTTTACGCGCCTATGACTCCAGAGTCGAAGCAAAAGAATTTTTCTGGGACTTTGTTGGAGTGTAAAGACCAAACGATTTCGTTGCAAGATGTGACCAGTGGGTTGGTCCAAATTCCTATGGATCGTATCGCGAAAGCGCATCTTAATATTATATAAGAGTAGGGTAAAAAAATGGCTGAAGCAAAAAATGTACTCACCACCATATTAGATCAGATAGAAAGAGATAAGGGCGTTAAAAAAGATGAGCTCTTGAAAATGATAGAGGCCTCTTTGATCTCCGCTTATCGCAAGCACTATGGAAAAAATTTGAATGTAGTGGCAACCATTGATCCTGAAACCGCGGGAATAAAGGCGTATGTGATTAAGAAAGTAGTGGAGGATGTAAAAAATCCAACCGAAGAAATTTCAGTTATTCAAGCGCAAAAACTAGGATTAAAAGGATCCGTTGGAGAAGAGGTCCATATTCCTGTAGACACAGAGGATTTTTCTAGAATTGCCGCTCAAATCGCGAAACAAATTATTGTTCAGAAAATAAGAGAAGTAGAACGGACCACTCTTTTCGCGGAGTTTAGCGGGAAAGAGAGTTCTTTGGCCAGCGGGTCTGTTTTTCGATTCGCCGATAGAAATATTATTGTGGACTTGGGAAAAGCGGAAGCGCTCATGCCCATGAGTGAGCAGGTGCGTCGAGAACGATTTAATGTGGGGGATAGAGTAAAAGTTTTAGTTTTGCGCGTGGAAAGGGGAAACCGCGGGCCGGTGGTCATTGTTTCTAGATCCCATCCAGATTTAGTGAAGCGTCTTTTAGAATTAGAAGTTCCAGAAGTAACCGAAAAAATTGTGGAGGTTCTATCGGTGGTGCGCGACCCAGGATTTAGAGCGAAGGTGTTAGTAAAATCGAATAACCCTAAGATTGATCCTGTGGGAACCTGCGTGGGTGTGCGCGGGTCTAGAATTCGTCCAGTCATTGATGAATTGCATGGAGAAAGAATTGATCTGATCCCTTGGAGTATGGAGACGGACAAGTTTATTGGCGCGTCCCTATCCCCAGCGAAGGTTTTATCGGTTACGCTTTCTAAGGATGAGTCTAAGTCGGCGGAAGTTTTAGTTTCTAACGATATGCTTTCTTTGGCTATTGGTAAGAATGGTCAAAATGTGCGGTTGGCTTCTAAGCTTACAGGTTGGAATATTAGTGTAAAGTCTGAATCGCAAAGGAAAGATGAGGTGGCCAAAAACTTAGAGTCCGCGCAAAAGAGTTTGGCGGATATAGAAGGTGTGGGACCCAGAATCGCGGATGTTTTAATTAAGGGTGGTTGGAGCAATCCAGTAAAAATTGCCAACGCGACTGTAGAACAGTTAACCTCTTTGCAAGGGGTTGGAGATAAGACGGCTGAAAAACTAATTGAGTCGGCCAAAGCGCTTCTAGGAAAAGGTGAGAAAAAAGAAGAGGGTGAAAAGGGGGTGAGTGAAAGTGAAGAAAGAAGTGAAAAAGGTAACACCGAAGAAAGTATTGAAGGAGCCAGTGGAAGCAGCGGACAAGAAAAAAACAGTTAAAGTTAGCGATAAAACCAAAAAGCCTAGAGTTTCTAAGGCTAAAACGGTTGAAGTTGAATCCCCTAAAATAGCTTCAGTTAATTTAACTCAAGCGCCCGTTGTATCCGAACCTAAAATTATTGCCTTATCTCCTATTGTCAAGGAAATTGTTTTGCCTGTGGCAGAAGTAGCTCCTAAGCTACCCATCCCGACCATTGTAAGGGCAGCGCCGGAAGTTGTACGGCCAAAAATTTTATTTAATGAAACGATAACGGTTAAAGATTTGGCGGAGAAAATGAATTTAAAAATTGGGGACATTCTCATGCGTCTTTTAAAGGTGGGCGTGCGCGCGAGTTTAAACCAACGATTAGATGTGGATACGGCTGTGCTTTTGGCTTCCGAATATGGTTATGACGCGGAATTTGTTCCTATTTATTCTGAAGAAGCGATGTTAAAAATAGGGGACGACGATAAAGAAAAATTAATGCCCAGACCTCCCATTGTCACTGTCATGGGGCATGTGGACCATGGTAAAACTTCGCTTCTCGATGCTATTCGCGAATCTAAAGTTGCCGAAAAAGAGGCGGGGGGAATTACCCAACACATTGGAGCCTATCGGGTTCATTGTGAAAATGGAGATATCGTTTTTCTAGATACACCCGGTCACGAAGCGTTTACAGCTATGCGGGCTAGAGGCGCTCAAGCGACAGATCTTGTGGTTCTAGTGGTGGCAGCAGATGACGGAGTCATGCCCCAAACTGTGGAGGCGATAGATCATGCTCGCGCCGCGGGCGTAAAAATTATTGTTGCCGTGAATAAGATTGATTTGCCGCAGAGTAAACCTGAACGGGTAAAACAGGAACTTTCTAAATATGAACTTTCTCCAGAAGAGTGGGGTGGAAAAACTGTTTTTGTGGAAGTTTCGGCTAAGAAACGAATTAATATAGATAAGCTTTTAGAGATGATTCTTTTGGAAGCGGAATTGATGGAATTAAAAGCAAATCCAAATCGGAATGCCCAAGGGGTGATTATTGAGGCAAAATTAGATCCCCAAAAAGGGCCGGTGGCAACAGTATTAGTGCAGAAAGGAACTTTAAGAATTGGAAATATTTTTGTTTGCGGATTATCCAGCGGACGCGTAAAAGCTCTGATGAACGACAGACGCCACCGTATAATAGAAGCCACTCCAGCCACTCCCGTGGAGGTGCTTGGATTTTCAGAAACGCCACAACTGGGAGATCGATTGATTGTGGTGAGTTCCGAAAGGGAAGCGCGAGAAGTGGTAGAGAAACGAAGGAGTTTAAGCCGCGAAGCGGTTTTAGAAAAGAAAAGGCACATCTCTTTAGAGCTCCTTTCTAGAATGGCTAAAGAAGGTAAAATTAAAGAACTTAAACTTGTCTTAAAGGCCGATGTGCAGGGCTCCTTAGAAGCTTTAAAAGATTCCATTGGTAAAATAGAGAATCGTGAAATTATAGTTAGAGTGATTCACTCCGGGGTAGGAGGAATTACTGAATCGGATGTGTCTTTAGCGGCCGCATCGGATGCTGTTCTGATTGGTTTTTCTGTTCGCCCGGAACTGGCGGCAGAAGAGATTGCTAGAAGAGAAGGGGTTGAAATTAAAACCTATCGTATTATCTATGAAGTGATTAAAGATATTCGCGATTCATTAAGTGGTTTATTGGAACCTGAAGAAAAAGAGAGCACTTTGGGAAGGTTGGAGATACGGCAAGTTTTTAAAACCCCAAAAGGTAAAGTGGCGGGTTGTATGGTGGTTCAGGGTAAAATTAGCCGCGCGGCCAGGGTCCGAGTTTTAAGAGATTCTAAGATTATTTTTGATGGCAAAATTCAAGATCTTCGAAGATTTAAAGATGATGTTAAAGAGGTGGAGCAAGGATTTGAGTGCGGGCTTTCTTTAGAAAACTTTGACGATCTAAACCCAAGAGATATCTTGGAAGCCTATATTACAGAAAAGATCGCGCGGAAATTAGAGTCTTAAAGAGAAATGCAGTTTAAAAGAAGCGAGAGGGTCAGCGAACTTCTGCGTCACGAAATTTCCCAGCTGATTCAAGAAATTCATAACCCTAAACTTGGATTTGTTACGATTACCTCTGTAAAGGTTACGGACGATTTGCTGGAAGCAAGAATATACTACTCCGTGTACGGAAGCGAAGAAGAAAAAAAAGTTAGCGCGGAAATTTTGCACCGCTCCGTTTCTTTTCTGCGCCGCTCTTTGGGGCGAAAACTAGAAAGTTTAAAAAAAATACCTACGCTTGAATTTGTATTCGATACCACTCCAGAACAAGCCGAAAGAATTACAACTATCTTAAACAAGATTGCTCAAGAAAAAGAAGATGGAAAATAAAAAAGTATATTTGCAGATTATTTCTGCCATAAAGAGCGGAAAGACATTTTTTTTATCTGGGCATAAGAAGCCGGATGGGGATACGGTGGCGTCCGAATTAGCGATGGCCAGTTTGCTGCGGCGGATGCATAAAAAGTGGGATATTTATAACGCGGAAACGGTTCCTTTAAATCTTTCTTTTCTTCCTGGGGTTCAAAAGATAAAGACTTCCAAGAATGTGACCCAGAATTATGATGTGGCTTTTATTTTTGAATGTTCTGGGCCAGAGCGCATGGGGAATATTATCGATTTAAAAAAAAGAGTGAAGACCGTGATCAATATAGATCATCATCTTTTACATGGTTTTTTTGGCGATATTAATTTAATTAATGTTAAGGCTTCTTCTAATTCTGAACAGCTTTTTTATCTATTTAATCTGTTAAAACTTCCTTTAACCACAGAAGAGGCAACTTATCTATATGTGGGGATTACGGCCGATACTGGTAGATTTCGCCATTCTAACACCAATGCGGAAACGCTTTGGATTGCTTCGGAGTTATTGAAATGCGGGGTGGAACCTGCTATTTTAAGTGAAAAGATGTTTGAAACAAGAGAGTTGCCGGCGCTAAAACTTTTGAGCCATTGTTTAAAGGACATGAAACTATTTGAAAAGAATAAGATAGCGGCGATGAAAATAGAGAGACAGGATTTTCTGAACACAAAATCCACCGATGAAGATACGGAAGAAATAGTCAATTATGGGCTTATGGTTCCAACGACTTTAATTTCCATTTTATTTCGTCAATATAATTCTGCCGATCCCGTGAAGGTGAGTTTTCGTGCACGGAGGGGGGCCAATGTTTGCCAATTGGCGCAACAGTTTGGAGGAGGAGGCCATAAGTACGCTTCCGGCTGTGAAGTAAAAGATTCTTTGGAAAATGTAATGAAAAGAATATTAAACGCGGCGAAGAAGGCAGTTTAAGTGTGGGTGGAATTTTAAATATAAACAAACCTGAAAACATGACTTCGTCCGAAGTCGTACGGAACATCAAAAAAATTTTAGAAGAAAAAGTAGGACACGCGGGGACTTTAGACCCTATGGCAAAAGGGGTCTTGGTTGTCCTTTTTGGTTCAGCCACGGTTTACTCTCAACGCTGGATGGATGAAACTAAAACCTATTGGGGACAAATGAAGTTGGGCATTAAGACCGATACCGGGGATAGGACTGGAAAAATTATTCAAACCTCCAACAATGAGATAGACCCGCGTGAAATTCCCGAAGTGTTTTCTCGTATGTGTGGAGAAGTCACTCAAATATCTCCCGCCTATTCCTCTGTTAAATGGCGTGGGATAAGATCTTATAAATATGCGCGGCAGGGCATTCCTATTCCGCGCATTCCAAGAATTGTGACTATTCATTCTTTGGATCTATTATCTCAACGAGAGGATTCTCTGGATTTTCGCGTGGTCTGTTCTAAGGGAACTTATATCCGCTCTTTGGTTGAAGAGTTAGGAGAAGATTTAGGAACTTTAGCTACTCTTTCCGACCTCGTTCGTGAAAGAGTAGGAAGCTTTACCATTCAAGATAGTTTGGATTGGAATGAAATTTCTCGGATGAATCGTGAACAGATTCTCTCCAGAGCAGTTCAGTCCGGATAATGCGGATGAAGAGCGGTTCAGTTCTAACCCTAGGCACTTTTGATGGGGTGCATCGAGGTCATCAGAGTCTGTTAAAGAAGGTCCTATCCTATAGCAGGGAATTAAATTTAAAATCGATCGCGCTGACCTTTTCACAACCACCCCGTCTCTATTTTTCTCCAAGTTCAGAACCTTATCTCTTAAGTACAGTCGAAGAGAAAAAAGTTTTATTGAAAAATGAAGGGATCGACAAAGTTGTGATCTTAAATTTTAATCGATCACTTTCTTTAATGACAGCTAAAGTTTTTTTTGAGGATTTTATTTTAAAAAAGTATAGAGCGCGGGCGATTATTTTAGGTTATAATTTTTGCTTTGGTAAGGATCGCCAGGGGGATATCTCTTTTTTAAAGAATGAAGCGGGAAAGGCTGGGATTAATGTGGACAGGATCCCTCCCTTAAAAGCGGGAAAACTTCCTATTTCTTCAGGGAGAATTAGAAATGCTTTAAAAGAAGGGAACTTAAGTTTGGCCAATACTCTTCTGGGACATCCCTATTTGGCGATAGGGAAAGTGATTAAGGGATCTGGGATTGGGAAGAGTTTTGGGTTTCCTACGGCAAATTTGGAAGTGGATCCTCTAAAGATATTGCCTCTGGGTGTTTTTGCGGTTAAGGTGACTCATCCTCATTGGAAGAATCCTCTGGTTGGAATGTGTAATGTTGGGGTTAGGCCTACGCTTAGATCTGAAAAAGAAATTAGGGATGTAAAAGAAATTAGGGACGGAGCCCTATTTGTTCGGGCAAATAGGGCTCCGTCCCTAATTTCTTTTGAGGTGCATCTCTTAAATTTTAAGGGGGATCTTTATGGCCAAAGTCTTTCAGTTCAATTTATAAAAAAACTTCGGGCTGAAAAGAAATTTAACTCGCTTCAAGAATTAAAGGTTCAATTAAATAAAGATAGGGAACAAACTTTACTTGTTTCATAAAAACTGCTATTCTATATCTTCTTATGGCATTAACTAAAGAGAAAATTAAATCAGTAATCGATGAATTTCGTGTCCATGCTAAGGATACGGGAAACACATCCGCGCAAATCGCGCTTCTATCGGAACAGATACTGGCATTGACGGAACACTTAAAAAAGTGCCCCAAAGATTTTGCTTCACTGCAGGGGCTTTTTAAAATGGTGGGACAACGCCGTCGTCTTCTGGGCTATCTTAAAGGTGAGAATCCAGACCAGTATCAAAAACTAATTTCACGCTTAGATCTTCGAAAATAGGTAACCGTTAAGTTAGTAGTTAGCTGGATTCCGGCTTTCGCCGGAATGACGGCGTAATATTTAATGCTTACGAATAAAGAGAGAAAATCATTATGTCTAGTTCAAACCCAACTAAAATCAAAATTCCTTTTGGAACTAAAGAGTTAGAAATTGAAGTCGGACGCGTGGCTAAACAAGCGGCCGGTTCTGCTTTAGTACGCATTGGCGAAACCGTTCTTTTAGTGACCGCGACCATTAACCCAGAGATTCGCGAGGGGCAGGATTTTTTTCCGCTGACAGTGGATTATAGAGAAAGAACTTACGCTGCCGGCAAAATTCCCGGTGGATTTTTTAAAAGGGAGATGCGCGCTCGGGATAAAGAAATATTAATTTCTCGTTTAGTGGATCGTTCTATTAGACCCTTGTTTCCTAAAGGTTTTAAGAATGCCGTTCAAGTAAATATTATACTCCTTTCTTGCGATTGTGATAACGATACGGAAATCCCTTCTATTGTCGGCGCCTCTGCCGTTATTTCTCTCTCACAAATTCCATTTAGCGGTCCTTTGGGCGCAGTTAGGGTAGGTCTTATTGATGGAAAATTTGTTTTAAATCCAACCCTTTCTGAACAAAAGTTGAGCCGCATGGACTTGGTGGTTGCGGGAAGTCCAAAAGGGCTGATGATGATAGAGTGTGGATCTTCCGAGATCCCTGAAGAGAAAATTTTGGAAGCTTTAGAAGTTGCTGAAAAAGAAATTATTTCCCTTTGCGAGCATCAGGAAAAACTGGTAAAGGGGTGCGGCAAAGACAAGATTAAATTTGAGGCGCCCGTAATTGACGCGGGAATGTTAAAAGCGGTTGAGGAGAGCGTTCGGCCTAAAATAAAAGAGTTAATAAGAACTCCAGAGAAAGCGAAACGGGAAAATGCTTTTTCGGAAGTAAAGAAAGGGATGATTGCGATGCTTTCCAAATCTTATCCTGAACAGGAAATAGTGATTGGTGAGATTATAGAAGAGGTTTTATATGTGGAGTCTCGCGCGCTGGTTTTGAATGAAAAGGTAAGAACCGATGGTCGCAAGTGGGACCAAATTAGGCCGATTACTTGTGAGGTTGGAGTTTTGCCCAGAACGCATGGATCCAGTTTGTTTACGCGCGGTCAAACTCAAGCGTTGGTTACGGTAACATTGGGAACATCCGATGATATGCAGATTATGGATGAGCTTCCAGGGGAGTACAAAGAAAGGTTTATGCTGCATTATAATTTTCCAGGGTTTGCCACGGGTGAAACAAAACCAGAACGATCCCCAGGGAGAAGAGAAATTGGACACGGCGCGTTAGCTCGTAAATCTTTGCTGCCCTTATTGCCTTCCGCGGAATTATTTCCCTACAGTCTTCGCGTTGTGTCGGAAATTTTGGAGTCGAACGGATCTTCTTCCATGGCGAGTGTTTGTGGAGGTTCTTTAGCTCTTTTAGACGCGGGAGTTCCCATGAAATCTCCTTGCGCGGGTATTGCCATGGGGCTTATTTCTGATTTTAAGAAAGAAAGTGGAACAAAGTATGCTATTTTGTCCGACATTATGGGGATGGAAGACCATTTGGGAGATATGGATTTTAAGGTCGCTGGAACCAAAGATGGAGTGACTGCTTTACAAATGGATGTAAAGATTGAAGGAATTCCCCTAGAGCTTTTAAGAGAAGCGGTCGCGCAAGCAAAAAAAGGGCGCGAGTTTATTATGGATAAAATGAACCAACTGATATCTCAACATCGGTTAGAGCTCTCTATTTTTGCTCCTAAAATGACGGTGGTTATGATTCCTGTTGAAAAAATTGGAGCTTTGATTGGGCCGGGTGGAAAGAATATTCGTAAAATTATTGAAGAGAGTAAAGCGGAAGTGAATGTGGATGACGACGGTAAAGTATCTATTTCTTCCAGTGATTCCGCGGCGGTAGAGAAGGCGAAGAGTATGGTAGAATCCGTTGTGGCCGAAGTGGAAGTTGGAAAGGTGTATAAGGGAAAAGTGACCCGGCTAATGAGTTTTGGAGCTTTTGTAGAAGTTTTGCCAGGGAAAGAGGGACTGGTGCATATTTCCCAACTAGATACGGCGCGAGTAGAAAAGGTAGAAGACATTCTGAAAGAGGGAGATGAAATTACGGT
>Ga0209515_10002109_pt1 | contig 31320 bp, 32 predicted proteins | sample Subgroupgradi54m_FD_187454 | JGI IMG/M metagenome (GOLD analysis project Ga0209515, IMG submission 187454) | Subsurface groundwater microbial communities from S. Glens Falls, New York, USA - GMW60B uncontaminated upgradient, 5.4 m (SPAdes)... ... | reverse complement strand
GGTGGAGAAGGCTTTCAGGCCGCTGAAATGGACGACAAAAAAGATGATGAGGCAGAGGAGTGCCGATCCTTCCAGGAGAGCAACCAGCCAAAGATTCTCCGGGGTGACGCCATAGCCGATCGCTCCGGCCACAGCCAGAATCGCACCGATCACGCCAAGGGGAATTGTCCTGAGGTTCATTTCCACCGCGCCGAGTCCACCACTCGATGAGACAAAAAGAGCATCAAGGCCAACCCGCTGAAAAAGTACACGAGGTCTTTCGTATCAACCAGCCCCCGCACCAAGTGGTCGTAGTGCTCCATGAATGATAGATACGAGACGGCCTGTCCGATGGCCGTATCTCCAAGAAGTGAACCCAATCCGGCGAGAAGCCACAGAACCAGCAGTAGGCCAATGCTCACAAAGGCCGCAACGATCTGGTTTTCAGTCAGTGCCGAAGCCAGCACGCCGACGGAGAGAAAGAGGGCACCGAGTAGGACGAGCCCCAGGTAACCGGTCAGCACGGGATACCAATCGAAATCACAGAAGAGGGCGAGCATGAGCGGCATGAGACCGGTTAGCCCGAGTAACCCTAGAAAAACAAGAAATACACTCATGAACTTCCCCGCCACGATTTCGTTGATGCCGACCGGAGAGGTCAGCAAGAATTCAAACGTGCGGAGTTTGCGTTCTTCGGCGAAGAGCCGCATCGTCAGGATCGGCAGGATGATCAGAAGGATAAATCGCGTGCTGGCAAACAGATTGCGGAAAACCAGATCGTTCAAATTGATCTGGGCGCTTCCTTGTACCTGCATCAGCTGGATCGCCTGAGCTCCGGCAAAGACCACGTAGAGATAGGCGAGCAGTCCCACAGTCAGGAGAAACACGAATCCCACGGCATACACCACGGGCGAGACGAAGTACGAACGCAGCTCTTTTGCAATGATGGCTTGGACTGGTGTCATACTGGCTGGCCTGCCGATTCTGCTGAGGCAACCCCTGTGTCCGGCGCAAGGCCTTCCTCATGTCTGGTCAGTTGGAGGAATACATCTTCCAATGTCATAGAAATCGCTTTCAGTTCGAGCAGCCCCCACCCGCTGGTGACCGCCAGGCGCGCCACCTCTTCCCGCACATCCCGGCCAAGTTCGCATTCCAGGAGAAAGGTACCGGAGGCGCCGCTCGTGAAGACATTCTGGACCCCCTGCACCGCCTTCAAGCGGCTGTCGGTGTCCGCGGCTGGAGATTTGAGGGTCAGGGAGATTTTTTCGGACTGTCGCAGGCGCGCGGAGAGCTGCTCGGGTGTGTCTTCAGCCACAATACGCCCGCCGCTGATGATGACGACGCGCTGACACACGGCGGTCGCTTCGGGAAGGATGTGGGTGCTCAGAATGACAGAATGGGAGCCGGCCAGGTTCTTGATCAACTCTCGGATCTCGATAATCTGTTTCGGATCGAGCCCAACGGTCGGTTCATCCAGGATTAAGATCTGGGGATCGTGCAACAGCGCTTGGGCCAGCCCGACGCGCTGTCGATATCCGCGAGACAGATTCCCGATGAGCCGGTGTTGCACCGTGCCAAGTCCGAGCCGCTCAATTTCACGCTGCATGGACGAGGTGAGGATTGTTCCACTCAAACCGCGGAGGCGTCCCACGAACCGAAGATACTCCGTGACTGTCAATTCCTGGTAGACCGGCGGAGTCTCCGGTAGGTAGCCGATCCGACGCTTCACCTCCATCGGTTGGTCCGCACAATCGAATCCCGCCACTCGTGCAGTGCCTTCGGTAGCCGGCATAAAGCAGGTCAGGATGCGCATGGTCGTGGTTTTACCCGCCCCATTCGGGCCCAGAAATGCCAACACTTCGCCCTTGGCGACCGAGAAACTGACGCGATCGAGAGCGGTATGTTGGCCATACCGCTTCGTGATCTGTTGGACTTCAATCATATGTGGTGATTGGATCGATTGAGTTGGAGAGTACTGCCGGCGGGTTGGTCGTTGCACCCTCACAGGCAATAGATGCGCATCTTACTCAGTCGGATTGGGGCAGTCAATATCGAGTTCCAGCCGCATGTAACTTTACATGTTTTCTCCATCCTGCTAGAGTCCGCTCGCGCGTGACAGGCCTACCTGAAGGGATCGATCGATGACCAAGGTACGTCAAGCGGGCGGGGCACTATTCGCAATCGCTGCGTTGATAATGCTGCTCTGCACTCCTCCCGACAGTGAGGCAGCCGGCGGGCGAACCTATCGGGTTCATGGCCAGGTGATGGCGGTGAACGTCGCCCAGGCTCCCCATATGATTCTCATCAAGACACCGTTGACCAAGCATAACGACATGACCGTGGGGGCTAAGGTGACAGCCCAAACCAGGATTGTGCGAAAAGGGAAGCGGATCGCGCTTCAGACCATCAGGGTGGGTGAGGCGGTGTGGTTAACCTATGTCAAACAGCAGGATGGGGTATTTGCTCGGAATATTCAGGTCCAATAGCGCTGATCATTCAGGTTGCCAAGACAATACTGGGTCGGGTCGTTACTGGACCCGAAGGTTCCCCTTGAAGTATCGGCAGCATGACCGTTTCAGGCCTGCCCCCATCAAGCCGTCCGCGTTAGTACCGATCGTGAGTTGACTGGCACAAGTACTTTCTTCTATATACATAGCCCTCTGGGTTGCCAGCCAAGCAAGATTGTTGGTTCGTTATCAAACAGTCCCTCATCAGTCTCCCCTTTTCCCTTCATCCTAAAGTGGGGGGTAGGGCTACGCTCTCGGTATTGTAGGACTCTCGGCTGGACCGTACTGTGAGGGCACACAGGCCATGATCCTGTGGACAGCCGGTTCAACCAGGAACAAGAGGTGATACTAGATGATCCGTCGAACTCGTGGAAGCAGTCGGCAACTACTATGGGTGATGAGTCTCAGCCTGGGGATGCTCCTAAGTGCCTGTTCGTGGGTTCCTAAAGGGGCGTCTCAATTGGACGTGGGGATTGAGGATCGTGGGGTGGCCTCCTGGTATGGCGAGTCGTTTCATGGCAAGCAGGCGGCCAACGGCGAGCTGTTCGACATGGAGGCATTGACCGCGGCTCATCGGACCCTCCCACTCGGCAGTGTGGTCAGAGTCGTGAATTTAGCGAACGGGAAATATCTCCACGTACGGATCACCGATCGGGGTCCCTATGTCAACAATCGGATACTGGATCTTTCCCGCGGCGCAGCGGCTCGGTTAGGGATGATGGAAGGGGGCCTATCCCATGTACGGATTCAGTTGGTTGGGGAGCGGCGTCTCGCAGCTCTTCTCTCTTCTGAGGCTATGGAAGCGGCATCGGTTGCCCTCATTCTCGGGGCAGAACATCCCCTATCAGGAACTACAGAGCCCCTCCCCTCAGCCTGGGGAAAGCCGAATCCTCTGATGGTCTATCCCCTGCGACTGCCTCCTGGCGATATCTGGATCCAGCAACGCACACGACGTTTGACAGGGATGCAGGCAGCAGATCATACCGACCGTACCGAAGTTGCGACCATCGTTTTCACCTAACTCGTGAAGTGTGCGCGAGGCAAGCAAGACGTGCGCGACAGGCACGACTCGCGAAGATGAAATTTTCGACCCGTCCCGCTTTTCGCGCAAGCCTCGCGAGTCTCGCGCAAATAACGAGAGGCAATTTCTAGGCCGCTACACCCACTCCGTGGGCTCCTGGGTCGGCCGTTCAGCCACCTGCCCAGCAAGCGCCTCACGAATCGTTCGACTCACCTGATCGATCTCTCCCATCTCCGATACAGAAACGATCCAAGCCTCTCCCGGTTCCAGCTCGATGCGATAGTGATTCTTTCTCGCCGAGAACCATTCGATATACGGATGAGGAGCGAGGTTCGGATGGGGATCGAACGAGATCAAGTTCACATCCCCGATCTGTGGATTTTCCATGTCCCCAATCACCTGACCAGCGAGATCCTCGTCCTCAAACCGGCGATTCCGAAACTGAATGACCTGCCCCGCGATATCGGGCTTGAAGTTTCCCCGTAAATACACATCGACAGGACCGACCACCGCAAACACAATCCGCCCCACGATCGTTCCGTCAATGCGATTATCCAGAAACCCCTCCTGCACCCAACGTCCATTAGCAAACTTTTGTGCCATCTGAATCCCTATAACGAGTTAGCCCGCGCTGATTGCGGGCGATGACGACCGAAAGCCGCTCCCGTAAGCACCCACCACCACCGCCACCAATATGAGGCCACTTCCAATCCACCCCCGAGTATCCAATGTTTCCCCCAGGAAATACCAGGAGAGCCAGGCCGCATAGGCCGGCTCCGATGCAAAAATCAATGCCACCTGTTGCGCGGGCACAATGCGTTGCACCCACATTTGAACGGCAAAGGCCCCGGTTGCAAGCCCTCCCGTCACCCCAAGACCGACAAGCAACAACGCCGTCGGCGCAAAAGCCTGAGCCGGCGCCTGCTCAATCAGCATGGCAGGAAGCAATAAGACGACCGAGGCCATCATCTGCCAGGCAAATAAAGACGGCGCATCGACCTCGCGGGTAAACCGTTCCAGGCAGGCAATGTGCGCGGCAAACGAGACCGCACAGCCAAGCGTCAAGAGATCGCCAAGATTCCCAGACGCGCTGGGCTTCACCAGCAGCCAGAGTCCCACCGTGGCGATCCCAGTGGCCAACCAGACCCGCCGGTCGAATCGGCGCAGAATCAACGGCACAATAACGACATACAGCGCCGTAACAAAGGCAGAATTCGATGCGGTGGTATAGTGTAGCCCGACCGTTTGGAGAACATAGCCGAGGAACAGCCAGCAGGTAGCGATCGCACTCGCCCGCAAGACCGCCGGCTCGCGGTGCAAACGAAGTCTCCAGAACAGAAACCCGCCCCCGACCAGCACGACCCCCAGGAGAAATCGGAGAAACAGAAACGAGAACGGAGGAATTTGCTCCAACGCCGCTTTGGTGGCGGGGAACGTCGCGCCCCAGATAAGCGTTGTCAGTAGGAGCGCAAGTCGTGGCATCAGGTCAGAAAAGTGCTGAGAACTGAGTGCTGAGTAACGAGATCCCTTTCGCCCTACTCAGCACTCAGCACTCAGCACTCAGCACTTCGCAGTTAGGCTTTGCACAACGCACAACGGCGCTGTTCGGTCGTCCCGGCCTGCTCCATCGCCGCTAACGCTCGCGCCTTATCGGGGTAATCGAACCACCCGCCTTCCCAAAAATCGCTTGAGGAGCCGATCGATGTAGACGGCACCTCCGAACAACGATCTTTGTGGAGCGTGACCCGATCGATCGAACGCGCGATGTGAATCCAGTAGCTCACAGAAACAGTCCCTCACGGACAGACCACTGCACGGCCCTTTTCTCGCGATTCCGGGCTCGGCCGCATGTACGACCAGCGATTAGATTCCGATTCAATCTACGAATGGAGTCTTGCCGACGATTGAGCCGGGTGACACAGCTTAGCCCGTATTATTCATGACGGTTCGTCGCGAAATCGCTGAGCCGCGTCGCGAGACCGGCGCGCGGAGCCGTGAGGACCCGATGCGTACTCGTGCAGTACGGTGAGGGTCCGAGGGGCGAGCCCGCCGGACGAAGGCCCGTCGTAGCAGCGGATCGGCGATTGCAGCAGAAGTGTTCATGAATATTGCGGGCTAGGGCAGGAGTTGCCACTCATCCTTCTCGATGAAGACCTTGACGCCTGTCTCGAGCTTCTTAATATCGTCCTTGTCGAAGAGCCTCATGTACCGCTCGATCCGATTCGGATCGTCGATCCGCTCTTCCTGCATCATGCCACCGACACTCTTGTACTTACGAATCAACAGGGACATCGAAATCCTCCTCTAACAGGATGCTGAAAAAGTCGCTCTTCTCACCCGCCCAGCCCTGGCGCGCGAGACGCGCCTTTTCCCATGCTTCGTTCTCGCATCGTTTAGACCCTCCACGTACCCCAGAAGGTACGCGTCGGCCCTTCACTCGCTGCGGCCTCGCTGGCCGCCTTTTTGAGCATCCTGCGCGGTGTTCTCCTCTAGCCCTAGATGTGTGGGCCAATGAATTTTCACCGTATCACAATAGTTTTTCCGCAGACTGCTAGCCCACTAGAAGTCATATCAACGAGATGTGTAGAATAAGGCAAAGCTCAACGGCCGGTCAAGAGCGCTTTCTCTCTCTGTGCGGTTTTCATCTGACTTGAAAGATACGAACCATGCCGATCTATGAATATCGTTGCGGACAATGCGATAAGCACTTTGACGCCACTCAGTCCGTCCATGCCAGAGTGGAAGACGCCGTATGCCCTCACTGTAATGCCCAGAGCGCCACGCGGTTACTGTCTGCCTGCACGACACAAGTGAAAGGGACTCACAAAACTGGCTTCGCCGAAATGAAGGCCTATAGTATGTTAGACGAGCGGATGGACAAGTTCGCCAAACTTCCGCCACTGATGGGCAAGCGCGCAACGCCCGACTCGTCTCCACCTTCCGATCCTTCTACCGCTACTGGTGGCACAACGGAGAACTGAATTAGGAGCCTGTCCGACATTGACCGTGGCCGGCATGTGTACGCGTGTCGTCCTTTTCTTCCCAATATCCACCCCAACCCCATGGAGTTCCCATGATCGCGAGACTCATGCGCTCGCTAGGCCTTAGCCTTCTGTTCAGCTGGGGAATGGCGCTTGTCGCCCTTGCGGACGTCGCCGGGAGCCTGACCATTGCCGGCAACGGACCTGAACTGACGACCATCGAATCCCTCGCCCGTGCCTTTGAAAAAGCCAACCCGAGGGCCTATCTCGATATCCTGTGGGACATCAATTCGAAACCGGTTGAGATGGTCAAATCGGGCCAGGCCCACGTCGCCGTGACCGGGACTGAAGCCCCAGACCTTTCGGCAACGCCCATCGCGTGGGACGGGATCGGCGTGCTCGTCCACCTCTCCAATTTCACGAAAGACGTCACGAAGCAACAAGTCGCGGACATTTTCTCCGGCAAGACGACACTATGGTCCGACGTCGGAGGACCCGAAACAAAAATATTGGTGATCGACCGGCCTCGCAACCAAAATATCCGCGATACGTTTGAGTCTCAGCTCGGCATCACCGGCAAGATTACCGGTGCCGCCAAGACGATTGGCCCCGATGAACAGGTCGTGAAAACCGTCGTGGGAACGCTTCCCCCTCTGTCTGCGGTCGCCTACCTGTCCTTGAACCAGGGATTATCCGTCGTGTCAGCCGGCGTCCCCGTCAGACTCTTGCCTATCGAGAAAGTCGAACCGGAAGGCCCCACCGTCAAAGATGGCCGCTATCCGCTCCGACGCCCCATCCTTCTCTTGTCCAAGAAGGAACGGCATCCCCTGGTCGAGGCATTCACCCAGTTCGTCCTGTCTCCGGCTGGCCAACAGCTCATTGCCGAGACGTACACTCCAATCAAAGAGAAATAATCGTGCGTTGTTGTCGTTGAAGGAGGCACCTATGCAGATATGGCAATCGTCGGTGTTCATGTTACTGGGACTCATTGGATCCATGATTTCACCCATGACCGCCTCCTACGCAGAAGAGCCAGGCGCAATGGTTGATGGCGCCGGATTCACCCTCTACGGTACCGAATCAATCAAGGGGTCCGATGCCGTGAAAGTCGAGCGAGACCCTATCTGCGACCGAACCAAGCACCCTCGGATCGCCAAGGTCGAGCCGGACGAGGCCAAGCCGGGCGACAAAGTTATCATCTCCGGCGAGAGTTTTGGGACGAAGGAATGCTTTCATACAGTGACCTTCAGCGCGGCCTCAAACATTCCCGTCGCCTTCAAATTCATGAGCGATTCGTCGATTGAAGCCATCGTGCCAGATGCGAAAGCAGGAATGTCCTTCGTCATCATCGTCACGGGCGGCGGAAGCGCCCAGTCAAAACCCGTCTTGATTAAGTCTAAATAGGCTCGCTTCCCCGAGAAAGCCGACCTGTTCCACCCCTGCTTCCCTCGACAGGACTCCTGACCCTGTGCTAGTTTACGCGTTCATTTTCCCCGATAACTCTCGCAGAATCGCGAACGATCTCAGGAGTGCGGGACCGCTATGTTCAAGAAAATTTTGGTGGCCAATCGCGGCGAAATTGCCATGCGGATTATCCGCGCCTGCCGCGAATTGAACATCGCGACCGCCGCCATATTCTCCGAAGCTGACTCGACCGGGATCTACGTCAAGAAGGCGGACGAGGCCTACATGGTCGGCCCGGGACCGGTCAAAGGCTTCCTGGACAGCCAACAGATCGTCAACCTGGCACAACGAATCGGCGCCGATGCCATCCATCCAGGCTATGGATTTCTCTCAGAGAACTCGCAGTTTGCACAGCTGTGCCACACCTCCGGCATTACCTTCATCGGCCCATCGCCGCAAGCCATCGACTTGATGGGAAGCAAGGTCAAAGCCCGCGATCTGGCCAAACGAATCGGCATTCCCATCGTCCCCGGGACCGAAGGAGGCATCACCAACGTCAAGGATGCCTTGTCCTTTGCAAAAGACACCAGGTACCCTGTCATCATTAAAGCCAGCGCAGGCGGGGGAGGACGCGGTCTCCGGGTGGTACGGTCTGATTCCGAACTTCGCGAGAACATGGCCGTCGCATCACGGGAGGCCCAGGCTGCCTTCGGCGACGGAAGCATCTTCCTCGAAAAGTATATCGAGCGGCCGCATCATATCGAATTCCAAATCCTGGCCGACCGGCATGGCCACATCATTCACCTGGGCGAGCGCGATTGCTCGATTCAGCGCCGGCATCAAAAGCTCATTGAGATTGCTCCATCCTTAATTCTCACGCCATCTCTTCGCGCCGAGATGGGTGAAGCGGCCATCGCGATCGCTAAGGCGGTCGATTATGACAATGCCGGCACCGTCGAGTTTCTCCTCGATCAGGACAACCGCTATTACTTCATGGAGATGAATCCGCGCCTCCAAGTCGAGCATACGGTGACCGAGCAGATCACGGCGATCGACATCGTGCGCAATCAGATTGCCATTGCAGCCGGCCTGCCTCTTGAGATCACGCAGCAGGAGGTCACGCTTCAAGGCCATGCCATCCAATGCCGCATCAACGCGGAAGACCCTAAGAACAATTTCCGGCCTTGTACCGGCACCGTCACGGCCTATCTCTCGCCGGGTGGGATCGGGGTGCGCATCGACGGAGCGGTCTACAAGGACTATACGGTGCCGCCCTACTACGATGCTCTCCTGGCCAAACTCACCGTGCGCGGACGTACGTGGGAAGAAACCGTCAGCCGCATGAGACGATCGCTCGAAGAGTACGTCTTGCGTGGGGTGAAGACGACGATCCCCTTTATGATGGAGATTATGCAGGATCCGGACTTCATGGCAGGTCATTTCGACACCTCCTACCTGGAGACGCATCCTGAGCTGTTCAACTACGACGATTTTGAGGAACCGGAGGATCTGGTGCTGGCGCTTTCCGCTGCCATCGCCGCCTACGAAGGACTGTAGCAGGATGCTGAAAAAGTCCGCCAGCAGCGTTCTCGCATCGCTCAGAGGCTCAACGTACCGAAACGTACGCCTTGCCTCTTCGCTCGCTGCGGCCTTGCTGGACAGCCTTTTTGAGCATCCTGCGTGCGAGTATCCGGTTGTCCAAGATTAATCAAAGCACCATGGCGACACGACGAACCTCACGAACACAGACCCCCAAGAAACGGACAGCCGGACCAGCCGTCCGGACGTCGAAAACACGCGCCCGTAGCGGGCAAGAGCTGACAATCCAACCGGCGGCGGGCAAGCCCATCCTGATCACCGATGTCGCCTTGCGCGACGGCCATCAGTCCCTCTTGGCCACCCGCATGCGGACGGAAGACATGCTACCCATCGCCCAAAAGCTCGATGCCGTCGGCTATTGGTCGCTCGAAGTCTGGGGTGGCGCCACATTCGACACATGCCTGCGTTTCCTCAAAGAGGATCCCTGGGAACGGCTGCGCGCGCTGCGCGCCGCCATGCCCAATACCAAGCTTCAAATGCTGCTCCGAGGGCAGAACCTGGTCGGCTATCGGCACTATGCAGACGATGTCCTCGAACGGTTTATCGAACGGTCCGCAGCCAATGGCATCGACGTCTTCCGCATCTTCGATGCACTGAATGACATCCGCAACGTCGAGCGGGCTATGCGAGAAGTAAAAGCCTGCGGCAAACATGTCGAAGCCGCCATCAGCTATACCATCAGTCCCGTCCACAGCGTGGACCGTTTTGTCGACATGGCGAAACAGCTGGAGGATTTGGGAACCGATACGCTCTGTATCAAAGACATGGCCGGGCTCTTGGCGCCGCTCGACGCCTACCACCTTGTACGCCGGATCAAAGCGGCAGTGAAGGTTCCGATCCATTTGCATTCACACTACACGTCGGGAATGGCCTCAATGACCTCCCTCATGGCGATCCTGGGCGGCCTGGACATGCTGGATACGTCCATCTCCCCATTGGCCGGCGGCACCTCGCATCCGCCGACGGAAACGCTGGTGGCCGCGTTGCGCAACACCCCGTACGATACAGGGCTGAATTCGGCGTCGTTCCTCCCGATCACCGAGCACTTCCGCACCGTTCGACGAAAGTACCGGCAGTTCGAAAGCGAGTTCACCGGGGTCGATGCTGAGATCCTCACTTCGCAAATCCCCGGCGGGATGCTCTCGAATCTCGCCGCGCAATTGACTGAACAGAATGCGCTCGATCGGATCAAAGAAGTCCTGGATGAAGTGCCGCGTGTCCGAAAGGAGATGGGCTATCCCCCACTCGTCACCCCAACCAGTCAGATTGTGGGTACCCAGGCCACACTCAATGTCCTGACAGGTGAACGGTACAAAGTCATCACCACGGAAACCAAGAACTACTTCCTTGGACTCTACGGGCGGGCGCCGGGGCTCCTCGATCACGACATCATGGCCCGCGCAATCGGGGACGACCATCCGATCAAGACGCGGCCCGCCGATCGGTTGGAGCCCGAGCTCGAGGCCACCAAAAAAGATCTGCCTGCCTCAGCCTCCACGATAGAAGATCAGCTTTCGTTCACCCTGTTCCCCACCATCGCGCGAGACTTCTTCGAGGCGCGCGAGAAAGGGGATCTGACGCTGGGACCTCTCGAAAGCTTCCTACCCAGCGGATCGGCTGCGGCCACTGAACTCCATTTGGCCCCGGCCGAATTCAACGTCACAGTCCACGGCGAAACCTACCATGTACAGGTATCCGGTTCCGGACGGAAGGTGGATGGCCGCAAACCCTATTACATCCGGGTCAACGACAAACTCGAAGAAGTCTCGTTGGAGCCGATCCAGGAGATCCTGGCCGGCGTACCGGAAGCCCCCGACGCTGGCGCCGGCGCTAAACGCAAACGGCCCAGGCCGTCCAAGCCAGGAGACGTGGCCCCCCCGATGCCGGGCCGCGTTGTCAAAGTACTCGTTGCGATGGATGCCATGGTCAAAGCCGGCGCCCCCCTCCTGATCATCGAAGCCATGAAGATGGAAAGCCAGGTCCCGGCGCCGATCGACGGGAAAGTCACCGCCATCCTGGTCGCCGAAGGCGACAATGTGAAAACGGATGAAACAGTCATCCAGCTGGAGTAGTCCGGTTGACCTGTGTGCTCCCGGTCGTGCATGCAGACAGCCGCTCGTTGCGCTGCTCATCTTCCTCCTCTTGTGTCACCTCATGACCGCCTGCTCGTCTCCTTCGTCGATTCCGGCGCAGTTCGACGCCATTGAGCGCATGCCCGTTCACACCGTCCTCATCCGCGGCCAGCGGATCGCCTATCTAGATGTGGGCGCAGGCCCGCCGATCATCTTGATCCACGGCTTCGGGGGATCGATGTGGCAATGGGAATATCAGCAGCATGCGCTGTCGCAGCACTTCCGCGTCCTCACGCTCGATTTGCCCGGCGCCGGGCTGTCCGATAAACCCGAGATCGACTACCGGCCAGATCAGATGTTGGACTTCCTTGTCGGATTCATGGACGCCGTAAAGACCCCGCAGGCCACGTTAGTCGGCAATTCCATGGGCGCCGGCTTGGCCATCGGCATGGCGCTGGCACATCCCACACGCGTCGCCAAGCTCGTCCTGATCGACGGGCTGCCACAACACGTCATGGAGAAACTCACCAGTCCGTCAGTCAAGCGGGCCTTGGAAACCCGCGCGCCGTCCTGGCTCGTCTCATTCGGTAACATGCTGTTCGGCGGCCTGATGATCGAATCCGTCTTACGAGAAATCGTACATGATCCGGCACTCCTCACATCGGCCGTCATCGAGCGATCCAATCGCAACCGTCAGCGCCCCGGACTCATCAAACCCATTATGACCGTCAGAGAAAACCTTCCATTATGGGAGTCCGGATTTGCCATGCGCCTCGGTGAGATCACCCAACCGGTGCTGGTGATCTGGGGAAATGAAGACCGGGTGTTCCCAATCGCCGTAGGCGAAGAACTCCATCAGACCATCAAGGGGTCACAATTCATCCGAATCCCCAAGGCCGGACACATCCCGCAGTGGGAACGACCGGATGTGGTGAACCAGGAACTCATCACCTTTATTCGCCACTAACAGGATGCTCAAACAGCCCGCCAGCTTCGTTCTCGCATCGTTCAGCCCTTCAACGTACCCCAGAGGGTACGCCTCAGGCCTTCGCTCGCTGCGGCCTTGCTGGTCGAACTGTTTGAGCATCCTGTGGAATGGTTCTCCTGTTGTGCCACACATATGCACCATCGAAATCCTGCTATGCCAAAACAGTTGTCGGTATCCTGTCAACGACACGAGGACAAGCCACTGTATTTTTGATAGAATGGTCATCATCGATCCACCAAGGAGGGCAATATGAGGGCAGCACATCGAATGATCGTCGGGGCCGCACTCTGCATGGCGCTTGGATTCACCGGATGCGCAAGCACCGGCAGCTCCAGTTTTCTCTACAAGAACTACACCGTCGCTGATGGCAGTGCCGTAGCTGGTGAGGGCCGCACCGTCCTCTTCAAGGGAAGCCCCCTTGTGTTATCGGGAGCCGGCATTAAAGTCGGCGACCTCCTCAGGGAAGTGACGCTGACACAGACGGACCTATCGCCGATCGCGCTCACCGACACAAAGGGCAAGGGCAAAGTCCGGATCATCAGCGTCGTGCCGTCACTCGACACCCCAGTGTGCGAACAGCAGACGCACTATCTGAGCGAAAAAAATAAAGGCCTCGACAAGATGGTCGAATTGGTGACCGTGAGCGTCGATACTCCCTTTGCACAAAAGCGATTCGCACAAGAAGCCAATATCGCCAACGTTACTTTCCTTTCGGATTATCGGGACGCTGAGTTCGGGAAAGCCTACGGACTGTATCTCAAGGGCCCCCACATCCTGGCTCGTACGGTGATGGTCGTCGACGCTCACAATACCGTGCGGTATCTCCAAATCACGCCCGAGCTGACCCAGTTGCCTGACCTGGACGAGGCCTTCGCCGTAGCCAAGTCATTGATCACCGCAAGCTAGGTCGAAGAAAAGCTGAGGTCGAGGTTGAGGCCAAGGAGAGGGAGACGCATACTTAACCTTAGCCTTAACCTCAGCCTTCCTTTAGAATGAAGAGATGGCCCAATACGATCTTCTCGTCATAGGGACCGGGCCCGCCGGCCAGAAGGCTGCGGTGCAGGCTGCCAAGCTTGGTAAGAAAGTCGGCATCATCGAGCGCAGGCAAGTCGTCGGCGGCGTCTCCACCAACACCGGCACCATCCCCAGCAAAGCCCTCCGCGAAGCGGTCCTCTATCTCTCAGGATTCCGCCAACGCAACCTGTATGGAGCCGCCTATCGTCTGAAAAAGACGGTCACGATCGAAGATCTCGCGTTTCGCTCAGACCACATCATCAAAAACGAAATTGGGATCGTGGAAGACCAGATGGCGCGTAACCGCATCGACCTGATCTATGGAGAGGCCCGCTTTGTCGCTCCTCACCGGCTCCTTGTTCAACAGGCCGGCGTGTCGACTGATCATCACGCCCATGTGATCGTCATTGCAGTGGGGACAGTGCCGACCAGGCCAGCCGACATTCCTTTCGATGGTCACACGATCATCGATACCGACGGTCTCCTTACGCTCAAACACCTTCCAAAGTCGATAGTCATTGTCGGCGGCGGCGTGATCGGCACAGAGTACGCCTCGATCTTAGCTATGATCGGTGTGCCAGTTACCCTGATCGACAAGCGGCCGCGCTTGCTGGAATTTGTCGACTTTCAGATCATCGAGGCCCTGCAACAACAGATGACAGACATCGGCGTCACGCTCTGCCATGAGGAAGAAGTCGTCGCGATCCGGAAAGAGGCCGATGGACAGGTCACGGTCTCGCTGACACACCGGCCACCGATCATCACCACAACGCTCATGTATGCCATCGGCCGCATCGGCGCCACGAAACGCCTGGGTCTGGAGGCCGTCGGCATTACGCCGGATGCCCGAGGCCGCGTGATCGTCAACGATCATTTCCAAACAGCCGTTCCCCATATCTACGCCGTAGGCGACGTCATCGGCTTTCCCGCCTTGGCCTCTACCTCCATGCAGCAAGGGCGCCATGCCGCCTGCCATGCCTTTGGCCATCCCGACCACACCGACACGGACCTTCTGCCCTACGGCATCTATGCCATTCCTGAAATCTCCACGGTGGGACGGAATGAGGAAGAGCTGGCCAAGGCAGGGATCCACTATGCGGTCGGCATTGCCCGCTATCGTGAAATCGCCCGCGGACAGCTGACCGGCGATGAAACCGGCATGCTCAAGCTACTATTTCATCGCCACACCCGTACGCTCCTGGGTGTCCATATCATCGGAGAAGGCGCCACGGAACTCATTCATATAGGCCAGGCCGTCATGGCCTACAAGGGAAACATCGATTACTTCATCGATACGGTCTTCAACTACCCGACCCTGGCGGAATGTTATAAAGTCGCCGCGCTCGACGGCATCAATCGCTTACCGAGGCCCTGGCCTGGGCAGACTGGGGGCGTGATACCTAAAACGTGAAACGTTAGAGGACCAAACCCCGCACATGGAAATAGCTAGGTTGGTACAATCGTCACCTCCAATCATCTGAGATCTTACATCTAACGTCTTACGTTTTACCTTTCACGTTTTACGCCTAACGGGGAGAAGGCCCATGTCGTTTTCCGACCATCTGCGTAAGCTGGCCCAACCGATATGGAACGCGCAGCTCACCCATCCCTTCGTCGTGGCGTTGGGCAACGGGACCTTGCCGGAACGTAAATTCAAGTACTACATCCTCCAAGACGCACGGTTTCTCGGCGACCTCGCCCGTGTGTTTTCTGCCGGAGCGCTCAGAGCGCCGGATTCAGAATCGGCCCTGCGTCTGACGAAGCTCGCCGAAGAAACCATTGTCGTCGAACGCAGCCTCCACGAAGGCTACGGGTCACGATGGAGGATGAGCGCCGAACAGATGTCGTCCGTGCCCATGGCGCCAACGAACTACGCCTACACGCGGCATATGCTCACCATTGCCCATACAGGCTCGGCAGCGGAAATCACCGTCGTCGCCCTCCCCTGCGCCTGGATCTACTGCGTCGTCGGGCAGCATCTCTTGAAGCATGGCCCGCCGAAAAAGAATCATCCCTACCGGGACTGGCTCATGCTCTACGCATCTCCCGAATTCGCCGAGGTGCAGCGCTGGATGCGCAAGAAAGTGGACCAGTGGGCCAAGACGGCGGGCAAGGAAGAAAAGCGGCGGATGGAAGAATCGTTCGTCATCAGCTCGCGGTATGAGTGGATGTTCTGGGAGATGGCGTGGAACGAGGAAACCTGGCCCGTGTGAGCCGACGGGTCCTGTCGCTGACCAGCCCGTCCGTCCTCGCACCCCGCCCGGTGTAGGGACCCCGCTGCGGGCGGACGGGCACCCAGGTTCGCGCCACCCGTCAAGTCACACGGGCCAGGTTGGGGGAGACAAAAAGACGGGAGCGGATAAAGGGGCAGGCTGTCTCGCGTGCTCGCAGAGCCCCCACGATAAAGCAGTGGTCGCTCGATGCGCGCAGTTCGAGACAACCCCACCACACGTAGATTGAGCCCAATTCGTAGTTTTAAGTTTCTTTGATGTGTGATCCCGGCAGGAACTAACATTCATGAAGGTGCGCTACTCCCCCAGTGTACTAGATCGAAACGTTGCGCCAGGAATCAGCTCATTTAGCAAAGCTGACATTCCTGACCTGCGAGCACAATTTCCGTCACACAAATATTGGATGACTCTTCATCTTCTTGGGAATGTCTTAAAGCCGGTTAAGACACCTTATCGGCAGTACGCGACTAGTCTGGTGTACCGCGTACGAATGTGCTTCGCGTACTATCATTCCGCGAAAGAATACACTCTCAAGTATCTTGAAAATCTCGACCCGGCTTCCCCTCCACTAGGAACCTACTACAAAGCTATTTCCCTTTGGGAAAATGCTTTCCTAAACTGGTCTATTTGTGTCGATATCGTCTGTAAGCTTAGCAAAGAGAAAGTCTTCGAGGAAAAGGATGGCTCCAGTGCACAGCGAGCTTACGACATAACTAATCAAATCAAACACTGGGGAGAACGAATTCGCGATGGAAAAGCAGAGGAGGCAGTAATCCCTGTTTGGCTAACCAACAAAGGGTTCTCCTCGGTGAGCCTCAAGTTGGCTTACCATGAATTCGCTGACCTGGTGGAAAATCTCGCGAGACTGCCAAATGAAATCTTGATCGCCAAAGGCCTTGTCAAATCCAAATAGTCCCGCAGTGATATTGGCCAGACCTCGGTAGCTGCCCATGTTGATTCTGGTACAGGCTGCCCCCGTGACTTACCGACAAATCTGGCTGAACCTAGGTGGACTGGGAGACCTGGTGGCACTCCTGAGGCTTGCATATTGGTTGAACACTGGTGCGCAGGCGGTGCCGGGCTTATTAGGCTTGCCCCGCTGGACAGGCTTGGCCTGGCGAGTATAATCTGCGAGGCTTAGCGGTACTGATTCAGGAGCACTCATGACATTGAAGCAGGTCTTGACAATTGCGGGTTCGGACTCTGGTGGTGGCGCGGGGATTCAGGCCGACATTAAAGCGATGTCGGCTAACGGCGTGTTTGCCATGTCGGCGATCACCGCCATCACTGCGCAGAATACGGAGGAAGTCACCGACATCTTCGAGTTGCCGATCTCGATCATCGCGGCGCAAATCGATGCTGTGTTCGACGACTTCGACGTCGCCGCGGTGAAGACCGGAATGCTGTCCTCACCGGCGATCGTCGAGGTCGTCGCCAAACTCCTGAAGCCTCAGCATGTCACGAATCTCGTGGTGGATCCGGTCATGATCTCGAAAACCGGCCATGCGCTGCTCAAGCCGGAGGCGATCGAGGCCGTGAAGACACAGCTCTTCCCCTTGGCGTTGCTCGTCACGCCGAACATCCACGAGGCCCAGCAACTGTCCGGCATAGAGATCAAGACGCTCGCCGACGCTCGCCGCGCCGCCAAAGTCATTCACGGGTTCGGCTGCAAGCATGTGTTGATCAAGGGCGGTCATTTGCCGGCAGAACGAGCCACCGACCTGCTCTATGACGGCCGGTTCTTCAATGTGTTCAAGGGGGAATTCATCGATACACCCCACACCCATGGCACCGGCTGCACATTCGCCTCGGCAATTGCGGCGCATCTCGCACGAGGCAAATCCATGAACGACGCCGTACAGACAGCCAAGACCTATCTCACCGAGGCTATTCGACATAGCCTAGCAATCGGTCATGGAACTGGACCGACGAATCACTTTTACTTTCTCAAGACCTAGCAGCAGGATGCTGGATTAAACCATCCCATGGAAGAAGCCATCATCTTTCATGATTCGCATGGTCACTGCATTGCTGCGATCCTGAGCACGCCTGATGGACCGACGACGTGTCTCGCCGTGCTGTGCCATGGATTTCTCTCCGGCAAGAACAGTACGACCAACAAGACATTGACCCGCCTCCTCAACGAACGAGGCATTGCGACCTTTCGGTTCGACTTTTTCGGCCAAGGAGACAGTGACGGACCGTTTGAAAAGCTCACGACAACCCTGGCCGTACAGCAAGCCCAAGCCGCACTGGATCTGGTGACCGCCAGAGGCTATGACCGAATCGGGCTCGTCGGCTCAAGCTTTGGAGGGCTCGTCGCCATCCTCACGGCAGCCCAACGTCGAGATATCGCCTGTTTGGCTCTCAAATGTCCTGTGGTGGACTTTGCAGAAGAGCTTCGCGTAACGTTCGGACCAGAAGAGTTAGCACGGTGGCAAGCCACGGACACGATTCAGAACATTATGGGTGGGCCGGATCGGGTCCGTTTGCGGTATGAATTTTACGAAGATTGCCTCCGGCAGATTGCCTATGGACCGGCTGAACGAATCACCATGCCCACACTGATTGTCCAGGGCGAGAAGGACAAGTGTGTGCCACTCCATCAGAGCCGGCGACTGTATGACGCACTGAAAGGACCAAAAAAGCTGGAGCTCCTGCCAGAGGCCGATCACCAATTCACCAGGGGAGACGACTTTCACCAGATGACCGCATCGATCAGCGATTGGCTCGCCTCCCATCTCACGGTCAATCGTGAAGTTTGAAGCGTACCTCGTGTTTCCAAGGAATGTTCAATGCGCAATTTTCGATGTTCAATCGAACATTCAACATTGAGCGCCTGATTGTTGTTGCTTCCCACGCAAGAGCAGCGAACCCACGAATGTGCGGGCGCACTTATGAAGAATCCAGGCTAAACGAATCTCTCCGGGATGCTCAAATAGACGAGCCAACTAGGCCGCAGGGAGTTCGGCGACTGAGGCGTACCCACAAGGGGTACGTCGCAAGGAGACGGACGACCGAGAACGACGTTGGGCGTCTATTTCAGCATCCCGTTAGATTTGGCGCAACGGAAGCCAATATAACTATTGCGCGTCTCGGGTGAGAGCTTGAAGCGGCCATATGTGAGGAGATATTTCGGCAAGTCGGACCACGATCCACCGCGGAGCACTTTGAATTGCCCCTGTTCGGGCCCTTGCGGATTGTATTCCGGCGAGACTTCGTAATAGTTCGCACCGTACCAATCCTGCACCCACTCCCAGACATTCCCAGCCATGTGATAGAGCCCGTATGGACTCTTGCCTTGCTCATAGGACTGCACAGGCATCAAGACCTGGCTGTAGCTGAACCGCGCACCTAACGCGAAATTCGCCAGATCCTTACTTGGGACATGATTACCCCAGGGATATGACCTTCCATCTGTTCCCCTGGCCGACTTCTCCCATTCCGCTTCGGTGGGAAGCCGCTTTCCCCTCCACTGACAATAGGCATCAGCGTCTGACCAGTCCACGCCAATCACCGGCCGATCGCTATGCTGCGACAGATTGACCTCGTTCCACTGCCAGGGCGCGTCTCGGTTTGTGGCAGCAAGGAACGAGGCATACTGCACCGTAGTGACTTCATGGAGATCCATGAAGAATGTTGGCAGTCTCACTTGATGTTTTGGCCTCTCATCCTCTAACGCTTGAGTTCCATCAAACCCCATTGTGAACGGCCCCTCAGGGATTTCAACCATCGTGGTTTCGGCGGTGGGCGGCGGCTCCAGAGCCTTTGATCTCCGGAGCCGGTCAAGTTGAGCAGAAACAGGAGAAACAAGGGAAAGAGCCGAGGCAAGAAGCAGCGTGACCGCAAACCATAGCCGAAGTGCTCGGCCAATCAATAGATAACCCCTCCTACCACCCAATGCCGATCATCGATGACATCAATCAACAGGCGCGTCAGATTCATCTGGGCTAGCTGCGCGCCGATTTCATCTTCCGTGAACGCTGCGAGCAGCGAGTTATAGAAGTCTCTTCTCAAAATGTCCGGAGCCCCTGAGGCATACCGTTCGACGATGGCCTGCGCTTCTTCCGACGAGTCCGGTCTGAGCAGATCCATCACGAGCACGGGAGAACCTGGCTTCACGGCCAATCGCAGCTTGTGCCAAAACTGCAGGGGGTTCGGTACATGATGCAGCAAGCTGTTGGAGATGGCTGCATCAGCAATACTAACTCCGGCGAGATCCTGAAATCGTTCACAGCGGAAAGTGATACAGTTGGACAACCCTGCTTCCTGTACAGCTTCTTCAGCCAACCGTACCATCGGTTCCGACGCATCGACGCCGGTGATGCGACAAGCGGGAAAGGCCCGAGCAAAGCGGATGGGGATATCGCCCGGACCACAACCCAGATCGAGCACATGCCCCTCGGAAAAATCGGGAAAGTATTCGCGGAAGCGATCGACGAAGCCTTGATTCTCTTTTTCGAAATCTGCCTGTGCATAGACGAGCGCCTGCTCGGGATCGTCCATCAATTCAGGTTCGAGTATACGGTCCATGGCTTCCCTCGCGTAGGCTGAGGCTGAGGTTAAGGCTAAGTTCGATCAAGCTCGACCTCAGCCTTGACCTGAGCCTGCTTCTATCGTGACCTCATCTCCCGGTCTCACCATGCCTTCATGCAGCACTTTCGCGTAGAGCCGACTCCATCCTGGGTTCACTTTCTGGGACACGCGTTTGTAGTCTCTGTCCCTGAACCACTGGGCATTCTTATCGCAGGGACTCGTATAACTCATGACCTCTATCTGCACCTCTGGCCCGACCTGGAGCCTGTCCCCCAGTTTCAGCTTCTCCCACTCAAGCCCGACGAGCGTCAGGTTCTCTCCGGATGAACCGGCCTCGATCGAATGGCCCTCGTCCTGCAACCGCTCGATCAGCTCTTGCGAATAGAGACAGACAGCACGATCGGGTCCGCCATGCACTTTGAGATTCTGCTGCCGGTCGCCCTCGACTCCAGCTTTGGTGACGACAGCCTCCAGCACCGGGCGTTTCGGCACACCTCCGTCAGATACATTAACTTGATACACATGGGGATAGGATGGTCGTCCATTCTCGGTCATCAGTTCACTCCTTCGCAAGATTCTGCCATCAGCAATTCCAACGCCACCCAGCCCTCTTGTTCACGCCGTTGCAACAACATGGCGCCGACCTTGGAGAACGCCTCTACAATCTCCTGCTCTTGATCGAGCAGAATGCCGGACAGCAAGAGCCGTGCACCACGGCTCACGTACTGCGCCAATGCATCGCACAGCAGTAACAGCGTCTGGCGATCGAGATTGGCGAGAACCAGGCCCGGTCGCAGCTCGCCGTGCCGGTCAACTTCCTTCAGCGTTCCGCATCGGAATTCGAGATGGTCCCCAAACCCGTTCTCCGCGGCATAGTCTCGCGCACAATCTACCGCGACAGGGTCGCATTCCACTCCCAGGGCCGAGGCTGCCCCAAGCCGTAGCGCGACCATCGCCAGAATACCGCTCCCCGCCCCCACATCCAGCACGGATTCTCCGCCGTGAACGAGCTCCTCAAGCCATTCCAACAACATCCTGGTCGTCGCATGATGCCCCGTGCCGAATGCCTGCTTCGGGTCGAGCACAATCTCAATGTCCCCTGCCTGCAGCGCCACCGGTTCCCAACTCGGCCTGACCACAATCCGCTTGCCGATCCTGATCGGTCTGACCGACTGAGCCCACTGCCGATTCCAATCCTGGTGCGGAAGTGACTGCACCAGAATATCGGACCCTGGCTGTTCCCTTCCCTCCATCTGTTGAAGTACTTGCCGAAGTCGTACGTAATGATCCTGGGACCAGCGTTGACTGGGCCAATAAATGTGGATCGTGCCTTCGTCCTGCCAGCTACCTTGAACGAATGGATCGGCCAGGAGTCCTAGCAGTTCAGCGGCATCCACGTCACTCCGAACCGTCACATCGATCCATTCATCCGGCATGAGCACACCAGGTGATTGACGAGGAGACCCCTATCCAGTAAGGTCGGCGCTATGCTCCAACACCAGCCAGCGACGCCTATGACGAAAGCCCATGCGCTGACTGGTCTGGTGGCGAAACTCGACCGCATGATCGCGCTGGCGACAGCATCTAGTTCCGCCTTCACCCGCTGGCGTCTCATCCTGTTCATCGTCGGAGCAATCTGCACGATAGCCCTGTACAAAATGGGATGGTATCAAGCCGGCAATGGGGCGCTCATCGCCTTCGGCGCCCTGTTTTTGACAGTGGCCGCCTATCATAACAGGCTCGAAAGTCGCATGCACCGACTTCGTCTCTGGAAGCAAATCAAGCTCGTGCACCTGGCGCGTCTCCGATTGGATTGGCCTCACATTCCTGCTCGTCCGTCGAGCGCTCCCGAACACCATCCCTACGCCAAAGACTTGGACCTGATCGGCCCCCACTCGCTCCTCCATCTGCTCGACACCACCGTCTCCTCGCCCGGGCAGGCGCGACTGCAGTCGTGGCTGCTTGAGCAGCCACCAAAACCTGATCAGTGGCTCCTGCGCCGTCGCCTCGTGCAGGAACTCATTCCACGATCGCTGTTTCGCGATCGGCTGGGGCTCGAAGCTCAGCTCATCGGCGAACAGGAAATCAATGGCCGACGACTGGAAGCCGTCCTGAATCATGCAGTCGGATTCCCGCATCTCACGACCATCTTAGCGATTCAAGCCCTGCTGGCCGCTGCTACCATCGGGCTCGGATTGAGCGCATTGCTCGACTGGCTACCGAATTATTGGATATGGTCCTTTGCGCCCTATGCCTTAATCTATTTCTGGACCGATCAGGGCGAAGAGTTATTGGAACATGCGGTCGGCGTGCACCTCGAACTGGAGAAACTGGGCGCGGTGCTGGGGTTTGTCGAACGGCATGCCAAGCCGCGCCACACGGCGCTCGCCGACTTGTGGGCGCCGCTGCTTGCGCCAGGGATGAATCCGCCCCAGCTCGTCCGGCAAGCAGCCCGCACCCTGCATGCGATCAGCGTCAAAGCCCATCCGCTCATCCATCTGGCCGTCAACGCGTTCTGCCCCTGGGACTTGTGGTTCACCCTTCGACTCCAACAAATTCAGGTTCAGGTGGCTGGCAACCTGCCGACCTGGCTGGATCGACTGGCCGAGGTCGAAGCCGCCTCGGCACTCGCTACCTTTGCCTCGCTTCATCCTTCGTATCACTGGCCTGACCCACTCACCGCCGATCCGCAGCGGAACGGAGCGCAGGCCAGGCTGTCGGCCAAAGGTCTCGCCCATCCGCTGATTCCTGAGACGCACCGGATCTCGAACGATCTGGCCCTCGAAACACGAGGAACCATACTCTTGGTTACCGGATCCAACATGTCGGGGAAAAGCACCTTCCTGCGAACCCTGGGCATCAATCTCTGTCTCGCCCAGGCAGGAGCCCCAGTCTGCGCCAATCTTTTCGAGTGGACCTGGGCGCGCCTCGCCACCTGTATCCGTGTGGACGACTCGCTCGAAGCGGGCCTGTCTTTTTTCTATGCCGAGGTGAAACGCCTCAAAAGCCTGCTCGACGCGACGACGGATCGATCCAGCGCGCCGGTGGTCTTCCTGATCGACGAGATCTTCAAAGGCACCAATAATCGTGAACGCTTGATCGGGAGCCGTGCCTTCATTACCGCACTCGCGCAAGGCAATGGCTTCGGCTTGGTGACCACCCACGATCTGGAATTGACCGATCTCGACAAGACGGTACCAGGATTGCGGAACGCCCACTTTCAGGAAACGGTGGCAGCCGGCGCGTTGCAATTCGACTACAAACTCAGACCTGGCCCCTGTCCCACCACCAACGCATTAAGGATTATGGAACTGGAGGGGTTGCCGGTCTCAGAAACATCACCCGGCCCAATCACCTAAGGCGCAGTGTGAGGGCACCTATCAGCACAGACCCGCGTTCCTCATCACATCCTCTTCGCGGCCTTCTCATCGCGCAATTCTTTGGCGCGTTCAACGACAACGCCTGGAAGCTGATGGTGGCTTTGCTGGCCATCCGGCAAGCCACCTCGGGAATGGCGCCAGGCCCGGAGCTGGAAGCTGCGGCACAGACGCAAACCGCGCTCACCTTTATCATCTTCACCTTGCCGCTTGTATTGCTGTCGTTGGTCGGCGGCACCTTGGCCGACCGCCTGAGCAAACGCACGGTCATCATTTCGATCAAAGTCGTCGAGGTGCTCCTCATGAGCGCCGGCACTGTGGCACTCTGGTTGAACCCCGCCGGCGGCATTCTGCCATTGATCGTCTTATGTGGAATGGGCGGGCACAGCGCGCTCTTCGCCCCGTCAAAATACGGCATTCTCCCCGAGTTGATTCCACATGAACGTCTCGCCGCTGGCAACGGACTGTTAGAGGTCTGGACCTTTGCCGCCATCCTGGCGGGCACAGCAGCCGGAGGCTTCCTCTTGCAGAGCGCCGGAGATCAGGTCTGGATGGCCCCCCTCGCCTTGGCCGCCTTGTCAGTGCTCGGCCTGATTGCAGCCTTTGCCGTTCCCCACGTTTCGCCCTCGCGATCGACCGGCGGCGTGGGCTCAACGATCCGCGTCGCCTGGACTGCCATTCAGGCAGAACGACTGTTGCGCCTTGCCATTCCAGGAGAAATATTTTTCTGGACGATCGCGAGCCTCTTCGCCCAAAACGTGCTCGTCTATGCCAAAGCCGTTCTGCATCTCTCGGATGCAATGTCGGGGCTCCCGCTCACGCTGTTGTCCGTCGGTATCGGCGTCGGCGCCATGCTGGTCGGGCGGCTGTCTCAAAACCGGATTGAGTACGGATTGGTTCCCCTGGGAGCCATGGGCGCGTCCATCGCACTGTCATTACTCGGCGGACTGACTCCACAATTGGCCGGAACGTTTCTGGTATTGGGACTCCTCGGAGTCTGCTGCTCCTTCATCTTCGTGCCGTTGAACGCTATTCTCCAATGGAGATCGCCACCCGATCGGCGCGGCGCCGTCATCTCGTTCTCCAACACCTGCGTCTTCACCGGAATTCTATTGGGATCGCTCGCCGGCGGATCGCTCGCCAATATCGGTTTCTCGACAAGCAGCATTTTTCTCGTCACCGCCGGAGTGACCATAGCCGGCACATTGTGGGCTCTCTGGCTGATGCCAGACGTGTTTTTACGGCTCGTGCTCGTCATCTTGACGAACACGTTCTATCGCCTCCGCCTTGTCGGCCAGCAGCATGTTCCCCAATCCGGCGGGGCGCTGCTCGTCCCAAACCATATGTCGTTCGTCGATGGCTTCATACTCATGGCCAGCATCGATAGGCCCATACGGTTCGTGGTGGATGCCGCCTATGCCACGCACCCGCTGTTCAAATGGCTGATGACCGCCATGAAAGTCATCCCGATTACTTCGGCAGGCGACACCCGCATGATCCTCCGAGCGCTGCGTAGCGCGGGACAGGCACTTGACGACGGAGAGATCGTCTGCATCTTCCCTGAAGGACAGATCACCCGCACCGGCACACTGCTGCCGTTCCGTCGAGGCTTCGAACGGATCGTGAAGGGGCGACAGGTGCCAGTCATTCCCGTGCACTTGGATCGCCTGTGGGGCAGCATCTTCAGCTTTGAAGGTGGTCGCTTCCTCAAGAAATGGCCTGAGCGGATTCCCTACCCATTAACGGTGTCCTTCGGCACGCCGCTGCCATCGGACACGCCGGCGTACAAGTTCCGCGATGCAGTTCGTACACTCGGAGAGGAGGCCTGGCGTCTGCGCATATCCGCTCGCCAGCCGCTGCACCGTGAATTCATCCATGCCATGAGAAGACATCCCTTCCGCTTCGCCATGGCGGACCAGACCCGACCACATGTGTCGTCGCTCCAAGCCCTGATTGGCTCCATCGTACTCGCCAGAACGCTTCGGCCATATTGGAAGGACCAGCCCCATGTCGGCATCCTGCTCCCTCCGACCGTGGCCGGGGCACTCGTCAACGTGGCCGCTCCACTCTGTGGGAAAACCAGCGTGAACCTGAACTATACGGTCGGCAAATCCGGCCTCGAATCAGCCGTGCGACTCGCCAGCCTTCGTACGATCGTGACCAGCAAAGTCTTCGTCGAAAAGGCCAAGTTGGAGTTACCGGACGGGCCGTCGATTATTTGGTTGGAAGACGTCGCCCGTACCATCGGCACAGGGCAGAAACTCGTCGCGAGTCTCCTCGCCTTCTGCGCCCCTGCCAGGCTGATCGAACGAGCCTGCGGACAAATCACCCCGCTGACAATGGACGACCTGGCCACGATCATCTTCAGCAGCGGCAGCACGGGGGAACCGAAGGGTGTGATGCTCTCTCATTTCAACGTCGACGCGAATGCGCAAGGAGCCAACCAGGTCCTCCATCTCTACCAGGATGAGCGAGTGCTTGGCATCCTTCCGTTTTTCCATTCGTTCGGCTATCTCGTTTTCTGGTTGGCCATGTACAAAAACGTGGGCATAGTCTTTCATCCCTCCCCGCTCGACGTCGCCGCCATTGGGGAACTCGTGCGCCGCCACCGCATCACGTTCCTCGTGACCACGCCGACCTTTCTTCAGCTGTATCAGCGCCGTTGCACCCCGGAGCAATTCAGCTCGCTACGCGTGGTCCTAACCGGCGCTGAGAAACTTCCTCCCAGGCTCGCGCAGGCATTTGAAGACCGGTTCGGCATCGAACCGATCGAGGGCTACGGCGTCACCGAATGTGCGCCCGTCGTCGCCGTCAATTGTCCGGACTTCCGTGCCGCCGGATACTTCCAGCCGGCCTCACGGCGGGGAACTGTCGGCCAACCGCTGCCCGGCGTGTCTGTACAAATCGTCGATCCCGACAGCTTCGCCCCATTGCCCCCCGGAACGCCTGGTATGTTGCTGGTCAAAGGTCCCAACGTCATGAAGGGATACCTGGGCCGTGAGGATCTGACGTCCAACGCCATGCGCGACGGCTGGTACATTACGGGCGATATCGCGATGTTGGACGAAGACGGATTCTTGACGATCACCGACCGGCTCTCGCGCTTCTCGAAAATCGGCGGTGAAATGGTCCCGCATGGCCGGGTAGAAGAGGCATTGCAGCAGGCCGCCGGCGCCGATACGCAAGTCTTCGCCGTCACAGGCATTCCGGACGAGAAGAAAGGCGAGCGCCTGGCTGTACTGCACACGCTGGATGAAGCCCGTATCCCCGAGATCCTTGATCAACTCGCCGCCAATGGACTCCCCAACCTCTTCATCCCTTCCCGCGCCAACTTCGTCAGAGTCGAGGCCCTGCCAGTGTTGGGAACCGGCAAGATGGACTTGCGTGGCCTCAAACGGATTGCGATCGAACGACTCCGGGGAAGTGCTGAGATCTGAATGCTGAGTGCTGAGTCGCCCGGAAGTCTGACTGCTGAGAGCTGATGGCTGATAGCCCTATAGACCAATGACTGACAAGACTCTCATCGACTGCCATGTGCATCTCGCTGCGCTTCCTGACGGCGACAACGGCTGCTACATCTCGCCGAAGATGCTGCGAAGCCCGCTGTTTCGTTTTCTGCTGTGGAAACACCAACTCTCTCCGGACAAGCCACGAGAAGCCAATCGGAAATATCTCGATGATCTGCTCGGAGAGTTGCGCGCCTCTCGCTATGTGCAGAAGGCCGTGATCCTCGGTATGGATGGGGTCTACGACCAGAACGGGCGGCTGGACCAAGCCCACACCGACTTCCTCATCAGCAATGACTACGTGCTCAAGACCGCGCAAGCCCACTCCAGTGAATTACTGGCTGGCGTCTCGATCAATCCGCAGCGACGGGACGCGGTCGAAGAAGTACACCGTTGCGCAGACGCCGGTGCCACGCTGGTCAAAGTGCTGCCCAATGCACAGCAATTTAATCCTGCTGACCCGCACTACAAAGCCTTCTATCGTGCACTGGCAGAACGGAAGCTGCCCTTCCTCAGCCATGTCGGCTACGAATTCAGTCTGATCGGCAAAGACCAGTCGGTCGGTGACCCTGATCGACTCCGTGTGGCGTTGGATGAAGGAGCTACGGTCATCGCGGGGCATGCCTGTAGTTATGGGCTCATGTTCTATGAGAAATTTTTACCGACCTTTCAAGACCTCGCCAAGCGCTACCCCCATTTCTACGCCGATATTTCGGCCCTGACGCTGCCTAATCGTATGGGCATGCTGCTGCAGCTCCGCCGCCATCCGGAGATTCACGAACGCCTCCTCTTCGGTACCGACTACCCTCTATCTGTGTTTCACATCGCCGCCTGGGGCCGCGTAGCCTTCGGCACGTTACGCAAGATGATCCGGACAAAAAACCGCTTTGATCGGCAAGTCGAGGTTTGTCGTGGGCTGGATCTCAGCTTCCGCTCGCTTGGAGATGTACTCCCTTATTCAACGGCAAAAACGACGGCCTAGGACGACCTATCGATGAATCGCGACGAGATACTCTGTAGCTTGCGAGAAAGGATTCTCGCCTTCGCGACATTACGAGTATCGAGGGCACAAGCCGAGGATTTGACTCAAGAGATGCTGGTGGTCCTCCATGAGAAGTACCCTAACGTTGCGGATCTGACCGAACTGGTTCCTCTGGCCTTTCAAGTTCTTCGGTTCAAGATGTTGGACGCCCATCGCAAGTCGCTCCGCCGAGGCGAGTACAATCAGGGATCGGTTGATGACCTTCCGCTCACCGATCCCGGCGATAATCCTATGATCCAACTCGACCAGAAACAGCGGGTCGACCGGTTGCTGGCCACCGTGGCTCAGCTCGGTGACCGCTGCCGCGAGCTCTTCAAGTGGAAACTCGAAGGAAAAAGCTTTCCGGAAATCCAGACGCTGATGAAACAGACATCGATCAATACGATTTATACCTGGGACCTACGATGCCGAAAGCAGCTATTGAGCTTGATGGGTGGCTCTTGGGAGTAACTAGATGGTTTGTGGGGATTCCCTCGCCTAACCCCTTACCCCTCACCCCTTACGTTTTCTGGTGACCATGTCTGAGCACGATCTCGAAAAACTGCTGGGTGGGTTTGCAGCGGACACGCTGACGGCGGAAGAGCGCGAGCTTCTCTATACCGCCGCGCTCAACGATCAACAGTTATTCAATGCGCTCGCAGACGAACAGGCGCTGAAAGAATTGCTGGCTAATCCAGACGTGCGCCACAGACTCTTGCAGTCGCTACAAAAGACCAGCACATCTGGCGCCGGTGGATCTCTGTCATGGCTGGATTGGTTCCGCCGTCCAGCAGGCCTGGCCCTCGCCGGAGGGCTTTCGGCCGCTGCCCTTGCGGTGGTGCTGGGAGTCAGGATCTATCAGGACAGTCTGAGACAGGCAGCACAATCGGTCGCAACCGAAGACGCAACTCCCGCATCTCAATCGGCGACGTCTCAAGCCGTTGAACCGCGGGCGAAGGCTAAGGAAAACGTCGCTCCCTCAATCGACCTTCCGAGGAAAGACCCTTTGATCGGCAAGCCGACCACTCAAGAACGGTCCGCACCTCCTCCGTCGAAGAAAGAAAGAGCCTTCGATGTTGCTCAAGAGAGTCTGAAACGGCGAACTGAACAAGACAAAGTCCGCAGGGAAGCCAGAGCGCCTGTGGCTGCGCCCAGCAAGTCTGCGGAGGAAATGACCTCGACGGCAGATCAGAAACTCGCAGCAAGTGCTGCACCACCAGCCACCGCGCCAGAACCTAAACAGATACAAACGCTAGCCGGTGGGCGAATTGCTGGCACCGTCACGCCGACACTCAGCGCACGTGCTCTGTTCTACGGAGAAGCGCCAGCCCGATCCGATACGCGCTTGATGGCCAAAGAACAAGAGCAGGCCATGAAGCCCCTAGCCGAGTCGGCACCGCAAGCGAACCGGCCTGAACGACCACGGGAAGGGCTTTCACAACTGGGCAAAGCAGCGGGCACAGCCGCCCAACTCAGGCCTCTGGGACTCCGCTACAGCTTTGTGGTTCGGGAAACAGATGGGCAGGAGCGAGAAGTGGGTGCGGCGACAGCATCGAAGAGTATACAGCCGGTATTTCTCACCGTGGAAGCCAATCAGGACGCTTATCTGCAAGTCTGGGAAACGGTTGGTTCCTCACCACCGCAACTGCTATGGCCAAAAAAAGAAACCGGTCAGATCTCACTGAAGATGATCGCTGGCCGACGGCAACAGATTCCTCTGCTGATAGAGAGCGAACCTGTCACCCTGACGGCCCGTCTCTCCCGAGTCCCGCCCGAACCAATCACGAGGCAAGAAAGCGCCATGTACGAGCGGCTCTCTCCCAACCAGCTCCAAGAATTTATCACGCCAAGCGGAGCAGCCGGCTCACAAGAACGCGCCACCTACGTCGTCAACCAAGATCGATTAATCCCTCAAATCGCCGTCGAGATGATCCTCGACCGGTAGCCGCAACGATGCGGCGTCAACAACCGGAATGTCTCCCAGCTCTCAAGAATCGTGAAAGGTAAGACGTGAAAGGTTAAACGTGGGACTGCCGAGTGCCATTCCCCAAAATGCTTTACGAACGACGAGGACAGTCTTTGCTACAGTTCGCCTGCCTATGCGGTCCACACGCAGACAGACTAGCCTGGCAGCTTTGCCGCGAGCACATCGACTTTTTCGATGGAGGGCGGTTTGGCCAACAACTCACCGGCCTTTGCCATAAGCGCCGCTGCGACCCGGCCCGTCAGATGGGCCTGACGGCCTGCCTCGTCCGGGAAGGCGTCAAAGATACCGAAGGTGGACGGTCCCAAGCGGATTCCGAACCACGCCGTAGTGGCTGGCTCTGCCTGCACGATTGGAAGACCAGACAAGAGAAAACTCTCTACCTCTTTCTCTTTCCCGGGCTTTGCTTCCAGACGAACGAACAACGCGACCTTGACCATGCCGTGCCTCCCCTTCGCGCGGGACTTGCGAGATGTGCGAGAAAAGCGGGACGGGTCGGAAGTTTCATCTTCGCGAGTCACGTCTGTCGCGCAAGTCTAGCTTGTCTCGCTCATGAATAATGCTGGCAGGGCTTCCCTATTTCTGCTCGTAATTTACTCCCCACATAATTTAACCTTATGATCCTCTAACGCCGCAAGAGAATCCTTTCGAATTTTTATATCCGCCGCTTTCTCACCTTCAGGAGCTTGCTTGTCCGTATCTATTGCTTCTGCATATAAACGGGCTGCCTCAATACATGCCTTACTAGGAGCTGGTTTCGAGTCACATGCCGCAATAAGGATTGTGCACGCGAGGGCAGCGGTAATAGGTATGACAAAACGTGTGGTCATTGTGTATATCCTCCAATATTAGGAGCCAACCCCTGCGTATATCAACCGCCATAGTACTCAAAATAGGGCAAAAAATTCCACTCTGATTGTCGTGCCGATTCAAAGACTCCTCAACCATATCTATATGGCCGGATTGGCGTGCGATACGGATCGGCAACCGCTACAAGTTGGAGCTATTCTGAATTCTCGTCGACAGTCAGCCAGCATTATTCATGAAGGTTCGTCGCCCCCCCCACCCCATCCCTCCCCATAATATGGGGAGGGATGGGG
>Ga0209515_10002108_pt1 | contig 31326 bp, 24 predicted proteins | sample Subgroupgradi54m_FD_187454 | JGI IMG/M metagenome (GOLD analysis project Ga0209515, IMG submission 187454) | Subsurface groundwater microbial communities from S. Glens Falls, New York, USA - GMW60B uncontaminated upgradient, 5.4 m (SPAdes)... ... | reverse complement strand
CTTACGTTTTTTGGTTTTCGTCAAACATATTAAACGTCTGCGAGGCCTTCTTTTCAATACCTACATAATCAAGTTCAACTAAGTTTAGGAAATCCCCCTACAGAGGTGATTTTAGCATGCATATCGTTCGCGTACGATAAATATGAGTTAAATTTCAAAATGTTTATGTGTTTTTTAGAAATTTCTTACTTTTCTTTAAAATTCATGAATTTGCCGATGATCTCTCGTCGATGAAAAATCATTGAATTAAATTATTAGATTTAGTAAGTTAGGCAAGTAGTCAATTCGTTGACTAATACAAACCGAAGAAGTACGTTAGTTTTATAAAGAGGAAGCAAGGAGAGAGCAAGATTGGAACGCTAAAGAGCGTATTTCTTGCTTTTTTATTTCCAACCTTAATTAGTCCCCACCTTAGTCCTGCCCGCGCTCCGGCGCTTGGCACTCAAATTCCAAGCTTAAGGAGGCGCCCATGCATATTTTACAATTAGCATTAAATTCCTTTGTGGTGATATTTCCCCCAGTAAGCCCAGTTTCCCCAGTTTCCTCTAGGCAGAGTTCTTTAATGTGCCTGAATTTTTTAAGAAAACTGGAGAAACTGGGCAAACTGGGCTTACTGGGGCAAAATTATAGTACAGCTTCATTATTAAAAAAAACATTAGTAACGTTTGTTACTTCAGCCACAGATTGTTGGGAGGTTATCTATGGGAAATAACCTTGCTAACGTTACTGATGTTAATATTAAAATAGGGTCAGAAGAGCCTTCTATAGAACGTCGGTATGTTTCTCTAAAAGAGATATCCGTTTATCTGGGGCTATCTCCTAAAACGCTTTACATTTGGGCAGAGGAAGGGCGCATTCCTGGATATAAATTTGGGCGAGTGTGGAGGTTTGATAAAGAGGAAATAGACAATTTTGTGAAGTCTCATTACGCTTCCCCTAACATTTGCTACAATAAAGCACTAGCGTGTGCGGGGTTCGAGCGAAAGGGAGGTTAAATATGCCCGTTCGCTGCAATAAAAAATCGCACACATGGTATTTTCGCTTTAACCGATGCAAGGAATCTTTCTTTCGAGGAGGATTTAGAACTAAAAAGCAGGCGGAAGAAGCGGAATTAAACCAGTTAAACAACGCAATAGATAAAGAGATCCATCCGGAACTTGCCGGCAACCAAATGAAGTTTTTGGATGGAACTCAATGGTTCTTTGATAATCACAGTGCAATTAGAAAGCGCTCTTGGAAAAACGACCGAGGGAGAATTAAGGTTATGGCGGAATTCTTTAAGGAGAAAAAGCTTAATGAAATCACCGCCATGGATGTGTCCCTGCTACGAGAACACCTCAGAGCAAAAGGGTTAGCCGCGAACACCATCAACCATTATCAGGCGGTTCTTAAAGCCATTTACAACCGTTTGAAAAAGTTTGGAGTCTATTCCGGAGAAAATCCTGCCACTAAGGTTGAAATGGAAAAAGTTCCGCGTTCTCGAACAAGATTCCTATATCCTTTGGAGGAAAGATCGCTCACTCCTTTGGTAAAAGAAAATTCCAGACTTTGGCCTTACTACTATGCGGCGCTCCATACTGGAATGAGGATTAAAGAGATTTGCAACATTCGCGTGAAAGATATCGCTATTGCCGGCAACACAATATTTGTTCCCAATAGCAAATCTTATAGAAGTAGATATGTGCCAATCTCTAGTGAGTTATCCGAGTTTCTTTCTACCTTAGTTGCAAGCAAGCCATCGGAAAATTTTGCTTTGGGCGGTTTTTCTGATCAATGGGTGCAAAGGTCATTAAAGAAGATATGCAACAACATTGGAATAACTAACTTTACCTTTCATGACCTAAGACACACATTCGCTCAGAGATTGCTAACTAAAGGTGTCCCCATCTACATTGTTTCCAAAATTCTTGGGCATAGCAGCGTGGTCGTGACAGAGCAACATTATGGGCATCTTGCGTTCGCGGATTTAAAGAGCGCGGTAGATAAAATTGATGGCGTGATTAGCGTTCCAAGTTGCACTCAAATTGCACTGATGAGTGAAAATAAATCGATTGAAGTTGTACAATCGTACTGATTTATCAAGCAAGAGGAGGGGTGGCCGAGCGGCTTAAGGCGGCGGTTTGCTAAACCGCTGTACGGGTGAAAACCTGTACCGAGGGTTCAAATCCCTCCCCCTCCGCCAGAAATTTTTGTTATTGATTTTTATGTGCCCTTAGCCCAGCTGGATAGAGCGTCTGCCTACGAAGCAGAAGGTCGCAGGTTCAAATCCTGCAGGGCACACCAAGTTTAAGTTTTTAGACGAGGAATATATATTGTAAAATGAATTCTATGAAAAAATTAAAGTTAGGAATTCCCAAAGGAAGTTTACAAGAGTCTACTACCGAGCTGTTTAAGAAAGCCGGAATTAGAATTTACCCTACGGATCGTTCCTATTTTCCTGCCACAGATGATGATGAATTAGAAATTATGATGGTGCGCGCCCAGGAAATGGCCAAATATGTGGAGGATGGCGTTTTTGACGCGGGGCTTACAGGGCACGATTGGATTACCGAGTCTGGAGCCAAGGTAAAAGAGATTTGTGAGCTCATTTACGCGAAGACCGGTTTTAGACCTGTACGCTGGGTTCTAGCGGTTCCAGAAGCTTCCTCTATTAAAAGCGTGAAAGATTTAGAAGGTAAAAAAATAGCGACCGAGGCAGTTAATTTGGTTAAGAAGTACCTTAAAGAAAATAATGTTAAAGCCGAAGTGGAATTTTCCTGGGGAGCTACGGAAGCCAAAGCCGGCACTTTAGTGGATGCCATTGTAGAACTTACAGAAACGGGTTCTAGCTTGAGAGCGAACAAACTAAGAATTGTTGCGGAAGTACTTTCTTCTACCACGAGATTTATAGCCAATGAACAATCCACTAAAGACCCATGGAAGAAAAATAAAATAGAAAATATTGCCATTCTTCTTAAAGGCGCTCTTGCCGCGGAAGGAATGGTTGGACTGAAAATGAATTTAGAAGAAAAAAACCTTGCCCAGATTATGGCGGTACTCCCTGCTTTAAAGAAACCCACAATTTCCAAACTTACCATTCCCGGTTGGATAGCCATCGAAGTAATCTTAGAAGAAAAACAAGTTAAAAAGATTATTCCCGATCTTAAAAGAGCCGGCGCGGAAGGGATTATAGAGTATCCCTTAAACAAACTTATTTATTAAGCTTCTTTTTGTATTATCACAAATTGAGATCACTGGCGCGGAGGTTTATGCCGTTACTCTGGCCCAGGCTCTAAAAAAATTAGGGCATGAGATTGTTTTTGTTTCCGACACAATTCAAAGCAAAATTCCATTTAAGTTTTATTCCGTTCCCCTCCATTCTAAAAATAATAGTTATCTAGGAAGAATAAAAAATATATTTTCTTTAAGGCGTATTATTAAAGAAGAAAATATTCAACTGATTCACTCTCATTCCCGCGCCGCTAATTTAGTGTGCCATTTTGCTAAAGGGGCTTTGCCCATGATTGTGACCATTCATGGCCGTTGGCGCAATCACTTTGCTGCTCGAGCTCTTCCCTGTTTGGGAGATAAAACTATCGCCGTTTGCCCTTATCTGGAGCGCTATTTGATAGAGGATATTAAAAGGCCTGCTTCTACTATTTCTATGATTCCCAATGTGATTGATATGGGAACTCTTCATCCTTTGGGGATTCTGGGACAGGTACCTATAGGTACCTGTCCCAGAATCCCAGAGGAGATTCTTTTCGTGGGACGTTTTAGCGGCCAAAAAGGGAATGTGGTTCGGTATTTGTTAAAAGAGATTATGCCCACGGTCCTAAAGAATTATTCGACCACAATTTTTAGAATTGTTTCTTCGGGCGCTTTATCTGAAGATCGTAAAATGATAGAGGATTTAAATAGAAGTTTAAATCGCGAAGCGGTAATCTTAAATGAAAGTGGAGAAAATTTAACGGCTCTTTATCAAAATGCGAGCATGATAGTAGGATCAGGGAGAGTGGCCATGGAGGGAATGGCTTGTGGAAGGGTTGTGGTGGCGATTGGAGAATCCTCGGCTCCTGGAATTATTTCCCAAGAAAATTTTGATTCAGCTTTCGATTCCAACTTTGGAGATTGCGGAGTTTGGAATTTATTTTTGAAAGAGAACCGTTTGTTACAAGAAATTTCGGATCTTTTATTGAATCCAGATAAAAGGGAAAACCTTGGGCATTGGGGACGAGAAATAGTCTTGAAAAAGTTTGATGTAAACAAAGTCGCAAACGATATAGAAAGAATATATAAATCTTATGTTGCCTAGAATTCCTGTTTTGTGTTACCACCGTGTGTGTCCCGCAAATGAGCGAGGGGCCGATTCCCCCTCCCTTTGTGTAAGTCCGGAGCAATTCTACGCTCAAATGCGCTTACTTAAATGGTTGGGGTATCGCACCCTAACTCCTCAAGATTTAGTAGCCTATTCAGAATCGAGAAAGAATTTACCTAAAAAATCTGTACTGCTTACCTTTGACGATGGTTACGAAGATAATTATACTTACGCTTTTCCTATCTTAAAAAAGTTAGCCTTTAAGGCCACGATTTTTTTAGTGACAAACCAAATCAATGGAAAAAATGTTTGGGATTCTGGCGCTCTTTCTATGCTTAAAGAGAATCAAATTGAAGAGATGCATTTAGGCGGGATTATTTTTGGTTCTCATACAGAAACCCATTGTGATTTAAGCCGTGGAAATTTGGAACAATTAAAAATAGAACTGGTTAATTCTAAGAAAAAATTGGAAGAGATCACCCATCGGTTTGATCTCTCTTTTTGTTATCCTTACGCCAGATTAAATCCTTTAGCTAAACAGATTGTAAAAGAGAACGGTTATTTGTGTGCCTTTGCGGGGGATAGCGGTTCTTCCAACGGAAATTTAGATCTTTTTGAAATCCCTAGAATTCAAGTTTTCCCCTCCACATCCCTCTTTGGTTTTTGGAAAAAAATCCAAATCTGGTACCCCGGTTGGCTTAAGATTCAACAGAAGTTAAAAGGTAGGTGAGGACTGCTTTTTGAAGGTGGAGGCGGTTTTCGGCTTGTTGGAATATAATGGAGTGAGGCCCATCCATGACTTCTTCTGTAATTTCTTCCCCACGGTGCGCGGGTAAACAGTGCATAACAGATACGGTTGATTTAGCGAATTTTAAAAGTTCGGAGTTAATTTGGTAGGCTTCAAAAATCTGCTTACGACTTTCCCTTTCTTCGTCTTTACCCATGGATGCCCAAACATCTGTATAGACAACATCCGTGTTTTTTATAGCTTGAGTAGGATCCGTTACAAGATCTAGCGTAGCTCCACTCTTTTTTGCCAGTTCCTGTCCCAGAGAAACATATTCTTTTTCCACCGTATAATTTTTTGGGCTGGAGACTATGAGATGCATTCCTAGGGTTGTGGCCGCTAATATGAGCGAATGAGCGATATTATTTCCATCCCCTACATAAGTGATTTTTATATTTTTAAGCTCTTCAAAGGAACTTAACTTTTTTTGTTCATAGATCGTAAAAAGATCGCACAAAACTTGGCAGGGATGTTCTTTGTCGGTTAAACCGCTAATAACAGGCACGGTAGAATTTTTACCTAACTTTTCCACATCCTCATGTTTATTGGCGCGGATCATGATTCCGTCCACATAAAAAGAGAGAATTTTTGCGGTATCGGGTAAGGATTCTCCTCTTTTTAACTGCATATCTTGCGGATTTAGAATAAGAGGGGTTCCTCCCAACTGGACCATTCCTGCGGCAAAAGAGACCAATGTGCGTGTGGAAGGTTTTTGGCAAATAATGGCCAATGTTTTTCCCAGAAGGGGTTTTTCCCCTTTTGTTTCTTTAGATTTTAATCTCTTAGTTTCCAAGAAAAGCTGGAAAATCTCCTCTTTGGAGAAATCGGCTATGGATATGAGGTCTTTTTTCATAATGATTAGCCTATTTTACAAAAATAATAGGTTAAGTTTCGTTATTTAGGATCTTTTTGGGGTTGAAGCCTTCCGCAATTAGGATGGGAATGCCGATAGAGAGCACAAAAATATATTGAACGGCGTGGATGAGAAGAATTAAAGAGAGGGCTAAGGTTTTATCCACTCCCAAAAGGGTGAGGGCAATCACTCCTCCGGCTTCGTAGGTTCCTGCGGCTCCTGGGGCAGCGGGCACCATAACTCCCAACACTAACCCTACAATCGTAAACCCGGCCCCTAACCAGCTTAAAGAGACGCCTAAAGAATGTGCCATTACAAATATGGTGGTAATATCGATACACCAAGTAATAACTGAAATAATAATCAGTTTAATGATTTCATTTTTATCTTTAACGACTTGTAATCCGGAGGCAAATTGTTCAACAAAAGATTTAAATTTTTCGGGCAGGATTTTTTCTAACTTTTGTTTGAAGGGAATCTGCGGGTTTCGGTTCAAATAGGTTTTAGCAATGAAAAAAAGTATCAGAAGAATCGCCCCAAAAATAAGAAGATTTAGGGGCGTAAAAAGTGGACCGCCTATCCCTAGAACCGTTAGTATCATAAGGGCAATGAATGCGATGGTCCCAATATCTAAAATGCGTTCTAAAAAAATAGTGGCCAATACGCTGCTCTTGGAAAGTGAGCTCTTGTGGCCAGCCCAATAGGCGCGGACAAATTCCCCCCCGCGTAGAGGAAGAAGATTGTTAACCAGAAGGCCGCCTATTTGCCAGCGCAACAAGGGAAAGAATGAAATTTTTTGAAAAGGTTGAAGAATTATTTGCCAGCGCGCCGCGCGGCTACAAAAACTTACAAGCGAAATTAAAACTCCCAAAAGAATTGGAAAAATTTTTGCGCGAGAAAGAATTACTTTTAATTCGACCCACTGTACATTACGAGTGGCAAAATAAATGCAAAGAACTGAAATGATGAGGGAAATAACAATTTTAACGATTTTCATTGAATTCCTTTAGATTGTAGTAAAACTTTGAAGGTTCCTCCCATCCCTTCAGGATGGATTAGGCTTCGAATTCCAAGAGATCTTTTTAGTTTGGCTTTCTCATCTAAGTTTGAAGCGCTTGCGCCTGCCATTATCTTGTCTAATCCATTTTCCAGGAGAAATTTTGATTGAGAGATCAATTGTGACTTAAATCCATACATTAAAGCTTCTTTTTCTAAGACGCTAAAATTAATATGAGCTGTGATGTCTTGCTCCCCTATGCGTTCATAAAAGTTTCTGTTTGTTTTGTTTTGAAAGAGGCAAAGGGCGGTTCCATTAACTCTAAATTCACTATAGAGCTCTTCACTTTTAAATCCATAGTCTATGGTTAGAATAAGACCTTTGCTCATAGAACGCGCCATTTTTCTTATCCACTCTCTGGAAGATAAATGAGCCTCCCCAAAACAATCTTCTTGAGGTTCAACCCCTAACCAAGAGAAATAGTCTTGTAAATGAGAAGATAGAGGCCTTAAATTCTCTTTTAGACTAGGTCCTAGGTATACTTCTTGAAGACTGCCCTCTTTTTTGTGGACTCTATGGATTGGGAGGGCATCAAAGAACTCGTTAGAATAAATGATTCCATGAATAGAGTTGTCTGGAAAATTAAAATCACTTAAAAAATGGACCTTCGCTCCAAATTCGTTTTTTAAATTCTCACAAGCTTCTAATCTAGTTTTGCTTCTTTCTATTCCAATAAATTCTAGCTTCTTATAAAGTTCAGGACTATTTTTGGAGAGCTCTTTAAGAATTCCTCGGGCCAACTTCCCATTTCCACAGCCTAACTCTATGAGATAAAAAGGTTCTTCTTTAAAATTCTTTTCCCACACTTGGATAAAATAAGAGCCAAGAATTTCTGAAAATATGGAATGAACATCTACATTTGTGTAGTAATCTTTAGTGCCAGAATTTTTACTGTAATATCCCCACTCGTTATGATAAAGGGCAACATCCATAAATTCGGCAAAAGATATTTCCCCTTTACTAAAAATTTCTGTTAACTCTGTTGGCAAGCAACGGCTCCTGCTCTGCCTGGGATTTCCTTTAATATCACTTTGCTTCTTGGGATTTTTTGTGGGTCTTTAAGAACCGTTTCTTTTATTTCAGCGCAAGTTAAAAACTTATAATCTTTATGTTTAAGATATCTTAACCAATGGGCGAATGAATTTAAAAAGAACATTCCTTCGAGTTCGGCGTGAATGGTATGGACATGAAAGGGCAAGGGGTGGTCTTCCATTTCTTTTGTGAGTTTTGAATGAATAAGATCTTCCCCCACAGGCTCAAGGCCTAAAAGTTCGTCTAAAGTAGGAAGAGTAGAGGGAATTTGAAGGGTTTTAAATTCTATTCCTTCCATAGTGGGGTAAAACGGATAGGTTCCCGCGCGCGTATCACTGGCGTAAGAAAATTTAAACGCGTCTATAAAACCTAAACTTGTGGGTGTGCAAAGCCATGCGGGCGCGGCAAATGATTCTGGTTTTTTCCCCAAACATTTCTCAAAAGAAAATAGGGCCCGTTCCATTTCCTCTTTAACCTCTAACACTGTCATCTCCCTTAAATGATCCTGCCAAAGCACATGATTATATCCATGAATCCCCAACTCGTGCCCCTCTTTTGGAATAGAACGCGCGATTTCCGGAAACGAACTTCCAATCATAATGGATGGAAGCAGAGTCCCGCGTAAAACCGTTTTTAGTCCATAAATTTTCAGAGCGCTCGTCTTCACCATCTTTTTCATAAATCCACGCTTCTTGAACACACGAAAAATGGCCCGCCCGGATTGGTCCGGTCCAAACGGAATATAAAACGAAGCCTTTATGTTTAATTCTCGAAAAAGATTTAAAAGATTGGGAACACCCTTCTTCATCCCCTCATAAGTGTCCACATCGACCTTAAGGGTTAAGTTCATTTACTGGAGTGGTATTCTTTTAAGAAGTAATCGAGTGTTTTTTTGAGGGAGGTGTCTAGATCTACTTTGGGGCTCCAGACAAGGAGACTTTTTGCTTTTTTAATGGAAGGCATGCGATAGCTAATATCTTCGTAACCTTTTCCATAGTAGGATTTTTCATTCACTGTTTGAATGGAAGGAATGTTCTTTCCTACACGGAGAGGGTGTTTGGCGTAGAGGGCGCATAGTTTTTTCGCTAGATCGCGGATGCTGCATTCGTTATGGGGATTTCCTATATTGAAAATCTGTTTATCGCAAATATTTTTATCATTTTTAATAATCTTCATTAAGCAGTCGATGCCGTCATCCAAATAAGTAAAAGCTCTTTTCTGATGGCCGCCATTCACTAGTTGAATGGGTTTACCATTGACTAGATTGGATATAAATTGGGTGATAACTCTGGAACTCCCTTCTTTAGGAGTGGTTAAACTGTCTAGTTTTGGACCAATCCAGTTAAAAGGGCGAATGAGAGTAAAGTGAAGATTTTTCTGCACCCCATAAGCCCAGATCACGCGGTCCATTAACTGTTTGGAGCAGGCATAAATCCAGCGCTGCATGGAGATGGCTCCATAAACCAGAGGGCTGGTATCTTCATCAAATTCTTTGTCTTTACACATTCCATACACTTCGGAAGTAGATGGAAATATAACGCGCTTCCCATAACGCACGCAGGCACGCACAATTTTTAAATTTTCTTCGAAGTCGAGCTCAAAAACGCGCAAAGGTTCTTTAACATAAGAGATTGGCGTTGCGATCGCGACTAAAGGGAGCACAACATCACATTTTTTAACATGGTATTCAATCCACTCTTTGTTAATGGCCACATCCCCTTCCAAAAAGTGGAAGCGCGGATCATTAATAGAATGTTCCAGTTTGCTATCCGATAAATCCATTCCATACACTTCCCAATCCGTTGTTTTAAGAATTTTTTCCGTGAGAGCGTTCCCTATAAATCCATTGACGCCGATGATTAAAATTTTCATTCTTTATTCTCCAAATCGCATTCCAGGTGTTACTTTATTTTTCCTAACCCATTCTTCTATGGGGAGTTCACTCTCCCCTTCCGTCTGTATTTTTTCTAGCCTTAAAACTCCTTGACCGCAGGCAACTAAACAAGGTTCCAAAGAAAAAATTTCTCCCACAGTTTCTATCGCTTGGGGTGAGCGGTTCATCGCGTGGTTTTTTGCCCACCACAATGTTACTTTCTTTCCCTTAAAATAAGTGAAAGCTCCCGGGTAAGGGTGGGTCACAGCTCGTATGAGATTATAGATTTCTTGGGAGCTCCATTTCCAGTTGATCTTTCCATCTTCGGGCTTGCGTCCGCCAAATTTTGTGGCTAGGGAAGGATCTTGCGGTTGAGGCAAAATTTTTCCTTGAACAATCAGGGGAACGGTTTCTAGAAGAATCTCTTGAGTGAGCGGAACCAACTTTTTAAAGAGAGTAAAAGCAGTATCCTCTTCAGCGATCTCTATTTTTTTTTGAGCGAGGATATCCCCAGCATCCGCTTTTTCCACCATTCTATGGAGGGTGATCCCAGTTTCATTTTCCCCTTTCAATAGTGCCCAGTTGATAGGCGCTCGTCCCCGAAATTTTGGAAGCAAAGATCCGTGCAGATTAAAGCTACCCTTGGAAGGAATCTCTAAAATTTCTTTGGTGAGGAGAGATCGATAGTAAAAAGAGAATATCGCGTCCGGTTGAAAAGATTTAATGGTTCTAATCCATTCCGGAGTATTCGGATTTTCTGGACAATAGTTGGGGATTCCCAATTCGTCGGCGCATCTTTCTACAGATTCAAACCAAATATTTTCTTTGGGGTCGTCTGTATGTGTGAAAACGCAAAGAATATCCTCCCCCATTTCATGCAGAGCGCGCAAGGCAGCGCAGCCAATATCGTGGTAAGCAAAGAGAACTAGCTTCATTGGTTAGAGATAAGAAGTAAAGTTATTTTACCGCTGTTTTCAGCAAACCCTTCTTTTTTAGATAAGACTGTAAAAGGGGTTTGCGCTTCACTTTTTATTAAGACAGATTCAGGGAGAATAATGTAGGTGGGTTCTTTTTTTCCTAGCAATGAATCTAAAGGTTCATTTTCTATTTTTGGGAATAATCTTTCCCCGTAAATAAATAAGCTAGGTTCTGAAATATGGTACCCATAAAGATTTGCTTCCTTTGGAACAAATTGTTTTATCGCGCTTCCCATGGGTTTCATCACACGATATTTTTCGATCATGGGAAGCGCGATTAAAGAAAGTATCAATGTAAAAATGGTAGTTCCTGTGATAAGAAAAAGAAATAGTCGTCTCGATTTTTGCCAGGAGCGCCCAAGAAAAATGGCAAGACAGGGAAGCGTTGGTAAAAGATAGTGAGGCAGTTTGTGCGCGGCTATGGAAAAGAAAATAAAGAGTAGAGTTGCCCATGAAAGAAGTAAGAATGTTTCTGGATTCATTTTTTCTCTATTCCCAATTCTTTGGCGCCATTCTCGGTAAAAAGCGCCAATCACAAAAGGAGACCAGGGAAGAAATCCTAAGAAGAGTACGGGAATATGGTAAAGCACGGAATGACTATGCCCTTCGGAGCCTTTTAAAAATCTCAATATATTTTCCTGCCAGAAAAAATTTGTCGCGGCTCCTCTTTGAATATTCCAGGAGTGATTAAACCATGGCCAAGCAATTAAAAGCGCGATAAAAGAAAAGAATAAATGTAGGAAAATAGGGGACTGTCCCTTTAGGGACTGTCCCCTATTTTCCCTATTTTTCACCCACTCGTAAAGAATAAAAATAGGAACAGGATATAAGGCAATGGGACCTTTTGCGAGTAATCCAAATCCCAATGAAACATAGGCCAATCCCAAAAAAATCCATTTTTTAGTTAAGCTTTTTCGAGAGTAAAGATAGAAAAGTAAGGAAAGATGGGTCAGGAATACAAGATAAACATCTGTGAGTAGAAGTCGATAAGAGCCAATAAATAGAAATGAGGAAGCTAAAATTAAACTAGAGAGATATGCCACTCCAGAACCATAGAGTGTTTTTCCAATAAAATAAGTGAGAAGGCAAGTTAAAACCCCAAAGAGTGCCGAAGGAAAACGGAAAGCGAATTCTTTGACTCCAAATGTAAGTACGCTCAATTTAGTAACCCAATAGAGAAAGATTGGTTTTTCTAAAAAGGGTTCCCCCTCTAAAGTGGGAATAAGCCACTCCCCTTTTTGGTTCATCTCGATCACTGCTTGGGCGTATTCGGTTTCATCCCTGTCCCAGAGCGCAGAGGAAGAAAGCCCTACAAAAAGAAGCAGGATCGAAAAAAGGAGAATAATTCCAAGTTCACTTATTCTTGAATTTATTGTAGATAGCCCTCCCGATAAAATAACCTATCATTCCTCCAACAATTACATCAGTTAAATAATGGTTTCTTAAACTGACTCGTCCAACGAGAGCAATTAAAGTTGCGGTTCCATAAAAAAAGTACCGTCCTTTAGGAAACTGATGAGAGAGAACAGAGGCCAATGCAAAAGAAGCCATGCTATGTCCTGAAGGGAAGGAGTCAAAACCACCTTTAAAAAAATGAGGTCCTATAAAATGGAATTCCCCTAAATTCATTTTAGGTCTAGCCCTGCCAATGAGATGTTTTAAAGTTTGGACGGTGGGAGCCACAATCATTAGAGTGAGAAATCCCGCGAAGGAAGTTTTAACAAGCTCTCTTTTTCCTAAAAAATAACCGAAGATTAAAAGAAGAATACAAAGAAATATAAGAGAATCCCCTTTGCCCAATTGGTTCAGGCAAAGTCCTAATTTTTCTAGTGCGGCTTGGGGTGGATAGTTTAAGAGGTATTGGTCTATGTAACCGTCGATTCCAACCAATTTTTATCCTTGCTTTGTCGTTTTATTTTGGGTTAGAACTTCTTGAACGCGGTAACGGGGTCGCTTACGAACTTCTTGATAAATTCTTCCAATATATTCACCCATGAGTCCCATGACTAAAATTTGAATTCCCACAAAGAAAAAGAGAATTCCAAACAGAGTAAAAACTCCTTCTGCCGCCCAAACGGATCCTTTAATAAGTCGCATCATCAAAAGAAATAAGCTAAAGAGTAGACCAGAAGAAGCAATCACAAATCCAAGAACTCCCACCCATTGAATGGGGATAAGAGAAAATCCAGTCATAATATCGAAGTTAAGTCTTAAGAGTTGGAAGAGATTGTATTTGGATGTTCCACGCGTACGAGCTCTGTGTTCTATGGGAACTTCGGCTACAGAGCCAGCTAAGCTATTGGCTAGAGCAGGAATGTAAGTAGAAACGCCCCCGCTAGAAATCATCGCTTCCACTAAATCTTTCTTATAGGCTCGGAGCATGCAACCGTAATCTTTTAGAGGAACTTGCACCAGTCTGGAAGTTATTTTTGCGACAATAAAGGATGGAATTTTTCTTAAAAAAGAGTCTTGTCTGGATTCCCTATACCCTCCCACCGCTTCGTACCCTTCATCTATCTTTTCAAGAAGTTTTGGGATTTCAGAAGGTGGGTTCTGAAGATCGGCATCAATGGTAATAATCGTATCCCCCTTCGCGTATTCAAAACCACAAAAAATTGCAGAGTGCTGCCCATAGTTTCGGTTTAAGCGTATAAAGGTAATAAAAGGATATCCCTTACAGAGTTCTCTTAAAATTTGGCTGGACCTGTCTTTACTCCCATCGTCTATAAAGATAACTTCAAAACTTTTTTTGAGCGATTTTAAAACGCCCAAAAGCTCATCGGCAAACTCTCTTAAATTTTCTTCTTCGTTGTAAACTGGGATTACGACAGAGATATCCATTTTTCCTTTGTGGAGAGTTTAATATGTTTTTTTACAGATTGAATAACATAAGAGACATCTTCTTCTTTTAAGTCCGGATAAAGAGGAAGAGAAAGTATATTCTTGGAAACAAAGTTTGCATTTTCTAATTCTCGCGCCTGATTTTTGAAAATTTTCTTGTAGTAGGCTTGATGGTGCACCGCGGTAAAATGAACTCCAGTTCCAATATTTTCTTCTCCCAACTTTTGCAGGAATTCATCTCGAGAAATTTTGAGTTTTTTAGAGTTGAGGATCATCACAAAAAGATGCCAAGAATGGAGGTGGTCATAATTGGGTTTCTGTTGCAGAATAATCTCTGGAATTTCTTGAAAAGCTCTTGTGTAGAGATCGGCAATGGTCGTGCGTCTTTGGTTGAAAGAGTTTAATTTTCTCAACTGGTGAATTCCTAAGGCTGCTTGAATGTCCATCATATTGTACTTAAATCCTAATCTCTCTATATCGTAGTGTGGCGCAAGGGGTTGGTGGTACCTTTTCCACGCAGACTTAGACATTCCATGAAAACGCAAAAGGGTAAGTTCTTCCGCCCACTTTTTATGAGGAGTTGTAATCATGCCTCCTTCCCCTGTCGTAATATTTTTAATGGGATGAAAACTAAAAACCGTTTCATCTGAAATGGAACCAATTATTTTTCCCTTATATTCTGACCCTATGGCGTGAGCCGCGTCTTCTATGACTTTAAGACGATATTTTTTTGCAATTCTTTGAATTTCGTCCATATCGCAGGGAAGTCCCGCAAAATGCACAGGCACAATGGCTCGGGTTCGTTTAGAAATTTTTTTCTCTATTTTTTGGCAGTCAATATTTAAAGTTTTGGGATCAATATCCACTAAAACAGGTTTAGCGCCTATGGCTAAAAGCATGCTGACTGTAGAAATAAAGGTTAGGGGAGTCGTTATCACTTCGTCTCCCGGTTTTATTCCGGCGGCCAGATAAGCGATATGTAACCCAGAAGTGGCTGAATTTACGGCTACGGAGTAAGGGGTTTGAGCAAACCTGGAAAATTCGGATTCGAACCTTTGAACCTTGGGTCCGGTGGTGATCCAACCAGATTTTAATGTATCTACGACCTCATTAATTTCTTCCGATCCAATGCTGGGTCTAGAAAAGGGCAGAAATGCGCTTCTTTTTTCAGGATTCATAGACGAGAAGTATATCTTTTAATTTAGGTCGCTTTCAAGGCGGACGACTTGACTTAAGCGTTGAAAAAAATTCATAATGAAAATCATGGCTGGTATAGGTCCGAACCATAATTTTACTTGTGATGAGGTGAATGCTCTTATTCCACGGTTGGAAGAGCATTTTCAAAACTTTTGGACATTGCGCCAAAACGCTCAAGTTATTTTACAGAAGTTGCGAAAAAGTTTAAAAGAACCGGAAATAGAGAATTCAAAGGATGTGGCTTTGCAACAGATAAAAGCTTCGCAAGCGCATTTTCTTTTAGAGCGGGCCAAGAAAGAGTTAGATTCTATTATGGAGATGGGCGCGGTTATTAAAGATCTTGAAATTGGATTGGTGGATTTTCCCCATGTTTTTGACCCTGTGGAAGACGAAGTTTTTCTCTGTTGGAAATACGCCGAAAAAAAGGTTAGATTTTGGCACAGTCTCGATGAAGGTTTTGCCTCCAGAAAACCCCTGATCCGAAAACTTAATCACCACTAAGGGAAAATTTGGGACAGGTACCTATAGGTACCTGTCCCAAATTCTAAAGGCGGGTGTGGTTCAATGGTAGAATGGGAGCTTGCCAAGTTCCAGACGAGGGTTCGATTCCCTTCACCCGCTCCAAAATTCTGGGACTGTCCCTTTAGGGACTGTCCCAGAATTTTGTAAAATAACCTATGACTCAAACAACACTAGTCCCATCTCTTAAAAAAATACTTTTAGCGAAACCTCGCGGATTTTGCGCTGGGGTAGAGCGCGCCATTGAGATTGTGGAAATTGCTCTTAAGATTTATCCTCCACCCGTTTATGTCTTTCATGAAATTGTTCATAACAGTTTTGTCGTAAAAGATTTAGGTAGCCGCGGAGCCATATTCGTAAACGGAGTGTCCGAGGCGCCAGATGGTTCCGTTCTTATTTTTTCTGCCCATGGAGTTTCCCCCGAAATACGAAATCAGGCTAAAAAGAAAAATTTGCGTTTAATTGATGCCACTTGTCCTTTGGTCACCAAAGTGCACTTGGAAGCTATTTTGTTCGCTAAGCAGGGCTGTACTATTCTCTTAGTTGGGCATGAGGGGCACGATGAAGTCATAGGAACCATGGGTGAAGCTCCCGAGCGCATTCTATTGGTGGATACTCCCGAAGATGTGGAAAAATTGCAAATAGAAAATCCGGAAAAAGTTGCTGTGATTACGCAAACCACTCTTTCCTTGGACGATACAAAGGCAACCATAGAAGCGATTAAGAAAAAATTTCCTAAAGTTATTTTTCCCCCGAAAGAAGATATTTGTTATGCCACCACCAATCGACAAATAGCTGTCAAAGAATTGGTAGAAAAAGCGGACTTAATCTTGGTGATTGGATCGGAAAATTCTTCCAATTCTAAACGGTTGGCCGAAGTGGCCAAAGATCAAGGGGTTAAAGCTTATTTAATTGACGATGTCACAAAAATTCAGAGTGAGTGGTTTAAAGGTGTTCAAGTCGTAGGTATTACCGCGGGAGCCAGCGCTCCCGAACATTTGGTAAAAGAAGTTCTAGATTATTTTAAAAAGTTAGGTGTGAAAGATTTAGAAGAAGTAGAAACAGTTCCAGAAAATGTAAAGTTTGGCCTGCCCCCAGAACTCTCCAAGTACGCCCGCTCCTAAAACCCGATCGTCATTCCCGCGAAAGCGGGAATCTAGTTCGCCATCACCTCTTTTCTGGATTCCCGCTTTCGCGGGAATGACGATCAGGTTTTAACTGATGGCCATCATTTTTTCTAGGGCGACTTTTGCTTTTACTGCCACATCTTCAGGGACTGTCACTGGATAAACCAGATCTTCTAAAGACCAAAGAACATTTTCTAAAGTGTTTTTCTTCATGAATTCGCAAGTGGCTTCTGGAGCCGCGGGGTAAAAAGTTTTATTTGGATTTTCTTTTTTTAGACGGTGTAGAATTCCAGTTTCCGTGGCAATAATAAATTCTTTCGCAGGGGATTCTTTGGCCCGTTTAATGATTCCGTCTGTAGAAAGAATGCGGTCGGCTAGGGACATGCTGGCGGTTAAGCAGCCGCATTCCGGATGCATAAGGAATTCCGCGGATTTGTGTTCTTTTTTTAGTTCTAAAATCGCTTCTGGGCGAATTCTAACATGCGTATGGCAGGAGCCATTCCATAAATGAATCTTACGATTTGTTTTTGATCGGACCCAATTCCCCAAATACATGTCCGGAATAAAAAGAATTTCTTTATCTTCTGGAATGGATTCCACAATCTTAAGAGCGTTAGAAGAAGTGCAGCAAATGTCGGATTCCGCTTTAACGCTTGCGCTTGTGTTAATGTAAGCGACTACAGCCGCTTCGGGATGTTCTTTCTTCCAATCTTTTAACTGATCTGCCGTAATACATTCTGCCAAAGAGCACCCTGCTTCTAAATCTGGAACCAAGACAGTTTTCTTGGGGTTCAGGATGGCAGCGGATTCTGCCATAAAATGAACGCCACAGACTAAAATAATTTGGGATTGAACGGTATTGGCAAATTTTGCCATTCCTAAAGAGTCCCCAACATAATCAGCTAAATCTTGAATGTCCCCAATTTGATAGTTGTGAGCCACAATCACGGCATCCCGTTTCTTTTTAAGCTCTTTAATTTTTTCGGATAAAGTTTTGTCTATGGTTTGGATCATTTTAGCTAAATAGTTTTTGTTTTCTTTTTAATAATTCATCCAAGGTATTTTCTGGAGCGCTTATGGTGCCCATCGCTTCGTGCCCGGATCCGGGGCCATGATAGTCGGAGCCCCCCGTAACCACCAAATTATATTTTACCGCAAGTTCAGAAAATTTTTTAATTTGTTGGGTGCTATGAGTTGGGTAATGAACTTCAATTCCTTGTAATCCCTTGGAGGTGAGCCATTGAATGGTCTCTTCTTGTTGGGAAAAACCGGGATGAGCTAAAACAGGGATTCCTTTACAGGCTAATATGGTTTCTATAGCGCCAATGGCAGTGGTATCGTTATGGGGCGCGTAAGCGGGGCGGCCTTTGGTGAGAAATTTTTCGAAAGCTTCTTGCCGCGTTGAGACAATTTTTTTTCTCATTAAAGCATCGGCCACATGAGGACGCCCTAAAGAAGTTTCTCTATTTCCTTCTCGTAACTCCTCTTTTGTAATTTGAATGCCTAGCTCACTTAACTTACCTAATATGACTTCTATCCGGCGTTCTCGACTGTCCCTATTCTTTTTTAGAGCGTTTATAAAATTAATGTCATTCTCATCCACATAATAACCCAACACATGGATATTATTTGTTTCCGTATTTATTTCTACGGCGGGAACTAAAGTTAAAGTAAGTTCTAAAGCTTTGGCTCTCGCCTGTTGGAGTCCTTCCGTAGAATCGTGATCACAAAGGGCAATATGAGTAATCCCAAGACTATGAGCTTTTTCCATGAGCTTGGCAGGATCTAGAGTTCCGTCCGAATAGGTAGAGTGAGTGTGGAGGTCTATTTTCATATATTTTATTATCGTCATTCCGGCGAAAGCCGGAATCCAGAAGAGAATGGTCATTGACTAGATTCCGGCTTTCGCCGGAATGACGGTCAGTTATGATTTCTGGTAGATTTCGGCGCCGCTTTTTACGAATTGTTGAGATTTTTCTTGCATTCCTTTTGCTAGCGCATCTTCCGAGGAGACTCCTAACTGATTTGCGTAGTCCCGAACATCTTGAGTGATTTTCATGCTGCAAAATTGGGGGCCGCACATAGAGCAGAAGTGAACCTTCTTAGCGTTGTCCGCGGGAAGAGTTTCGTCGTGAAAATCTTGTGCTGTTTCTGGATCGAGGGCTAAACTAAATTGATCATTCCAGCGGAATTGAAAACGAGCGTCGCTTAAAGCGTTGTCCCTGGCTTGCGCTGAAGGGTGACCTTTAGCAAGATCTGCCGCGTGGGCTGCAATTTTGTAGGCGATTACACCATCTCGAACATCTTTTTTGTTAGGAAGTCCCAAGTGCTCTTTGGGTGTAACATAGCAAAGCATGGCGCAACCGTACCAACCAATCATGGCAGCTCCAATAGCAGAGGTAATGTGATCATATCCAGGAGCAATATCTGTGGTTAGAGGCCCCAATGTATAGAAGGGAGCTTCTTTACAAACTTCCAATTGTTTATCCATATTTTCTTTAATGAGTTGCATGGGGACATGGCCAGGACCTTCGATCATGACTTGAACATCGTGTTTCCAAGCGATCTGGGTGAGTTCGCCCAATGTTTCTAGTTCACCAAATTGAGCGCGATCGTTTGCGTCGGCAATGGAGCCTGGTCGCAGACCATCCCCTAAACTAAAGGAAACATCATACGCTTTCATAATTTCACAAATCTCTTCAAAGTGAGTGTAGAGAAAATTTTCTTTGTGGTGCGCTAAACACCATTTAGCCAGAATAGCTCCCCCTCGAGAAACAATGCCAGTGACTCGGTTTGCCGTCCAAGGGACATAGCGCAACAGAACTCCCGCGTGAATTGTGAAATAGTCCACGCCCTGTTCCGCTTGTTCTATCAGAGTATCTCGGTACAATTCCCAAGTAAGATCTTCCGGTTTTCCCCCCACTTTTTCTAAAGCTTGATAAATAGGGACGGTGCCAATGGGGACGGGAGAATTTCTAATAATCCACTCCCTAGTTTCATGAATATTTTTACCGGTGGAAAGATCCATGACATTGTCCGTTCCCCAGCGGATAGACCAGATCATTTTTTCCACTTCTTCTTCTATGCTGGAAGTCACCGCGGAATTCCCAATGTTGGCATTAATTTTTACAAGAAAGTTTCTGCCGATAATCATCGGTTCACTTTCTGGGTGGTTAATATTGGCGGGAATAATGGCACGGCCTCTGGCTACTTCTTGGCGCACAAATTCTGGAGTAATTTCGTTTGGAATTTGCGCTCCAAAACTTTCCCCTTTGTGTCTCTTAAAATTTTTAAGATCTTCCGCTCTTTGGTTTTCCCGAATGGCAATATATTCCATTTCTGGAGTAATCATGCCCTGTTTGGCGTAATACATTTGGGTTACATTTCCACCCGCTTTAGCGCGGTAGGGTTTTCTTAAGTTGGGGAAGCGAATGGCATTTAGATTAGAATCTTCCAGCCTAAAACGGCCATATTGAGAAGAAATTTCCGGCAATAGTTCTACATCATTTCTATCTAAAATCCATTGTTGACGGATAGGTTTAAGTCCTTTGCGTATATCGATGGTTGTCTTAGAGTCCGTATAAGGGCCGGAGGTATCGTAAACGGCAAAGGATCCTCGAGCGGGATCCTCCAGCTTAATTTTTCGCATGGCCACTTTTACTTCTGGCTTGCTCCCTTGGACATAAATTTTTTCCGAGGAAGGAAACGGAGCAATACTTAAAACATCTCCAGTCGGGACTTTTTCCTTCTTTCCGAGCTCTAATGGTATGGGGGTCATTTAATTGTCACCTCTTAAAATTGATTATAACAAACCTGACTCTTTTTTCAAGATTTAAATTGAAATATGGCGATTCTATTTTTGTATCGTTACAAAATTGTTACAGGAATGTTACAGAAAGTTTAAGAAAAGTTTCTTTTGAGTTTTGTACTCTATATGAACACGGAGAAAGTTAGTCTTTTATTCCTTGAGGGAGGAAGTATGGTACGGTTTTGGATTAGGAAGAAGAATCTTGGGTTTTTACAGCTGACCGGAGCATTTGTCGCGGTCAGTTTTTTATTTTCTACCGTCAGTGCTCCATTCGCGCAGGCTAATTTTTGGCAAGAGCGGCGCAACGCGGCTCAAGAGCTAAAGAAAGAACAATCTAGCGGCGCTTTACAGAGCCCAGAAACTTTGCTCGCGCAGCTTCCCTCTGTTGGACAGAATATTTTACCCACATTTGAAAAGGGGACTGTCCCCTTCAGGGGACTGTCCCCTTTTCCAGACCGAACCCAAACCCCTAAACTTATCTCTGGTCTGGAATGGATTACAACCCTCCCCCTCAATTACGCCACTTTTAAGAAAGCATCTATTCCCGCTACTTGGAAACCCAAAGATCCCATCGTTATTTATATTCAAGACGCTCACTTAAATAAAGACGCGCAAACCAATATTGGTAAATCCATCCAACACTTTATAGATCATGGAAATTTAGATCTTGTAGCTCTGGAAGGAGCCTTTGACCCAATCGATTTAAGCCATTTCCGCAGTTTCCCCCATCCAGAGGCCGTCCATAAAGTAGCCGATTATCTTTTGAGAGAGAACAAAATATCCGGCGCAATCCACACCGCGTTCACCAGCCCCAAGGCGATCCCTTCCTATATAGGAGTGGATGACAAAGCCCATTACGATGCCAATGTAGAGGCCTATAAGAAATCTTTTCCCCAAGTTTCTCTATATAAGGAAAAGCTAGAACAACTTAAGAAAGAACTGCAAAGCGAAAAAGCTCGCACCTTCAACCCCCAACTTTTAGAATTCGACACAAAGATTCAACAATACCAACAAGGAAAAGAAAAGTTAGGCGCATACATTCAAATCCTCTCCGATCGTCATTCCGGCGAAAGCCGGAATCCAGAAACAAGAATATTCTTGAAAGCGTTGGAATTTGAGTCCACCCTAGATTTCCCCCAAGTAGAAAAAGAGCGCTCCCTTCTCTTAAAAAAGTTGGTTCAAAATCTTTCTAAGGCTCAAATGCAACAGGTCTTAAACGCCAGCCTTGCCTACCGCCTTGGCAATATAAAAAATAAAGATTTCTATGTTTATATAAAGGATCTCTGCCAGAAAAATGGAGTCAGCTTTAAAACAGTTCCAACCATGGAGAAGTACCTCCAATATGTCATCCTTGCCGATTCCATTGACGCAGAAAAACTTTTTGATGAAGTAAAAGAGATGGAAGAGAATGTTTATAGTTCCCTCTCCAAATCCACCCAAGAAAAAGATCTAGTAAAACAATCCAAATATTTTTATCTCTTAGGAAAACTCCTCAATTCATCTCTAACCCGCGAGGAGTGGAAGGAGTACGAGGTTTTTTCTGTTCGTCATCCCCGTCCTGTTCGTCATTCCGGCGAAAGCCGGAATCCAGAAAAGACGGGCAGTTGGCTAGATTCCGGCTTGCGCCGGAATGACGATCAAAACATTGACTTATCATCCTTCGAAAACTTCTACAAAGAATCCCTCATCCGCGACGAAAAAATATCCGCCAACCTTTTAACCGCAATTAAAGAAAAGAGCGCGAAAGCGACCGTGCTTGTCACCGGCGGTTTCCACGCGGATGGAATTGAGCAAATTTTACACAAAGCCAATGTTGCCGTTATCACCTACACTCCCAAGATCACCAAGGTAGATACAGAAAACGGCAGCGCCTACTTAAGTGTATTCACCCAAGAAAAAACCCCACTCCAAAAACTTTTTGACGGAGAAAAGCTTTTCCTTCCTCCAAAAGTGTTATCAAATTCAACTCAACTTATGGCAGCTGCCAATGTTGTGAATGTATTAGAAGCAGAAGATCCAAATAGTGATGTTCCTGCTTCAATAGATAACCAAAGATTTCATGATTTGAGCCGTGCGCTTATAAATATTTCAAAACATTTTAAAGTAACTGCCGCAGATGTAAGTGATGGTATCGCTGATGTCACCATTAAAAATAAAAACGGAACAGTAAAATCCCGTTTAGAGTTAAGCCAAGATAAGGGGAAACCCATTGCCAGTATTCAGGATATAAAAACTTATTTAATTCGTCCCATCCTTCAATATTTTGCGCGTAAAAGTGTTCTTGTTACTGCTATAAGCTGGTCTATTTTAATTGCTGCTCCCATTTTTGCTACGGTTGGGGTTTTATATCCTTCCGCAGGGTGGGCTCTAACTATTCCTTATGCTTCACAATCTGTTTCAGTACAATCTACATCTAGAATTACCGGTGGCCTAACCTCTTCCCCCGTTACATCAACGGGTAGAATTACAGGTGGATTGGCCGATTCCCCTGTTACTTCCACCGGCAGGCTCACGGGGGGCACACCCAAATCTAAGCCCGATAAATTTGCTAATCCATTCCGATATCAATTTATTCTTTACCCTAAATCTTTGTCAGGTAGAAATTCAGCCGAATATAGAACAGGGATAGAAATTTTTGATCGCGTAAAAAGAACTAGTATTCCCATCGCGGAAATTCCCGGTACAAAAAGGGATGAAGTATCATCCTTAGTTAAAGATCGATCCTTCTTTATATTTGACAGTAACAAAGCAGGGCAAAGCTCAATATTTTTTGTAAATCGCGCCAATGGTGTAAATCGTTCTGTTGGCGAAACTCTAGGGCGGTGGGATTTTGCTTATAAGGATATGAAATATATTTTAGGCGATCGCTTTGCCGTCATGTTAGAAGCAGATAGTAGTCGATCAAAACTCTTTCTCCTTAGTGGAGAAGACGGTTCCATCATAAAAGAAATACCCATCGCCATTAAAGATGCCACTTCCATATCTTTAGAGGAAAACTCCCTCCTCATCCACGGCCAAAACGGACCAATCAAATACAAAATTGAAGAAGATGGCAATCTCACCCCAACCGCCCCATCCCCTACTTCCAATTCCCCTTGGAGCTGGCTGTATGGACTTGGGCTTGGATCATTGCGAAGGGTGGGGCTTACTCCTATCAATCGTACAGATAAAAATGGCGCAGAATCATTGATCAAGAAACTGAATTATTCTAAACAGCACGGTAACAGTGTGGAAATTCAATGGACTAATTCTTCTGGCATTCATTCCAAAACCGGTAAGATTACCGGACTTATAGGTTATACCCCCCGCCTCCAAGCAGTTTCTATTCAAATGGACGGTCAACACCTTTGCCTTGTTGGGGAGGTGGATCTTGTTCTTTTCCACAGAACTTTATGGGATAAGATTGTGATGAATCGCGAGCCGAAAGAACAAATTGAATTGCATGAACTTCCCAATGATTACCGCAATTTTCATCACAATTTTTTGGATCAATTGAAACAACATTATAAGGAAGAGGGATATGGAGAAGCGCAAATCGAAGATCTCGTAAAGAAATATTATTACGAAATGATCTATAGAGACAGTACAGATCATAAAATGCTCCGTATCTATAAGAATAGTGATTGGGATGTTTATATTCGCAATAGTTCCTGGTGGCTGGTTTCTAGACTACTTCTTACTAGAGTTATTCAGTTAACAAATCTGCCAGATTCAAGGTGGAAACACACATTAAGCCATTTGCTAAAAAATATTCATAACCCAAAATATTTAATTAAAAATCTCAATAAAAATAGCACTTGGGTTCTAGATAAGCCAGGAGATTTTGATAAAAATACGCTTCGTGTAATGGTCGTAACATCAGTGGATTTATATATCTTACGCATTCAATCAATATTAGCAGCAATTAAAGGTAACCCAGAACTAGTAAAAGCAGAAATCTCTACTCTTAAGGACGATTTAGAAATCCGCCATGCCTATTACCGATCAAGAAAAGAGTTTTTAGAGTCATACATCCGTAAATTTGGAATAACAGCAGTAGACCAATTGATCCAAGAATTCGAAAAAGAATCCATATCCCAAGGCCCCGTTAAGAACCCATTAAAGGAAGATATCCCCAGTATCATAACAAGCGCTCTTGGCGCTATAGCTCTTTTCTTAAGTGTGGCAGGAGCTCTTTTATTTACCCACCCAGTGCTCGCAGCCACTGAGCAAGCGGTACAGGCAGCTTCCAATATAAAATTAAGTTACTTTACCCGTATAGTGCCTTATAATCCCAAACCAAAAGTTCCTCTGCTCTTTAGAAATTGGCCCTCCAAGGTTCGGGCTGTTCCGGGGAGAGATCCACGAGCTCTCAAGGGTTCTCCTTATTACATTTCCACAGTTTATATAAACGGCGGCCCCACTCTAACCAATATTACTGGAATAGTTAATAAAGACCCAGAACTGAATGGTTCTGGAGACCGCCTCTTTATGTTAAGTAATAATGGATTCCCCCAACCTTTAACTGGAATTCCAGAACAAACTTATCTTTGGCTTTATAACCTAAAAACTGGTGAACCCATTCTTAATTTGTCCAAAAACCCCTACAGTACCAAGGAAGAAAAAGTTAAAGATATTAGAATTCAATGGCCAAGCACAGTAAAGAAAACAATTTGGAATGCAACCGCGTTACCTTACAGAGACTCTAAAATTTCCGCCGATGGTAATGATGCTATAATTCTAAGATCCGGTGAAGAAACCTCCAAATTAGAACTCTTACGTTTAGAAGACGGCATCATCGTAAAAGAACTCCCCCTCCCCTATAAAAATATTAGTTCCATTGATCATATTGAAGATAAAGTCCTCTATCAACTTTTGGAATCCGAGCCAGCCAAAGATAGTACTCCTTCTGTTCCATTAGGCGGATTAGGATTATTTGCCGCCGCTTTCGCTGCTGTAAGAGGCGGAGCGTCCCCTTGGCCAATGAATTCTATGGATCCAGACTTAAAAGCTTTATTAGAAGAAGTTTTAAAAGCTAGAAAGCAGAATCGAGAGAATAGATTAGAAGAGTTGGCCGCGGAATTACTGAAAATAGGCCCAGAGAAATTTGGCAGTTTAACTGAATTTTTAAGTCACCTCTCCCAATTAAATTTGTCTGGTCCGGATCAAGCCAGAGTGATTGTAAAATTAATTGTAGATTCCTTGAGTAATAAATATTTAAGAAGAAAAGTCATCTCCTTTCTCGCTGAATTAGTAGAGAAAAACAAATCTGGATTACCCTCTAAGGACGAGAAAGTTTCCCCTCTCTTTTTGGCCATTGTTGAAAGTATATTAGAGAACGAAGAAAGAAAAATTCAAGAACTTAATGAATTAGTCTCTAATGCTTTGGGACTATTCGATGAATTGGCTCCACCAGGTTCCGGAATAGCAGTTCCGGATGCCCTTATGGCGGAAGTGGATAATTATTTAAGAAGACCACAACCCCAAAATTCTAGTCGGCGGCATGATCCCAAAGAATTTATTCCTTGGTTAAAAGCGCAAGGGGTAACGAATCCATCCTTAATCCCTTGGTTGGAAAGTGTGGGAATTCGCAGCGACCCTAAATTTAATGATCTAGTTAAAATTGATCCAACTCTTGTAAGGGAATATCTTTCTAATATTCCCAAACAAATTGTAGCCAGTCTAAGGTCAGAAGCTTGGAATAGTATTCTGGATGCTCTGGAAGATTATGAATGGATTTCTAGCTGGCAGGATAAGGTGATAGTCTTAGACAGTTTAGATAAGGATTATCAATTCCTTGTCTCTCTTTTTTCGGCAAGGGGAGCCAAAGTCATTGCCTCCGATAGTTCTCAGCCTAATATTGAAAATTTTTACGATGCCTATCCTGGATATAAGAAAAAGATTCGCTACAAAGATATTTTATTAGTTCTCCCAGCGAAAGATTATCATTATCTTGCCAACGGAAAATTATTTAATTCCCGCCGAGTTCGAAGAATGGGTTTAAAACAAACTGGAGAAGGAATGGTGGCTCTCCCCCGCGCCCTTTTTGAATCTATAGATGAAGAGATATTTAGATTTAAGGATTCAGCCTCCCAAACAGATAGGGGCAGAATCGAAATGAAAAAATGGATTCATGCCCGTCTGTACAACAAAACCATGGAATTCCTAAAGCGAGAAGAATTTAAGGACGCTTCTAATGAAAAAACCTCCCTGTCTACCGCGCAGATCATTCAATTACGTTTAAAAGGGGTTGTTCCTCTAATTGTTGCCACCCTAAGTTCACTTCTATTTTCTTCCGCAGCTTTGGCAAACGATGGAAAAACAAATTCCGCATGGACAGATCTTCTCATTCAAAATTGGCCAGTTGCTTTAGTCGCCGCGGTTGCCATTGGTAGCGCGGTGGTTGCTTTATTATGGAGATTTAGTATAAAAGCGAGATGGGTTCGTTCTAAAGTCTTCAATAAAATCAATAAATTTAGTCCTAAAGAAAAGGACCAATTTGTAAATCTCCTATTAAGTATCCAATTCATAAGAGAAGTAATTAACAATCCTTCCAAAGGACTAAAGGATGGCGATCCAATCCCCGTTCAAGACATCATCGCGCGCTCCGCGGAAATTGCTCTTAAATCTAAACGCGCCGGCGTTCTTGGTGTTACTGATAAAGATCTCCACAAAATTTATAAGGAGTTAACCGGACAAGATTTAGATTCAATTCTTGCGTCTGAGGGTTTATTGGATTATACCCTGAAACAAAGACAATGGGTTCCATCTACGGGCTCTTTGAAAGGCAAGCCAGTTAAGTCTGATACGGAAATTTCAGTTCAACCCCATAAAAATCCTTTAAACATCCAAGGACGGCTTGCGGGAATGGTGAATTTAAATGTAACTCCGCAAGAAATTGCGGAGTTTGCTTTAAATGTATACAGCGAAGAGCAAACGTCACTTCCGAAGGGAAAATTCAATTTTGAGTTGGAGTATATTCTACAGTCTATCCCTCAACAAGTTCTGGCTCAAATCCCTAATTTGATCAATCACGGGGTTGGAACTAGCCGTGTTATAAGATTCCTAGAAAGATTTGTATTTGAAAGGAAATTTGAAAAAAAAGTAGTCATGTCCTTAAAGACCGTAGCGCGTATCCCTGACAGTTTGCTTGCAGGCGGTCAGGAAAATTTTAGGAGGGACAGCGCCTCATTTTCTAAATCTAAGAAAACAATAACTCCTCGAGCTTCCGCCGATCCAAGACATAGGAGTGAAAGGGGAGCTACAATTGAGTCTATCGCTTTAGGAGTCTTACTCTTTCTAGTTGGAGTAAGCGCCTCCTATAAACAGGAAAATCCAAGTTTAAAATCTAGTTCCTTAGTTCTGGAACATATAAAAAAACCTGAACAGATAAAACCTTCTCTACCTCCCCCATCCAACTTCCCCCTATCTCCATGGAGCTGGTTGTTTGGATTTGGCGCCGCCTTCGCTGGGCTTAGTTCTAAAAAACGTGAAAAAATCAATCCTTTAGATAAACCTTTTGGGGAGCTTATTATTATTCCTCAGGATACCTCGGAGGCGGAAAATAGCACTTTAGATGAATATATCGCTAAAAATAAATTAAATGTTGTTCATTTGATCGCTTTTGATGAGCTGCAACAAACCCCAAAAGAATTAATAGAAATTCTTTCTTGGATAGGATTGGGCCGTAATTACAGCGCGGACCCAGTATTCACGCATCTTTCTGAATCTAAAATATATCAGGCTTTAAAAGAAGGTAAAACTGTAGTTGTGCAATTAGGAAACCAAACGCGTATTAATATTTCCAAAAACCTCTTTTCAACAGTGGAAGGAATTAAACATGGAGTTCTTCCTGCGCGTACGCCCATCTCTGTTAGATTTAAACCCAATGGGGATAGTGTGCAAGATATTCAGTTCTTTAGAAGCACAGAAGATATTGTTCGGGATTCCCAAGAATGGAAAGAAGATTTTTCCATGGTTGCATCCTTTAAACAATATCTCATAGAGAAAAAAATACGTTATAGTATTATTAAAGGCCGTCCTGGGTTCGTTCGTCGTGCTTATGATTATTTCCCCAAAGAATTAGTCACCGAAGATAAGTTATGGGAAGCTGTGGAAGCGTTTAAGGCTGTAGTAGCCAGCACAGAAGATGACAAAGTATGGGATCAAGCTCTTGGTGATTTTGAAGAAACCTATAGAATGTTTGCAGAAGTAGCTACTACCGCCGCCATTTATCCTGCTTTAGAAGGTTTACAGGCGCTTATGATAGAGAAAGGATATTTACTTCAGCGGGAGCCCGCCAGTTACGACGATTACCGCTGGCTCACTCTCTTAAAAATACATGGTCAGCAAGCTGTAGAAACCAATCAGGGGCCAGTTGCCGTTTATTTTATTTCACCTGTAACCGAACGGAAAGATTGGGAACCCAAGAAGCTGGGTTGGACTACGTATGAGTATAATTATGTCTTGGTAAACATTGAAGCTATTCATAATTATTACAAAGAAGGAGCAGCTCCTCATCTTAGTTCTAAGGGACCTCTAGGCATAGATTCCAACCTTGCAGGATTTTCTCCTCATTTTTATCAATACCTCTATAAATTAGGATTTGAAGGAATTGCAGATAAGAACGATCAAATTCTTAAACTCATAGCGAATGTGATGGTGCACGAAGTGGAACATAAGCGTCTTCACAAAGAATTAGGGCTCAATGAAAAAACTTTTTTCTATATGCGGGATAAAGAGGATAATTTTCCACTGGAAGAAGTGCTGGTTCGGCTCCATACCCTGGCAGAAGGGGATCCCTATTTAGAGCTTGTATATGAGCACCGCGGTTTAGTAGGGCAAGATAAATCGAGTTGGGCTTTATTCGACCGTTTGCTCTATACAGATAATTTGCGTCCTCGGGCTCTTTTAGAAGTTCTTCGTAGAGTGGATAAATTGCCTTCTATGGTAGCCGGAGTGGAAGATTGGAGAAAAATTTCCCAATGGGAAGATACAGATATTAGCAATGCCCAGTTAGCAGAAATTATAGATCACTATAGGATCGTTTATGAAAATGCAATGGGAATACTTGAATTTTCTGTTACTAATCTGGATAAAGTTAAAGTACGTGATTTAATGATAACAATCCTTGCCAAGTTAGAACACTCTAGTTTAGAAAATATTGTCGATGCGCTAAACACACTCCTCACTGGTACAAAAGATCAGTTAAAAGAAGCTGCCCGCCTAGCCTACAAAGGTGCAAAAGAAGAATGGAATAAGCTGCATGCCGATAGATTAAGACAATTAAGCAGTGTCCTAGGTTTCTTAATTTTAACCGGAACTTTAGCTTGGGCTTTGCCTGCAGTAGCTGCTGGCAAAGAAGTGCTACAAGTTGGAGGAATAGCGCTTGGTTTCAATCTTGACTCAGCTTTTGCATTAGGTGGTATTGGAATTTTAGCAGGAGGTCTTATCTCCCGCTTCTTTGCTCGTCATTCCTCTTCGCTTTCCAACGAAGAAAAATTGGCAGATGTTGTTGGGGATGCCATGGTTTCCATTTATTACCAGAAAATGGGGACTGTCCCTTTAGGGACTGTCCCCATTTTCTCCCATGCGGTAGAGGGAATTTTAAAAGGAACCGATCTAAAACAAGACATTCAATCTGTCAGTGGAATTAGGGGTCAAGAGAATTTATTGTTGCAAACATTCAATCAATTAGATCAAGAAAAATTTGCGCTCGCCCTGCAAGAAAAATTAAAGAAGAGTTTTAATGGAAAGCTTTCGAACGAGGAAGCGAATTGGTTGGCCACCCAAGTGGTGACCAGTGGTTTTAAGATGGAACTTTTCGATGTGGTCTTTGGAGAACAGGAAAGAGGCAAAACTCCAGTGATTAAGTATGTCATGGAGCCATCTAAGAGCCCAGTAAAACAAGTCACCGCTCTATTAAATAAATACGAAAAACTTAAAAAAGAAGGAGAACAGCCCACCTTTCTACTTGTTGGGATAAAAGATCTCTCTCCAAAGCAACAGGCGCAAATTAGAATGAAGGCCCAGTTACTAAATGGATCTGTTACCTTTATCACCGATGAAAATTTATTCCAGAAGGTAGGAAACCGTTTTTATAACTTAGACTTGGCTGCTTTAGACACTCGATTATCTAATTGGATAAGTTCCGAACATTCACAGCAAAGAGATTTTAGTTCTAAATACTTAATATTGCCCAAATCTTTGGTAGGCGATCTCACTGCTTTTGCCAAATTACCACTCGACTCCTTAGTGCGGCAAGCCATCCTAGTGGATGCATTCTTCCGCGCCGCCCTCCCCATCCAGCGCTACTACCAAACCCTAGAAGAAATCCAAAAAGTCATCCATCTAATCACAGAGCAGGCGTAAGCAACTTTTACTAGTCGCGATAATCAGAAAACATCTTCGTGTTTCCCGACATTTAACAAAATAAAAGTGTTTTCTTCTGTTCTATAGGTGGCACGGTAATTCATTGTAATGGAAAATTCCCAATCTTTTTCTGTTCCTTGAACTCTCCAATTTCTTAAGGAAGGGTGGCGGGGATTTTCTTGCAGGGTTTCAAGACACCAGTAGAATTTCTCTCGAATATTTTTTGGCAGTTGTTTTAGCTTTTTGTTAACACTTTTGGGGATTATGATCTCGCTAAATTTCACAGATCGCCCAAATGTTCTTTAAGTTCTTTATTCCACAATGGGTGCTGAAAATCTCCCGTACCAATGACATGAAGGCCTTTTATCCGTGCCCACTTCACCAAGTTATCGATAGTCAAATCTTTCGATGTTGCCCGCGCAAAGCGAGAGTGAATATGAAGGTCAGCAATAACTTCCATGAAAATCAAGAATAAGAGAACTATTTAATGATTATTAGTTTTTTAGTAAACGCGCTTAATACCTTAGGTTTTCCCTTAGTAACCAAGACATCATCTTCTATTCGAATTCCGTATTTGTTTGATACATAAACTCCTGGTTCAATTGTAA
>Ga0209515_10002107_pt1 | contig 31330 bp, 32 predicted proteins | sample Subgroupgradi54m_FD_187454 | JGI IMG/M metagenome (GOLD analysis project Ga0209515, IMG submission 187454) | Subsurface groundwater microbial communities from S. Glens Falls, New York, USA - GMW60B uncontaminated upgradient, 5.4 m (SPAdes)... ... | reverse complement strand
CTTCGCTTCGCTTCAGACAAAACGGGAGCCCTAAAGGACTGCGTTTTATATTCAATCACTTCGTTCTTGAATAAAACGGGAGCCCTACATCTGGGAGCTTAAACTATACATGGGCATGAGAATTCCGGAAACCAAAATACCCACAGCAACACCAAGCAATACCATGATCGCCGGCTCAACTAAAGAAAGCGTCGTCTCTATAGTCACATTCACCTCACGAACATAGAACTCTGTAAGCTTCTTCAACACATCATCAAGACGCCCAGTCTGTTCCCCTACGGCTATCATATGTGCGACCATCTTAGGAATTTCTTTGCTCCGCGCAAATGCGCCCGAAATAGTGTTTCCATCCTCTACCTCACGGATAGTTTGATCTATAAGATCTTCAAAGACGCTATTTCCCATAATATTTCGAACGATCCGAAGTCCCATAGGAATAGTCACACCGCCCACTAATATCGTACCAAACCCGCGAGTAAACCGAACAATTGCGATATCTTTGAAAAGTGTTCCAAAGATAGGAATCTTGAGTTTAAGGCGATCAAAAAAAAGTTTTCCTGTATGCGTCCGTAAAAGAAAACCTATTCCAACAATCGCTCCCACAAAACCGATGATCACAAATATCCAATACGCGCTCATAAAGCCAGAGATTGCCATAAGAAGTTGCGTGGTCCATGGTAATTTTATGTCTGGCCCCATTTGCTTAAACATCTCAAGCATCTTAGGAAGTACAAATGTCATCATGACAAATCCAACCAACACAATCACGCAGACGATAAAAGCAGGATATGAGATCGCGCCAATCACCTTTCCCTGTAAGTCATAATCTCTCTCTTGCTGTTCTGCCAAGTAGGTAAGTACCTCGTCAAGTCTGCCAGTAGTCTCGCCAGATCGAACCATGTTGATAAAATACTCGCTAAAAATCTTTGGAAAACGTGCAAAGGCGGATGAGAGTTTTGATCCACCATCCACCTCTGATGCAATTTCCGTTAATGCTTGCCGTAATTTTTCTTTTGAGGTCTGTTCTGAAAGAAGCCGTAATGCCTGTACAAGCGGAATGGCGGCAGAAACTAAAATAGAAAGCTGACGTAACATAATAGCAAGGTCTTTTGTTGAAACCTTACCAAAAATGGAATTTGCTAACGAAAGCAGGTCAAGCTCCTTACGTATCTCCTTGACCTCGGTAACGGTAAATCCTCGTTCAAGCAAAATATCACCTGCAGCTGAATCCGCCTCCGCCTCAACAATACCCTCTATTTCTTCTCGCTTTCTATTCAATCCTTTATAACGATATTGTGGCATTGAAAAAAAAATAAAAAATTATATGGAGTCTATTATTAGTATAACAGATTTCTCTTTAATTATCTGATAGTTGATTTTTTGCATGAGAAATAACCACAAATTCTGAAATTGCTAATGCAATAATAAGAAACGCGGTATTGTACCATGTGAGTACGCGCATACTTTGCAAAAAGAAAAAACCGTCAAGAAGAAGTGTGAAAAATATCGCCTGACGAAAAGATATGCTTACACGGCTGAATACCTCTTCTTTTTTAAAAAAAACGGTACGGATAAGAAATCCAATCAATGAAAAAGTCCCAACAAGCGAAAGAGAGAGACAGATATAAAAAAGTGCTATACCAATACCTCCCGCCTCCTGCGGATTGATGGTCATAATCACCGCACTCCACGCAAACCAAGAGAGTAAGGTAGTAATGGTCAATAACAGTGTATATCCACGAACAGACATAAAAAATGAGAACTTACGCGACCTATTTTAAACCCTTCAAAGTAAGCGTATGCACACCCGTAGGAAGTATACTTCCAGTTGAGAGAAAAAATTGAATCGCATACGCTGGACAGGGTGTTCTTGTTTCGCAAGGAGAGGTATTGTCTTTCTCAAATGCGCGATAGGTGAATATATCTTTTGCATCTTTTCCCAATCCCGCCTCTACACGTGGAAGATATGCCATTTTTTTGCATTCATAGCTTACCGGAGAGACAAAACCATCAGCACTCAAACATGCCGAATCAAGACCACCAAGAACGATGGCTCCTGTTCCAGATGAAGGATATGCGGCATGATCTTTATAATATGCTAAAAGACCCGTGTGAATTTGAACAACCTGGCTCATTCGCCACGCATCTTCGGCTTTGTTTTTTTCATAATCCACCCACGCACGCGTACCAAAAAAAGAAGCAACACTCACTCCCGTAATAATGGCTGCGGAAATAGCTATGTGTACAAAAATCTTTTGCATATACTACGCGCCGTATTCATTAGAAAAATTTTGACTATTTAATAAACGAATTCTTTCAATGGATTTTGGAAATTTTTCATTCACATGAGCCAATATCGCCTCACGATGCAATCCAAGATGTGCCGAAACCGCCGCATGTGCCACTGAAATCCCAAGTGTTTTGTGCTGAACGGAGATCGGTTTGATATGTTTCGCAATACGCTCTCCCAAAAAATGATGAATCGCCTCCTGCGCACACTCCAATATAAGCGCGATCTGCACCTGTTCCATGATTCCACCGCGACGCAACGCATCTGACGTAAGATCTCTTGATGAAGAAAATGACATGAAAGACATAAAGAATGTGCGATATTATATCTGACGAAATTCACAGATATCCTTAAAATCACAAAACCTACAGTGAAATCCCGGCGTTGCGGTAAAATCACTCGACCGAATCTTTTGCGCAGTTTCTGAAATCTTTTCTTTCCATTTCTGTATTTCTTTTGGTTGAGCAAGAAAAGAAACCTTGGATCCGTCTTTCAGATACCAATAGGTGAGTCGCGTAGGTTTCTTTCCCAATACCTCCTCACACGCAATCTGGTAAATAATAAGTTGTTCTTTATCTTCTGCTTTTATTTTTTCTTCTTGCTTCGCCTCGCCGGTTTTATAGTCAATAATCTCTACCGTCCCATCTTCCAATGTATCAATACGGTCAATACGACCACGGATAGTAATACAGTCCGGATAACTCCCAATCTTAATGGTGATATCTTTTTCAATGTCCGTCGTACGAAATGGAGCTTCTGAAAGCTCCGCATATACGCGCCTCAACATCTCTTTACCCTCTGAAAAACGATCGTCTTTTTCTTTTTGAGAGCCATACCACTCATCAATCCACTGACGACCATATATTTCCAGAAGATCCTCAAACGGAGGAAGAGATATCCTCTCATCAGTATACCGCATTTCTAATGGGGTGAGAAGAGAGATTTTCTCCGAAGAACCCTGCTGAAGTAGTTTATTAAAAAATTCTTCCAATGTCGCATGAATAGTCTTTCCAAAACTAAACTGCCATTTGCCAAGAACCGGAATATGCAAAAGAAATGAAAATTTATACTGTAAGGGGCATTTTTGAAATGCCGCAAGCTGGGTAAAGCTAAAATGCGAGGGAATAGTCCATGATGGTTGTACCCCTTGACTTTTTTCAGATTCTGTGCTTTCGCTATTTTCCTTAGATTCCATTGATTCTTGTATACTGTGCGGCGCATCATTTTTTTGTTTTGATATTTCAGATGATGGCACTTCGTATCCCAGATCATTGAGAAACTGCGAAAGTTTTCTTTTTCTCGCGCCACCGTAATCATATGCAGAAGTAAGAAATACCGTCTCCTTTGCTCGTGTAAGCGCAACATAAAACAACCTACGCTCCTCCTCAAGATGCATATCACCCTCCTGCAACGGTTCTTTTATAAGAGCGTTTGGAATATCTATTCCGTCATCTCGCTCACTGGTGGGAAATTTTCTGTCAATCAGATTTACTATAAAAACATAGCGAAATTCCAAACCCTTTGCGCCATGAACGGTCATAATACGCACTGCATCTGGCCCCGTCTCAATATCCACAGCAAGCACGCCGGCATCTCCGGCTTCTTGTTCAAGAGATACCAATTCCATAAAGTCGCGTAAACGCGCTGATGGGTTTTCACTCTGAAAATCTTTTGCTTTTTTGAAAAGCTGATTTAGATAATTAAGCGCGTCACGTTTTTTCTGGGTATCAGCGCTACTGACATCTGCAAGATATCCGGTATCTTTTAAAAATGAGAAAAATACCTCGCTTAGTGACCGTCTGCGGGCCATATCTCCATGACGCTCAATATCCGTAATAATTTTCTGGATCTTTTTTTTATCCTCATCTGAAACTTCAGTGTCAGTCTCAATCTTTTGCGCCGCCTGCCAAAGCGAATGTCCATTTTTTCTCGCGAGATATCCAAGTTGTACCAATGTTTTTGTTTTGATATCAAAAAGAGGCAGTGAAAGAACACGATACAGCGAGGGTCCATCATGGAAATTTTCACTTACCTTAAAATATGCTAAGGCATCCACAACAGCTGACTTCGTATATAATCCTTTCAAACCAAAAAATTGATACGGGATTGTATGTTCTGTACATGCTGAAATAAACGGATTCGCAAGATTATTTGAACGGACAAGAATGGCAAAATCACTCCACAAAGCATCTGAATTCTCCGCCTTAAGTTCCATGATTTTTTCCAAAACTTTCTCCACCTCCTCCTGATGTGTTGCACAATGAATATGTGTAACTGATCCGGGGGAAAGCGTTTGTGATACAAGCTTCTTGGAAAGAGACGCAGTGGAAATGTTTTTGTTATCCTCAGGCTCCTTCCTGTCATCCTCGGGCTCGACCCGAGGATCCACGTATTCGGAATACTGGATCCCAGATCGAGTCTGGGATGACATACTTTTTTCTCTAGTATCCTTCTCTGCAAGCTGGCGAATCGGAATGACATTCGTCTGCAGCTGATACTCTAGTCTATTCGGATTATTTTTTTGAATAAATGTATACGACACATCCAATATCTCCTGACCCGACCGATAATTCTTTATAAGAAAGACCTCTCTACTCTGTGGAAAGTCTTTTTTAAACTGAAGAATATTAGAAAATGACGCGCCCCTAAAGCGATAAATCGCCTGATCATCGTCCCCCACTACCGTAAGGTTATTCCCCGGCGCGGCGAGGAGTTTCACTAGTTCATATTGCGCCCAGTTCGTATCCTGAAACTCGTCAACAAGAATGTATTTAAACTGCTTACGATATTTTTCTAAGATAGAAGGACGTTCACGAAAAAGCTTAAGAGTATAGACAATGAGGTCGCCAAAATCCAACGCGGAGTTTTCTAAAAGTATCTGCTGATAGGTGTGGTACGCGTCTGCTACTTCTGTAATACGTTGTACCTCGCTATCTTCTACTTGTGCATCTGACTTCGCGTCTACATCCAACTTAAGTTTTTGTGCATGTTGGAGGTATTGAAGTGGATTGATCTCCTCATCTTTTGTGCGAGAAAAATGCTTTAACAGCGCGTGAATAAATTTTGTAGGATTTCCCGCAGGACGATAATAATCCAGATTAAACCGTGAAAGATTTTTTCGCACCAAAAGCCACGTAGATGTTTGATTGAGAAGTGTAAAATCCGTAGGCAGACCAATATCCAAACCATACGCGCGCAAAATACGCTCGCAAAATGCGTGAAACGTAAGAATCCAAAGATTTACATATCCGTATGGCAAAAGCCTGTCCGCCCGCTCTTCCATCTCCGCGGCCGCTTTTTCTGTAAAAGTCAGAGCGAGAATTTCTTCCGCCTTGCACTTTTTATTATGTATAAGCCACGCGATACGGCGTGTGATCACGGTAGTTTTACCCGTCCCCGCGCCCGCCACAATCATGCACGGCCCATCGCCAAATACGACCGCATTCTTTTGCTCGTCATTGAGATCCTGCAAGAGATTTTCTTCGTATGTCATATATACAGAGTCTACCAGGCGAGAAGAAAAAGACAAATAAAAAACCGCATGCGAACCATGCGGTAAAAGAACGTATTGTGAATTGTGATGTACTACTTCGGATACTTGCCGTTTCCGCACTTTGCAGAATCTACGCCGATGAGCTGTGCGGCAGACTCAAAATCGCCGTTGGAAACCTGATTGCGGTTGTACCATCCGCCGATGTGGACAAGGTGGCCCGCACTTGTATCTTTCCAGTAGATATCGTCAGACCCTTCTTCGTTTGCAACACTGACATTCTTCAGCTTCCAGCAATTGAACGCGGTGCCATCATATCTATATTGCACAACTATCCAATCGGCTCCGAAGCTATCGGCGTTGAATGCCGAACACCCTCTGTTGAACGAGGCGCACCCCGCGAGTAACAGCACCAAGAACCAAAGTGTCATTTGCTTCATGAGACATCCTTCCTTTCATCGTCCTCCAAAACCACGGTCATATCTGCGCGACGGTCATAGAAGGCGGCCTTGAAAAAAATTCCTGCACGAACCTTACCGGTCTCGTCCACGAGGTTGGAATGCATGTCGTGGTCGGTTGCAACCTTCTTCCATCCTGATGGCAACTCCACATTCTGGAAGAGATCGTCATTGGGATCCGCCCCAAGAAACTTCACTCCCGCCGCCTCCAACAAAGCCTTGCCGTTTTTTGGGTTGATCCTCCTTGGAATCTGTGAGCTGTTTACCAGATTCTGCTGGCCGCGCTTTTCCTGTGCTAAAACTGCGGCATCAGTCGCATCTACCGCTTCCTGACCGCTCGATACTCCTCCCAATGTAGCGAGAAGGACATTAAATGCCCCCATTGGGCCCATCTCATCACTCGGCTTTGACATGATATTCTCCCTTCAAAACGAACGCTATCCATGGCACAATATACCATAGATCTCTGAAAATGTCAAGGGAGGGGAAGCTATTATTTTTCAGTTTGTGATTGAACTGGATATGAGTGCTGTTTCCTATGCTTACGTGCCACCCTTAATCGCGCGGTTTCTTTTTCAATCTTTCCTGCCAATTGTGCATATTGATTGATATCATGACGCTTCTCCTCAAGTATTGCGAGCGCGCGCGCTCGTGCCTGCTCCGCTCGCTCCTCAATAATCTCTTCCACGCGCTCCGCGGAATCTGCTAAGATAATAATTTCATCTGGTCGCACCTGTAGCATACCGCCGGAGACTGCGAGCGAAATATCTTGATTTCCTTTTTTTATAAAAATTTCTCCCGGCTGAATAATACCAACAAGCGGTATATGATGAGGTAATATCGTGATCTCTCCTTCTTTTGTTGGAAGAGTAACTTGATCAATATCTTCTTCAAATACGAGTCTTTCTGGTGTTATAATACGTAATTTCATAGGGTTAAAATGTTATTCTTTCCCTACCTCATCAATACCACCACGCATATAAAATGCCTGCTCGGGTTTATCGTCATGTTTACCCTCAAGAATTTCTCTGAATCCACGAATTGTTTCTTTAAGCGAAACATATTTTCCCGGCTTACCAGTGAACACCTCTGCTACAAAAAATGGCTGTGACAAAAATCTCTGAATTTTTCGCGCGCGCGATACTACAAGTTTGTCGTCTTCTGAAAGCTCATCAATTCCTAAAATTGAAATAATATCCTGCAAATCTTTATAACGCTGGAGTACGCGCTGAACTTCTCGCGCAGTTTCATAATGTTCCACACCAATAATCTGCGGGTCAAGAATAGTTGATGTTGAATCAAGAGGATCAACCGCAGGATAAATACCAAGTTCAGACAATCCACGAGAAAGCACCACTGTTGAATCTAAATGGCCAAAGGTAGTTGCTGGTGCGGGATCTGTAAGATCATCTGCTGGTACATACACCGCCTGTACCGAGGTAATAGATCCCTTGCTTGTAGAGGTAATACGCTCTTGTAACGCACCCATTTCAGCGGCAAGCGTTGGCTGATATCCTACGGCAGATGGAATACGTCCCAAGAGTGCAGACACCTCTGACCCTGCTTGCGTAAAACGGAAAATATTATCAATAAAAAGCAGTACATCTTTTTCCTCTTCATCGCGAAAATACTCCGCCATAGTAAGCGCGGTGAGTGCTACGCGTAATCTATTTCCCGGTGGTTCATTCATCTGTCCGAATACGAGTGTTGTCTTATCCAACACACCAGAACTAATCATCTCGTGATAGAGGTCATTTCCTTCGCGGGTACGTTCCCCCACTCCGCTAAATACCGATACACCACCGTGCTCCGCAGCGATATTTCTAATAAGCTCGGTGATCACTACAGTTTTCCCCACTCCCGCGCCACCAAATAACCCAACCTTTCCACCCTTCACAAAAGGACAGATAAGATCAATAACCTTTATTCCCGTCTCAAATATTTCCGTACCAGTCGCCTGATCTTTAAATTTTGGTGTTGGCCTATGGATAGGATATTTTTTTGTATCTTTTTTTAATTCAAACGGCTTTCCGTCAATGGGATTTCCAAACACATCAAACATTCTCCCAAGTGTTATTGAGCCAACTGGAACAGAAATAGGGCTTCCTGTATCCATAACAGTCTGGTTTCTCTGCAGTCCATCTGTAGAGCCCATAGCAATAGTACGGACAACCGTTCCGCCAAGATGTTGCTGGACCTCCAATACAAGCACCTCGTCACCATTCTGTACGGTGAGCGCGTTATATATTGCTGGCAAATCTTTTTCAAAAAGCACATCAACAACCGGTCCGATAATTTGCGTGATAGTTCCTGGTGTCATACATTCATTATTATATTTATTTTTATAAAAATTACTCCATCGCCGCACGTCCGGAAGAAATCTCCGCAATTTCCTGCGTAATACCCGCCTGACGAATCTGATTATACGCAAGCTGGAGATCCGACAAAAAATCCGAGGCGGCTTCGGTAGCATTGTGCATAGCCATCATACGACTGCTATGCTCTGATGCTTCTGATTCCAAAATTGCCTGAAATACTTGGGATTCCAATAAGCGCGGAATGACATAATCAAGCACTTCATTTTCTCCTGGCTCAAAAAGAAATTTCGCGAATGCGTCTTTAATAATACCAGCACCTTCCTTTTGGTTGTTTGTATTCTCAAATAAACAAAAAGGGAGAAGTTGTTTTACTATTGCTTTTTGTTTTACGCTTGAGATAAAATCCGTATACACCAAATGCACTCTGTCGTACTCCTGTTTTTCATATTTTTCAACAATCAAATGGATGAGCGGCAAAATATCCCATGCTGAAAGAGTAATATCTTTTTTCAAAAAATCAGCGGCAATAGTATACCCGTATCGTGCGAGTATATCTCTGCTTCGCTTTCCAACGGTAATCAGCTCTACTTGAGCGCCTGATTCTTCTTTTTCTTTTTCAATAAGTTTTATTACTTGTTGCGCAAGAGTATTATTAAATCCTCCACATAAACCACGATTTGTACTCACCACAACAATACCAACGCGTTTTATTGGCCGCTCTTGCAAAAGTGGATGCAATTTCTTATCCGTATGCGAAGAAAGATGACGCAAAAGATCCCACGCCCCACTTGCGTACGGCCGTGTTGCGGAAACCGCCGCAATGGCTTTGCGCATTTTTGAGGCAGACACCATCTCCATGGCTTTTGTCACTTTCTTTGTATTCCGAATGGATTTTATTTGCCGCCGAATTGCGAGTGTTCCCTTTGCCATACAACTAAAAAACTACATTTTACTTTTAAAATCACTGATGACTTTCTTCAGTTTTTCTTCTGTCTCTTGACTAATGTCGCCAGTTTGATCAATGGCATCAAAAATATCTTTCCCCTCTCGCGTTATATACGCGATAAGATCTTTTTCAAACTGCTGAATCTTTTCCACGGGAATGGAATCACAATATCCATTTACTGCCGCATAGAGCGCCACTACTTGATACTCCACCGGCATTGGCTGATATTGTAATTGTTTCAAAAGTTCGGTAAGACGCGCGCCCCTATTGATTTGCTTTTGTGTCACCTCATCAAGGTCGGATCCAAATTGCGCAAATGCAACAAGCTCGCGGTATTGCGCCAAATCAAGCTTCAGTTTTCCTGCAACCTTTTTCATAGCCTTTGTCTGTGCAGTTGACCCCACGCGAGATACAGAAGCTCCTACATTCAGTGCCGGGCGGATACCTTGATAAAATAAATCTGTCTCAAGATAAATCTGTCCATCGGTAATAGAAATAACATTTGTAGGAATATATGCGGAGACATCTCCCGCCTGCGTCTCAATGATCGGTAACGCGGTCAGAGATCCGCCGCCAAAATCTTTATTCAGCTTTGCAGAGCGTTCCAAAAGTCGTGAATGGAGATAAAAAATATCTCCCGGATACGCCTCTCTACCTGGTGGTCGTCTAAGTAACAGCGAAAGTTGGCGATACGCAACCGCGTGTTTTGAAAGATCGTCATACACTATAAGTACATCTTTCCCTTGATCCATAAAATACTCACCCATGGCACACCCAGCGTATGGTGCGATAAATGATAACGATGCGGGATCAGAGGCGCCTGAAAGTACCACGATAGTATAGTCCATCGCTCCCTCCTGCTGGAGACGCCCAACAATTTTCGCAACTTTTGATTCTTTCTGTCCTATTCCTACGTAAATACAAATAACCTCTTTGTCCGTCTTATAAAAACGTTTTTGATTGATAATAGCATCAATCGCTACGGCAGTTTTTCCGGTTTGCCTGTCTCCAATAATCAACTCACGTTGACCACGACCAATAGGAATAATGGCATCAATCGCCTTGATACCTGTTTGCAACGGCTGATGGACGGACTGACGTGTAATCACACGTGGGGCTATTTTTTCTACCGGATATGTTTTTTTTGATTTGATTGCTCCCTTACCATCAATTGCTACACCCAATGGGTTTACTACGCGACCAATAAGCTCTTCTCCAACTGGAACGTCCAAAATACGCCCAGTGCCCCGCACCGTATCTCCCTCACGAATTTTTGTAAAATCACCCAGAATCATCGCTCCAACCGCATCTTCTTCAAGATTCATTACTACGCCAAACACCTTCTCTCCGCTTTCTGTTTCACACTCAAGCATCTCGGACTGTTTTGCATGTGCAAGACCAAGAATTTTTGCAATTCCATCACCAACCTCAATCACAGTCCCCTCTTCCATCACTTTAGTTTCTGCCTTGAACGCCTTGATATTTTTTTGAAGAGATTCTAAAAGATGATGCGCATTCTGTGCCATAAAATTCATGATTTACGATAATGAGATATGTTCTTTTAATTGTTGTATAGTTGAACGAACGCTCGCATCAATAACCGTATGTCCTATTTTTATCCGTACGCCGCCAATAAGTTTAGGGTCTTCTTGAAACGAAAGTACCGGTTCTTTTTTATTTTTCTTTTTTATCACAGTCTTGATATGCGCGATTGTTTGTTCATCCAAATGATGTGCAGAAGAAATATGAACAGAAATATTTCCATCAACAGAAGAAAGATGACGCTCCAATTCTTGCGCAATAGAGGGAAGGAGTTTTGCTTTTCCTCTTTTTACAAAATACGCGACATACTCCTTAGTAATTTCATCACTACGACCAGCAGGAACCTTTTTACAAAGTTCGTGGAGTGCTAATGCGTATTGTTTTGGTGTTATCTTCATACTATTAATTCCCTGCCGCCTCAATAGCTTTTTTTGCAAGTTCTGTTGATATTTTTTTGTCCGACACTCCTCGTAATACCGCGCCAGTCGCCTCAACTACTACACCTACCAACTCCTGCCGTACTCCCTCAAGCATATCCTGCCGCTCCGCCAAAATCTTTTCACGCGCCTCATAAATAATCCTATGCACCTCGTCTTTTGCTTTTTTTACCGTCTCTTGCCGTTCTTGTTGCGCGGTTTTTTGAGCCTGATCAACAATATTTGAAGCCTCGTTTTTTGCTTTCTGTATAAGCGAGTTCGCATCTTTTTCCGCACGACTCAATGTATGTTCCGCAGTCTTTGCATCCTCAAATCCTTTTTCAATAGTGGTTTTTCTTTTCTCAAGAACATCAAGTATCGGCTTATACAAAAATCTCCGCAATACCCAAAAAAGAATTGCAAAGTTGATAAGCTGTGCGACTAAAAGTCGCCAGTCAATGCCTAATTTGGCAAATACTTCCATATGTTAATCTTTATACAAACCGAACGAGTAGCGCGATAACAAGAGCGTAGATCGCAATTGCCTCCGTGAACGCAATACCGAGAATCATATTGGTAGTGATCTTACCTGCCGCTTCCGGATTTCTTCCGATAGCTTCAAGCGCTTTTCCTACCAAAATACCAATACCAATACCGGGTCCTATTGCGCCAAGACCCATAGCGAGAGAGGGACCAAGATATTTTGCCCACTCACCGGCTGCTCGTGCGAGTTCTAATTGACCTTCCATACATACGTTATTAGAAGTTAGGATATGAGGTGGAAAAATTTCTCCGCCACATATCTTACATTCTACATCTATGCATGATGCGCTTCTTTTGCCATTTTTACAAATACCAACGTAAGCATGGCAAATACCAGAGCCTGAATAAACCCAACGAATATCTCAAGCGCCAAAAACGGAATAGGCACAAAGTACGGCACCAAAAATAACATGACAGAAAGAAGTACCTCGCCGGCAAAAATATTCCCAAATAAACGAAAAGAAAATGAAATCAATTTTGAGACCTCTGATACAAGCTCAAGAATACCAGTGATAAAATTCAAAGGACTGCTGAAATTAAGAAATTTTTTGATATACGCAAAAAATCCAATACTCATCACACCTACTATCTGCACCGTTGTTACGGCAATGATGGCGAGCGCGATGGTAAAATTCAGGTCTGCGGACGTGGAACGCACAAATGGAATAATAAACTGATGCCCCTCTTTGAGCTCCCATATACCAATGGTACCCGTTCCGGGTAAAATTCCCATCCAATTTACAAACACTACAAAAAGGAAAATAGTCGCAATAAACGGCAAAAACTGTTTTGACTCCTCGTGATCATGAGTCACGCTATCTATGATACCCAAAACACCCTCAATAACTATCTCAAATATATTCTGAAGTCCCGTTGGAATCAGAGATTGTTTTCTAAATGCCAGCCACGAAAAAAATATAAGCCCCACCATCACAATCCACGCTATCAACATACTATTGGTAACAGGAAAACTTCCTATATGAAAAAGTGTTTCTGCCGCGATGGATATGTTCATACTATATTATATAGGTTTGTCATTCTCGAGCTTCTGCGTGTCATCCCGAGCGGTAGTCGAGGGATCTATATACGGTCTATGCTGATCTTCCGCCTCCCCTATAAGCACCCCCACTTTCTTCACCACAATAATACTGGAAATGACAATAGAAAGTATAACTGCCAGCAAAAAAAACAGTGGCGAGCTTTTCAGAGCTCCATCAACGAATCTGCCCAATAAGGCGAGCGCGAGAAGCGGGATAGCAATAAGGAATCCCAACTCAAGCGCAAATGATACGAGCTTCCACGGATTTTCAGTGTTCTTTTGCATGAGTCTATTATACGCGCACAACTGAAACAGTCAAGGGATTTTGTCCACAACTACAGCTATACCTTAAAAAGTCTTTTTGTATTTTCAGCAGTCGCACGTACAACGTCTTCGTATGAAATTCCTTTTATATCTGCGATCCTCTTTGCTACATACTCCACATACAGTGGACTATTCTTTTTTCCCCGATATGGCACTGGCGTAAGAAATGGCGCATCTGTTTCAATAAGTATTTTTTCAAGCGAAACGGCACGCACTACCTCATCATAGTCGTGCGTAAATGTAAGAATACCCGTGAAGGAGATAAGAAACCCAAGATCAAGATAGGATTGCGCTTCCAACACGCTTCCCGTAAAACAATGCGCAACGCCAAATTCTTTTTGTGGATGCGATCCGTGAGCAGATGGAGTGGTAAGTCGATTGATAAGTATCTCAAGAAGATCCGTATGTGCATCACGCGAATGGATCACAAGTGGCAAATGAAGCTCGTGCGCAAGCTCAATATGTGCGAGGAATAACTCTTTTTGAGTGTGAATCTGCTCCGCCCGCGCTTGCTCCTCTTTTGGAAGATGAAAATAATCAAGACCGGTCTCACCAATCGCTACTACTTTCTGTGAAGACGCACAGAGCGCTTTCATCTTTTTATAATCAAAACCTTCCGCACTGTCCGTAGGATGGATCCCTACCGTTGCCCAGATATTAGTATGTGAGCCTGCAAGTACCACAGCATTTTCACTGCTCTTTGTATCGCACCCTACTATGAGCAATCCCATGCCACGATCTTTGCAATCCGCCATGATACTTTCGCGATCTTCGTCATACTGATGAAACTGGAGATGACAGTGACTATCAAAAAGCATACTATTTATTTTTTTGTTGGCGTGGGTTGTTGATTTTGCTGGAGTAATTTCTGTATCTCCGGCGGCAAACTCTTTATATCCATACCACCTAAACTCTTTTGAAGAGCGTTCATATCTACGCCTTGTAAATTTTTTGGAAGATTTTTAAGATCAAAAAATCCTTTTTCTGACGCACTTTGCTGAAACATCTTAAAACCATTTTTTTGTATTTCATTGAGAAATGGCTGTATGACAAATGAAACTTTTTCTATAATCGGTGCAAGAGAAGATTTTTGTAATCCATCAGTAACATTTTTCGCGATCGGAAATGATTTTAAGATAAAAATTGCAAGCCCAATGAGAAGTACTCCTTCGAGAACGCCAATAGCAGCGCCGCCAACTCTATTGGTGAGTTTCACAAGCGGAATACGAAACACATGAACGATCTTATCAAAAAGAGTAACAAGAATCCCAAAAATAAATCCAGTAGCATAAAAAAGAATGACGCAGGCGGCGATATTCGCGACATTTCCCGCAATGAATGGAGGAAATTGGCTTAATGACGGTTTGATATACACAGCGACCAGAGGAAAATACACACTCGCCACCCATAATGAAAGAAAGAATCCTACAAGTGAGCCTACCTGTTTAATAAGCCCCCGCACCATTCCGAGAATAAGAAATATCCCAAGAACAATAAGAATAAGTGAGTCAATGTTCATAAAAAAACGTTAATAATATAAAAGCCACCTTTCTATGATAGCGTATTTTAACTACATCAGCAATCCGCCGTATTATTTACCTCTCAATTATCAATTCTCTTGTATTTCTTGTTATTTCTTCAAAAAGCTTCCAAAAATATTTTTCTTGTACACGTGAAAAAACAAACTCCCAAATATCTTCTTTTGCATCAAGTTTTTTTATGCACTCTTCGCGGTCTTGCACGGTAAGCATATCAAGTATTCGCCTGACCATCTCACTTTCTACATACACACTCATCTGTGAAAGAAGCAGGAATTTTTTTTCAATAGACAGGTCGGTGAGATGAAGCTCTTCTATAACAGAGCCTGAGACTTGCTGTGTATGTTTCATAAAAAAATATTATTTTTTTGTGTCTCTTCCGCTCGTTTCACTCTCCTCTTCTTGTATTTCTATTTTTGAGTCATTTTCTTTATCTGTAATCTCATTAAACCCAACTCCAACTCCAAGAAGTCCTCCTGCTATCAACTTACCATCCACTCTATTTGCGCCAAAGGCGTACTTGGGTATCCATGTTTTCAGGCGTAAATTTAAAAAACCAAGTGTGAATTTTTGTCCCTCATTTTCTTTTTTTTCATATTCGTCTATCGTTTTGTCCTGAACAACGTTATAAGAAATATCTTTAACGTTATCTCCATCTATTCGTAAGGCAAAAAAATCTTTTTCTTGTATAAAAACGTTTATCTCCTGCCATACAAGTAAATAATTTTTTGAGCCGTACAGTTTATTAAAATCACGAAACGCTATCTTATTTTCTTCTTTTTGTGCCATATCTACAAATTTTTTTTGCGCCTGTTGACAACTAAGCATATCGCCCTTCCCGGCAAATTCCAATATCCTATTCCACTGCCATACAAAGTTGAAAACTTTCAAGCGACCATCCTCCTTCTGTGAAAATTTCTGTACATCTATTTCTGATTTTGATGATGGCATACCTTCTGCGTATCCCGGAGTAGACAATGCAAAAACCGCTGCCGATGCAAGAGCGAAGCGCGCCATGCTTCTTTCTACGGCTTCTCTACGAGATATTCCTTTTTCTCCCCCGCCAAGTGTATCCTCTATCGCCTTTTTATTACTTTCAAATTTATTTTTTAGAAACTCTTCCGCGCGATGGAAAATATTTTCCCGCTCACGTTCATTTTTTTCTGATGATTCAGATACCATTTCTCGTATTCTTTTTTCCATAAAAATGTATATATGTATATTATAATAGAGTATAAAAAGACTATTTGCAAGTTATAAAAAAAGACTCGCGTATGCTACTTATAGCGAGTCAGATCGTTTTTTATTTTGATACTCCCATAGATTCCCAACCCAGAAAGAAATAACCGTTCCTACAGAGAGAAGAAGTATGGTTGGGGGAAGAAACGAAAGAATCGTTCCTCTAAGAAAAGAAAGTGCAACGAGCGTACCAAGCCCACACACTCCTCCTAAAAATAAGAGCTCTGCCACGGATCTTGGACGAGACCGCATGTATCCCCTCCCGAACACGAACGCAAAGACATATCCCAAAAGCGCCGGCGGTATAGGAATAAATGTTACGAGCGTAATGACTATGAAAAAAATGATAGCAAATGTCACAAATGCGCTACGGCTCATAGCGCGCTGTATGCGTTTCACGTCACCTTCAATCACGAAAAACCATCCTTTCAAAGAACAGATAAACTCTCCCTTATCTAAGTTTAAAAATGTAACAGGAAGACGTCAAGAAATTGTCTTCTCGATAATACAATAAAAAAGACAGTTCATACTATTGTCAATCATTTTATCTTTTTATAATACTACGCCTCTTCCGTTGATACGTAACAGCAAAGCGATGCGCCTCGTCACGAATCGCGCGAAGCATCTGCAGGGCCGGACTTCGTGGAGAGAGCCGAAGTGATATATGCGACCAGCTGACAAATATCTCTTCCAGACGTTTTGCAAGCGAAATAACGGGTATCTCTATCACATATTTCGCCAACGCTTTTTGCGCCGCATGGAGCTGCCCCTTCCCGCCATCTATCACTATAAGATCCGGTGTCTTTTCTTTTCCTGCCGCAATACGCGTCACATATCGTGAAACCACCTCTTCTATAGCTTTATAATCATTAATACCTACTACTGACTTTATTCTAAACTTTCTATATCCGCTTTTGAGCGGTTGGCCATTTTCAAATTTCACGAGTGATCCTACCGTCTCCAATCCCGAAAGATGAGAAATATCTATGCACGCTATAAGACGTGGAAGTTTTTCTATATGCAACGCTTCTTGCAACTCATTGAGCTGCCCGGCTCCACCGCCACTTTTTGTTAAAATATTTTTCTTTACCATGGCAAGAAGCCGCGCCTTAATGCCTTTTTTGGGAATATGAAAAGAGACCGCATGTCCGGAAATTTTTTCCAGATATTCCTCAAAGTTGTTTTGATCCGGTAATTCACCGGGGATAATAATTTCTCGCGGCACAGGATGCCCTACATAATACTGTCGTAAAAAATCTGAAAACGCCTCAAGCGCAGATTCCGTGGGAAGTGTTTGCAGATCAAAACTATACTCTTTTCGTCCGGAAATAATTCCTTTATAAAAATGAAAGAGTTGGATAGTCAGAATATCACCCTGAACAACAAAATGACTCACGTCTTGATCATAGTGTTTTGGCTCTGATACACTTTGGTGTTCAAGCTTTTTTAGAGCCATCCATCTATCTCGATAGATTTTTGCCTTTTCAAAATTCTGCTCTTTTGAGGCTTTTTGCATGTCGCGTTCCGCCTCCTGCGCAAGCGCGCCAAAATCCCTCTTTAAAAATCTCGTTGCATCACGAATGACTTGTGCGTACTCTTCTTGAGAAATTTTCTCCGCACACGCGCCACGACACCTTCCAAGATAATACCGCAGACACGGTCGTCCCTTTCTTTGCCGTGAGGTACAGAGCCCAAATACACGATTCACACCACGAAGCATCGCGTTACGCGCAGCCGCTGACGGATAGGGGCCATAATATGTCTCATTTGTATCTACCTTTCGCGCAATCGCAAAACGCGGATACGTTTCTTTTGTGAGTTTTATAAACGCATACCGACCACTCACCTGCAAATCAATATTATACTTTGGATGATATTTTTGAATGAGTTGCGCCTCCAAAATAAGCGCCTCAACTTCCGTATCCGTAATAATAGTTTCAATATCATAAATATGCAAAACAAGATCCACGGTTTTTGCATCTGTCGCACGCCAATACGACGCAACCCGCTTACGTAGATTTTTCGCCTTCCCAATATACAACACTACACCAGTTTTATCTTTCATGAGATAACAGCCGGGGTTTGCGGGGATATGTTTGTTTTTAAATTGAAATGACATAGTCTATCTTTCTTGACAATTAGCAAAAGGTATGGTGAAGTATGAGTGTTTTGAATAGAATTGTTCCTTATACGGCAACCATCTCATGGAAAGGAGTAAACCATGGACACCTCGGTAACTATTGCTGGCATCACTTTAGAGCATCCGCTTATGAATGCAGCTGGAACGTGCAAGGTACTAGAAGATGTGGAACGTCTTGCAACTTCCGCGACTGCGGCGATTGTTGTAGGGTCATACACTATGGATGCGCGCGTTGGAAACAGTGGAACAACCTATGGAATGTCACGACACGAACGCTTTTCACTCAACTCTCTTGGGCTTCCTAATCCCGGAATACAGTACCTAGAAAAGAATCTCAAAGAAATGGTTACTATCGCGCATCAGGCGGAAAAACCACTCTTTGTAAGCATCACGGGTTTTGCTCCACCAGAATATGAACTTCTTTTGGAGTGCGCATTTGATAGTGGCGCTGATATGGTAGAGCTCAACCTTGGATGTCCAAATGTATGGAATGGACAGCTCCAACACAAAATTCCCAGCTTCAGTCCGCCGACAATTTCAGAAATTCTACACTTTGTCCAGCGAGCGGGGCACCGTAATCCCAAAAAACCGATCTGTGTGAAACTCTCACCATTCTCAGACCCCACGCTTCTCCAGATCATCGCCCGCGGTATCAGTATCTGTCCGTACGTCCAATGTATCACATCCATGAACACATTTCCAAACGCCTTCGCCTTTGAGGAGAACTCTCTTGAGAAACAACTCCTCTCGCCACAAGACGGATATGGGGGAATGGCTGGACCGGCAATCAAGGCGATCGGACTGGGACAGGTAAAACAACTGCGTCGTTCGTTTGATGACTACATGTCTCTCATAGGTGTTGGCGGTATCACCTCCGGATGGGACATGATGGAGTATCTCGCGGTTGGCGCGCAAGCGGTACAGGTGGCTACCGCCTACTGCAATCGTGGCGAAGAGATCTTTGGAGAGATACTCACGGAGTATCTGGATCTTCTGTCTCGCATGCCAAAGAAAGAATAGCCCCACGCGCTTCACAAATGAGGCGCTTTTTTATTTTTAAAGGAGGATGACAAAAATAGAGTTTTGCAACGGGCTCTCCCTTATCCTTGACAAAAACACAAAAATGTGCTATACTCAGTTCTGCAAGTAAATTCTGACTTTTTGTCTGAATTGATCTTTTCAAGAAAAGGAAAAAAATCCATGAAAACGAAAGGTAATCCTCTTTTGGAACTATTCGAGGCGGCGATGAACGGTACAAGAAACCCACTCGGCGGAAGTCCCTTTATTGAAGCACTTCTCGATGAGAGCGCGCTCTCACGGGGTATCAACAGAAATGCTCATCTCACCGAAGCGACTCGCGGTGTAGAGACCGCTTTGGAGGCGATGAGGGCGCTCACAAAATATTGTGTAGAGCTCACAGAAAGCAACTCCACCTCCGAACTCAACAAGTTGTACAGGGCTGACGAGCTGACTGTGGGGAATCACAGCTCCATCTTCTCACGCGCCGTCGGTATCCTGCTTGAGAGCTACAATATTGAGTGGCTGGATGCCTATCTCCGCATGGTGTCCATACGTCTCGCTCTTGGCGAAGAAACGTACGCCGACAGACTCCTCGTAAAAGAGATCCATACCCTCATCATGAAGGGTGCCATCGCGGTGCCTGTGGTGCAGGTATTGGAAATTCCCATCAAGGAGTGGGCACTGTACGGCGTAGCAGCCATTCACCTGCTTTCCAGAGAGTTATCAGTCTACGAGCCGGATACCTTCAACGGTGAAAGGACGATTCAGTCCTTTCTTGAGTCCCGGACTCAAGAAGGAGTGCGCTCGGTACTTCTGAACGAACGGGAGGCGGTCGTAGAACTATACACCTACATCACTCAAGGCGATCTTCACCAAGCGGTCCACCACGTGAGAATTCTGGAAAAAGCATACGGGATCGTATCACCACCAGAAGAAGACTTCCCTGACATCATAGACGGCGACAGAGATAAGTCTTCAACTCTCTCACGGTAATCACTCTCGCACCAGACCGGAATCTGACTCATAATGCAGTCACCTCCCGGTCTTTTTTATTTCAAAATCTTTTTCAAAAACTGTCCCGTATAACTTGCGGAAACTTTTGCCACCTGCTCCGGTGTTCCACTCGCGATAAGCTCTCCCCCTTTATCACCCCCCTCCGGCCCAAGATCAATAATGTGATCCGCAGTTTTTATGACATCCAAATTATGCTCAATCACGATCACGCTATTCCCCTTCTCCACAAGACGATTCAACACCTCAAGAAGTTTTTTTATGTCTTCAAAGTGAAGACCAGTTGTAGGCTCATCAAGAATATATACCGTCCGTCCGGTATCTCTACGCGAAAGCTCTGTAGAAAGTTTTATTCGTTGTGCCTCACCGCCAGAGAGTGTTGGCGCGGATTGTCCAAGAGTGAGATACCCCAAGCCTACATCAAAAAGCGTCTGGAGCTTATCTTTAATACGTGGAATACTTGCAAAAAAATGACGAGCTTCTTCTACGGTCATCGCGAGAATATCCGCGATATTTTTTTCTTTGTATCTTATGGTAAGCGTCTCCTCATCGTACCGCTTTCCTTTACAAATCTCACACGTTACATACACATTAGGCAAAAAATGCATCTCAATTTTTATGATACCATCACCCTCGCACGCACCACACCGTCCTTCTTTCACATTAAAACTAAATCTTCCTGGTAAATACCCACGCATCTTCGCCTCTTTTGTTGCAGAAAATAAATCCCGTATGTCTGTAAAAATTCCGGTATACGTGACGGGATTTGAGCGCGGCGTTCTTCCTATGGGATCTTGGTCAATAATGATCGCCTTATCAATATAGCTCAAACCATCCACGTGATCATGCAGTCCCGCTTCCATATGTGACGTACCAAGCGTATGACGCGCGAGCACCGGATAGAGCGTCTCAATAACCAGCGAACTTTTTCCGCCTCCAGATACCCCAGTCACACAACAAAATACTCCAAGCGGAAAAGAGACGTCAATATTTTTCAAATTATTTTGCCGCGCACCTTGGACGGTCAGCACTCCCCGTGCAGGTCTTCTGCGTGATGGAACGGGAATACTTTTTCTCCCTGACAAATAATCGCCCGTAAGTGATTTTTTTGATTTCTCAATATCTTTTACCGTCCCCTCTGCCACCACCTCTCCGCCATGAATACCCGCACCCGGACCAATATCTATGACATGATCCGCTCCTCGCATCGTTTCTTCGTCGTGTTCCACTACGATCACGGTATTCCCAATATCTCGCAAACGACAGAGCGCGTCTATAAGTTTTTTATTATCCCGCTGATGAAGCCCAATAGATGGCTCATCTAATATATACAACACACCACGCAGGTCAGACCCTATCTGTGTTGCCAAATGAATACGCTGTGCCTCACCACCGGATAAGGTACCCGCGGTACGGCTCAATGAGAGATAATTCAGTCCAACATTCAAAAGAAAATTCAGCCGCTCACGTATTTCTTTGAGAATATGTTTCGCGATACTCTTCTGCGTTTCGGTAAGCGATACATTCTCGAAAAAACTCACCGCCTCCTCTATGGAAAAGTTTGTAACATCAATAATATGTTTATCCTGAATTTTTACAGACAGACTTTCTTTTCGCAAACGTTTTCCATGGCAAGAGGTGCATAGAGTAGTACTCAAATACGTATGCATATCCGCACGTCTGTCTTCAGATTCCGTCTTTGTAAAAAACCGCTTAAGCTGTGGAATTATTCCCTCATATCCCGCATCCGTATCGCCATCAAGGAGCACACGTATCACGTCTTTTGGAAGTTGATCCAGTGGTGTCTGCAATGAAAATCCATAATGCTCCGCGAGCGCGTCAAGAGTGGATTTACGTACCCATGCAACAGCATGTCGCCACGGAGCAACACCACCTCCCGCTATGGAACGTTTTTTATCTGGCATGATACGATCTTCATCAAACTCCTGAATACTCCCAATACCATGACACATCTCACACGCACCTTGTGGAGCATTGAAAGAAAACATTCGCGGCGTCATCTCCGGAAAACTAATACCACACGATACACATGCGAGATGTCTGGAGAACATTTTTTCTTTTTTCTTTTTTGAGTTGACGTTATGCGCGTCTTCTTTATGATCTACAATTGCCAAGGCAAATCCGCTCCCTTGTTTGAGCGCCTGTTCCGTCGCCTCTTGCACGCGAGATTTTTGATCTGATGAAAGTTTTTCAAAACGGTCGATGACAAGCTCAATAGTATGAGCAACATATCGCTTGAGAAGAATACTTTCCGTTCCAAGATTATATGTCACACCATCCACGCGCACACGTGAAAATCCTTGTTTTTTTAGGTCAACAAAAAGATACTCGTATGTCCCCTTTTTACCACGCACAAGTGGAGCAAGAATTTGCACACGCGCTCCTGAAAATTCAGAGAGAATTTGCTTCGCGACCGAAGCCGCATCCTGACTTTTGATAAGTTGTCCGCAGTTTGGACAGTGCGGTGTTCCCACATGCGCAAAAAGTAGACGAAGATAGTCATAAATTTCCGTCACCGTCCCAACGGTTGAACGCGGATTGTTTGATGCTTTCTTTTGTTGGATAGCGATGGCAGGACTTAATCCCTTGATACTATCCACGTCAGGTTTTGTCATCACGCCCAAAAATTGCCGTGCGTATGCGGACAGACTTTCTACATACCTGCGCTGACCCTCGGCATACAATGTATCAAACGCAAGACTACTTTTCCCGCTTCCGGAAAGTCCGGTAATGACGGTAAAAGTATTAATAGGAATAGCAACATCAATATTTTTTAGATTATGCTGTCGCGCGCCTTTTATTTCTATATTTTCTGTCATAAGCATGTCATTCCAGACTAGATCTGGAATCCAGTTTTTTAAATTTTCTATATCAGTATAGTATACATGGCAATTTAGAGAAAGTAAACACCACCCCCTTGACAAGAATTACACCCTCTGTCATACTCCCTCTTGTCCAGCTCTGAAAGGATCTGGATGGAGCGACCCAGAGAACATCTGGGGATTCGTGACTCGCTCGCCCTCGCAGGTGTGATCGCCTTACCTCGGTAAGGATATCTGGCACCAGATCCGGGGGAAAACCCATTACTTCATGGCTGAGCCATGAACCTCCAGAAAAATGCCCTCCATACGCACGTTGGAAAAGAAAAGGCACTTTTGGGAGGGTGCCAGTTCTTTTCCAATTTTAGAGGGGTGTACAGACGTTTTTACTCATGAATATCCACAAAAAAGTCTTGTCGTTCAACCCCACACTCTGGAGGGGGTAGTCACAGTCATATTCTCTCTAGACATGTCCTTGTAGTCGTTCAACCCCACACTCCCCAAAATTTCGTTCTTTTGCCTCGTCACAATGATGAGGTTTTTTTATTTTTTAACCCAATGCGACCACGAGTGTTGATAGGGAATATACACTTTTTTATTTTTAAGAGCAGAAATGAAAATCTCTATCTCTGCATCAATAATCGTTTTCATACTCCATTGAGATTTACGATAGTGTATGGGTTTTTCGCACTGATGAAGAATAGATTTTATAATATGTTTTTGATCAATATTATTGCCACCTTTTTTCCGAGAAAAAAGAGGCAATATTGCCGCATCTACGATGGGTTGACGGAATAATTCCTCAAAATCATAGAGTAAGGCTTCTTTCCCCCTCTGCGGAGTATGCAATATGCCGATTTCACAAGAAAGTCCATGATATTTTATCCGTTCACGAAGTATGTTGGTAAGTATTGTATATCCGATATTGAGAGCACTATTCAGCGGATCAGTCGCATGAGGATATGCACGTTTCCAATCCTCTTGTTTAGCAATAAGCGAATATGCATTCCAGTATACCCGTGTAGCGCGTCCTTCAAGCAACATCAGGTGCGTATGATTCTGAATATTTTGTATATTCGTTTCACTGTTAAATATTTTTTGTGATGTAATATGCATCCGTTGCGCATCATCAAAAAATACTTTCTTGCGGTATGTATAGTAACGATCTATAAGATTTCGCATATTAAAACATTTTCGTTGCACAAAAAAACGAGCACTCTCAAATGCTAGTGGTGAATCCCAATATCGGGCCTGAAGGAGATGAAGTGATTGCATATTAATAAGTATAGCAAAATAAAAAGACCTCATCATTATGACGAGGTAAAAGGAACGAAACTTTAGGGAGGCATGCGGTATGATAACCTAATCAGAAGTAATTACAAACCATCCGAGTGTGACTACCCCCTCCAGAGTGTGGGGTATGATGACCTCCTGTCTCATCAAAAAGAAGTAGAACATTTGTGACTACCCCCTCCAGAGTGTGGGGTATGATGACTACACTTCAGGAGATAGAAGGTATGCTTATTGTGACTACCCCCTCCAGAGTGTGGGGTATGATGACAAGACTTTTTTGTGCATATTCATGAGCAAAAACGTCTGTGTACCCCTAAAAAATTGGAAAAGAACTGGGAAGTGCTCCAAAACGCCTTTTCTTTTCCAACGTGTGTGGGGAGGCCTATTTTCTGGAGGTTTACGGCTCAGCCGTAAATATAAGGATTTTCCCCCGGGACTGGTGCCAAACGTAGGTATTTCCGAAGAAATACATCCGTTACACCTGCGAGGGCGAGCGAGTCACGAATCCCCTCCTGTGCGGAGGGTCGCTCCATCCAGACTCTTGCAAGCTTGGACAAGAGGGAGTATGGCAGAGGGTTTGGTGCTTGTCAAGGGGGAGTGTATGTAAATATAAAAAACCTCGCATATTCCTGCGAGGTTTCGATGTTTTTTTTCCATTCACCGGAGAAAGGAAAGCGCTTCTTTCGCTACGCGAAGCGCCTTCATTTCTGGTGTCAGTTCGCCGCTTGTGTTACACTTTCTGCAATGCAACGTCCCATTTTCACGCCACGTTGTAGCGTTTTGAGCCGTCTCTCCTTTCTTACGACATGCTCCACAGTTTGGGCAGGTAAAGGTTACGAGATAATCAGAGACGAACAACGGTTTGCCCCTGCCCGCCATTGGCAACTTATAAGCCAAGAAGCGTCGCATCTGCCCGTAGTTCCATGCAGTAAAGAGAACGTTACGAACGTGATCTCTCCCCTGTTTGGGAGCGTACGAGATATCCTCTGTCGCGAGTATCGCATCATGTTCTTTGGAAAGATCAATCAGAATATTCGCTACACGATGCGCAATGGACTCCAGCTTTCTACTAAAGGAAATCTTGCCGATCCACCTTTGTTTCTGTTGATCCCATTCAAGGCCCCCTTTTTCCTGAAGAAAGGCGACGATTTGATCGTTCGGAGCAAGAGCGCCCGATATCATCCGTGCGCCATCACCTCCAATAAGTGACCACGTAGCGATAGCGTCTATTCCAAAAGAAACACCCAATACACGCCCTTGTGAAACTGTTGATGTGGGTGTCTTTACGCGAAGAGTGAGCTGGAGATACCACTCGCCTTTCTTTTGGACAAGCCGCGTCCACGCAATCTCCAGATCGTCGCGCATGAGAATCTGTTCTATACGATCGCGATTTCCGGAAAGAAGCACGAGTATCTCGTCATCATCCCGTTTCCAATTTCGCTTGTGCATGAGTGGCACGGGAGTGAGATGCTGATTGAGCCCCCTTCCCGTACTTCCATCCGCATGTGTCGCATCTCGTTCTTGCAAAATTCCTTGGATCACTGGATCATCGGAATTCAGAAGAGGAAGCGCGGCGTACCAAGATTGGAGATTTGTAGCTCCTTTCTCTTGCACCTTGTGAGGGCGCGAAGAGAGAACTTTATCATCCCCTTGCATTTTGCCACGATGGCGATTCGATTTTGAGATACTCGCGCTGAAATGCGCGTCACCTCGCACAATTGTGATCGCCTTGCTATTGACAAAAAACAGTGGAATGGGATGAGGATCCGGTGAGCGAAGAACCGCAAACCAGCGCTCATCATCCACGATAAGCCTGTCCCCTCGCGGATCATCCTCTGCGAATTTCGTAGGAAACTTTTCTCGCAAAGAAATCCGCTCAAACGGACGAATATCTGAAATAAGCGCGTCTACCGCCTCTTCAAACATCACACGTCGTACCGCAGGATCACGAATTTCTACCGTTGGAAATGCCGTCTCGCCTTTCACGCGCGAGGACTCCAATTGGCCAATATATGACGTCACCTGTTGCGCAACTTCTTGGCATACGCCGTGACGAAGTTCGCGTGGAAGCACTGTCAACGCAGGATGGCGATAATATCCCTCCAATAGTTGTTGAAATCCGGTAGTTGCAGCGATAATGGAAAGCCGATGTGACCGACGGATACCTCCGCCGCGAACTGGCTTTTCTTGCCACTCTCCAAGCGCGAGACGAGAGACCACATGGAATTGATCTTCGCCCATCTCTTCGCAACTTACGAATCGATATGCGTTTGTGAACGGCAACAGATTTCCATCCTTATCCCGCTTTTCTTGCAGAAGAAGTTTGTTGATCCGCTCCGCACGTTCAGCATTCACCGTAAATGAAAGATCCGCTGATGCGACTTTCTCGGGATCGCTTTCATCAAACCTTACAATCAGTGACTGCTGAATACTCGCGAGGAGTTGCCGTGTCGCCTCCGAAACCATAAGAGAGCTGTGTTCCAGTACTCTCTGCTTCCAGAGTGGCAGATCATGGAGCTGTGCCTCAACGACGACAAATGATGTTTCGTCGCCTTCCGTAGGATTTTCCCACCAAGTCATGATGTCACCTCCTCTAGTACAGACCAACGAAGACCAAGCTCCACCATCAGCGCGGATGCGCGTTGCGGTTCCAAGATCATGAGCTTTCCAAAAAACTCCGCCCGTTGTTCATACAAGGTCTGGAAGCCACGTCGAGCTGAATAGTCGTGTGGCTCCTTTTTCAGATGCTCTGCCCGCGTCAAGAGATCTGCATGTACGGACCGAAGAGCGCTTTCCAATGAGCGCGCGTCTGGCGGCGCAATTCTCTTGCGAGCACTGCGCGGTCTGCGAGGTCGTTGTTGTTCCTGTTCCACGATACCCTTCCTTTCGTATTGATCTGAATGTATCTCAATTTTCCTATAACTTAAGTGAAAAGGACATTTCTTTTACGAAAGGATTATCTCACAAAACTGTATTTCTGTCAAGGGGGTATTATGACTATAAATATAATAAAAAACCTCATCATTGTGATGAGGCGAAGGACGAAACTTTAGGGAGTGCGGGATTGAATGCAACGCAGTGACTACCCCCTCCAGAGTGATGGGGTATGATGACCAACCCCATAGCTTTTTCGAGGTTGTCTTGTGACTACCCCCTCCAGAGTGATGGGGTTGAACGACGCATAGGTTTTAAAAATATGCGACTTTATGTGACTACCCCCTCCAGAGTGATGGGGTTGAACGACCTTATATATTCAGTATAACACCATTATGGTGTGACTACCCCCCTCCAGAGTGATGGGGTTGAACGACAAGACTTTTTTGTGGATATTCATGAGCAAAAACGTCTGTACACCCCTAAAAAATTGGAAAAGAACTGGCACCCTCCCAAAAGTGCCTTTTCTTTTCCAACGTGCGTATGGAGGCATTTTTCTGGAGGTTCATGGCTCAGCCATGAGATAATGGGTTTTCCCCCGGAACTGGTGCCAGATATCCTTACCAAGGTAAGGCGATCACACCTGCGAGGGCGAGCGAGTCACGAATCCCCAGATGTTCTCTGGGTCGCTCCATCCGAGACTCTTGCGAGCTTGGACAAGGGGGAGTATGACATGGGGTTGGATGCTTGTCAAGGGGTCGCATCATCCAACAAAAATCCTCCAGATTGGATCTTCCAGAGTTTTTTATAAATACCCTTTTTGCGTTTCAATAATTCATCATGACCTCCCTCTTCCGCAATGTCTCCATTCTCAAGAACTATAATTCTATCCATCTCTCTAATAGTGGAAAGACGATGTGCAATGGCGATAGTTGTCTTTCCGTTCATGACTGTTTCCAGCGCGTCTTGTATAAGTATCTCTGAATGAGAATCAAGACTAGATGTCGCCTCATCAAGAATAAGAATCGGCGCATTTTTCAGTATCACCCGCGCGATCGCAATACGCTGACGCTCGCCACCAGATAATTTTATTCCACGCTCGCCCACGAGTGTATGATATTCATCAACAAGACCACGAATAAACTCATCACAGTGAGCAAGTTGTGCTGCGCGATAAACCTCTTCATCAGACGCATCCTTTTTGCCATACCGAATATTTTCCAAAAGCGATCTATGGAATAAAATAGGTTCTTGCGGAACAAATCCAATATGCGACCGCAAACTTTCTTGTGTTACCTTTGATATGTTATGTCCATCAATACAAATAGAACCTTTCTGAATATCATAAAAGCGTAGAAGAAGGTTGATGATAGTAGACTTACCAGCGCCAGACGTTCCCACAAGTCCCACTCGCTCTCCAGGTTTAATAGTGAAAGAAAGCCGGTCAATAATTGGCTTGTTGTTTTGATAGGTAAATACCACATTCTGAAATTGAATCTTTCCTTTATCCACAATGATATTTTTTGCATCACTCGCATCTTGTATCTCATATGGAGTATTCATGATTTCCACCATCTCTTTACTGTCCGCAATACTTTCGTACACATCGCGAATGCGCCTACCTAAATCCCATAATCTCCCCATAAGTTGAAGAAAATATGCCTGAATGAGAATAAGACCGCCAACAGAGAGAGCCCCGGTACTCCATGCGTGCGTACCAATAAAATAAAGCGCGAATTCTAAGGCGATAAATAACGCTACCTGAACAAGGTCATTAATATTTGCAAGTGTCCAAGAAAAAATAACACTTTGTCTATGCAAGTCTGATGCTTTATGAAACCGCTCTTTTTCGGATTGCGCTCCTGAAAAAAGTTTTATTGTTGTGCTGTTTGTAATTGCATCCGCCATAACTGCGGTTGTTTTTGATTCTCGTTCTGCGCGTATCGTATCAAACTTTAATTTATATAATGCAAAAAATAAATTGAATGTGATAAATAATATCACCCATACAAGCATAGCAACGGCAACAAGAGTATTATAAAAGAAAAGTAAAATCGTCACACCAACAATACGGATGGAGAGTGTGAAAAATCCATAAAATGTCGCGTCCCAAAAACGTTCAAAAGCGCGTGAAAGACGATTAATTTTTTGGACGAGCGCGCCGGTAAAATTATTCGCAAAAAATCCGTATGAGTGATTGAGAAGAATTGCAAACGATTTTTCTCTAAGATCCGCCATGACACGAGATTGGATCTCTGCATCCAAAAAACTACCCGCGCGCTGAAGGACCATCTCAATGCAATGTATGAAAAAAATAACAACAAGGATACCAATAAGTATGGATCGAGTCTCATCGTTTGGATGCGCCTGAGAAAGTGTATCGAAAAATTTTTTATAGTAGAGCGGTGGAACGAGTGAGACAATTGTTCCAATCCCCATACTCGCGTACGCCGCGAATACTATCATTTTATATTTCCGAACTTCCTGCCAGTACACACGAAGAATATCTCCAACTGTCGCGGATATTTGTTTTTGCATAAAAAAATAAACTATGCCCCATAAAAGGCATATTTTTTACCCTCCTTATATATAAGACGTAAAATCACGGAAAATGTTTCAAAAAAAATAGAAAAACAAAATAAGGACTCAAGATCAAAGAATCTCCCGAATTCGTTCCTCAAATGGAACTTTCGCTAAAACGAAAACTACTAATTTTATAATATTATCCACTTAATGCGCAGCTTCGAAAAAATCATCCTCCTCCACCTCTGCAAGTCGTAAAATTCCACGTAGTGTTCCATACATAAGCTCTCTATGGAGGGGAACAATAGTGATAATCATCCTACCGTCAAAAATTCTTTTTAATTTTACATGGCTTCCTTAAAGTCTTTGCCATGTTATTTTTTAAGTTCAAGAACCGTAACAAGCGGCGCTTTTTGTAACATAAGATGCTTCGCTCGCGGGTTATCTTCCAAAAACAGTTCAACTGCTTCTCGTAAATTTTCTTGCGCAACTTCAACGGTCTTCCCTTGACTTACAACCCCTAATTCAAGACAATGGGCAATATGCCACTTGCCTTCTTGCGTGATAACTGTAGTAAATTTATATGTCATAAAGTGAAATATTTTTTATACAATCCTTCAGATCAGTATAGCTTATCTTAGAAAAAAGATAAAGAATAAAAATAAAATAAGGGCTCAAGGTCAAAGAATCTAAAAAGATTCAAGACCTCAAGCCCAAAGGGTTGAACGCTACGGGGCCGAAACGGGGACGGAGCAGGACGCAGAGCCATAGTCGCCAAGGACGTAGTACACCCTAATCCCGCTGAGAAGGAGCTCGCCGACGCACCAGCGGAAGCTCGGCGCGAAGGAGAAATCGCCACCACCGTCCGGCGAACGTTCTTCTCCGGAGCAATCCAAGTAGAGCTGGTTGTCAGCTGTGATGCGCTCCGGATGGGAAGCCAGAAGGCATCCCGCCAAGAACGTGCACATGCCAAACTCATTCTGTTCGAAGCGCACGCGAACGTGACGCACAGAACAACCACGCCAGCGGAAACCGGATTGGAACGGGATGACGAGGAAGTCGCCGGGCGTCTCTTTGCAGAGTCGCTTGAGCGTTTCCGCCGTGATGTCGGTCAGTCGACTGTATTCGGGCCCGAGTTTCCCCTCCATCCAGTTACGAAAGTTCTTCCGCACCTTCTTGAGGAGATCAAGGATCTTTCCTCGTGCCGTACGCCAGTGGTCGTCAAAGGAAGGCGGCTCTTCGCCGGGGACTTCCTTAAGATCACTGATCGCAGTAGGCTTGGGGCACACGAGCCAGCCATCGGCCCAAACGGGAAGGACACCGCTCGAGAGCCGTTCGACATGAGAGTCGTCCAACTTCTTGTAGTGCTTCTTCCAGAATTTTACCTGCTGTTGGGCTGGACGCGCCTTGTAGCTCGGGGGGTAGTTGCGATCCGTGTTGGTCTTCTCGTCGGCGTATAGGAGATCTTTTTTGGTGACCGTAACCG
>Ga0209515_10002106_pt1 | contig 31339 bp, 33 predicted proteins | sample Subgroupgradi54m_FD_187454 | JGI IMG/M metagenome (GOLD analysis project Ga0209515, IMG submission 187454) | Subsurface groundwater microbial communities from S. Glens Falls, New York, USA - GMW60B uncontaminated upgradient, 5.4 m (SPAdes)... ... | reverse complement strand
GCTCCAAAGGGTTCCTTATGGAGCATGGATGCCTACGATAACATCGTTAATGCCTACGAGATTCCTGCCGGTTCATGCGGGCTTGGTGGCGGGTCCAGCAACAATCCGCCGGTTTGTACCGCGGCCTATGCTGGTCCCGCAACTCTGTGGCCGCCAAACCACAAAATGGTTCCCGTCGGAATTCTGGGCGTCACTGATCCCGAGAACGACCCCGTAACCATCACGGTAACAGGGGTTATGCAAGACGAACCCACCAATGGTCTTGGCGATGGTGATACCTCACCGGATGCCATGATCAATCCTGCTGATGGGACAGTACAAGTGCGCGCCGAGCGTGCTGGCACTCGTGACGGCCGAGTGTATCATATTGCCTTCATGGCTGTCGATCCTTCCGGCGGCAGCTGTACGGGAAAGGTCACCGTATGCGTACCTCACGATCAGGGCAAAGGCAAAAATTGTGTGGATGAAGGTCCATTGTACGACTCAACAAAGTAAGTAGTGCCGTCTGTCTTACGTCCACAACGTAAGACAGACCCACCACCTATGTTGTCTCAAAAACATAACGCCTCGCATGTATTTGCGAGGCGTTTTTATAATATTAAAATTACCCATCTAGTTCCTCCCCCTAGCATACGCGGTTATTTTCCGCTCTTGCGATATCAGCGGGAGGTTAGGAGCGGTAGCGGCACACACACAGAGATACGCCCTTATTCAAAATCAATATAAAACCGTAGAAGAATACCCTAATGATGTCATTGTGAGCGATAGCGAAGCAATCTAGGCCTCGAAGTTTAGATTGCTTCGTCGCCGCTGCTCCTCGCAATGACAAGTTCCGAATGTTCTTCTATGGTCTCAATATAGTATTTCGGAACATCTCCCTTCTCCCCCACACCCTTAATTCCGCCATGCAAGACAGGCGACGCAAAGCGTTTAGCCCTAACCCCTCCTATTCTAAGAGGGGCATAGAAAATGTAAAGCAGTCTATTTATCTATCTGCCGTATTCTCCATGCTTGTATTTTTTTGTGATCGCCGGAAAGCAGTTCTTTGGGCACCTGATATTTTTTCTTTTTCCATTCAAACAAATCCGGACGTGTAAAACTTCGCATGCCAACGCCCAATCGCTTCTCTTCAAGCGATGCTTCTTTGCCCAAAACTCCTGAAATATGCCGTGCCACCGCATCAATTATCACCATTGCCGGCAATTCGCCGCCAGTCAGTACATAAGGTCCAATCGAAATTTCCTGCATTTTAAAAATCTTTTTAATCCGCTCATCAACCCCCTCATATCTTCCCGCTATCATAATAATTTGGTCATATTTCTTCGCCCATGCGGCAGCACTTGGAGCATCAAATTGTTTGCCCCCCGCCGCACACAACAATATAATATATTTTTTCTTTTTTGGGATTGCGGCAATAGCGCGCGCAAGCGGCTCAACTTTGAGCACCATCCCGGGTCCTCCGCCAAACGGCCGATCATCGACTTTCTTGTGTGTATCGCTTGCAAACTTGCGCAAATCATATACAAAAATATCCGTGAGTCTTTTCTCTCGTGCGCGCTTGATAATTGACTCGTTCAGATACGAATCAAACATGCTGGGAAAAATTGTAATAATATCGAAGCGCATACTTACTCGAAGTTATAAAATTTTTATATCATCTTTACAATAGCACGGATTTTTATTGTCCCCAACCAAAATCCCTCCATATTGGAGGGATTTTGTTATTCTGTTTTACCAGAATTAAAGTTTCAAATCATCAACAACATCATCAATGTCCTTTGAACGACTGTCGTTCATTGGTGAACGGCTATCACCCATCGGGCGATCGTCGCTCATGCGCGGACCGCGACCACCTTCCGGCTCTTCGATCTTCAGGTTTACGCGCGCATTATTCTTAATGCCCACAACCCGAAGAAGAGTTCGAATGGCTTTAGCGGTTTGCCCATTGCGACCAATGATCTTCCCCATATCCGTAGGGTCAACCTTCAAGGTGAGCAGCACGCCCATCTCATCAACCTTACGTTCAGTTTTCACCGCATCGGGAACATCAACAAGCGCTCTGATGAGGAAGTCAAGAAATTCTTGATCCTGTGTCATCTGTGCCATGTATCTATGCTACCAACCTACAACCGCCTGCTATCTGTGATGATGAAGCCGGGAAGCCATAGCTGGAAGCTGTCTCACATATCAATAAACTTTTTTTCAAGTTTATCAAATCATTTCGACCTTTACATATCTTAATCGTATATCTACGTTACTCCTTTGTTTTTAGAAAGTCAATATTTTGTTGCAATTCCGTTCGCCTCTTTAGGCGCTTTCTTTGACCGCTTCTTTAACAACCACAGGCGCTTTTACTACAGTAATTTTTTTCCCTTCAACTACTTTTTTAGTAATCAAAAGATTATAAACCGTAGGAGAAACTTGAGCGCCTTTTGACATCCAATATAAAATACGCTCGTTTTTTAATACGGTTTCCTTTGTTTTAGGATGATATGACCCCAGGATCTCCTGCTGACCTGACTTCGGCTTTGAACGCCGCTCGGTCAATACCACGCGAAATGCGGGATCATTCTTCCTTCCTACGCGTTGCATACGAATAACTAACATAGTATCCAATATAAGCAAAAACCCTTATTTCGTCAAGTACTGGTTAGAAAAACAATCCAGCGCACACGGGAGGCGCATATCCTCTCTCCTGCCATAAAAAATTCCGATATCTTTCTCAAAGACCTCGGAATCAAAAAAATTAAACACAAATAACTGCATCATTTTGCCACCCCAAGCAGTATGGCCCCGATTACCATCAGCAATCCCCCAATCACTTCCCATATGTGGAATGTTTCTTTAAGAAAAAAGAATCCGAGGAGTGCTGAAACAATGACATACAATGATGAAAATTGGGACGCAAATGAAAGCTTCTCGACACCAAGCGCGTAAAGAAAAAAATACGTTCCTATGAGTCCAAGACCGCCTGCCAAAAAACCAAGCGCATATCCACGCAGATGCTCATGAAACGAATTCAACTGTTGCCTGTCAAAGCTATAAAATAAAAAAACAGCAATCATAAGACCCGCAACTTGAGCCGCCTGAACAGATGACGTGTTCATACTGATACGAGCAACTTTCAACAAAAAATTTGCCAATCCCCATAATATCACGGCAGCCAAAAGCGGCAACATAGAAACCTCCTTGCGTGTGAAGAGCTAGCTCTATCTTACCATTTTTCTCCTCATAGGTGTACGGGAGATGGTAGACCTGTTGCCTTATAACCTTCGTGACGAAATTTTCAGATTTCTGGCGAGACGAAATAAAAATTATGAAGCATATGTCAAGCGTATATGTTGAATAATTTTTACGAAGTCGTAGCCGAAATCTGGAAATTGCGGGTAGATAAGGTTATAAGGCAACAGGTCTGGTATAAAAAAGCGGCCTCAAAAAGGCCGCCCTTGTAACTAAGTTTCAAACATAGTTTTTTATCTATGGCGCATTCAACAATCTTTTTCGATTCTCGAACATCCGCTCCACTGATTCAAATGAATCTGTGTAAGGATCAAGAGGATCACTCATCTTGAATTCGAGTGCATCGCAACCGGCAGCCAAAGAGATGCCATGCCAATCAATGCATAATTCATTCTGCATTGAACGCATGATTGCCGTGCGTATGGCCATTGACCTCATTTGTGCGCGCGTTCCTGTCGGAGGATAAATCATTGCAGATGCGATTTCTTTATCTGCCGCAAACCTGCGCTCGGGCCAACGCGCATGAATGCGCTCGCGCATAGAGCCATTGCCAATGGAATGATAAATCAAATCAATCGTATTGCGTATCTCGGCGCTGGCATGAGGATGGTCTGCAATTTCTTGCTCCACAAGCCAACGCTTAGTCGCCCAATCTATGCGGCCGAGCATCCATGATATATCGTTATTTCCGATGGCATTAAGCGCCTGCTCCCATCGGTTAAGAATCAATGCGGATTCTGCCTCAACCTCATCGCAATCAAATGTAGCTTCCTGCAATGCACTGCGTACTGCTTCCCAATGATAAACCTGAATCTCGTATGCACTCATCTTTACGCCAGAAACCAGATACATAACGCGTTCATGCGGACCGCCTTCCGATACTTCGCGCAGCATTCCCATAGGATCCGTACATGCGATATCGGGTAAGCAATTTTGTTCTAAGAGCGAAAGCATTAAAGAGGTGGTGCCAATTTTAAGAAAAACCGACATATCAAGCATGCTTGAATCGCCATAGGTCAAATGGACCCTTGATGTGTTGCTGAAAGTTTTTGTGCATATCAGCATAGGAACATTTCTCCATCCGCCAACACATCGTGCGCGTTGCGAGAGAAAAAAATTTCCTTGCGGATCCCATGATCCCGTGCCGTCAAGTATCTGCCTGCTCACAATAAAAGATTGAAAAGATGGATGGCTATATATCCATTGATCATGGGTAAGATGCCATGGATTATCCGTAAGGTGCGCCGAATAATTTTCATGACATCCGAATACGACAATTCCGCCATCAATGCCGCGGGCAATATTATTTTTAAAAAGCAATATCAAGAGTCCCTCATCACATGGTACACAGAATAAATCCCGCATAATCCTATCTCCGGCTTGCGCATAAATGACCATATCTTGGACACTTCGCGCTTCCGGAGACGCATGTTCCGGATGATCGCCCGTATCGATATACGTCAATGATCCATTACCGTGCCATACCCTGCTACTCCCATACACGATACTTGATCCCCTATCCGCAGAGCGATACAGATAATCTCTTAAAAAATTTGTAGGCCATTCGAAGGAATCTGCAATCTTTCCGTGCTTTTTGAGCATACAACCATATTCCGTCTCAATTCCGTATGCGCGCGCGCGTACAAGCATTTTTTATTCCTCTCTATGCGTATCTGTATGTTATATTATCAATAAACTGTTCTCTACCATACAAAAAAACAAGTTGATTGTAAATCATGCCCGCAAATCCAGTCATCCTAAGCATAACGAAAAATCTATGTCTTGCTGAGTCATGTAACAAAGATATCCTTCGTTACACCCAACATGACAAAAAAAGTGTGCGGGAAAATTTCAGTATGCATAAAATTTAGTTTGACAATAGTATGAAAAAAATGTTATGATTTTTTTAGTAGTTTTTTTAAATATTTTCCAGCTATACAGCTATAACAGGAGAACCGGAATGAAGCAGGGAAAAATTTTATTGACATTTCAAGATGCTTTTTATCAGAAACCGCCATACAAAAGAATAGAAGCTTATATCCACTCACACAAGATATTACCAAGCACTAAATGCATTTTGATCAAAATGATTTATATTCCTGATCCGGACTCCGTTCATACATGTAGCGCTGAAGCAGGAAAAACGTATGTATGCACGAAGCTCAAAGTTATCCATAGTCAAGACAACAATCGATTGCAAATTATAGGCGTTCTCGTTTTGAAAGAAATAATCCCGCAATTGATTCTTGATAGTCAACCGACCCCCCTTCTTCTTCGCTTCCAGGCGGGTAATGATAGACGTAGTCATGACCAGAGGAAACATACAGGGCTAGATAAAACCCAAATGGAATCTTTTTTGAAAAGCAGCGGGATGACCACTCGTTATTTTGTTCATCAACGAGAATTCTTGCAGCCACATGAGGGAGACGTATGGCATTGTAAGCCGGTTGAACTAATTTATTTAGATGAAAAGCATAATTTTCAAATGATTCGCGTACAACCGCTCCGTCTAGAATCTGGTGCAGATTCTGACAACATAATTTAAATATCTAACAGACTTTAAATTATGAAATTCATGCTCTCTCATGTCATTGCAAGAAGATTTCCGACGAAGCAGCCTCTATCTTTGAGGTTTAAATTGCTTCGCCGAGTTTATCCTTAAGCCAGCTCGCCTCGCTGAAGGCTTCGGCGAACCGAATCGAAGATCTCGCAATGACATTTTCGGGCAGTTTCATAATTCAAAGTAACAAAAACCCCATATTATTTTTTAAAAAATAATATGGGGTTTTATATTACACCATCCAAGAAATAACCGACGCCCATAGCAAAGCTGCAGGATATTCCTGAATGTATCTATCTATTTGTATACTGCTCCGCGGTTTCCAGTTTAAGGGACAAAAGTTTTGAAACGCCGTTCTCCCCCATGGTAATACCATACAAAATACTTGCGGACTTCATGGTTTCGCGATTGTGCGTAATTAATAAAAGCTGGGTTTTCTTTGCAAGCTCGCCAATGATCGCGCTGTAGCGCTGTGAGTTTGCCTCGTCGAGCGCGGCGTCTGTTTCATCGAGAATAAGAAACGGCGGCGGATTCACGGCGGTAATTGCAAATAATAACGCGATTGAGGTAAGCGCGCGCTCACCGCCCGAAAGCATCGCAAGACCGCGAATGCGCTTGCGCGGAAGATCAACGCTGATGTCAACGCCAATATCCGTTTGCTGGAGTGATGGCGAATCTCGGATGCGTCCTTCGTCTTCTTCTGTTTCCTTGCCGCGCAAAGGAACATGTATGATTTCCAATGTTGCTTTGCCTCCGCCAAAAATAATACGGAAAAAATTATGGAATTCTTCTTTAATTTTTGCAAATCCTATATTAAAATCTTCTTTGACATGCTGATCAAGTTCTTTGATAAGATCCTTCAAAGAGGTCGATGCTTTGGCAAGATCATCAAGCTCTTTGGTAAGAAATGCATGACGCTGTTCCATTTCCTGATATTCTTTAAAGGTCTCTGCATCAATCCCGCCGATTTCCTCAAGCTTGCCGCGGAGCCGTTCGATTTTTCGCTTAAGTTCATCATTGGCGATAGCCCCGTATTCATTTATATATTCGCTCATGTCTTCATGAAGAGGCACTCCGCCAATTTCGCGATCACGCATAAAGGTCTGTTCGCGCGCGCGCAGGCGTTCCTCTTCAAACGAGTGACGCTGGAGTGAAAGCAGTATTTCGCGCTCTTCTTCCTGAAACGTACGAAGCATGGAATCCATCTGCTTAATTTTTTGCGCAATATCGCGGGAGCGTTCACGGTGCTCGCTTCGGGCACGCTCAAGGTGCTCGGCATCTTTGTTCGCCAATGTCATTTCGTCCTGAAGCGATTTGATCGCCTGCTCCAGACTTTTGACCATCACCCACTCGCTTTCTTGGCGTGTTTCTTCTGTTGTACCCCTATCAATTTTATTCAGCAAATGTTCAAGATCTTCCACCAGCACAAGTAAATGCTCTCGTGTTTCTTCCATTGCGCCATCTTCCTCGAGAAGCGCTCTCATTTCCGAAAGAAATTCCTGTATCTCAGTTTTAATATAGCGCATATCAATTACGCGAATTTTTGGCTGCGAGACCTTCTGGCGTTCCATTTCAAGGCGACCTTCCAGCCGCCCAAGTTCGCGTTCAAGTTCACGGCGCTTTTGTTCAAATTCAAAAAGTTTTTTTTCTTCTTCTGTTTTTACCATCACCGAAGCAAGCTGAATCTCGGACTGCTCAATATCGTGCATTATGCGCTTAATTTCTATCTGTAGTTTCGCGCGTTTCTCTGTCAATGGCACAGTCAGCAATGCTAAACGTTTTTTCTCATCATCAATTTGGCGATGCTCGCGCTCAAAATATATTGCCTGAATAATAGCCAGTTCTTTTTCCACCAATTCGCGCTGCTGGACCTTTTGCGCCTGGGTACGGAGAAATCGCACATGCGGAGCTAGTTCGCGCGCCAATGATTCCACCTGCGCCATATTACTCTCGGTTTGCTCAAGCTTACGAAGCGATTCATTTTTTTTAATCTGATATACCCGAAGCCCGAGCGCTTCTTCAAGCATCTCCCGACGCTCGCGCGGCGTTGACAAAAGCATCCGGTCAACCTCGCCCTGACCGATGATATTATGTTTTGACTCGCCAAGTCCGATACGCGCCATCAGCTCCACGACGTCCTTGAGGCGTACCTGGCTGTCATTGATATAATATTCATTAAGCCCGTCGCGAAAAATTTTGCGGCTCAAGGACACTTCCTGAAATTCAAGCGGGATTCTGCCGTCCGCATTATCAAACACAAGGGTTACCGACGCTCTGCCCATGCGCGGCACTTCCGGCGATCCGCCTTGCGGCGAATGTGCGGAACCGTTCCAAATCAGATCTTCCCCTTTTTTGCCGCGCAACGATTTAACCGACTGCTCGCCAAGCACCCATTGCATTGATTCCTTGATATTTGATTTTCCCGATCCGTTCGGACCAACAATAGCCGTTACCGCAGACGGAAATTCAAGCACAGTCGGCTTTGCGAATGATTTAAAACCTGCGAGTTCAAGGCGTTTGAGATGCATAATGCTTTACAAAAAAATAAAATAATGTTTCAATCAACACGGCATATTCCCACAGAGGAGAGTTCTAATGGATTTAATTAAATTTTTTCTTGTATGGCTGTTTTTAGCTCTTTGCTTCAGTATATGGTGGATTCTCGGCAGGTAACGTCAAAATTTTGTAATAATACTTTACGAAGTGGTAATGTTTTGATACGATGTACACAGTACATTCCCATAAAGGAGAATTTTGATGGATTTAATTAAAATTTTTGCGGCATGGATTTTGTTTGTCATGGCTATGATCAATCTTGGTCGTGAAATGCGCACATATGCCAGAGATCCAAAATCTCAACATCATGACTGGATGGCTCTTATCCGAGGCATATTTACAGCTCTCTGCTTTGGTGGTTGGTGGATCCTCATTAAGTAGCCAAACTCTTTTCTCACGCTAACCTTTATGGTTAGCGTTTTATTATTTAAACAACTCAATCTTTTTTAAACTCAAATAGTTGTTTACTCATTATATACCGTGAAGCAAAAAAACGAAACGCATATTAAAAATGAGCTGTACCAGTATTGGTACAGCTCATGGTTTTATTCTTTAAGAAACTTTTTCACCGCATCAAGATAGAGATGCGGAAGCGCTTTCTTCTGCCGCATAAGTTTCTTGACCTTTGTGGGACCTATATGATAGGCCACTACCGAAGTCTCAACGGGATTTTTCACATTCTTGAACTCATGCACCAGATCAAGGAAATAAATATATCCCAGCTTCAAATTCTCTTCCGGCGTAAGCAGAGCCTCTGTCACCCCCAGAGCCGTACAATCCGGAAGTTTACGCAACAGTTCGCGTAATGCTAGGCGCGTAAGTCCGGAAGGGCCATACGATTTGCCGTCCGGATGAACCCCGCGGACTCGGCGCGCGTGCTTTGCATCGAGTATTGCTTCAAAGTAGCGCGTCACATATCCGATTTCCGCAATCTGCGAAGATTTGATATGCACACTGCTCTCTTCAGTGATCACTCCTTCAAACGTAGCAGATGCTTCCGCTGTCTGCTCTCGAAGCCCAGCATCAGTTTCCAATATTTGTACCTGTTGCTCGATGGGAATCACCGAACTTGGCTGCATTAAACCCATGGGACCTGTTAAAAAATGAACCGCTCCCACGAGTCCCAATGCCACCACCAAAATTGGATGCTTTGCAAGAATGTGGATCAGCATGGAGCACTGATTCAACGGGTGGTACATTTTTGTCCTTTCTCCTTTTTGCGTTACTCCTGCGATCCGCATCGCAGGAGTAACATCTTATTAATTTATTTTTTCTTCCAGTCGCCACCGAACCCAAAACTCACGAAGCCTACAACTTGAGTCGCATCTCTTGCTTGAGGCGCGTGATAGAGCACCTGCTCTACGCGCACACCAACGGCAACCTGACCCCAGTGACCGACAGGAAGGCCGAGATTCAATTTGGCCTTAGCGCCGACAAAAGGAGTAATCTTATTGTTCCATACATCTTGATGCTGATCGGACTCGGTAGCGCGAATACCTGTGAACACATTGAAAATCCATTTACTGCCCAAAATATGGATCAGATCAATGCCCTGCTCGACAGAGCCATCAAACTTAAGTCCGTCAATCTCACTCCGAGAAAGTTCTCCCCACACGAGATAGGGATACCCAAGCGGCTCCCATGCATCCGCGCGCGAAGCCGAAAAACCCATGACGACAAGAACCACCGCGATGATTACCACAGATATATTCTTCAACATCAAAAGCTCCTTTTCTTTGTTTTTTGAGATGGTATAAACGTACAGAAAAACAACATAAGTCACACTATTGCCATAGACCTCCTTTCTACTCTTCATGACCCTTAACCCATACCTGAAGCCGCTCTTTTTTGATCCACTCTTTCCATAAGGAGCGCCAAAAAACATAAAGGCTAACGGGCATAACTATAAAGTATATGGGCAAAGAAGTCAATGTCTTTCCCAGCATTCCCATCATCGCGCCTTTGATTACGCACGGAATTGCCATCATCATAAAATCAAAAAGAAACCAAAACGCAAACGTAGTTAGAATACTCTTGGTATACAATGCTACACTTGCCACACATACGGCAATCACGATGGGACTTATGATCACCGATGCCAGCTGTCCGTAAATCACAAATCCGAGTTTTTTATTTTTGCCAAACCGATGAATAGCAAGACATTGGAATAAACCTCTGTACCATCGGTCAAGCTGTGCAATAAATATTCGTGCCGTTGACGGATCCAATGGATAGCAGTACGAATTTTGTACGCAGTATACGCGGTATCCTTCTTTTTGGACTTCCCACGTAAAATCCATATCTTCTGCCATGGTACGAGGTTTAAACCCTCCGAATTGCTGCCATATTTGCGTACGAATAACTGAAAAACAACCGCAACAGACAATGACTGCACCTATATTATTTTGTCCTGCTTTAACTATACAGATGCCAAACAAATACTCGATAAAACGTGCGCACTCCCAAAGTGTTCTAATCCGCTGGGGTACCACGAATCCGCATACCAACGCAGTCTTTTCATCTCCGAAATACGGCAATATCTTTTCAATTGCATCAGGCGCCAAAATAGTATCGGCATCAATGGTTACCACCAGATCACTGGTAACCATATCAAGAACATAATTCAATGCCATCGCTTTTGTGCCCTGGTTAGCCTTTGTCCTGACTACTTCGGCTCCATGCACAGAACCAACAGTGCCTGTTGCATCTGTCGATGAGTCATCCACTAAAAGAATCCGTTCTATCGGCACAGTCTGCGCTTGAACGCTCCTAATGGTATCTGCGATTGATTTCTCTTCATTGTAAGCCGGAATTACTACGGTGATACTATATGGTCCCGAAGGCTTAGTTGCAAACTTTGGCCGCATTCCAAGCCACCAGCGCCAGTCAAAAAAACGCATAATAAAACACCTCTGCGCGTATTGTCAAAGAAAAACATGCACATGATTTGTGCATGCATGATGTATATTATCATACATTAATTACAAAATATGTCAATAGCTTGGTAAACTTGACTTATTATATAGATATGATTTAATATAAATAGAGCTGAATAAGACCTTTAACAACCAGGAGAATCAGATGAAATTTTTCAAATTAATCTGGTTGTGTGTTGCAGTCGTATTGCTTTGTAAAAATCAACCTGTTTTGGCATTGCAGCCCCAAACAAACAATCAACATGGCAAAAAGGGCGCCGCGATTACACTATCTATCGAATATTGGCAACAAGGTAATTGGGGCACCAACACGGCGAATTTCTCAATTGACGGGAGTACTGAAACCAATATCATGCGGATTAATATGAAAGAATACATTGATGGAGATGCAAAATGGTTTTTTAAACCGATCCAAAAACTTGCTGCTGGTTTCTATGAGTTTTCGCAACAGTACCGAAGCAATGTCGAGACAAGGCTTACGATGCGCTTCACTAACGACCAAGGACAAATACGATTTATAAATCTGGATACTGTCCCATCATCAGCTGGCATATGGCTTGAGGCGAAGCGAATCATATACATACCGCAAAATAATCGCCTTATCAGCATATTCCAGGTCATTACTTCAAATGGTTTACTCGAAATTACGAAAAGCCGGCTCGAGTCAATCCCCCCATCGGCTATTCGCTTTCAACAGGGCTTTGTCAGTGTAACATTTGATGACGGTTGGGAGACGACCTATACAAAAGCCTTACCAAACTTTCACAGTACAAGATAAAAACCACTCAATATCTCATTCCAGGTGCTATTGGCAAACTGTCCTATCTCACCGAGCAACAGGTATTGTCTCTCGCGCGATCAGGACATGAAATAGCGTCTCACTCAATGGAGCCATGCTGACCTCAAGCGCCTTGATACCGAAGCTATTACCAACGAATTGCGTGATTCAAAAAACTTTCTTGAAAAAATAACGGGCGTTGCTGTTACTAATTTTGCAGCACCATTTGGCAATATCGTCGCACCTAAAATGGTTCAAGGGTGGTACAGCTCTCAACGGAGCTCATTGCCGTCTTTTAACACAAGACGCGACCTCAATACCAACGAGATCATGGGTTTTGTCGTTACCGAAGAAACAGACGTACGATTGCTCCTTAAAATCGCACGGCAATATAAGGTGTGGCTCGTGTTAATATATCATCGAGTTGATAATAGCAGGAGTGAATATACTATACCAATTGACACATTTCAACAAAATATGGAAGCAGTAAGCACCTCGGGACTCACCATCGCCACAGTCAAAGATGTCATACGGAGACTTATGCCGCAATCCAAATAGTAAAAGATTGAATGGTCACCGAATAAGCCCTATACAGGGGTATTGACTTTTATATATGCATATGCTAATATATATCCACACGAAGAAAGACTGGTAATTTTACAGTCTTTGAGGGTTCTTTTGACAATCTATGAGTCGAAAAGGAAACGCACATGACAAAGAAGGTTTTCTTAATGCTGGTATTGTTAGCTTTCCCGTTGGCTTTGTCTGCATCAGCAACGGAAAAGGGCTACTCGGTCTATTCCGGCGAATACTCCAGTGGATGGCAAGTCCTTCAATGGGAAAACACGGTTGTTTCGCAAGTTCCGGGTCCGCGCAACGCTTACAGGAACAATATGAGGAAGAGTCTCCGTGTTGTTACCTCGGGACAATTTGGTCGGATGTACCTCGTGACCGCGACAAGTTTTAAAGCCACAGACCAGCAATTGCTCCGGCTTTCAGTCAAAATTTTTAGCTCGGAAACCGCTGAAAATCAATTGTATCTGGCGTTATATACGCCGGATGGCAGTCCGATCCACAATGTCCTAGTATCAGATTACATCAAGGATAAAAAGCTAAGCGTGGGAACTTGGTATAACGTCACTATTCCCATTGCTCACCTGCAGGCAGTTGATCAGCTGATTGGAGCCGTAGTGGTTGAGGCCGCACAACCTGCGGCATTCGATGTCGATGCGATCTCTTTTAGCCCTTCACAGTCCAATTCTAAAAAATAATTCTCGTATGCAGAAATTTATTTCTGCATAAAACCAAACACAAAGAGCGCTCTCAATGGGAGCGCTCTTTTTAATTAAAATAACAACATACAATTTTACTTACAACTCATCTATAAAAAACCAAAGAAAAATCGCAGTACCATGCTTTTTATAAAAAATTAATTATGAGCAGCGCGATATCAGACTTCTTCTTTTTTATTTAATAGCTATTCAATTCCCCATTAACTTCAAAATCTCATCTGCAACTTTTTCCGCATCTTGCTGTTTGCCATTTTGAGCATACTGATCAAGTTTTTTGAGAAGTGAATCAATCTGCGATTGTTTTGCTTGATTTTGTGAAAGCCACTTACCCCGAGATTATCCTGAATTTTTTTGATCTTAATGCCATTTTTTTACCTCAAGCGCATTGCGAGCCGCGTCTTCTTGGGCGGTTTGTTTTGATCTGCCCTCGCCCTCGGCAACCAATTCAGTGCCAAGAAAAATACCTACGATAAAATGCTTATCATGATCCGGTCCCCACTCGCGGATCACTTCGTATGTAGGAGTTACATTTGCGTGTTCTTGGGCTGATTCCTGAAAAACAGATTTTGGATCCTTGTAGAGTTTTTTTTCAAGAATTTCTTCCATATGCGGCAATAAAATCTTGTGAATGAATACTTGCGCTCCCGCGTAGTGCTGATCAAGATAGATTGCGCCGATAATTGCCTCAAAAGCATTTGCAAGAATATATTGACGTGCACGGCCGACATCTTTTGCTTCTCCGCGGGAAAGCAAAAGAAAATCGTTTATACCAACTTCAGAAGCAATTTGGGCAAGCATATTTGAATTAACCAAAGCCGCGCGAAAGCTTGTAAGCTCCCCTTCAGGCTTATCCGGAAAACGCGCGTATAATTCTTCTGTAACAATAAGTTCAAGCACCGCATCGCCTAAAAACTCAAGGCGCTCATTATGCCCGAGTTCAAAATCCGGATTTTCATTCAAATATGACCGGTGTGTCAGAGCCTGAAGCAATAAATCCTTATTGACGAAGACAACACCTAATTTTTCTTCAAGAGGTGATAAATTTTTCACAAACCCGCACTAGAGCTGACAGATTAATAACATAACACAATTATGTTATGTTATTTATCTCTCGTCTCTAAAAAATTATTCTTCTGATTCCGAAGATTTTTCTTCCGCCTTATCAGAGAAGGTATCAGTGTTTGGGTCGCCCTGTTCTTTCCCCACAGAGACACGCTCTGTCTCTTTTGCCTTTTCTTCTTCGCGCTGTTTTTCAAGCTCATCATGCGTAGGATATTCTTTGCCCGGTTCGCCAATTTCCCTATACACCGTGCCAAGTACTCCATTGACAAATTTTCCTGATGATTCTCCGCCAAAGGCTTTCGCAAGTTCAATTGCTTCATTTATCGCAACCTTCGGGGGAACTTCTTCACGCGCTCCAAATAAAAGCTCATAGAGCCCAAGCCGAAGCACTGCCCGATCCACTGCGGTAATTTGAGCAATGGGCCACGCTGGCGCTGCCTTCTCGATGATTACATCAATCTTTTCCAAATTTTCAACCACTCCCTGCACCAAACGGTCAATAAATTCATATTCCTCATCCAAACCCGGTCCGAACTCTTTTTTATTACGATCCACAACCAAAGCAAGTTGCTGCGGATCTTTACCGTTAAAATCCCATTCAAAAAGGGACTGCATTGCGATGGAACGAGCAAGATGGCGAGAGGCCATAAAAAAGTGGTTAGTTTATAGGTTTTAGTTTATAGAGAAAAAATCCCTATCCACTTTAAACTATGCGCTATAAGCTAATTATGAGAGAGTTCTTCTGCATTCAATGTTTCTCCTTTTTGAGCTGCTTCTTCTTCGTGCTCATGGAGCTGTTTTTCTTTGATTTTACGCTGTTTTTTGTCCAAAGTCGCGAGTACATCAATGACCTGACGACCTGCATAATAACCGCAGTTTACACACACACGATGAGAAATAATCGGCTGGGCGCAATGACTGCAAGTTCCAAATAAACGCGGGCGCAACGCGTGATGCGACCTCGTGCGATTCCGCTGCCCCTTTGTATGTCTCATTCGAACTACCATACTCCTATACTAACAGAAACAATAATTTTATGCAAGAGATCCGCATGTAACCCCTCACACTGTCATTGCGAGGAACGTGCCGCGACGAAGCAATCTCTCTAATCTCTATATTGGAGTGTTAGACTGCTTTGTCGTCCCGCTAAGCGGGACTTCTCGCAATGACAATAATTTTAATAAGAGTGCAAGGGATTATATACACATCTGCATTGACATGACAAGATTCTTTGATATCAAAAACCATAAAAGGCATTCAGGATATCTTTTCGAATGCCTTTCTCTCTTTTTATCTTCTCCCCCGCTACGGAGAGAAGCTATGTATACAAAAATTCCAACAAAAAAAATTACCATGTTGCCGCGCCGCGCGTGTACACAGACCATGCCCAGCAAGCATTTCCATCAACAATCGCAGGATTTGGTCCTCCATCCCTTGCAGGGTCTATGATTCCTTTTGTTTTTGCATTCTCGCAATCTTCCGGATGGTGCGCAATGACTTTATAATTCGCGCCATCGGATGCGTAAAAATATACGCTCCCGCATAATGTTGGCATCGGATCAAGAGGAAGAACCGGTATATATTTAGGTGCAAGACCCGGAACCCAGTCATCGGTTACCAAACCAGGCCAACAATTTCCTGGTGCTCCACCATACCACCTCGCCGCTATCGGATATGAACCCACTGAATCATAATATAATTCAAGCGCCAGCTGAACTTGACGAATGTCAGTAACGCGTTTTGCATCCCGCGATATCGCACGCGCATTGCTTAAACTTATGGATACGAGACTTGTGAGGAGAATAATAATGCTCATTACCACCAAAAGCTCTATAAGAGAAAAACCGCTCCGTGCGCGATGCATATCTTTCTTCATAAACTTTTTCAATTCTATCATTTGGGTATTAACGTCGGATAATTGCCTCCCCGTTGAGGCAATGTACCTTGGGGCAGATTACTTTTGTATACTTTTAGATTCGCAGGTATATTCCCCGACCCTTTGGGAAATATAATAAATGCTATACCAATAATCACGACTGCCACCACTATTAATATACTATTTACCTGCCGCACATTGGTGATCATTCCTCCGGAGATCCTCATAACAAAACGGATAATCGGACCGTCTCCTTGAGACCCTTGAGATGGTTGCCGTTTGGGGGGTTGTGATGATGCGTCGGGGTTTTGTTGTTCGTATTGTTTGAGAATATCCATAGTGAAAAATATATATTAACTATAAGCTCGCCACTCACAAAATCAAACTTTCTTTATCCACATTTGCCTATCGCCGCGTTATGGAAAAAAAGTTGCGGTAAGCTGGGATTATTGTAAGATTAAAAAATGAAATTCACTCATCTCCATGTCCATAGCCATTATAGCCTGCTTGACGGACTTACCAAAATAGATCAGCTTGTGAAGCGCATAGCGGAGCTTGAGATGGATTCCGTAGCGCTCACCGACCATGGCAATCTTTACGGCGCCATTGAATTTTATCAAAAAGCAAAAAAGGCCGGCGTTAAGCCAATACTGGGCTGCGAAATGTATATTGCCGCAGGCCGCATGCAAGATAAAAATCCCGGCGTTGACGACAAGCGCTACCATCTCACGGTACTTGCCGCTACAAACGAAGGATATCACAATCTCATTGCGCTTGTTTCCAAAGCCCACCTCGAGGGATTTTACTACAAGCCGCGCGTGGATAAAGAACTCCTGAATAAACACGCAAAAGGTCTTATTGTCTTGTCCGGCTGTTTTAACGGCGAAATCGGACGCGCGTTGCAGTATAAAAAACCTGATATAGCCGAACGCCTTATCCGCGAATACCAGGATATCTTTGGTAAAGAGAATTTTTATCTTGAAGTACAGCCGCATCTTTCGTTTGAAAATCAACGTGCCATCAACGAGGGATTGTTTGCGTTAGCGCCTCGCGTGGGCGCTAAAATCGTTGCCACGAACGACAGTCACTATGCCAGACCCGAAGACGCGGATGCCCAAGATATTCTTGTGTCCGTGCAGACCGGCAGCCGCATCCAAGATGAAGATCGTCTTACCATGAAAGGAACGGATCTTTCGCTGCGTTCTCCGGCGGAAATGGCATCATTATTTCCTGATCATCCGGAAGTCATCAGCAATACCCAAGAAATTGCCCAGCGCGTCAATATTGAGATTGAACTTGGAAAAAATCAACTGCCGTTGTTTACCGTACCGCACGGATATACTGCCAATTCATATCTCACAGAGCTATGCAATCAAGGACTTAAACGAAGATACGGATCAGAAGCAACCACAAATCCCGCAATCACACAGCGTCTCTCCTATGAACTGCGCGTCATCAACGAAACAGGATTTGCTTCTTATTTTCTCATTGTCCAAGATTTTATCGCATGGGCAAAGCAACAGAGAATTATTATCGGTCCGGGCCGCGGATCTGCCGCGGGTTCGCTCGTATCATACGTCCTTGGCATCACCAATATTGATCCTTTGCGCTATAACCTTCTCTTTGAGCGTTTTCTCAATCCCGAGCGCATCTCTATGCCCGATATTGATCTTGATTTTGCCGATACAAGGCGTGATGAAGTAATTGATTATGTTGCCAATAAATATGGCCACGACCATGTAGCACAGATCATCACATTTGGAACTATGGCCGCGCGCGCCGCAATCCGTGATACCGGGCGTTCCTTAGGAATGCCCTATAGTTTTTGCGACCAGGTTGCAAAAATGATTCCCTTTACTCCGCAAGGAGAAAAAACAGGATGGCTCAAAAAAAGTTTGACATCAGTTAAAGAATTTAAAGACTTATATGATCGCGATGATCAGGCAAAAAAACTGATTGATGCGGCAATGAAACTTGAGGGCGTAGTACGCCATGCATCAACCCACGCCTGCGGCGTCGTAATATCCCCGCGACCATTGCAAGATTATGTCCCGCTACAATATGCCGTGCGCCACGGAGAATCAAAAACAGAAGCAAAGAGCCAAGTAGTGGTCACGCAATACGAGATGCATGCAATTGAAGACCTCGGACTATTAAAAATGGATTTTTTGGGCTTGCGCAACTTAAGTATTATTGAACGCGCACTTGCCAATATCAAACGCCAGACAGGCGAAGATGTGATTATTGAATCAATACCCCTTGATGATGCAAAAACATTTCTCCTGTTCCAAAAAGGACTCACCACGGGACTGTTCCAATTCGAAAGCAGCGGCATGAAACGTTATCTCAAAGAACTCAAGCCCACGGAACTTGAAGATCTTATCGCCATGGTAGCCCTTTATCGACCGGGTCCTATTGAACTTATTCCCAGCTACATCAAACGCAAACACAAAAAAGAACGCATTGAATATCTGCACCCCCAGCTTGAGCCGATTTTAAAAAACACCTACGGCATAGGCGTATATCAGGAGCAGATGATGCAGATCGCCCGTGATCTTGCGGGCTACACGCTTCCCCAAGCCGATACGTTGCGCAAAGCGATCGGAAAAAAAATAAAATCCCTGCTTGATGAACAGCACGTCAAGCTGACATCCGGTATGATCGCAAATGGCATTGATAAAAAAACCGCCGAAGCGATCTGGGAACTCTTTCCCCCTTTTGCCCGCTACGGATTCAACCGCAGCCATGCGGCATGTTACGCGCTCGTCGCCTATCAAACCGGATATTTAAAAGCGCACTACCCCACGGAATTCATGACAGCCCTTCTTGCCGCCGAAAGCGCGGATATAGAAAAAATCGCTTTTTTTATCGAAGAAACCCGCGCCATGGATATTGACGTGCTTCCTCCTGATATCAATGAAAGCTTCGCAGACTTCACGGTCGTTTCTTCTCAAAAAATCCGCTTTGGACTGGGAGCGGTAAAAAATGTGGGGAGTAATATCGTGCAAGCAATTATCAACGAGCGAGAGCTTCGAGGAAAATTCGCATCTATGAGCGATGTTGCCGAACGCGTGCAGCACAAAGACTTTAACAAAAAATCAATTGAATCGCTCATCAAATGCGGTGCGCTTGACGCATGGGGAGAACGCGGACAGCTCCTCGGCAATATTGAACTTATACTTGATTACAACCGCGAGTCCCAACGGCAGCACAACACCGCACAAATAAGTTTATTTGGCGGTACAAGCACACAGGTCGCATATTCTCTGCGGCTGCAAGCCAAAGATCCGGCTACCGAAGGCGAAAAATTACAATGGGAAAAAGAACTCCTTGGTCTTTATGTTACCCAGCATCCAGTACATGCCTATGCAGAGGTCTTTGCGCGAAATAACATCACGCCCATAAAAAACATTACGTTATCCATGCGCAACCAAACGATTTCCATCGGAGGCGTCATTGCCGGCATTCAAAAAATTAATACCAAATCGGGGCTAGCCATGCTTTTCGTTAAACTCGAGGATACGTCAGCAAAAACAGAAGTTCTCGTATTCCCCAAAATTCTCGAGCAATTTCCGGATGTATGGAAAGAAGAAAATATCATTTTCGTCAAAGGCCGCGTGTCCGATAAAGACGGCACTCCTAAAATACTTTGCGAGAAAGCCGTGGTACTCAACATGCCAAAGGGACCTGAGGAAATTCCTCTCCCGCAAATTGTATAATCCTTAAATTATCAAGATCACCCGTGCATGCAAAAATCCTCACTTACATAAGTGAGGATTTTGAAATTCCTATTCGTATATATCTACATTCTCCCGCAACACTTGCATCGAGATGACATCATCTTTGTCAATCCGCCGATCATCAGCGCGACGGGCCATAACATGTTCAGCACGGATGTCGTGATAACGAGATTAACCGCATTCAAAAAAAATAACAAACCAATAATAAAAATCACCATGGGAATCAGTTTGTGATGAGGACATCTGCACACATTCATCCCGCCGCTACCGCCTCCTTGTTCATTTTGCATCATATGATTAAAAAATTAACTATCTCGACCTTTGATACCGCTTACGTATAAATATATTTTTTAAATTATTATACCCCTAACGAGGAATACATCTTCAAAAATTGGGGGATTACGATAAGAAGCCCGATCAACGGCAGAATAAACAGTATAACAGAAGCCATCATTGTCCAAAATAAATATGAACGAATTTTTTTGACCGATAGCTCAATAGCGTCAAGTTTCCTATTTTGCTCTTCAAATTTTCCCGCTAGTTCTTGATCCATATATTTTATAAATTTATAAAAACAACGCAACAACCGTGCCTATACCCGATAGAATCATAAGACCTGTGATCAACCATCCCAAACCCTGCGTGAATGTGGTGTTGACCCATTCGCCCATGATTTTTTTGTTACTGCTTAATAAAACAATAAGCACAAGGATCACAGGAGCAACGAATCCGTTTGCCACTGCGGAATAAATAAGGGCCTTAATCGGATCAAGATGGATAAAATTTATTACAAGACCCACGAGCATGGCAATGATGAGAATACCATAAAATGCGTAAGCCTCGTGTAACTTCCTATACAATCCCTGCTCCCAGCTAAAACTTTCCGCGATTGCATACGAGGCCGATCCGGCAAGAACCGGCAACGCAAGTAAACCCGTTCCTATAACTCCTAATGCAAAAAGTATGTATGCTTTTTCGCCTGCCAAAGGACGCAATGCCGCCGCAGCATCAGCCGCGGTATTGATATTACTTATACCGTGGCTAAAAAGAGTCGCCGCGCATACCGCAATGATAAAAAACATCACAACATTGGAGATAAACATTCCTGACCACACATCCGTCCTCATCCTTGCGATATCTCCTCTTCCCGCACCGAGGCGATCTTGAATATTTATCTTACCTGATAATATTTCTTCCTCGACTTCTTGCGATGTTTGCCAAAAAAATAAATAAGGGGAGATCGTAGTACCCAATACAGCCATAATAATAAAGAACTGATCTTTAGTAAATGCAAACGAGGGGGTGATGGCATATTGCAAGACCTGAGGCCAATCTAAGGTAATAACGAGGCCCGTCGCTACATATGATAATAAAATCAAAGCAAGATATTTTAAATATCTTGCGTATCGTTCGTAGGTAGTAAAAATCTGCAAAAGTAAACTTACAACTGCAAAAAAAATAATTAATAGCGCAAAGCTCGCACGCGGTGCCAATAGTTGACATACTTTGGCCATGGCCCCCAAATCAGCTCCAATATTGAATGCGTTAGCCGCAAATAAAAGCGCGGTCGAAATATATAATACGCGCCGAGAAAAATGATCTTTAATATTTGCTGCCAATCCCTGACCGCTTACCAAACCAATGCGAGCGCACATCTCCTGCACGATTGCCATTAAGGGAAATGTAAGCACTGCAAGCCATAAAAATCGAAATCCGTATTGCGCGCCGGTTTGCGAATATGTGGCAATGCCTGAAGGATCATCATCAGCCGCTCCCGTGGTAAGACCTGGTCCCAACATTTTCCAATACCTCACTGGGCCATGAAGCGGTTCTTTGCTAAAAATAGTGTTTACCGTTTTCTTTAACGTTTCTACAGATTTATCCAGTGCTTCAGCTGGCGCTTCTACAATTTTTTTGATAATGCTCATCATGCGTTCTTATAATCATCGTATAAAACCTATGCAACAAAAAATTCCTGAACGTTCTACTTTGTGTTCATCTGAAGCGCCTATAGTATTCTCTCCATTATCTGATTCGTGCATTCCTTCTTTATCCTGATTTCTTTGCTAACGCAAACCGCAACCGAATAGTAGGTATCATGTCCATATACAATAAAAGCAATTACACTCTTATCATACATCGTTTAGAAAAAAATATACAAACTAGCATACTCCGCTTAACGGGGCAACAAACCTGTCCCCTAATAACTTTCGTGACGAAATTTCAAGATTTCGAGCGAGTGTTAGAAAAATTATCAAGCATATACAGCGTATATGTTGCATAATTTTTATGAAATTGCAGTTCAAGACGTGAAGCGTATTTCGCAGCAGCGAAATCGCCCCGTCTCCGAAATATAGAAATTGCAGTAGAAAGGTTATGAGGGAAAAGGTCTGCTTGTTAAAACCATTCAGTCCTGTTGAGCGCTACCCATCAATGAGCGCTATGTACAAAATCATAGGTAATGCGAGAAATTTGGCTTATGATTGCTTCAAGCTGTTTTGTATCCTTTCCTCGCGTCATCACGCACAAAAGATAGGGAGAACGAGGGTAGTAGATGATGCCGCAGTCATGAGCTTCTACGCTTGCCGCTGCGCCATTATTTATATTCGTATACTGTCCAAATTTATGAGCAACCTTTACGTCCGAAGGAACGCCTGCCACAAGGCCGTCTTTAAAATCTGTTTCGTTCAGCATCTCTAATGCTCTTTCCGACATTTCTCCATTAAGGAATGTCACATTATAAAGCGTCCTGAAGAAAAGCGAGTATGTTCTCGGAGAAATAGTATATCTGTTCCCTTCTTGCTTATGGATTTGGATGCCAAGATCTCCGTACATATTATCAAGCTCGCTCCCGGCACTGTTCAAAATCAAAAGATACTTGGCAACATTATCAGACCGAACAATCATCTCGTAGAGTAATTCATTCACCGTATACCGCTTGTCTTGGATGAGCCGCGTGGATAGATCGCTTCCTTGAGCGCTCTTTAAGAGCCTTATATCATTTGCGCTGTATGCATAGGTACGCAACAATATGTCTGGATCTGATTCCGCAAGTTTAAAATAAAACATCATAACCGGAACTTTAAACAGGCTTGCGGGGTTAAAATCTTCATTTTGATTGATGCCTACCCATTCGCCTGTTTCCAAATTCCGAAAATAAATTGACAGATTATCAGCTTGTCCGGATGCCTCCGGATCATTTATCAGCGCCTGGATTTTATTTTTTAATTGGGTATATTCACTATGTGTTTTTTCCGATGTGTCAAATCCTATCAGAGGATTCGTAAATTCGGAATGATTGTTCAGGGGATGAACTTTTTTAAAATTAAACATCGCTCCCGCTTCCTGATACAGGCTAATTTTCCATTCAATAAAAAATCCGATAAGCAGTCCGACAACAAAAACACTCACAAACGCCGATGTTCTTGCGCGACTATTTGTCCGGATTGCAAACGATAATTTTTTTAATAATCTTTTCATCTATTCTACGATAAGAGTTCCTTTCATGCCCTTATCTCGATGACTCCCGACTGAACAATAATACTCAAATGAACCAACCGTATCGGCAGTGAACTGAAGACTGCCGCTTTGTCCTTGACCTACCCGTGCTGTTCTTACATTAAGCTTGTCTATAACCAAATCATGAAATCCTCCATTATCTTGAAAAGTAATTGTTACCTTATCACCTCTATGCACGCGTATTGTCGAAGGCATAAAGGAATAATTTTGTCCTATAATCGTAAATTGCTTTTCATCTCCCGTATTCATCGCTTCTTGCGTCGCCTCCGGAGCCAGAGACGGCAAAACCTGTGCAGCTTCAGACGAAGAAGCGGGATCGGATACGGAATTCTTTTTATCCGTTATAAGAAAAACTGCTCCTCCGACAATAATGATAACAGCTATCGCCGTAATAATAGTATTTTTCATGAATAATACGTTAGTTGGGATTGGCAACTTGCCGCGTCCTAATTTGAATTGATTTTGCCGTAACGCTTCCATCGGCATTTGCAGTGCCGAAGGTTGTTACTTGAGCGCCTACGGTCAAATCAGAAACCGAACCTGATATTGATTTCATCACTTGAGTTGAGTCTGAAACAAAAATTATTTTTGAGCCGGCGCTCATGAGCTTTATCGTAATGCTTTTATCGTCTTTTGAAATTATTTCTCCACTGGCGGCATCGCCTCCCATGCCATTACCATTGCCTCGTCTCCCGCCCCCAATCCCCCCCCGCTGAAAATTTCCCTGCATAACGGATGCCGATCCCGTTTGCTGTCCATATCTCATTCCTCCATAAAATGAGCCGGCGCCTACAATAATTACTACCGCCAAAATCTTTATCAATGACTTATTCATAATATATTAATTAGTTAGTAATAATGCAACTTACTTGAGTTTTAAATTTATTATTATTCATATCTCAACGCTTCAATGGGATTTAGCGAAGATGCGCGTCGCGCCGGATAGTATCCGAATATAATTCCGATACCGGCAGAGACTCCGAATGCAAGAAGAACAGAAGTAAATGATACGCTTGTGGTAATACCGGCAAATTGCGATGCGGCAAATGCGACCATCCATCCGAGTGCTACGCCCACCACGCCGCCAAGAAACGTAAGCATAACGGCTTCAGCCAAAAACTGAAGCGTAATGTCTTTTGCGCGCGCCCCGATTGCTTTGCGTAACCCTATCTCGCGCGTGCGTTCGGTTACTGCCGTAAGCATCATATTCATGATGCCGATACCGCCAACCAAAAGCGATATACCCGCCACTGATGCAAGAAAAATAGTAAATGTAGTCGTTACCTGCGTCAGCGTGCCCAAAATATCGGCTTGAGATATAACGGAAAAATCAGGATCAGCTACATGATGACGAGACGTGAGAAGCGATGTTATCTCTTCTTGTACCGCAGGCATCTGATTTTTATCCGCAACCGATACGGCAATCGTTGAAAGAAAATCACTTCCGGTTACGATTTTTTGCATCGTGCTTAGAGGAATTATAATCGTATCATCTTGATTAAAAAATCCTGATCCGCCTTTTGATTTCGTCACTCCAATCACGCGAAAATTGAGCTTGTTCATGCGGATCGTCTTGCCGATAGGATCCGTATCAAGAAAAAGATCTTGGCTAACCGCAGGTCCGATCACCGCTACGCGCGCCAAACTGCGATCATGCGCATCGGTAAGAAATGAGCCCGAATCAATAGAAACATTTCGCACTGTTGCATAATCCGCAGTCGCTCCTATGACAGTAGAATTAGTATTGTTACCTGTCTGTGAACTAATTTGAAACCGCCGCTGAAGTTCAGGCGATACGGCCATCACCCCATCAATCGCCTTCACCACATCACCATCGGCATTTTTAAGACTTTGTCCGCTTCCTCGTCCCGAAGAAACAACCCCCCTGCCCGGCTGCACCACTCCAGGAACGATGCTAAGCAAATTGGAACCAAGCCCCTCAATACTTGATTGAATCGTTCCTTGCGCTCCTTGCCCGATAGCCACCATCGCAATTACCGACGCAATGCCAATCACAATACCAAGAACAGTAAGTCCTGATCGTACTTTATTCGAAGTCAAACCTGAATATGTTTCTTGAGCAAGATCTGCCAATTTCATCTTTTTAAAGTTGTTATGTTATAGGATGATTATGATTAACAATACGGCGATTTTTTACTTTTTCGTCACTCATAATCTGGCCATCACGAATGTGGATGATACGCTCTGCATGTTCTGCTACATATGGTTCGTGCGTAATCAACACAATCGTATGACCTTCATCCATGTGGAGCCGCTGAAACGTATCGAGTACCACCTCTCCTGTTTTCGTATCAAGATTTCCCGTAGGCTCATCAGCGAGCACAAGCGAGGGATTATTCACCAGCGCGCGCGCAATAGCAACACGCTGCATCATGCCTCCCGAAAGCTGATTAGGGGCATGATGCCAAAATTTTTCCGGAAACGCAGCTGATATCAAAGCTGCTGCCGCTTTTTTTTCCCGCTCAATCGGATCAACTCCCGCATACACGAGAGGAAGAGCAACGTTACGCAGTACGGATGCGCGAGGGAGAAGGTTAAATGACTGAAACACAAACCCGATTTTTTGATTACGAATATCGGCAAGCTCATTATCCGAAAGTTTTGAAACGTCTGCATTATCCAAAAAATATGTACCGCTGGTGGGCGTATCAAGACATCCGATAATATGCATTAGTGTTGATTTGCCCGAACCTGAAGGCCCCATGATTGCCACGAATTCGCCGTTTTGTATCGTAAATGAAACTCCTTTCAATGCAGTTGTTTGAGTTTCCCCCATCTGATAGCTTTTTACTATGTTCGTACATTCAATCATGGTAATTTTAAAAACTTGTAACCCTCATACTGTACCGTCTCGGGTACGCATTGCTATTGTCATTGCGAACAATCCCGCTTAGCGGGATAGACCGTATCCCTGTGGAGATCACGAAGCAATCTATATCCTAAAAGAGATTACAACACCCTAATTTAATTTCCTCTCAAACCACCCCCGCCCCTTCCGCCTCCTCCTCCCGTTAATCCAGGAACGCGAAGCGCTGATGAGTTTGTTTGAGTTTGGGTCGCAGTCGTAGCGCTGATACTCCGTCCGACCACAATATCGCCCTCTTTCAAACCGGAAATAATCTCTGTTACATTATCATTCGCAATGCCGATCTCAACACTTTGCTGCACGGTAGGTTTTAAAAGTATAATACCGCTTGTGCTTACCGTACCTCCGGCCGGCATGTCCGTACTATCCGGTACTTCTACATAGCTTACGCCGCTCTTCGATTTCACTGCGGAATTTTGTATATACAGCGCATCAGTTTTCGTATCAGTAATAATAGATGCCGAAATACTCATGCCGGGTTTTACCCGATTATCTTGGGTATCAAAACCTATTTGTATCACATAGGAGACAACGCCCTGCGAAACGGTTCCGATTACATCAATTTGCGCAACTGAACCGGTAATACTTAAATCCTGTACTGCATCAAATGTAATGGTCGCGCGATCTCCCATCTTTACTTTCGCCACATCGACTTCATTCATTGAGACTTCCGCCAGTTGCTGTTTGGTAATAAGCGTAGCAATAATGGCAGCAGACGACGCACTATCGCCCTTTTTTACATCAAGTTTTGCCACTATGCCGTCAAACGGCGCACGAACAAAATAATCAGCAAGTTTTTGCTTGGCATCGAGAAGCGCATTTTCGCGCTGTTGAATTGCCAACTGCTGGGTTTGGATATCAAGCAAGTCCGCGCCTGCTTTCAATTTTGCCAATGATGCGGTTTTCTCCGCGATTGTCCTGTCCGCATTGGTAATAGCCTGTTTGTCTGAATCAATAGTATTTTTTATAGAAAGAAGATTGAGAAGGTGCGTATTGATTTTACCCGAATACCCGCTAAGAGTTGCCAACTGCGTATCAGCCAAAGGATTTGGCTTTATATTATGCTCAACAAGTTTGTCTTCATAAAATTGAATAAGATTATTCGAACTTTTGATCGCTTCGGCAACGCTTCGCGTAGTCTCGTATGTCTCATTGATAAGCTTATCAATCGAGTCATTATCCGAAAGCCGCGTGAGCGATTTGTAATCCTGAAAATTCACATCATACTCCTTTCGCGCTTTATTATATGAATCGCTTGCTTCGTTTTTATAATCAAGAGATTTTGGGTCATAGTTCTTTACGCTGTCGGCATAGTAGGCAAGATTTGATTGCCCTCCGGTTACATTCGAAAGCTCCGTACCAAACAAAATTCCTTGCAAAGCCGACATAGTCGGCGATACATCGAGAAACGCATTGGCAACAGTATTAAATCCGCTTTCATATGCCTTAGGCAAATCGTTTTCGGCGTTTTCCTTTGATTCCTTTGCCTGCGCAAGAGCATTTTCCGCCTGCAAAATAGCAAGATCATCAGCGGGTTTTTGCAATTTTTGAAGACTCAATTTTGCAGAATCAAGATTTGCCTGCGCATCCCGTACTCCTTTTTCGGCATCAGTCGAATCAAGCTGGGCTATAAGACTGCCCGCTTTTACCTGCTGTCCGCTCTGAACTCCCAAATATATGACATCCGCAGAAACTTTCGGCTTGATATCGAGTTGTGTGGAAACTGAAACTTGCCCGCTCCCCGTCGTATAAGATACAATGGTTCCTTTTTCTACTTTGGTAAGAACATAACGGGTCGTAGGCGTAGTTCCGTATATTTTTTGATATCCCAAATATCCTCCGGTTAAAACCGCTCCCATGATAATAACGCTGATAATTTTATGGCTGACCGCAAATGCAGTTATAAACTTAATAATTTTATTAAACATATTTAAAAAATATCTATTTATTGAGTGCAGGCATATCTGGCATAATCCGTATCAACTTGGCCTCGATTTGACCTTCATTATTCGGCTCGCCAATTGTCACGATAGAATCATCAACCTTAAGATCAGTTAAGGCAACGGTGTTTCCGCCGCTCCGAATAACGGTATCATTTTTTACCACAATTATTTTTTCTGAATTATTTTTTCCCCGCACGACAAGCGTGGTGCCGTCTATTTTAATAATCTGTCCAAATGTGCCGTGTGATTCAACGAAATTCCTGTCAGAGACATTCCCAAAAAATCCTTGCCGAGGTCCGGCAAAATTACGATGATAATTTTCTCCCCATCGATATGAAAAACTCGCTTTTTTATACCCCACCATAACTCCTGCCTTAAATACCAGCAAAAGGACAATCAAACCTGCAACCGACCATGTGAGGTAATGAAATTTCTTTGAGTTGAAGAACGAATGAAAATTCATAAATAATACTATATTATAAAATAATAGAGTGGCGATACGTTATAATGCGATCCATGTTGCGCGCAAAAAAGGTGAGAAGATACATAATGCTTAGCGTGACACCCAAGAATGCAATAACATCGAAAGTGGGCAGGGATTCCAATACCGCGATACCGAAATTCCGCCAATCCGCGGCTATGATATAAAAATCAGAGAACATGAGCGAGATGAGCTCCGCGAAGCCTGAATCCACAAAACTCGCTTCCATAGATTGGAAAACCGCCACTACGACTCCAAATCCGACAATTAGCCCTGACACAATCAGAACAAGCCAGCGCTTTGCCCGCAGTAATCGCTCATCATAAATCCGCGCAAGAATCTTCTCAAAAAGTCCTTGCGGCGCATGTTCCTTATTAAAAAAGCTCTTATTTGAAAAGTTTTCCATATTTCTCTATGAATCCGCCTATAGAGTATATACGAACCAGCCATATATTTTGGTGCATTTTCCCAGTCAATCATATAAAAAACGTCATATATAATGACGTTTTTTAGGACTTATGCGGTTTAAATTCCTCCCCTATACTAGGAGGGGAATAAAAAGTGTCAAACGCGTAAGTCCTAATATTATACAGTAACCTTTATGCGCTCCCTATGAGATTCCGAAGATGATTTCTTGCGATCCTTGAGCAAAGCCTCTATGTAACAACGTATAGCATCCTTTGCCATTTCTCTTGCCTCTTTGAGACTGTCGCCTTCTGTAACCAATCCAGGAAGTTTGGGCACGGTAACAGTATATCCTGCTTCATTTGGATCAAATATGGTCTCGTATTGATAGATTATTTCCTTATGCTTTTTCATATTTTCGATAATATATTATTCTAAATGAAAATACAATAATCGTGACTGTCACTATTTCCTCGTGTTTGCAAAGGAAACCTGGATTCCCGCTTTCGCGGGAATGACACACAGTTGGGTACTTTAAGATATCTTTTTATGAATATTTTTTAAGCTTTCTCATCATGTCTACCACGTTATCTATACTCATTTCCTGATCTACTAAATGGTTCATTATAATAGCTTCCAATTTTTTTCTAATAGTCGAATCAATAGAATATTTCTGTACAACTCTTTGATAATCTCCATTCGATCTTCTCACAGAAGCAGATTCCTTTATATTGTAAAGAAACTCACTAACGTTACCAAAAAAAGTTTTGGAAATTTAGTAAGTAAAAACGATGCGATAAATGCATATTCCAGCTTTCTTCCACTAGTATTATTCTTCAAATCTTGTTCTATCTCACCCTTCACCCCATTAACTAAAAGTATATTCATACAAAACTGATTGATTATGTATTTTGCAACTCGCGGTTCCCTTGCTTCATTATTTCTTAAAAATTCAATGATATAACCACTCTGCCTTTCTGTAAATGTTCTAATACCATGATCTCTTAGAATTCCATTGACAATATCTTTTAGATTAACTGTTGGTAATTCAAAAAAATAAGGAATTATTTTCATTAAATATTCATCTCCATAACCATCATGAAGTCCATATTTTTTCTCTATCATTTCACTTATAACTCTTCGATCAATTGCCAAAACAAAGAGAGTGCTTTCTACAGACAAAAAGTTTTTTATGCTCTCAAGCAATTTTACTGCGTTTTCAGGAAGACATCGATCAAGATCATCAATAAAAACTATGAGCTTTGAAGAGTTTCTTTTTTGTAAAATTTTTTTTATTATCTTCTCAAAATCATTTTTAAATTCTTCGATTTTATCAATCCAGCTCTGATGTTCTTTAAAAAATTTTTTCTCGAGAATATTAAAATCAGTTACCGTGTCCTGCATATTAATAATTTTTGTCTCCCTTAGTACTCCGGATAAAGCTGCAATCGCATCAACAAGTAACTTCTTCCATATCCTATTATCAGTTTTACTCTCTTTCTTTATACAATTTAAAAGGGCAAACAATAAATCTTTCTTATCAGAGTACTCATATTTCCACGGCTCAAAATGAACAGTTAGAATTTTCTGTGCTCCTCCCCTGATTCCTTCAAGATGCTTCTTGATATAATGTAGTATCGTTGATTTCCCACTCCCCCAATTCCCATAAAGCCCAAAACAATTTGGCAATTCCATTTCCAATAAAATCTTATTGAGTATCATTTCTGATAAAGAAGTATAATCAAATTTATCATTCTGAAACTCCTGGAGATTTTTTTCTGTTGGGAACTTCATGATTATGGTAAATATGCGCCTTGTAACACAAATTTATTTGCTATTTTCCTTTCCATGGCGCCTCTTGACCTACTATGTAAATCAGAGATTGTTAGAAATCAAATTGATTTTATATCTCATATATTCATTTTTTAACCGAATTCTTTTGATGCTCCTCACTATTCACAAACCCGCACTTCTTATATTTCTTCCCGCTCCCGCACGGACACGCATCGTTTCGATTGGGCTCTTTGGAGCCATCGGGTTGCTTAGGGGCGTTAAGCACATGAG
>Ga0209515_10002103_pt1 | contig 31362 bp, 29 predicted proteins | sample Subgroupgradi54m_FD_187454 | JGI IMG/M metagenome (GOLD analysis project Ga0209515, IMG submission 187454) | Subsurface groundwater microbial communities from S. Glens Falls, New York, USA - GMW60B uncontaminated upgradient, 5.4 m (SPAdes)... ... | reverse complement strand
CTTGAGTTTGATGTGATGTTTGGAGGTATAAAGTTCCAAGGGGATTAGGGTCAAGCCTTTGCCCTGGGTTTGAGTTTGCAATCGTTCAATCTCTTTTCGTTTCAGCAAAAGTTTGCGTTCCCGCGATTCGTCATAACCTTCGAGGTTTGAAGCTTGCTTGTATTTACCAATATAGGCGTTTCGTAAAAATGCCTCGCCAGCTCGGATGGTCACATAAGCGCCGGTGAGTGTTGCTTGCCCATTGCGTACACTTTTGACCTCATGCCCGGCCAATACCAAACCCGCCTCAATCATGTCTTCAATCGAGTAGTTATGGAAGGCTTTGCGGTTGCTAGCGAGTGTTGGCATATAGTCATTTTATCAGATATAATGTGCTTATGCTAAGAGAAAAAGTACAGCAAGAAATTATCAAAGCCTTGGATCAGCTTGGGCTTAAGGCTGAAAAAGTTGAGATTAATTACCCCGAAGCAAATTTTGGTGACTATTCCACCAATGTCGCTTTGATTTTGCGCGCCGACCCGAACCTGATCGCGGACAAAATTGATAAATCAATGTTTGAGAAAGTGGAAGTCGTGAAGCCAGGGTTTATTAATTTTAGGCTTAAGGTTGAAGAGTTAACTGCGCCCTCTCCCGGTGCTTCGCACCACCCTCCCCCAAAGGGGGAGGGAAAATCTGAAAAGATTCTCTTGGAGTACTTTCAGCCGAATATTGCCAAGCCCTTGCATGTCGGGCATTTGCGAACAGCCGTCATTGGCGATTGCATCAAGCGCATGCTTTTGTATTTGGGGTACCACGTGGAGTCAGACACACACATGGGCGACTGGGGCACGCAGTTTGGGTATTTGATTTTGGCGCAGAAAAAATTTGGCGAGGTCAATGAAAAAATTTACGCGGAATTAAATGCCGATGAGTCCATGAGAGATGCGGCCAAGCAGGAATTTGTGAAGCTGGAACAAGGAGATGTTGAGAACCGAAAAATTTGGCAAAGCTTGGTTGAGACGAGCATGAAAGAGTTTTTGCAGATCAATGATCTCATGGATATCTTGCCGTTTGATCACCACTGGCCGGAAAGTTTTTACGAGGACAAAATGCCAGCAGTGCTTGAGACGCTTAAAAAATGCAAACTGTTAGCACAATCTCAAGGTGCCCAGATAGTTGATTTATCCGCCTCCGCTAAAAGCTATGGCGGATCCGCCGAAGCCTCGCGCGAAGGCGGAGAAAAACAAGGACTAGGAGTAGCTGTGATTGTGAAGTCCGATGGGGGAACAACTTATCTGTTACGCGACTTGGCAACTTTTATTTTTATCAAACAGCAAGGATTTGGCAAGCATTTATATGTTGTGGATAATCGGCAAGCTTTGCATTACCGCCAACTGTTTACGATTTTGAAACTTATGGGCCAGATCAATGAAGACGAAGGCACCCACATCAATTACGGGTTTATTAGTTTTAAGGGTGAGGCGCTATCCACGCGCAAGGGCAACATGGTCAAGGCCTCGGATTTGATTATGCAAGCTGAAGAAAAAGTGGCGAAAGTTATCGCGGCAAAAAATCCGGATTTGAAAAATAAACAGCAGGTGATTAAGGCTGTGACCAAAGCCGCTTTGAAATATTTTGACCTCAAGCATAATCGACATAGTGACATTGAGTTTGATTGGGACGAGGTTTTGGATTTTGAGGGAGACAGCGGCCCCTATCTCCAATATGCTTATGCGAGGCTATCAAGCATATTGAAGAAATCACAAATCACAAATAACAAATCTCAAATAAATTCCAAATTCCAAATTCCAAATTCCATCACCGCGACTGAACGCGAACTCCTCTTCAAGCTCTCCATCCTTCCCGAAGTTGTCGAAGACGCGCTCAAAGATTATTTGCCGAATATTTTAGCCCATTATTTATACGATCTGGCCACCCTCATCAACAAGTTCTACCACGAAAGCCCGGTGATTGCCGAACCCAATGAGGACATAAAAAATTTCCGTCTGGGCTTGATCGCCGCCGCCAAAAATACCCTGGGCCAAGGGTTAGATCTGTTAGGCATCAAAGCCTTAGAAGAGATGTGATATTCCCTTTTTGTCACATATGTGCTAAAATGGGAATATGAAAATATACGAGAAGCCCATATTGACAGAGGTTATTAAAGAGTCTACTCATAAACCCAAGCTGGAATTGACACAAGGCCAAATCAACCGGTTGAAAACAGCAAGCGAGATTTTATTGGCTGTTGTTGGGATAGCGGGATTGGCCCTAGTTTCCGTTGCCGCGCCAAATGTTCTGCAGATATTTAAATCTGTGCTCAAGACCCGAGATGGGGGACGGATGCAGTTTAAAGACCGCCAGAGAAAATTAATGCGGAGTTTTTATTATCTGAAAGATAAAGATTATGTTCAGTTAAAGCCAAAAGGGCGAGATTTAGAAATTCATATCACAGAAAAAGGCAAAAAGAAATTAAAAACGTTGAAGCTGGATATTTTGGAAATCAAAAAGCCGCTTTATTGGGATGGAAAATTTTGGCAAGTCGCAGCCGACATCCCTGTTGAATATAGAAAAGGCGCAGACGCATTACGAAAGAAATTAAAACAAATGGGTTTTTATTCACTGCAAAGAACCTTGTGGTTTTATCCTTATGATCCAAGAAAGCAAATTGAATTATTGGTTGACGAGTATAAAATTGACCGTTTCGTGACTGTTATGAAAATCGCCAGACTTGAATATGCTGATCTCAAGGTTCTCCGGAATCACTTTAAAGAAACAGGGGTGATTGAATTTTGAACCATTCCCTTTTTGTCACATATGTGAGAAAAGGGGAATGCAAATGTTTCATTTAACAAAAATAGCAAGGTGTATTATAATGATTTGTCAGCAATCCCGCTGACAGCCGAGCAAGCATGTTGGTAGCCCCAATAGTGTTTGCGGTCAACTTGGTAACCCCAAGGAGGAAGAGACCATGGCCGTAGAATTCGCTCGTGTCGTGTCGTGTCTGACTTCGTGCAATTTACCGCCAGCTGCGCATGTTCAGAAATGACTCGCACAGTACCTGGCGCAATGATCAGGCATCTTGCCAGTCACAAACTGCATCGCGCAGTGATCGTCGGAGGCTGTAAGAACGGCAATATTCACCATGTGAATGAAGTGATCTTACAGATGCGACAGGCGGGCATTGACTGCGTCTGGATAGCCTGGAACCTCTTGCAAGTCGAATTGATCGAGCGGTATTTCTTTCCGATTCCGACTGAATTTGCCAGTTGGCAAGAAGTGCTGCATTGGCGAATGATCATGCCGCACCTGCAGAAGGCGGTTGGACGTATTGAACAGATTAACCAAAAGATTGCACATGAGAAGCAGCTTCTTGCAGACTATCCCATGGTCTGCAAGGTGTCCCGCGTTTCTTTTCGGATCGACCCCAAGGTCCGCATTTTGTTGGGTCTTATTCGCGATACGTTTGACAGCCCCACCAATGTCCTGCTTCTCGCCAATCCCCAACGTCGAGAAGGAGTGTTGCTGACGAAGTCTGAGAAATTTCCATTTGTGTTCAAGATCCCGTTGGTTGACCCTTTTAGCGCGGCGGACGAGTTGAGAAAGACTCTTTTCGCCGGTGGCATGATTACAGTTTCAGTCATGCCCACGGAGTGGAAGCAGGTGATGGACAAAAACGATACTCTGGGCGTTACGATTGAGCCTGGAAACTGGGAAGTGTCGCCTCATCCCAACCTCGACGTCGCCAACGTAGATCTGCACCACACCCCGATCTGGCAACGAATCGTGTTGACGGCGTAGATCTCTAGGCCAGCCCGCCTCGGACTGCCCGCTTTTTTATTCCTGGAGTTTTTGCTATAATAAAACCAAGGCGAGGCCTGCTATCAACAGGATGTTAAGCCCCGAACCATTCACTTTCGTTCAGGTTCAGGGCAAGCCGACAGAAGAAATAGAGTAAACCTGTCCGTAATGCTTGCGTAAAGAGCAGAATTAAGAGCCAAATTACGATGGTACCCTCCGCGAGGAGTCGTAAAGTAAGATGGTTTTTTATTTTTAAATTATGTTTAAACCCATTGACCCTAAACCAGATTTCCCGAAACTTGAAGAAGAAATCTTGAAGTTCTGGGAAGACAATAAGGTTTTTGAAAAATCTTTGGAGCAAACTAAGACGGGTTTGCCATACACTTTTTATGATGGCCCGCCGTTTGCCACCGGCACGCCGCACTATGGCCACATTTTAGGCTCCACAGTCAAAGATTTATTCCCGCGCTACCAAACCATGAAAGGCCGGCTGGTGCGTCGGCGCTGGGGTTGGGATTGCCACGGTTTGCCCATTGAGGAAATTGTGGAGCGCAAACTTGGAATCTCTGGCAAGAAAGACATTGAAAAATTAGGGATCCAAAAATTCAATGAAACCTGCCGGAGTATGGTCTTGGAATATGTCAAAGAATGGCGGAAGACCGTGCGGCGGATTGCGCGTTGGGTGGATTTTGACAATTCCTACAAGACTATGGATCGGGATTATATGGAGAGCGTGTGGTGGGCGTTTAAGCAAATTTACGACAAAGGATTGGTCTACGAAGGCCGGCGCGTGTTGTTGTATTGTCCGCGTTGCGAAACACCGATTAGTAACTTTGAAGTCGCCATGGACAATAGTTACAAAGAGGTGACGGAAGAGGCGGTAACGGTGAAATTCCAAATCACAAATAACAAATCACAAATAAATTCCAAATTCCAAATTCCAAATTCCAAAACCTATCTTCTAGCATGGACCACCACACCTTGGACATTGCCCGGGAATGTAGCGTTGGCAGTGGGAGAGGATATTGATTACGTCAAAGTCAAAGTTGGCGAGGAATTTTATATTGTTGCTCGTAGCGCGCCGATTCATCGGCTCGAGCTGATAAATCAGCACGCTACAGATACATTCAAAGGCTCAGACCTCATCGGCCTCGAATATGAGCCTCTGTTTGATGTGGCTGAGGTAGCTAAATCCGACAAATCTTTCAGAGTTTACGCGGCCGATTTCGTAAATACCGAAGACGGCACAGGCATTGTCCATACTGCTGTAGTCTACGGCGAAGATGATTACAATTTAGGGCTGAAAGAGGGTTTGCCCGTGGTGCCATTACTTGATGAAAAAGGCATATTTAATGATCAAGCACCAAGTTTAATCCGTGGAAAATATTTCAAGGATTCAGAAAGATTAGTTAAACAAGACCTGGAAAAACGCGGTCTCATGTTTGAAAAAAAGTCACATACTCATTCTTACCCGCATTGTTGGCGATGCGGTACGACTTTGTTTTACAACGCGATCCCGGCGTGGTTTATGGATATTCAAAAAATTAAATCAGGCCTTTTGGAAACCAACGACAAACAGATCAACTGGTATCCGGATCATCTGAAACACGGCCGCTACCAAAAGAGTGTGGAGGCAGCACCCGATTGGAATATTTCCCGTAACCGCTACTGGGGCAATCCGATTCCGGTTTGGAGATGTGATGATAAAAATTGCGGGGACATCACGGTTGTCGGAAGCATTAAAGAACTCGGACTTTCTAGGAACGTTTTTTTGTTCAGCAGACACGGGGAAGCTGATCATAATCTGAAAGATGTGTGGAGTTGCTACCCTGAGAAATTCGTAAATAATTTGACTAGCAAAGGAGTTGAGCGTGCCAAGGGGTTGGCTCAATGGATAGAACAGAATGGCGGAGTGGATATGATTTTTGCATCGGATTTGACCCGGACGCGCGAGACCGCAGAAAATGTCGGAAAACTTCTTGATGTCCCAGTACAACTTGACCCTCGATTAAGAGAATTTCAAGTCGGTGTATACAATGGTCGGCCTGGGTATGAATTCAGGCAGGATTTTCCATATGAAAAACTTTGGACAGAACACCCGGAAGCAGGCGAGACAAATCAACAGGCCCAGGATCGCATGGTTAATTTTGTGACTGACATCAACAAACGGTATGATGGCAAAAAGATTTTGGTGGTCAGTCATGGTGATCCACTTGATTTACTCATGAAATATTTTGGTTCAGAGTTGCCCTACCCCAAATATGCTAACGCGTTTGAGCTGGATGTTTCGATTGCCGATCTTCATCGGCCGTACATTGACAACGTGGTTTTGGAATGTAAAAAGTGCGGCGGTAAATCTCATAGGATTTCAGAAATCTTCGATTCCTGGGTCGAAGCCGGCTCCATGCCATTTGCCGAATACCACTATCCGTTTGACCAGAAAGAAATATTTGAGAGGCGCTTTCCGGCTCAGTTTGTTTCGGAGTATGTGCCCCAAACTCGCGCCTGGTTTTATGTCATGCACGTGATGGCCTATAATCTTTTTGGCAAAGCGCCGTTTGAAAATGTGGTCACAAGCGGAAATATTCTGGCCGAAGATGGGCAAAAAATGAGTAAGTCCAAGAATAATTTTCCTGACCCACAGAAAGTTATTCAGCAGTACGGGGTTGATTCGTTAAGATTTTATTTGATGAATTCTGTAGTCATGCTGGCGGATGATATCAATTTTAGCGAACGCGAGTTGGGAGTAGTTTATCGTAAAAATATTTTGATTCTTTGGAATGTGTTCAATTATTTCGTGACTTATGCCAACGAATCCGGATACGAAGATCACCTTTGTAGCGACAAAGGTGATCTTCGTCCTATGGATCAATGGATTCTGGGGAAAACCCAAGAGCTGGTGAACACAGTGACCACTCAGCTGGATGGTTACAATACGGTCAAAGCGACCAGGGCGATCGAAGAATATATCAACGAGCTATCTACTTGGTATCTCAGACGCTCGCGTGGTCGCAAGGATTCCCATTTCTTCGGAACACTGCGCCACTGTCTCTTAGTACTTTCAAAAGTTACAGCTCCGATTATGCCGTACATATCCGAGTTGATTTATCAAAATTTAAACCGAAATGAGCAGGTACAATCAGTTCATTTGGCCAAATGGCCAGAGAAAAAGGAACTGACAGAAGAGCAACGTTTGCTATTATTAGATATGACATTAGTTAGAGGTCTGGCTACGATTGGACTCATGAGAAGAAAGGTTGAAAATATTAAACTTAGACAACCTTTAAATAAAGCCTGGTATGGAATCAAAGACAAAAATCAAAAAAATCAAAGCAAAAAGATAAATTTTGCATATAAAGATGAAATGGAAAAAATATTAGCTTCCGAACTGAATGTTAAGAGTATTGAGTTTAATATTGATAAATCGGTAGGCGAAACTCCAGATGTAGAAGGTTTGTTTATGATGGTAGATTTTGATTGGGAAATATCAAAGGATCTTTTATTAGAAGGCCTCGCCCGTGAACTTGAACGGGCCGTGCAGGAGATGCGCAAAAATACAGGCTTAAAGGTTGGCGAAATGGCGAATTTGTCGTATGATACAGAGGACGAGGAGCTAATCGCGGCTTTCGACCTGTTTGATACAAAAAAGACTTATATCGCCAAGATTTTGCAAAAAACCGGCGGGGAAGTAGCCCAAATTGATTCCAAGACGATCAGACTGAAACTTGGATAAAACTGTCACAAGCAAATCAAATGAAATACAAAAAACTCACGGGGGTCATATTAAAGAAACAAAATTACCGTGAGGCCGATCAAATAGTTAGCTGTTGGACTCGCGAAGCTGGTAAGGTCCGAGTCTTGGCTAAGGCCTTGCGCTTGCCTAAGAGTAAATTAGCTTACGCGTTGCAAGATTTATCTATGGTTGAGATCCACTCAGTCGGTCGGAATTTACCAACACTGATTGGCGCTAAGCCACTTAATCAATTTAACGGTCTGCGAATTGATCTTAAAAAAGCCGCGATGGGATTTTATGCGGCTGAGCTCATGCTCAAAATGACTGCTGACGAACACCCCAACACTGCGGCGTTTGACTTACTTGCAAATTTTTTGCAACAGCTTGATTTAGTTAATCCCACGCCTGATTATCCGTTCGTGGATTCGTTTGCTTTGAACTTAGCCCAAATTTTAGGATTTGGAACGGCTCAACATTCCAAAACCCACCGGGATGTCCGTAATTTTATCGAGAACCTAATCGAGCGTCAGCTTCAATCCGAACCATTTTTAATTTCAATCTAATTCATGGATGATCAAATTTTAGACGACCAGGCTCGAGCGGAAATTCCGGTTGATTTCAATCAGCCCAGTCCGGGATGGAAAAGATTTTTGACGAAAAAAATTATCATACCATCCTCGATCGCGATTATTTTAATCGTTGGAATTTTTTGGTATTTTCTAGCGAGAAATAGTACGGTTAGCAATCCAACTTCAACCAATGTCGTCTTGTTGGTCAAAGGACCGGATCAGTTGACTTCCAGCAACGAGGCTGAGTACCGGATCATATACCGCAACGGCGAGAACGCTGATTTAGTCGGGATGAGCCTGGAGATGTTTTATCCCAGCGGGTTTAAGTTTAAGTCTTCCAGCCCGGTGCCAACTTCGTCTTCGGGCCAAAGCTTCAATCTGCCGGTCTTAAAACAAGGACAAGACGGCCAAGTCATAATCCGGGGCAAGCTCACTGGCGCCACCGGCGAGGATGAAGAAATTAAGGCGCGGTTGCATTATCGTTTATCGAATTTTAATTCGGAATTTGTGGTCGAACAAAGTCTCCATACGAGCATTTTGCCTCCAAATTTGACCATGGACATCAATGGCCCCGTGGATGTAGTCAATGGCCAAGATATGACTTTTACCGTGAGTTTTACCAACGTTTCAGCTCAAGAGTTTGATAATTTAGCTGTACAGCTTGTCTTTCCTGACGGGTTTACATTTACTTCAGCCAGCCCGGCGCCGAGCAAAAATAATAATTATTGGATCATAAGCAAACTGGCAAGCAGTAGTTCAACCAATATTGAGATCACGGGCAGTTTCACGGGCGATCCGTCGGAAGATAAGCTGGTCCGGGCTGATTTAGGTCAAATTATCAATAACACCTTCGCGCCGCAAATTAGTTCTACGGCGACATTCAAGATTATCCCGTCTTCGTTATCAATTGCCCTGTCAGCTCAACCCACAGATCATCTGATGTTGGGTGACACGATTAACTACAAGCTTGTCTTTGCTAATCGGGGCACGATTGGGCTCAGTAATCTGATTATTGTTCTTAATCTCGATGGCCCAGCCCTTGATCTAACTCATCTCTCGGTTCAAAATGCGATTATTACGGGCCATACTCTGACCTGGAAAGCGGCGACATTGAGCACTCTGTCAGTGCTTTCACCAAATGAAAAAGGTGAAATAAGTTTTTCCGTGCCTATAAAGCCCAACCTCATAACCAATCTCAAAAATCAGTCGATAGTCGCATCCGCCACAATTGCTTCAGACGAAATTAGTAAGCCCACCAGGGCGGCTGATTTGACTCTCAAATTGATTTCCAAACTAGACTTAACTACTACTGGTAATTATCTCTCCGGCGCGGCTCCGATGCAGGTGGGCAAACCAACCTTGTTTGCCATGACATTTTTGTTGATTAATTTAAGCAATGATCTGTCTGACACGGAAGTAATTGCCTCGGTACCTCTGCCTTCTTCAGCGTGGAAGGCCGTTGTGATTCCCGAGACGGAAAAGGATCGCTTAACTTATGATCCAAACTCGGGCAAAATAACTTGGAAGATCGGGTTGCTGCCGGCATTTGTCGGTAAGTTTACTCCAGCGCTCAAGGTTACTTTCCAACTGGAAGTTAACCCCACCGACTCTGACCGTAGTAAGGTTGTTAATTTACTGTCCAATGTCCAAGCCACGGGTACTGATACTTTTGTCAATCAGCAAATTCAAAGCATGAATACACAATCAGTCTCAACTGGGACTATTGATGATGATGTCTTGAATACTAAAGGAACGACCGTGCAGTAGCGAAAAGTATCAGGGGTTAGTATTAGTATTAAGGGCACACAAAATCCTAGCTCAAGCTAGGATTTCCTTTATACTTTATACTAATCCCTTATACTTTTTTTATGGCCTTACATAAGCCAAGGGATTGACCCTGACTCCGTTTTTGATAATTTCAAAGTGTAAGTGGATGCCAGTGGTACCACGGACGCGGCCAGTACGGCCATGCTTGGCGATTGTTTGGCCCCGTTTAACAAAGTCACCGGCTTGAACGAAGAGCTCGGAAGCGTGCCCGTAGCGGGTCTTGAAGCCATTACCGTGATTAATCATAATCGTGTTGCCATAGCCATTAGTTTCATAACCTGAAACTTCCACAAATCCGTCAGCGGCTGCAAAGATTGGCTCCATTTTGCTGTCAGAAATGTCTAGGGCGGGATGACGTCGGTGGAAGCCCTGAGTGATCGTGTGGATTGTGGTTGGCCAGCTAAATTCAACAGCTCCGCCGTCATCAAAGCCCTCCGGACTAGAGGCTCGTTTGAGGGCGATTTTATTGCTGTCGTCGCGGACAAATCTTGGGGCCGGCTTGGGAGCCTGGGGCATATTAACTGTCATTGGAATCACCACAGTACTGCCAACTTCCAAATCCTCAAACGATTCGATGTTGTTGGCGTCCAAAAAATCATCTTCGGCAATTTTATATTTTTTCAAAATCGATTCGAGAGTGTCGGACTCCTTGAGAGTATAAGTCAGGCCCGTGATTGGCAAAATAGTCAGTTCTTGGCCGGGTTTAATCGCGCTGTTCTCGTTGAGCTTATTTTCCAACATTACAGTCTGGGGCGAGATGCCAAAGCTGGCGGCGATCGAGATAACGGTGTCACCGGAGCTGACTTGATATTTGGTTAGTCCCAGCCGTCCGGGGCTCTGGGTATCGGCCGGGTTGGTTTTTACAATCACGTCTTCCTGGATCGTCGTCGCACCCGCGGCCAGGTTTTGGTTTGTTGCAGCCGTGGCTTGAGTGGAAGTTAAAATGACGCCACGAGTTGATTGAGCCAAGGCCTCAGGAATCAGTTGGTCGTTTTTGGTTAAAATCGTGGTTGTGTCAGAAGACGAGAGCAGTGAGCGGTTGAGACTCGGATTGGCTTTGAGGAATGAAAAAATCACGCTTTGATCAGCAGATGTAATCAGATTAGCGTGACTGGCAAGTGAAAAATTAACAATCAATCCGAGAGTAGTTATAGTCAAAACGACCAGCTCTAAACTAAAACGAGCAATATAGTCTCCGGCTGAAAGAGGCAATAGATTCCGGGAATGGAGGGACTTAAACGGATGGATAGTAAATTTACTGTTGGCTCTCCAAGTATCAGCTAGAATTTTGAAACGATTGAGAGGTAAAATAAGAGTCCTTATAATCCCATTTTTCGGCTCCTGTCAGCCAAATCTTAGGTTAATATTGGGCTAGAATTCGTAACTTGAATTTTACCAAATATAGTCTTTTTGGTCAATACTTTATCCACATGTATAATGTAAGGTATGAAAGAAAATTTTGGTCTAAACAAAGCGCAACTTGAGGCTGTGACCGCTCCCTTGGGGCCGATTTTGATTTTAGCCGGAGCCGGGTCAGGCAAGACTCGCTGTTTAACCATGCGGATTGTCTATCTCATCAAGAAACTTAAGATTGCGCCACAAAATATTCTCGCAGTAACGTTCACAAATAAGGCGGCAGGCGAGATGAAGGAGAGAATATTCAAATTAGTCGGCAAAGCGGTGGCTCCAACCATGGGAACTTTTCATTCTATCGGCGTCCGAATTTTGAGGGCGGAAGGCAGATTGGTCGGACTGACCCCGAACTTTGTCATTTATGATGATTCGGACCAAGAAAGTCTTTTGAAAGAAATCTTGCTTCGTTTGAAAATTGACCCGACGAGATACAAGCCGCAAATGTTTGCCAGCATTATTGACCGGGCCAAGAATAATTTGCAGGAGCCGGCAGATGTCGAAGTGGGGACAGACTCTTTTTCCCGTACCGCTCGGCAAGTTTATGAACTTTACGAAGATGATCTTCGTAAGAATAATGCCGTGGACTTTGGGGACCTATTAGTTTTACCGGTACGAATTTTTCAAAAGTATCCGGACGTGTTACAAAAATACCAGGAACTGTGGCAGTATATTTTAGTAGACGAGTACCAGGATACTAACCATGTCCAATACCTTTGGACCAAACTTTTGGCCGCGGCGCATAAGAATATTTTTGTGGTGGGCGATGACGCGCAGGCTATCTATGGCTTTCGGGGCGCTAATCTGCAGAACATTTTGGACTTTGAGGATGATTATCCGGACACGAAGATAATTCGTCTGGAACAAAATTATCGGTCCACCAGCCCAATCCTGGCCGTAGCTCAAATTATTATTGATTTAAACACCCACCAGCATAAAAAGCAGCTGTGGACAGAAAACGAGCAGGGTGAAATGCCCAAATTGTTTGTGGCTCAAGATGAATTAGCCGAGGCTTATTATGTAGCCGGCAAAATTATTGAAATTCAGGATGGTAAATCAAAAGAGATCCAGTATATTCAAGAAGACGATGATAATAGTATTTTAAGCCGCATCATGCGCACTAAATCATACAGCCGTCTCCTGCCCAAGCTCAAGAATCGCGTGGGCCTCAATCACATTGCCATACTTTACCGCACGCATGCTCAATCGCGCGTGCTGGAAGAAGCCATGATCGAATCATCCATCCCATACCAGATCGTTGGCGGTTTGAAATTCTACGAGCGCAAAGAAATCAAAGATGTATTAAGTTACTTGCGATTGATCATAAACCCCAATGATCTGGTTGGCCTCAAACGTGTAATTAATGTTCCGCCGCGTGGCATCGGGGCCAAAACTTTTGATCTGTTAAAAGACGCGTTATTGCGTCATTCGTTTGACCGCGGCGCGGCGCGTATCGGTGAGCGTCTTGCGGTTGACGTGCCGCTTGACGCTAACCGTAAAACGATACGCGCAGCTCTGCCGAATAACGATCTACAAATTCTTTTTCAAAATAAGCCCCAGCTGCAAACATTTTTTGAGATGCTGGATTTTCTCTCCAAGCTCGATGAGTCTGGGGATCTTTTGGATGTTCTGCGTCAAGTCTTGAAATTTTCTGGTTACGAAGTTTTTTTACGGGATGGATCTGAAGAAGGCGAGGGGCGATGGGAAAACGTGCAGGAATTATTTAATGTCGCGGGCAGTTTTAGCAAAATGCCTTGGAAAGACGGGTTGAATAAATTTTTGGAAGAAGTGGCCCTCATGACCCAGGCGGATGAAGTGGATTTAGACAGCCCCAAGGTCACCCTCATGACTCTGCACCAGGCCAAGGGGTTGGAGTTTGAAACAGTATTTATGGTTGGACTGGAGGAGGGCTTGTTGCCGCATTCGCGCTCCTTGCTTGAGCCCAAAGAGATTGCGGAAGAAGTTCGCTTAGCTTACGTGGGTGTGACCCGGGCCAAGAAAAGGTTATTTCTAGTCTACGCTCAATCTCGGCAGACTTACGGCTCTCGTAATATGAGCGTGCCATCCAGAATACTTAAAGCCATTCCAGAGGATTTATTGGAGATTCAAATTTTATGATAAAAGTTGTGATCGACACCAATTTATTGATTGATGGCTCAATTGATTTTTATCATTACGGCAACCGGATAATTGACCTGGTCTTGGCTGGCCAAATCGAAGCATACGCCAATCATGCCACGCTTCGGGAAAATAAACTTTTAGCCAAACAGAAAATTCAAGACCCAGGATATTTAAAGAAACTCAAGTATTTTTTTGATCTGGTGAAACCAGTTGAAGGCAATAAGCGTCTCGATGTTGTTGAAGACCCAGAGGATAACAAAATTTTAGAATCAGCCGTCGTTTGCCACGCTGATTATTTGATTACCTCAGATCGTCATCTGTTGAAACTTGAAAAATACAAAAGAGTCAGAATTGTCCGGCCGCAAGAGTTTTGGAATTTGTATGAGGATACCAGCGGGACCGGCTGGCAAAAATGGATCAAAAGCTTTATCGGTTGATTTTATTTCAAAAATCTCGATAAGTTTTCTCGGATCGGCGTTCGATGGCTAAAACAAAAATCGCCTGATTTTTTTGGCGATAAATTATACGCAGATCAGATTTACGTACTCGAAAAATATCCGCATGGCCTTTAAGTTTCTGAATATCAAGGCCCAAGACGTCTCCGGCATTGAGCCGTAATAAAATATCCTTGACGAGTTTTTTTTCTTTAACGCTCAACTTGTTAAGCGCTTTTTGTATCTTGTCCATTTATCACCGCCGAAGGCGGGACCCCGCCTACTTTAATATTACTAAATATCAGTGGCGGGGCAGGCGGTTTAAAATGTCCTTGATATTAAGACCGCCTTTTTTGACTTTTGTAAAGTCAATCACTTCTTGCCAAGCCCCTTCGTCTACTGGGGAGACTTTAAAAACTGGTTGAGACCGCTTAAACACCACTAGTGAATTACCGTGTTTGACATGCTTGAGAAACACGTCCATGTTATTGCGGAATTCTTTGAGCCCCACGATTTGTTTCATATCGTTATATTTAAGTTCAACTTAAGTTTATTTTAAGATAAACTTGTTGTCAAGCTCCTGCGCATGTTATACTAGTTTATCTACTCGGACTCAAACAACAACAGACGGAAAGATTTTCAAAAAAACAAAACTGGAGGAACTTGAGCATGATCAACAAACATTTGATCGTGGCGCTTTCGGTTGTCAGTTCGGCGTTGGTTCTGGCCCTCGTCGCTCTTCGATTTCCTGGCTGGGCGCACAGTCCGCTCCCACCAATCGTGATGATCCCTCATACCTGGATAGGCAAAGCCACTGATTCATCGACCTGGTCTGATTACGTCTTGGGCGCGGCAATGCTGGGGGGCTTCATCTCTTCCATTTTTCTTTATTACGGCAGTCTCTCATGGAAAAAGAAAGCAGCCATTCTAGCTGCCGGAGCTGTCTGGGGAATGCTGTCGTGGGTCGCAGGAGCTTTTCCAGTAATCGCTGGTTTGTGGATGGTGATCGTGGCCATCTATGTGACCAAGCGGTTTGACGAAGAGAATCGCAGACGGTCGCAAGAAAGGAAGTTTTTCACGATCGGCGGACAGCGATGGGAAGCCATGAGTTGTCTGCTCCTGGGGCCGGCATTCTCGGTTGGACTCAAGTACGGCTTCGGGCAAGCATGGGTTCACATCTCGATGTTTACAGGCATGGCTTTTGTCGTTCCAGCTGCAATTGGCGAACTGTTCTACGGGATTTTGAAGATAACTGAATCTACAAGTTCGGAAACGCCGACCAAAACGATCGAGAGTTAGACCTCCGCGATCGCACACGTGAAGCGCGGGTTGGATCAAGACCCACATGTGGTCCCAGCCAGTCCGCGCTATTTTTTACATAATTGACATAGATATTAGACAAAAGTTATAATAATATTGCCATGAAAAAACAAGATACGTCTACAATTTATTCTACGGATCAAGTTAAAGCGCATATGGAGAAATACCTTGATATTTCGGCGCGGCGACTGCAAGAAAGATTGCAGGTTGCTTGGAAAAAACAGGCACCTCTAAAATCCCGGGCGTATGATAAAGCTCAGGTTTAAAGAGCAGGCCATTGTCGACTTGCAGCGGTTTATCCGCAATTACGAAGAAGCTTTCTTTGAGCTATATTCTGATACTGGCATCTGGAACGAAAGTCTTATTATTGAAAATTATCGTGGCAGCGCGCAAAGGTTATATTTAACTGTCTTGTCAGAAATTGAGCAACGGTTAGATGATAAAAAAGTTTTGGGTAGGAAGTCCCGGCTAAAGTTTCAAGAATTGTCTTTCTACGTAGGCAACCGGCTGGTAATAGTCTACTATACAGATGATGCAAAAAGTAAAACTAGATTAATAGAATCTATCGGGATTGATAGAAAACCGATAATTTTTTAACCTTTCTGGGATAGAAAAATACGTAACTTGAATTACGTATTTTTGATTTTGAAAATTATCCGCCAAATGCTATAATAATCTCTCGTTCGGCCCTAAAACAACCCAACGGAAACGCAACAATCAGACGGAGGATATAGAGTCATGAGCAATCCAGAACCGACACCTGGTGCAGCGGAAACTGGTGATCAAGTCGCGTCGGCATCCACCCCGCAGCAAAAATCATTTCCCTGGGGATGGGCAATAGCCATTGCTCTGGTCATCGTACTTGGCGGGACTTTCCTCATTGCCGTTGCTGGCGACCCCTATGAAAAATACAAGCAGACGTTCGAGGTTGGCTTCAGGCCTGATGGCGACCAGGCCTTGAGGTATGCGTCGTTCAAAACCGGCACCGGTGTCATTCGCGACGCCGAACGAGAAGTTGTCACGTGGCTCGATGACTTTGTCAACACGGGCCAGCACAACATCGTCCAGGTCCAAACTTCGTACGACGATGAAGGCAATCTCAGAGGAGCAAACGTCACGTATCTGGCGCCGACCGCTCCCAAAGGTGACGGCAACCGCGTCCGGTTGTTGTTCATTTCCGATGAACATGATCACCTGACTTACCCTGAACGCGAAGAACACGTCCTGGCACGACTTGACGCTATTCGAGATTCGCCGCCTCGATATGATATCAAGAAGATAAATTTTCCCATCGGGAGGCTAACCTGGTTGACTGTGGCTGAGGTCTGGTACCTCAAACCGTAGAGACAACAAGCCGCATTCTCAAGTGCGCGGGTTGGGTTAACACACCAATCCGCTTTTTTTATTGCCAAATCCCAGATTTTGCTTACTTTACAACTCTGTGGTATAATATTCAGGTTATAGGTGATAGGTTATAGGTTATAGAAACTCCAATTTTGAAACAAAAATGGCTGTTGGTCACTATAAAAACCTAATAGTTTGGCAAAAGTCCATGGATCTGGTACTTGAGGTTTATAAACTAACTGAAAATTATCCCAAACAGGAATTTTATGGTTTAGTTGGTCATACAAGAAAAACGGTGATTTCTATACCTTCAAATATTGCGGAAGGTTCAAAAAGAAGTACTCAAAAAGATTATCGTCATTTTTTATTTAATGCTTATGGCTCCGGAGCCGAACTTGAGACTCAAATTGAAATAGCGAAGAGATTAAATTACGCCAAAAAAGATGATTATGCAACAGTCGACTCACTTTTGACTGAGGTCATGAAAATGCTTAATCGTATGTGTAGAGATTTGGATTCGTAATCTATAAACTATAACCTACTAACCTATAACCTAGAAATGCAGTACGCCGTCCCACAATTTACTGATGTTGAAGATAAGTTAATCGGCCCGCTGACCCTGAAACAATTCTTGTTTTTATTGGCTACTGGGGCAATTGTTCTGTTTTTCTATTCACTTCTCAAATTATCAGTATTCTTTTTTATATTTGCTACCCCGGTTGCTTTGCTCGGCGCGGCTCTGAGTTTTGCCAAATTCAACGGGCGACCTTTGTATGGTTATTTGCCATCATTTATTTATTTTGTCTCCCGACCCCAAGCCCGAATTTTTAAACGGGAAGAGCCCAATATTGTGGTTCATGTGCAAAAAATTCAGGCAAAGTTAGAAATTCCGTCTAAATTAGACGAACCAGCAGAGGGCCGATTAAAAAAATTAGCTTATCTGCTCGACCAAAAAACCACAGAAGAGAAAGAATTAATCACCCGATCTTAGTCGCTTATGGCCACTGAAATGCAAGCCTTAACCGGTAATAAACCTTCGGCCTCCACCCAGGCGTATTTGGATATTGCGGAAATTAAAGAGGGGACCGTGGTTATGCGCGATGGTTCGATCCGCGGGGTCTTGGTTGTCTCGTCCATAAATTTTTCTCTGAAAAGCGGGGATGAGCAAAACGCGCTAATTTCTGCTTATCAGAATTTTTTAAATGCCCTGCAGTTTCCCATCGAAATCCTGTTGCAGTCCCGAAAACTGGACATTCATTCGTATCTGGATAAGTTGCGATCAATTATGCAGCAGCAAACCAACGAACTGTTGCGCATGCAAACCCAGGAATACATTGAATATATTAGCAAGCTGATTGAGTTTGCCAGCATTATGAATAAGACTTTTTACGTCATCGTGCCTTTAAGCACGGCCGCGGTTAAGCCGGGATTGATGTCCCGGATTTCCAGTTTGTTCTCACCCGCCTCGGAAATTTCGCTCAAGAGCCGGGACTTTGAAAATGCCCGCGAGGAATTGTCCAAACGAATCAATCAAGTATCCTCCGGATTAACCGGCATGGGTATGAAAACATTAATTTTAAGCACGGAAGAATTAATCGAGCTGATGTATAACAGTTATAATTTAAATACTGCTTCAACGATTAGAATTAAAAGTGTGGAGGATCTGGATTTGGCCCAGACCCCAAAATAACATGGCCTTATTTGCGAATAAACAAAATAATCCAGAGCGGGAATTACAGCACCAGTTGGTGGAAAAAGAGCGGGAATACAAAAGGGGTCTCAATACCCTTCGGGATTTGATCGCGCCTTCGGCATTTCGAGTCACGCAAAATTATGTGGAAGTTTCCGGCAAGCTGGCCCGGTCATTTTTTATTCTGTCTTATCCGCGGTTCGTGTCCGTGGACTGGTTGGCCCCGCTGATTAGTTTGGATATTCCTATGGACATGGCCATGTATATTTATCCCATGGACACGGCTGAGATCATGAAGAAATTACGGAGCAAAGTTGGTCAAGTGGAAGCCAGCATGCGATTAAGCCAAGAAAAAGGTAATGTCCGCGACCCCATGATGGAAACTGCTTACCAAGACATTGAGGGTTTACGCAACCGTCTGCAGCAGGGGACGGAGCGCTACTTCCGCTTCTCAATTTATTTTACGATCTATGCGGATGATCAAAAAGAACTAGACCAATATTCCGCCACCTTGGAATCCATTCTCGGATCCAAACTGATCATTGCCAAACCCGCAGTATTGCAAATGGAGCAGGGGTTTAATTCCACTTTACCTTTGGGCAATGACGAATTGGCCATTGCCACGAATATGAATACCGAGCCCTTGTCCACGACTTTTCCCTTCGTCTCTTCCGAGCTTACCAGCAACGACGGGATTTTGTATGGGATTAATCGGCATAATAACAGTTTGATTTTATTTGACCGGTTTCAGATGGAGAATGCCAATTCCGTGGTTTTTGCGAAATCCGGCAGTGGCAAAAGTTATGCGGTGAAGCTGGAGATTTTGCGCTCCTTGATGCTGGGCACGGATGTGATTGTGATTGATCCGGAGAACGAATATAAGCATTTGTCTTCAGCCGTGGGCGGGTCATTTTTAAGTATTTCGTTAAATTCTGATTCGCGGGTCAACCCGTTTGATTTGCCGCGCGCGATTGAAGGCGAGACCAACGAAGACATTCTCCGCTCGTCTGTGGTCAATCTTTTGGGATTGATGAATTTGATGTTGGGCAAGCTGGATCCGACAGAAGAGTCAATTATGGATCGGGCAATCTGGGAAACTTATGCCAAAAAAGACATTACGGCGAACAGTGACTTTACCAGTATTGACCCGCCGACCATGCAGGATTTGGTGGAAATTTTAACTGGTATGGTGGGCGGCGAGAGTCTGGCGCAAAGACTCACTAAATACACTCAAGGGACATTTTCCGGGATTTTTAACCAAACCACAAACATTAATTTGAATAACCAACTAGTTGTGTTTTCTATCCGCGATTTGGAAGATTCGTTGCGCCCGATCGCCATTTATATTGTTTTAAATTATATTTGGAACGTGGTGCGCGCGACTCTTAAAAAAAGAATTTTAGTTATAGACGAAGCTTGGTGGATGATGCAACATGATGATTCGGCGAAATTTTTGTTCGGCATTGCCAAGCGCGCCCGCAAATATTATTTAGGGGTCACCACCATCACCCAGGATGTGTCTGACTTTTTGCAAAGCCCTTTCGGTAAGCCGATTGTAACCAACTCGTCAATCCAGCTCCTGCTCAAACAATCACCCGCGGCCACTGATTTGATTGTTGATACTTTTTTCTTGACCGAAGGCGAAAAATATTTATTGCTGGAATCCGATGTGGGTGAAGGAATATTTTTTGCTGGGATCAAACACGTGGCGATCAAAATTATTGCGTCGTACATGGAAGATCAGATCATCACCACGGATCCTAAACGCGCGCTGGAGGTGGAAGAAGCTAAAAAGGAAATGCAGGCTCAGCAAACTAATACGGAAGTAAATGAAGTTTAGAGGTTAGGGCCAAGAAGCCGGTCCGGCATCCTAACCTTAACCATAACCCAAACTTATGGCAAATTCACTGGATGAAGACATAATTGCCGCGGAATTGGAATCTCATAAGCAGAGGCAGAGACTTGAAGCCAAGATTACTCAAAAAAATAAGGCAGTTGCAGAGTTGCAAAGAATGTATGATTTACAAGGACCAAAGGTCAAGATAGAAGCTGAAGTTGAGATTGAGACGAGGACAAAGGATAAACAAAAAGATCGAGAAGAGCCGGAAGCAGATGACGATAGAGATTCAGAGGACGAAGAGAAACCCCAGGAAGATAAACGCGAAGATGAAAAAGACGGAAACGGGAAAGCAGATGAAGAACCAGACAAGGTACCCGAGGCTGATGAACTCGCAAAAGCAAGCAAGGCCGCCGAAGTGGCCACTGAGGGAACGGAAGCGGTTGAAGGAGTGGCTGCCGGAGCTGAAGCTGGGGCCGGGGCAGTGGGATTTTTGGCCGCAACTTCGGAAATCTGGGTGCCGGCGGTTGCGATTATTGGCGGAATAATTTTGATCCTTGGACTGTTCATGTTTGTTTCGGTGTCCTTGATTGGTTTATGCAACAGTAGCGGCGCCGCTGGGTGGACTGCTTGGTTGGCAAGTAAAGGCAGTTGGGTTACGGGTCAGGGTGATTTTTGCAAGGATCTAAAGACTGCAACTGATATTGCCCAACAGAATGCGCCGTCGAATCAACCTAATCCCGCATTACCGACTGGCATGGTTGACATTCCCATCGGATTGTACAGCCCGTCTAATTTTTACCCGACCGTGCGAGGCGATTATCCGCAAGTCAAGCAGGCTGTTCTCGATAAAATTAATGAAGTCTATAGATTGGCCCAAGCCGCCGGCCTGTCAATAATTATTACAAGCGCCAGGCGCGAAGCTCCTTTCTTTGCATTTAGTTGCCATTTCCTGGGCGAGGCAGTTGATTTCGTTATCACACAGCAGCCCACGCAAGCCAGAATCGCAAAATTGTTTGAAATTGGACAAACCGCCGGATTTGGTTATGTGAGGGATGAATACAATAATCCTTCTGAGAACGCAACCGGGAGCGGCCACATCCACATGCAATTAAATACTTCTTGCAGTAGATAAATAAATAGATATGATGAACAAAAAATTAATTATAATAATCATCGCGGCAATTTTGATACTTTCTTTGATCGGAGTACTGTTATTTGTGGCGGTCAAAAAACAGAATCAAGCCAAGCTCCCGGTTGTGGCTATGCCGCAAGCGAAAAAAGTTTTGGATGAAGCTGTGATTGCCCCGGTGGCGTCGTTTGATAACAACGCCATTTGGTATTTTAACTCCGTTGGCCGGCTGTTTCGGGTTAACATTGACGGTTCGGGCTTGACGGAATTTCCGCTACCGGCTTTGGCTGACGGCAAATTAAGACGTGCGCTTTGGCCTAAAACCGGTTCGGATTTTATTGCGATCACTGGTTTAGGAGCTAATGAGGTTAAGACTTATTATAACAGCACGCAAAAAATTTACATTACGTTACCGAGCAACATCCAAAGCCTGGATTGGCTGCCGGATTCGCTAAGAGTGGTCTATATTTGGAAATCCAGCGACAATGTCCATCAGCAGTTGGTTATGGCTAATGCCGATGGTACTGGGTTTAAAACTATAAAAGATGTATTCTGGCCTGATTTGAAGGTTGTGGCCTCGCCTGACGGCAAAACTGTGCTCTTATGGCGATCTAGCGTACAGGGTGATATTAACAAAATTTATGCCGCGAATTTACAGACCGGTCAGATTGATACGGTCGTGGCCCAGGGCAAAAATACTGCCGCAGACTGGCTTCCGGTGGGCAATCGGTTTATCTTTGCCCAAAGTTCGATCACAGCCTATCCCAGATTATATTTATATGATTTTACCAATCAGCAGGCAGTGGATTTGAATTTGAATACAACTTTGGACAAAGTTACGTTTGATAAGAATGGGTTGGCTTTGTACGCCGCAGTGCCTAAGAAAGATAATTCGGGCGACACATTTATCAAAGTTGACTTAAAGAATTTCAAGCAAGAAATTTATTTCGAACCTAGTCAAAATATTCATGCCTCAGGTTTGGTTATGGTTGGGAATACTTTGTACTTCAGTAATACTCAAGACCAAAAGTTTTACACTATTGTGAAATAGGGGTATCCGACTTCGCCAAGGCTACGTCGGATTATTTCGCTTCGCGAAATAAAAAAATAAGCTGAACGGGAAGCCGTTCAGCTTTTGAAAACGGGCCGGGCGGGCTGGTAGTCCGCCCGGCGTTGCCTTAGGTATGAGTCCAATCCTTCCCGATTGTGATCAGGGAGGTAAGGTTGTGTCTCAACCTTTGGCAACCAACCTTGGTGCTCCAGAACACAGAATTCACAATCTGTTCCCCTTTTTCTGTCTCCTAGAGTTCCAAGGTAGAGCTATGCCTGAGCGGGGAGGCGCGATGGCGGGGGTTGTTTGGCGGGAGTCGTGGTTTGATTCGCGATCAACTGACGAATCGTTTCGGGCCGATTGGCTGCCGCCAGCCTGTAGCAGTGGCCGTGAAGGATTGGTCCATCTCCGGAGAACGGCACGGCACTGCCGCGCAATTCGATGACCTTTCGAAGCGTGATCCGATCTGGATCCTTTGGCGCCACAACCACGTTACAGAGACCGCAGTCATTATGTTCTGACATTTCTGCCTCGAACGATGAATGTTGATAAGAGGGTGAACGCGGATCTCTTATCGGCTAGGGCGGGCGAATGCGCACGGCGACCTCCGTTGACTAGCTCTCGCGTTTGGGGAAGGCCAGGCCGATGGCCTGCGCCACGGTACCCTTTTTCGGATCGTTCGCGTTCCGTTTCAACCAGCGCCGGGCCTGATTGGCCGTGCGGATGTCGATTGAAAGTAGCGTCACTTTTGCCTCGTGTTTTACGCGAGGCGCGACCCGAGGTTGACTCATAGGCAATTTCCTCCAAGAAATTGTTGACCGGTACAGGTGAATAAAAGAATTTTACAATATTTATTCCAAATGCACAAGCCAGGTACTGAAAATTTGACCCGCGATTATGTTTTCAGAGCGAAAACACAGGCAAAACATAATCGCGATATAATTTGCGATGAGGCTAAGCAAAATCCTAATCATCGCAAATTAAGTCAAATTTCTAGTACCTGGCAAGGGGCTACTCTAAGTGTACCAAGGGCTGACTATCCAGCTTTTGTTTCAAAAGGGGGTAAGATTTTAGGTCAATATCTTGGGTGAGAAGCTCGTCGGCGTATGAGCGCGACCGTTCGACTAAATCCAAGTTCGTGAGGTTAGCAATCTTGAAGTCATAGCCGCTTTGTTTGGTGCCATACAGATCACCCGAGCCTCTGATTTGCAAATCTTTTTCTGCCAATTCAAAGCCATTGCTGTTTTCGACTAAAGCCTGCAACCTCGGATTGGTGAGGGGTGATGGATCATCGGAAAACAGGAAACAATAAGATTTGTGCTCACTGCGGCCCACCCGGCCCCGAAACTGGTGCAATTGCGCCAAACCAAAGCGTTCGGATCCTTCGATCATCATGACTGTGGCGTTGGGAACATCCACGCCAACTTCAATTACGGAAGTTGAAACTAAGATTTGCAATTCATTATTTGAAAATTGTCGCATGGTTGTTTCTTTTTCAGCCGGCTTAAGCTTACCGTGCAAGAGGCCGATTTTAAATTGGGGAAAAATTTCCTCGGCCAATTTTTTATATTCGGCGGTTGCGGATTTCACTTCTAATTTATCTGATTCGGAAATCAGCGGACAGATGACAAAGGCTTGTCGCCCGGCTGAAATCTGTTTGGCAATGAAATCGTAAGCCTTGGTTCGATTTTCTTCCGTGGCAATTTTGGTCCAGATTTTTTGGCGCCCAGCGGGTAGTTCTGTGAGTCTGGATAAATCCAAATCACCGTACAAGGTCAAAGCCAGGGTGCGGGGGATGGGTGTCGCACTCATGGTCAGTAGGTGAGTGTTGTTGAGCTGTTTTAAAATCGATCTCTGCTCCACGCCAAAGCGGTGCTGTTCGTCAATAATGACGAATGACAGATTTCGGAATTTGACGGTTTTTTCAAGCAACGCATGCGTGCCAAAAGTGACCATTGCTGGCTGAGCTTTATGACTGGAAGTCAGCAGGGCTGTGCTTATGCCATCGTTTTCGAAAAATTTGCGGAAATTATTATAATGCTGCGTAGCTAAAATTTCTGTGGGGGCTAAGAAAGCGGTTTGTAAATCATTGGATGCGACGACATATGCGGCTAAAGCCGCGATAATGGTTTTGCCACTGCCCACATCGCCTTCCAGGAGGCGATTGGCTGGATAAGATTTGCCAAAATCTGATAAAATTTCTTGGAGAGCTACTGTTTGGCCTTGAGTTAAAGTGAAAGGCAAGTTGGCGATTTTCGTATCAAAGTCTTTGGGGATATTAACCGTTCCCGCGGCTTTTTGTTCTCGGGTTTTTTTGTATTGCAGGACGCGCAATTGGGTCTGGAAGATTTCATCAAACGCCAAGCGGTTCTGAGCTCGGGCGAGTTCCGACTCGTCTTTGGGAAAGTGGAAACTTTTGATTGCAGCATTTTCGTCTAAGAGTTTTTCTTGTCGGATAATATTTTTGGACAGATATTCTGGAATAGTAATTTTATCCAAATAAGTTTTGATAATGTACCGGAGTTGTTTTTGCGTCAGACTGGCCGTCAGAGAGTAGAGGGGGACCAATCGTGAGGTATGAATCTGTTCTTCTCGCTCCTGTTCGTATACAGGATTTTGTAATTGCAATTTGTTTTTAGTAATCCCAACCTTGCCGGAAAAGATAAAGAATTCGTTTTTTTTGAGCACGCGGGTCAAGAAGGGTTGGTTAAACCAGACGCAGAGAATGCTGGAGGTCTCATCTTCGACTAGAGCTTGCGTGATAGTCATTCGGCGGATTTTGGTTCGGAAGCTTTTGACTTCCAAAATTTTGGCTTTGATGTTAGCCGTGTCCCCGGGTTTGAGGTCGACGATTGAGACGAATTTGGATAAATCCTGGTGCGCGCGGGGGAAATAAAAAATTAGGTCTTCGAGGGTTTTGATCCCGAGGTTTTTTAGCAGCTTGGCCCGCGCCGGACCGACAAGATAAAGTTCTTCAACTGGGGTTGTAAGGTTGAACATAGCTAATGAATTATAACCCCGACGCTCGATTTAGGCGAGGTCGGGGTTCCGACTAGAGCGGTCGGAACAAAAAAACAGCATTACTGCCGCCTTAATTTTCTGGTGCCCCCGGTAGGAATCGAACCTACATCACAAGCTCCGCAAGCTTGCGTCCTATCCATTGAACGACAAGGGCTTAGTTATTTACTATATCAAATTTTCAGGCCGCGGGCTAGGGTTTCGGTCAGTGATTCTTGGCGATCCAAATCCTCGGTCAAATATTGGCTTAAGTATAATTTTAATTCTATCGGGTCCTGATCGGCCAGCACAATAGAAACCTGGTTATTCAAGTAGGCCGTGGTTTCAAAGTTCAAGGTTTTGGTCACCGGGGGATTATAAACCAGCCAAAAAGTTTTGATGATTTTGTACGGATAAATCGTCCCGCCGGACATAATTCCTGTTTTGGTAGCTTTGTAAGTTACGATTTTGGGGCCTTGGGCGGTAAATAACAGAATAGAAAAAATAATGACACAGAAAGTTACAACCATAATGATACTGTGGTTATAGATACCAAAAATAATCAGGCCGAGCGAGATTAAACCAAAAATTAAATACCAAATCGGCGGCCGGTTGGGTTGGTCATAATTTTGGGCCTTCCAAATTATAATTTCGGGCAGTTTTCTATTTTTCATTATTGATCAGTTCACCGATTGATAAGGTTTGGTATTTCGGATCGGCGAGAGCCGTAAACCAAATTTGCAAGAATTTAGACGATTCATTCTTGACGATTGGGTTTTTGATTCGTTTAATAATCCGATCGGTATGTTCACGGATAACTTTCAGGTCAAATTTTTTGAATCGTTTCAGATAAAGCAGATACTGCACGACTTCAACATAGTCCGCAATTTTGGCAATCACCGCTTCGTCGGAATGATCTTCCAACACTTCCGCGAAGATTTTTTTTATGTATTTTTGGTCTGGACCAAAGAATTGCTCCAGAAATTTATGGTTGACGGCTTCAAAAGCTTTGGCCGCTGTCCGAGCTTTGGGGTTGGCGCGGCCGTATTGGCGCGAGATGTCACTGCCAAACAATTCACCCAAATCATGGGTCAGAGCGATAGCCATGACTTTTTCCATATCTAATTTAGCGCCTGCTAAATTGCTCTGTCTGGCTAACTGCCAAGCAATGAAAGTCACCAGATAATGGTGCTGGGCGAGGTCAGAAAGCTCGTCTTTATACAGCCCAGCAATAGTGTAGCCGTATTGCGGTTGAGTTCGTGTGAGCTGGAGGAGTTTAAATAAATTTGGTAAATGCTGCATAAATTTTTTAATTTTGAGTGAGTTAAGTATAACCGAATGCAACGAATTTTTCAATTGTCCCGGCCCGCTGACAGCCAGATTTGGTAGCAAATTCTCGCTCTGAAAAGAAAAAAGGGTTCGCAACTTATCCCATAGCGAACCCTTCGAATCTGATTGCTACTTCCGCGAAGTCCGTCTACTTCAAGTTCTAGAGAAAGAGAAACGGCTTCATCTTTGCGAGGTTCGTAGCGCGATAGCGTACGGATATGTCTTCGGCCCAACCGAATCGGTTTGCGCCAGAACCAGTCCCATCTGGCCCCCACACATGATTCAGAGACTTGATCCAAAAGTGCGTTTCGATGGTGCCTTGAGGCCACTGCATCATACCCCCGGTGCCCCATCCGTCAGAATTCCGGGGATTCAGGGTCACAAAAGGCTTTTGATCAGAGAACGAAAGCATGCAGTTCGCACCATTCTTATATTGCATCTCGAGAATTGTCACGTACTTGTACTTTGTTTCGTCGCCGAGCAGTGACTTGTCGAGATCGCCGTAAACACGCTTCACTGCATTTACGGTCGCCACGACCGTCGCGTCATCGAGAGACATTTTAGTCTCTAATGCCAGGATGGATTCCGTGACTCTTGGGCCCAACGCTACAGCGCGTGGTTCGAAAGAGACTGCACTAGATAGCACGATCAGCGAGACAACCATGGGTCTCATAACCACCTCCTCCTGTTCAGTTCTTACCACTATACCTATCTGAATATTAGCAAAAATAGCGATCATTTACAAATCAAAAAAGAAACCCTTTTTGAGTTCCTATTTCTAAAAAAATTAAGATGAAAAAATTTCTTTTGCCCTTCCAAAATATGGTTTCCGCCTTCGCACAAGGCTACGGTGGACAGGCGAGCCGATTCGTTTTTAAACTAATCTCTTACGTGCGAATGCAAAGCCTGATCCAATCTTAAGATATTTTTCAAAACTTAAGGCTTTTGTTTTGTCTTTAAAAGCACAATACCAGATGAGGTTAAAGGGTGCTTTTGTCGAACTATATTTAACAGTCCCAGTATTATGCTTTTCTAATCTCTCTTTAAGATCCTCTGTGAAACCGGTGTAAAAGCTGTTATCTTTTTTACTTTGTAAAATATAGACATAGAACATATTGTTTTGTACTACTGCGCTCGCTTCGCGAGCTTCGAAGTACACTTCTTCGCTCCCAATGAGTGCAGGGCTTGCCTGCACTTCGTAGCTCCGTTAGGAGCGAAGAAGTGGCGGAAGCGAGAGGATTCGAACCTCTGAAGGGCTTTCACCCTTGACGGTTTTCAGGACCGTTCCCTTAAGCCACTCGGGCACGCTTCCTTAGAATACTGCCTTTATTCTATCATTTTTTCGGTGGATAAGAAAAGCCCACGGTTTCCCATGGATCTTTCTTCATATGAGTTTTCCCCCGCCACCGACATTTAAATTGTAAATGACGGCGGGGTCCCGCCAACGGCGGTTGATTTCCTTTTGAGGAAGTTTTAATTAGGGCTTTCGCCTTAATTAGCAAGAAGTTATGGCGCGATCGGTGTATCTGTTTGGGGGTTGGTTTCTGAATTGTCGGTTTTGGTGGTTTCAGCACCCTTGACCTTAGGGTCAATGATTAAAGTAATCCGATTGGCGTATGACTTATTATCTTTGATTTCTCCGCTAATGTCAACCAATTGTCCAATCTGTAAATCTTTGGCCGTGGTGTTGATGTATGTAGTATCTTTGGTAATTAAAAATTTGGCTGAGCCGATGCTGACGGTTGTGTCCGAAGCACCAGTGAGCTTGCCAGAAGCTGAAACTGCGTCGTCGATTTCTACGGGCTGGCCTTCAACCTTGATGCCGGCTTGCTGAATATTTTTGATTGCTTCTTCTTTGGACACACGAGTGTTTTGTAAGGCTTTTTCCAGTTCCACTTTGACTTCTCCTTCACTGTGAATAGAGGCGATCCGAAGCTTGGAGGAGAGGTCGGCTAACTTGGTAACTACTGCGGCTTTGGGTTGTGAAGCGGTGGATTTGGCCGCGGCGCGGGTACTGGTTTGCAAATCACTCACTGTATCCGCAACGATTTTTTGCGCTTGCTTGGCAGAAATTTGTCCATCTTGCTGCTGCTGAATCACTTGCTGTAATTCGTCCACACGATTGTTCGCAAATTTAAATTGTAAATTAGTCTTGTCCGCATCAGGAGTCAGTTTCAACTGGATACTCTCCGCGATTTTTTTGAGTGGATAAATAGTTTGCCCCGGGACACTGTTTAACGCGGCAACCGCTGCACCGAGCGTCAGACTGATAACGATCAGCAAGCCTCCCATAATTCCAGACCCGACCCGCAACATGTGGGGGAGCGACCCCGCCAAGCTAAACCATTTCGGTTTCTGCTCTGTCTGTGGTAGTGTAATCCGATCGAGGATCTGATTTTTGACTCGCATTAAGTCTGGTTGCGGTACTTGAGCATGAGGCAAGCTGTTGAGGTGGGTCAGTAACGTGACGAATGAGGATAGTTGCCGATTTTTTTTGTAAATTGAAACATCCTCATTAGCTTTGAGGCTGTTGGTTATTTCTTGGATTAAGTTCTCAAAATTTTCCGGCATTATTTTTTCTTAAGTAATTCCTTAAGTCGTAAAATCGCTCGGTGCTGGAGCACTCGAATTGCTCCTTCGGTCTTGCCCATGACATAGGCGATTTCTTCACTGGTTAAATCTTCAAAGAAACGGTATTTGATGACTTGTTGCTGGTCTTCTGAAAGCTGCTCTAATACTTGTAGGATTTTTGCTTGCTGGAGGTTGAGGTTTGTGGCATCAACTGGACTCGCCTCGTCTTCTAAAATTTCTTCCACTTCTTCAAGCGGCACCAATTCTTTTTTCAGTCGGTAATAATCAATGATATTGTTCTTGGCGATTTGGTACAGCCATCCAGAGAGAGCGTCAGCGGCATTAATCTGGTTGATTTTAAGCCAAGCTTTGGTAAAGGTGTCAGACAGAATGTCTTCGGCAATTTCCTTGTGCCCGACCCGGAAGTAGACAAACCGGTAGATTTTTTCCGCAAAGTGGTCGTAAATGAAACCAAAGGCATCAGGACTGCCCAATTGGGCTTTTTGCAGGTAATTTTTTAATTCCGCTTCTGTCATAAATTAAGACGTTAAATCTTTAGAATTGTTACAAATTGAACCATAAATAGCAAATTTAGGCTAGAATAGTGCCCTTTCACGAAAAAAATAAAAAGCCCTGAGGCCTTTTTTGGCGGAGAGAGTGGGATTCTCATTCGCCGCTGGTGCGGCTCCGCCTGGGCAGCGCTGAAAGCTGCAAGTATTCGCTTTCATCGACGCTCGACTTCGGCTGAGGCCTTGTCTCGCTTCTGCCCGTTCGAATCCTAATGAAACAACGCGTAATTCTTGGCGGTGTATTCTTGAAATAGCTCGAACGGAATTTTTACCCCGTAGCGAGCTTGCTCTGCTTCGGGGCTGTCCTCGTCCCGCTTCGCGCGGCTCAGAATGGGCGGGCGGGCAAAATGAATTAAAAAGCCGAGAGCATTAACAATTTCAAGTTTTTAATGAGTTAAGTATAACTCAATTCAGCTAATTTTTCAATTGAAAATGATTGAAAAATTCACTGGCTTTGGCGGCAAATTCTCGCTCAGAAAAGAAGAAAAGCCGCTTGGTCGATGAAGCAGCTTTTTAGATTTCGTTTCGGCTGGATTTCACAGCCTCATCAGTACATTGAAATGTAGACGAAGAGCAACTGTCTGGCGCGTTGCTCATTTTTCCCCCGCGGTTCCGCCGCAGGTCGGTGACGACTTACGTCTTCGCTTCCCCCTGATCGACGGGGAGCATGTACCAGCCTCCACCGTCTTCGAGTTCTTTCTCGCAGAAGCAACACAGTTCTGACGACCCTGTGGGGATCGCCGTCCCTGTCCACTCCAACCCGTGCGGTCTGCGTCCGCACTCCCCGCACATGGGGTATTCGACCCCTTCTTCGATGGTGTGTTGCGGGAACAGCAGTTCCCGGACGATTCGCAAGATGTCCTTTTCAGGAACATTCACGAATTTGGGGGTGAGGGTCACCCACTTTTCCTTCGGGTCGAATACGTGGACCTTTACGCCGTCCACTTTGTCAACGACCACGGGGATGCTCCAGCCGCCAGGTGCTGGTTTGGTTTCCACTCTCTGGTCGAGCTTCGGGACCACAAGGTCCACGATAACTCGCTCCAGCAGGTGGTCCTCGCTCCAGTCACTCTCCACCCCCCTGTTCTGGGCTTCAAGTGCTGTTTCCTCCAACAACGAGGCCTTTCCGTAGAGCCCGTGCCTTTCCATAAAGACAACCCAGCTCTTTGATCCTACCAAGCCGTATTTTTCGTACAGCTCGTTTGTTTCCAGACGGACGGTGGCGGTCGTAGTGGTATTGGTCATGGCTCTCTCCTCGCTCCTCTTTGGGAGCATTGGCATAACGACGGTATGTCGTTATGCGGAACATTACGCGCAAGCACGAGTTCTGAAAATACCTCTTCTGAAATCACGCTCGGCGTGTATGCCCCCAAGAAATGAAGACTTGGGCGAGGCAGACAAGATTCAATTAAATAAATCCTATCTGCCTCGTCCAAAAAGCACATTATCAAAGAACAACGTATCTTAGCATATACCAAGCAATATGTCAATAGCACTGTCAAAAACCCTTAAAAATCAACAAAAAAACAGCCTTGTTAGGCCATTTATTAACTCTTATGAAAAAATTGATGAAAAAATTTCTTTTGCCCTTCATTGATAAATCCTTTTCCTTTTCGCCAAAAAATCCCTTTCAAATCCTATGCTCGCG
>Ga0209515_10002101_pt1 | contig 31382 bp, 29 predicted proteins | sample Subgroupgradi54m_FD_187454 | JGI IMG/M metagenome (GOLD analysis project Ga0209515, IMG submission 187454) | Subsurface groundwater microbial communities from S. Glens Falls, New York, USA - GMW60B uncontaminated upgradient, 5.4 m (SPAdes)... ... | reverse complement strand
TGTCGAGCGTATGGATTTTCGCTGCTTGCAATTCGGCCGGTACGGAAATAAAAAAATGCTCGCGTTCGAAAGCGTCTTCTTCCGCCTCGAATACCGGGCCCACCGGGAATGGTGGCGTGGCGCGTTTCGTTTCGAACAGATAGGCCTGCAAGGGCAAGCCGGCGGCTTCCAGCGAGTTCAGGAAATAGCGATGGTGCGGCGTGTCCGTGGATAGAACGACAATCTTGGACATGTTCTGCGGCTTACACGCCTAATTGCAGCTTGCGGTACAAGTCACGGCCGATTTGCACCATGGTGCGAAACTCATCCGGGGTTGCCGAGAGCGCATGGTCGCGGATCGTCGTATCCGATTTGTCCAGCGTGAAATGTTTCTCGATGATCGTGGCACCGCGTGCTATGGCGAGCAAGGGTGCTTCGATGCCGATGGTGTGATCGCTGTAACCGTCGTAGGGAGAAGCGTTGAAATCCTTTGGCAACCCGACCAGGTCCCAGGGGTCGCAGGGATACTTGGAACGGCACCACAGATAATGGATGTTGGCGGTTTTTTTCAGTGGCAACTCCGGCTGATCCCACATGCCCAGAGAAATGATGGTGGGCTTGCCTTCAGCGGCGATTTTCTTGACCAGGTCGAGGTTGTCTTTCACCGTGCGTGAGGCGATTTTGTAGCGCGGCAGATCGAATGGTTTGACCAGATCATAGGCTTCCGGCGTGAACACCGAAAACATCAGTTCGATTTCGAAGTAGTCGCACCACCGTTTGAATTGCGCGAGGACCTCCGGGGTGATGCAATTCATTTCATCCGCTTTGGCGCGCCAGCCCAATTGGAACTTGGCAATATCCGCACCGGCCAGCTTGGCCTGCTTGATGAGTTCGTAGCACAGGCCGAAATGGCCGTTGTGGTTGAGTCCAATTTCTGCAATGAACAGCATGGGAAGTCTCTCGTTCAGGATTCGGTGTTTTGCAGCCGCTGGTCGTATTGTGCGACTTCGGTGGCGTTGCGGGTGCGGTTGTTGCCGTGATGGCGGTACTTATAGAGCGGGAATTCCAGTCGTGCGATGCGGAATTTCTGCTCGAAGCGGCGGCGCAGTTCATGCCCCTCGCGCATCTTGAAACTTTCGTCGTACAAGCCGACATCGAACAGACATTCCTTGCGGAACATGACGCCGCAGGCGATATGGTGTTCCGCGCAATTGACTCTTTCGATGACGTTCTCGAATTCGTCGACCTTCACGTAATCGACCGCCACGGCCTGGTATTCGCGGTTCATGTCGAGAAACATTTTCAGCAGGCTGAGAAAGCGGCGTCCTACATAATCGTCTGAGTCCACGCGCACTACGTAGCGCCCCAGCGCTTGACGGAGCGCCTTGTTCAGGGAACTGGGCAGGCCGAGATTGGATTCATTGTGGACGATTTTCAGATGCGGCAGGAATTCCAGGTTGCCGAGTACTGCCATGGTGTTGTCGGTCGAGCCATCGTTGACGACGATGACTTCGTAACTGTCGTGACGGACGTCTTCCTGGTGCGCCAGACTGCGAACGCAACGCTCCAGCCATTTGTCGTGATTGTGGCAGCAGACAATGACCGAAATGTCGGGAAAGATAAAGGCTTTATCCTGGCTCATGATTGTCATCGCGATTCCGAGAGTGCTTGCTTGAGCGCATCGAAAGTGAACTTCGCCGCTTTGTATTCCGACTCGTAGGTCAACCCGGCGATATGCGGCGTGACGATCAGGTTCGGATGATTGCGCGCATAGGCAATCATCGGATGATTGCTCTTGACCGAGGTTTGCTCGTCCTGAATCACATCGACTGCCGCCGCTTTCACCTTGCCGCTATCGAGCGCCGCCAGCAACGCTGCTTCATCGACGATTTCGCCGCGCGCACTGTTGATAAAAGTGACGCCGTCGCGCATGTGCGCGAACCATTCGCTGTTGACCATGCCGCGCGTGGTGTCGTCCAGGTGAACGCAGATCGCCACTGCATCTGCGGCCTCCAACACCTCCCGATAGCTGGCTGCCTGACGCGTATAGGTATCCTGAATCTGGACGTGAGGATCGTAAGCGACGATATTCATCTTGAACGCATTGGCATAGCGCGCCAGGTTGGCGCCGATACGGCCGTAGCCGATGATACCCAGCGTCTTGCCGTGCAATTCGACGCCGCGAAAATCGTCTTCCCGTTCGCGCCAGGCTCCGGCCCGGGCAGCTTCCGCCGCATACGGCAGTTTGCGCAGCGCGGCAATCAGCAAGGCGAAAGTGAATTCCGAAGAGGCGTGGATGGTATTGACGAAATCGGTACCCTTCAATGCGCGCACGACGATGCCGTGCTGTTCACAATACGCGCGATCGATATGGTTGGAGCCGGTCGACGGCGTCGCCAGCACCTTGAGTTTTTTCGCGGCACCCAGTAAATCGGCATCGATGCGATAGTCCGGGCACGGGCTGCACATCCACGCTTCAGCATCGGCCAGCAGGGTGCGCACCTGTTCCTTGTCGGCGCCGTACGCCAGCACGCAATCGGTTTCCGCAACGATCTGGTCGCGCATCGCGGGCAGAAAGTGCAGCGGCGCGGTGACAAGTACCTTTGGTTTGCCTGGATTGGAATGCGTCTCCGGGGCGCAGCGCTGGACTTTTTTCGGACGGTTGCTGCACATGCCGCGTTCGATCAGCATTTGCGCCATCAACAGATCCATGCGCGAATCCACGTTGACCGATTTTTGTTCCGACATGATGTAGGGACGGCTGTCGCTACCTTGGCGGCTGACCAGATCAATCAGGCAATGCCGCGTCATCGAATAAATGGAACCGTTGCGGATGTAGCACGGTTCGAAATCCTGGCGGCGCGAACCGCGCGCCGGTTCCGGATATTCCTTGCAGAAATCGCTGATCTGGTCATTGACGATGCGCTTCAGGCGAATCGGATGTTTCTCGCCGGTATCGAGAAAGCTGATCACCGAGTCGGCGCCGGTTTCGAACAGCTTTTCCAGCGCCGCATCGACGTCGCCGCTGTCGCGCAGCGGAGCTACGCACGGTAGTTCGACGATGAAATCGAAACGTTTGTCGTAATGCGCCTCGGCGGCCAGCGCCGCATGGTTAAGCGCGTCTACTGATAGCGCCGTATCGCTGGCCAATTCGGCCGGTCGCACGAACGGCGTTTCCGCACCGTATTCGCGCGCCACGGCAGCGATTTCGGCGTCGTCGGTCGAGACAACCAGTTTGTCGATGTATTTGGAGCCCAAGGCCGCGGCGATGGTATAGCTGATCAACGGATGGCCGTTGATCGGATAAATGTTTTTCCGGGGGATGCCCTTGGAGCCACCACGGGCAAGGATGACGGCAAGAACTTGACGGCCTTGATGCATATCGGTATCGGTAATTAATCTAATGTCGTATGCGCGGGGATTGCCGCACTTGCGCTCTTAATTCGTTCGCCCATTGGGTCAATGCATCCGGAGTGGTCTGTCCAAGTGCATTGCATAGGGCGATCCGGGCCGATTGGACGGCGGGAGTCTGCCACCAGCATATCACATCGTCATAGGCCGATTGCAGGTGGCGAGCGGCGCTCGCCGGCGTGTCGTGCAGTATGCCGGCGTCGCGCAATCCCTGATACAAATGCGCATATTCGGGGGCCAGATCGACACTGCCCGGATCCCAGAACAGCACGGTCGGCTTGTCGGCGCTCAGCGCTTCCAGGAACGTGGTGGAATGGTGATCGCAGACGTAGATGCGGCACTCGCGCAGACTCTCCGTAAATGGAATGCTCCACGATTCCATTGGCACGTCGGGCGCGAAATCGCGCCAGCGCGCCGCGATATCCCAGCCGAAGTCCTCGCAATGCAGCCGCACCCGCAACGCGGATCGGACTGCCGGCGGCAACGCCTCGACGAAATTCTGGTGCGCGGCGAGATACTGTTCGAATTCCGTTACCGAGGTAATGAAGTTCAGCGGGTAACGCGTCAAATGCGTGGTGGCCAGCAGGATGCCGTGCTTGTTCCGGTCGGCGCCGATGGGTGTGCGGCCGACCAGCTTGGGCGCCGGCATGGGGCATACCGTGCCGCCGTAGCGCGGCTTGTTCCAGCCCCAACTGTAATAGCGGTCCACCAGTCCGATTTCGAATGCTTCCGAAGGCAGGTTCTCGCCGCCGCCATAGTTGCCGCCGTGCTGGATGCCCAGCAGGCGCGTGCCTTGTTCGCGGGCTTGCGCCGCCCAATGCTTGAATGCTTCGTCGTAATACCAGGCGTTGGCGCTGAGCACGGCGGCGGGCGGCGCGGGTAAATGTCGTGCGGCAAATCCGGTCAGCTCCGCATAGCCTTCGATAAAACAGGCGGGGATTTCCTGCGGCAGAATATCCTGCAACAGTCTCGTGAAACGGTCCTGCGGCACAACGGCGGCGCGCAGCGCGGCGCGGCGCATCGGGTCGGGTGAATGTCGTGCCGGGAAAAACGGCGGGCTCAACAAGGCGCGCAGCCGTCCACGCAGTCGCAGTGCCAGCGACAATTCCATTTGCCGCGAAAAATAAGAGGCATGGGTCAGGATGCCTTTGCGCACCGGCAGCAAGGCGCTCAACTGGCCCAGCCAGCGCTTGACCTGTTGCCGGACGCGGCCCGGCGGCGCGGCCATCTCGAATTGCGGAGCGGCTATCGTTGCCACGACATGCGTCCGCCCCATGGCCCGCAGCAGCCGCGTGAACAATTGCAGGTTGTAGTGATCGCCGATAATCCGGCGCGGCAGTTCGATCGTACTGGCGGGCAGCGTGAAACAGGAAGGGTCCAGGCCGGTGATCACGGCATCCGGGTGATCGCGGCATGCCGCTTCCAGCGTGACGAAACGTTCGTACAACGCCGGCAGAAAAGACAGCAGCCAGGCACCCAGCATGATGCGCCAGTAGTGCGCCGAATACGACGTACCATGCATGCGATTGAGCGCCTGGCCCAACGCGGGAATCAGTTGCTCCTGCAAGTTCTCGACATAACGGTGCGCGGCGTTCAGGTCGTCGCGCGATTGCCAGACGCTGGGCAGCATCCGGTAGCGTCGTGTTGCCAGCTTGTCTTGTTCGGTATGGCGCACACACCAGGGCCCCAGCAACGCAAGGCTTCCCTCTTTGGGCCAGCATTCGGGCAGAGCGGTTAGAACCAGATGTTCCTTGGTAGAATCCACGGCTATTGTTGGCATGGCGGTGGCATAAGCCGTTCTGGTCATGTTATTGGAAGCGTAATTATAAAAGAAGACCTTGCGCAGCCATATCGGCAGCGCGGTTTTGAAATCGAGTGGCAAGCGACATGACCTCAGGCGAGATTTATTCGGACGGCACGTATCTGGCGCAGAATCCCACGCTGCACCAGGAAGACAGCGATTACAAAATGCGCTATGTCGACGAACTGCTGCGCGCAGTCGATTGGCCGGCCAAGGCGATCCGCATCCTCGATATCGGCGGCGGCGCGGGTGTGGTGGGGCGGTTGGTGTGCGAATGGTTTCGACAGCGAGGGCATGCGGTCGAATGCGAAGCCATCGACCTGTCGGCGGAAATGCTTGCTGAGCAGCGCCGCAATAATCCCTATTTGAAAGAAACTTGGCTGGGCGGCATCGAACTGCTTACCGGCAGGCATTTCGATCTTGTGCTCTTGCTGGACGTGATCGAGCATGTGCCGGAACATCACCACTTTGCCCGCCAGTTGAACGCGCTGACGGATTATATCGTCTACAACATTCCGACCGAGCGCAATCTCATGGATTATTTGCGTAATCTCTATATGCGCGGCCGCTACTACCCGTTGCAGACGGCGTCGCTGGGACATATCCATTTCTTTTCCGCGCCGGCCGCCAGAGGATTTGTGCGCCGGCATCACCGCTTGCTTGCGGCGCGGTTTCCGGCATTTGCCGAACACATCCTGCGTACCGATCATCCGTCCTATCTCGTGCAGCGGCAGCATCGCTTGCGTGCTGGCGAACTGCGCGTGTCGGCATTGCTATATCGCTGGCTGCCCTGGCTCGCGCCCTGGCTGGTACAGGGATCCATGTTCATGCTGGCCCAAACTGCCAAACGCTAGCCAAACGATAATGACCAAACTGACCGAACGCGAATACTGGGAAGGGCTGTATGCCGAAGATGCGCATCCCGGATCGGCGGGTCCGGCAGTGCCGGTAGTGGCTGCTCCTTCACGCATCAAGGCGCTGTTGCGCCGCCTGCTCGGACGCAAGTTGTTGCAGTGGTCGCAGCCCTACGACAACTACCTGTTGTGGGAAGCGATTCTGCCGCGCTATCTTGCTGGCGCAAGCGGCGCCAAAGCCATCGAAATCGGCAGCGCGCCGGGCAGCTTCATGATCCGGCTGGCCGATACCTTTGGCGTCGAACCGTTCGGCGTCGACTATACGGCTACCGGCGCGGCGGCCAATCGCGCCGCATTTGCGGCACAGGGCTATGCGGTCGACAACGTGATCGAAGCGGATGTGTTTTCTCCCGCGTTTCAATCGGCTTACCGCGAACAGTTCGACATCGTCGTATCGCGCGGCTTCATCGAACATTTCACTGAACTGGAGCCGGTCCTCGACGCCCACCTGAATTTGCTCAAACCTGGCGGTTTGCTGATCGTGCTGATTCCCAATCTGCGCGGTATTTACTGGTTGTGGACCTGGATCTTCAACCGGCCGCAGTTGCCGTTGCATAATCTGTCGATCATGCGGCTGCAGCGCTTTCAATCCCTGTTCGACGCCAGCCGGATCAGGGCAGAGGAGTGCGACTATCACGGCACTTTCAGCTTCTGGTTGTTTACAGTCGAGCCGCCGGTGCGCGTGATGAAGATTGTTATGCGCCTGTTGATTCTGATCCAGCGCGGCCTGAACATCCTGTTTCGCGGGATATTCGGAAAGCGCGGCGCGGAAAGCGCATATTTCAGCCCGAACCTCTTATTTATCGGCCGCAAATCATCGGCCGCAAGGTAAGCAAATGACACTTTGGAACTGGTGTGCGCGGATTCTCGACATCCCCCAACGCTTGCGCGATACGGCACGCGCGCGCGACTATCAAGCGCGGCTGCGTGTCGCCGGCTCCGGCATCCGCTTCGGCCCCGACCTTCACATCGAACATCCGGAATTTGTCGAAATCGCCGCCGGAGTGCATTTGAATGCGCACTGCTGGATCAGCGTCATTGCGCCGCAGCCGGATCAGCCCCCGCCCTTGCTGACGATTGGCGCCGGAACCTATATCGGGCGGTTTGCAACGCTGGCCTGCATGCAGCGTGTGAAGATCGGTGCCAACGTATTGATGTCCGATCGTGTCTTCATTGGCGATGCACTGCATGGATTTACCCGCACCGACATCCCCATCAAGGATCAGCCGATGCATTCGCCCGGGCCGGTGGAAATCGGCGATGGCACCTGGATCGGTATCGGCGTTTGCATTTTGCCCAACGTAAAAATCGGCAAGCACTGTGTCATCGGCGCCAATGCCGTGGTGACGCGCGATGTACCCGATTACCATGTGGTTGCGGGAGCGCCGGCAAAAAGCATTCGCAGCCTTGCATGACGCGCCCGCTGATCGTTTTTGTCGAAAGCTACGTGGCGGGCGGCGCGGACCGGGTCGTTGCAACGCTATTGCCTGTATTGCCTCCTGTGCCGATCGAACTGTTCGTCAATGCGCGCTGTGACCCGGCTGTGCTGCTTGCAGCAGCGCTGCCGCCGAATGCCACCCTCCGTCGCTATGACTGGACTACCGTGGCCGAACTGGCCGAATGGGCCGCACGCGGGCGTTGGGTATGGTCGCGCTGCCTGCGCCGCCTGTTCAGTGTGGCATGGCGTTATCCCTTGCTGTTGCTGGCTTTCCTGCGTCTGTCACGCTGGTTTCGGCGTCTGGACCCGCAGGCGGTATGGGTCAACAACGGCGGCTATTCGGGGGGGGATCTATGCCGCATCGCTTCCCTCGCTGCTTCCCGCATCAGGCAATGCAAATCCATTCACCTGATTCACAGCATGGCGCAACCCTCCAGGCCATTGCTCCGCTGGCCGGAATATCTGTTCGACCGTCTGCTTGACCGTGCCACTGCAATGGCAACGGTTTCCACTGCGGCAGCCGACTCGCTGCGATCGAATCGCGCCTTTAGACAAACGCCGCTTGTCATCTATAACGGGCTGCATGATCGTCAGTCCACCGTTGCGCCGCCAGTCGGCCCGGTGTTGCGATTGCTACAGGTTGGGTATTTCGACCGCAACAAGAATCACGCACTGTCGGTGCGCGCGCTCGGCATATTGAAGCGTGCCGGCATCGTTAATGTGCATCTCACCCTGATCGGCAAGGAGGCTGAACCCGGCTGCCTGGATGCGCTACGTGCGTTGATCGATGCAGAAGGTGTGGATAAACAAATCACCTTTGCCGGCTTCGTCGCCGATGTTGATGTCTGGTATGACAACAGCGATGCCGTGGTGTTGACTTCGCAGATCGAAGGCATGCCGATGTGCATACTGGAAGCGATGCGCGCCGGACGAACAGTGGTTGCCACGCCGGCTGGCGGCGTGCCGGAAATCGTGCAGCACCAGCAGACCGGATGGATACTGAAGGGAAGCAATGCGCCGGAACTGGCGCAGGTGTGGCAACGTTGGCTTGCGCATCCTCAAGAATTGCGGGAGTGGGGAGCGGCGGCACGGCAACGTTTTGTAGAACTGTACTTGCTTGAGCGACAAGTAGAGCGTCTCAATCATCTGCTTGAATTGGCGTCCTCTCCGCGCTTAGGGCACCCCTGACCGGGGAGCGATGCCCTTGGGGCGTTGGCGCGATTTTCACGTTAAGAGGCTTCACCTTGCCCTGATGACTGGGAGCGTTTGGGTAAGAGGTACTCGCGAACAGTGTGCAACCTCCAATTCGAGATGAGGCCAGCGCCGAAGAGGACTGGCGCTGCAATTGCCAACGTCCAACTGAGCTCGTACTGTGCTGGCGTAACCTGCGTGCGAAGAAGCGAGCCGCTGATCACACAAAGAGCCGAGACATAGAGCATGTGGGTGTAGTCGCCCCAAATGGCAATCTGTCGGGCGATCGCCTTGGCTTGTTTGTTAGCTTCGGCGCCGGCAGACCAAAAGTCGCCAAGGACATTCAAAGAACGTTTGCTAATCAAGGGCCACTGATGGCGCCTTCGGCCGACAGCTTCGAGGTTAAAAACTTGCTCAATGATCGGATACACCATCGCGCGATGCAGAACATAGACCGTCACGCCAACGAAGGCTGCAATGGCCAACCTGGAAGTCACGGCGTCGCCAGAGAGATTCAAAGCCAAGGCGGAGGGACCATCGCAGGTGAACTGGTAACTGACAACGAAGAAGCATCCGGCAAACAGGCTGCGCAGAATGAAGCCCAGTTGGAGAGTCTTCAGCAGTGCATCCATGTGCAGCCTAACGAATAGAGATTAACTGCTGACGAGATGATGCCGATGGCTGAAAAGAAGGCATGATCACGGCAGAAACCTCGTTGGGACAGAACCGCCGGTGCGGTGATTGTGGCGATTGTAAGGGAGTGGAGCGGGTTGTCAATCGGTCGACATAGTCGAGATCCTGTGTGGCGCGGGCAGTCTGCGAAAATAAGCCGGCTCAAGAAGGCGACGCTACGTTAGCTGCGCTGCGCCAAAAAGGCACAAGAAGCGACAAATGGCGGCACAGGGATGTGCACGGCAGATAACCCCTATGGTCTTAGTTCAGAAGACAAGGCCATTGTCGACTATGCGATGAAGAACATTGGCTCCGGCATCAAGGCGAGCGATCTGAGCTTCTACCGGTTTTGTCAGGTTAACTTTCAAAAAAACATGAAAGAGTGAAGAAGCGGTCCTTGGCGCTCTGCATGCATCTTCAAATCATTGAAAAGCAAATTTTGATTGACGACTGCGCCCCATTGCACAAAGCGGTGGCACATGATTTCACGGTAGTTTTTGGCGGACAGCAAGTGTCGGCCAGGACGGAAAAACGACGAGATCACACCAAAGCTGGACAGAAAGCGCTGAGCGTGTCCGGCAGACTTGAAGCCACGCATTCGATATTCGCGTTCTCGTGTTGGTTGATGAGAATTTTCTGCGCGGTTCTTCTGGTGATGCGTAACCGATGGTATAACCTCGGCTTTTGCGGCTGCATAGCTGCCAAGCTTGTCGGTCGATGCTTCGCGGAATGTACTGCAAACCCTTCAAGAGTTTGCGAAAGAATTTTTTGGCAGCTGCTTTATTGCGGCGTGGCTGCACAAGAAGATCGAGCACTTCGCCCTCCTGGTCGACGGCATGCCACAAGTACTGCAGTTTGCCATTGATGGATAGGTAAACCTCATCAAGGTGCCAATGATCGCCGGGGCGCATGGCCTGCGACCGCAGCCGCTTGGCGTAGAGGCCGCCAAGCTTCTGTGACCAATCGCGAATGGTTTCGTACGAAACAATCACCCCGCGCGTGCAGCCAAACACACTGGCTGATGATCTCGGGAGGAAATCGGTGGCGGTAATAAAGGGGTTTTGGTGAGGTCATGTGGCATCATCAATGACACTGTTGTTAACCTGACAAAACCAAGGTGATGCGCAGCATCAGTTAAACAAGTCGTATCGAATTTCCGCTTCTATTCCCCGCCAGCAAAGAGCTTCTCTTATTTTGTACAATGGCGATTTACTTTTGAGTCCACACTTATTTAACTAGGGAGTTTGCATGAAAGTTGTGATTCTGTGTGGTGGATATGGCACTCGTATTCGGGATGTCGCGGACAATATTCCCAAGCCCATGATTCCTGTCGGAGGATTGCCTATTCTCTGGCACATCATGAAATATTATTCGACGTGGGGGCATAACGATTTTGTTTTATGTTTGGGTTATAAGGGTCTGGTTATCAAGGATTTCTTCCTGAACTATGAGGCGCATACCCGGGATTTCACCTTGAATCTGGGGGCGCAGCGGTCGGTTGAGTATCACACCGCGCATGCCGAAGACTGGACAGTAACTCTTGCAGAGACCGGGTTGGAGGCAATGACGGGCGCGCGCTTAAGAAAGATCAAGCGGTATGTCGGCGATGACGAACATTTCATGTTCACTTATGGCGACGGCTTGGGCGATGTCGACTTGGAGCAGCTGATCGCCTTTCACAAGTCACACGGAAAGATTCTGACCGTCACGGGTGTCCGGCCTCCTGGGCGCTTTGGCGAAATCATGAAAGATGCTTCCGGCCAAGTCACCGAATTTAACGAAAAACCGCAAGCCACGGGGGGGGTTATCAGCGGCGGCTACTTCGTCTGCCGCCGCGAGTTCTTTGATTATTTGCGCGAAGGCGATGATTTGGTATTTGAACAGGAACCCATGCGTCGCCTCGTGGCAGACGGGCAATTGATGGTGTACGACCATGCCGGATTCTGGCAGCCGATGGATACTTATCGTGAATACCAGTTGCTGAATTCCCTTTACGATCAAGGGGAGGCACCATGGGTCCGCTGGTAGATGGTAGCTATTTGCAACTGTTTCGCGGCAAGCGGGTGCTTTTGACCGGGCATACCGGGTTTAAAGGTTCGTGGCTGGCGCTTTTGCTTGATACGTTAGGAGCGGAAGTGCTGGGCTATGCTTTGCCGCCGGAATACGAAAACAGCCACTTCGAACGCCTGAAGCTGAGCGACAAGATTCGTCATGTTGAAGGAGATATTTGCGATTATGCAAGACTCGACAGTATTGTTCGAGAGTTCCAGCCGGAAATCGTTTTTCATCTGGCAGCGCAAGCCTTGGTGCGACGCTCCTATGCTGATCCCAAAGCCACTTTCGACACTAATGTTTCCGGTTCGGTGAATTTGCTGGAGGCTGTGCGGCACTGCGAATCGGTACGTTCTTTGGTGTTTGTCACCTCCGATAAATGTTATGAAAATGTGGAGTGGATCTGGGGTTATAGGGAAACCGATGCCTTGGGCGGGCGCGATCCCTACAGCGCCTCTAAAGGTGCGGCAGAAATTGTTTTTTCTTCTTACCAGCGTTCATTTTTTGCGCATCATCCGCATCTTGGCGCGGCATCGGTGCGCGCAGGCAATGTGATCGGTGGTGGTGATTGGGCCGTCGACCGCATCATTCCGGATTGTATGCGCGCCCTGCAGGCTGAGCTGCCGATCTGTTTGCGCAATCCCGCCGCTACGCGGCCTTGGCAGCATGTGCTGGAGCCGATTTCCGGATATATGTTGCTGGCCGCCAAATTGTACGAGGCTCCGCAGAAATACAGTGGTGCCTGGAATTTCGGACCGCCGGTGGGTGCTACGCGGACGGTGGAGGATGTCGTTCGCCGAATCATTAACAGTTTTGGACATGGAAAAATTGAGCTGCCGGCAGCGGTGACTGATAATAAGCAGCATGAGGCGCATCTGCTGCAACTTAATAGTGACAAGGCGCACCAATTGTTACAGTGGCAAACACGCTGGAATTTTGAGCAAACCATAGATGCTACGGCTGCCTGGTATGCAGAAGTCTTTGCTGGTTCCGATGCGGCCACCGTTTCCCGTCGGCAGCTGAGGGAATATTTCAAGGAACTGCCATGATTGAAGGCGTGGTACTGACTCACTTAAAACAATTCGTCGACGAACGTGGCAAGGTGATGCACATGTTGCGTAACGATGATGCACATTTTTGCGCATTCGGTGAGATTTATTTTTCCACGGTGCATCCCGGCGCGATCAAGGGCTGGCACTTGCATCGCCGCATGACGCTCAATTACGCGGTGCCACATGGGAATATCAAATTCGTGCTGTATGACGACCGGGAAAACAGCCCGACGCAAGGTGAGGTGCAGGAAATATTTCTAGGTCCGGATAATTATTTCCTGGTGACAGTTCCGCCTTTGGTCTGGAACGGCATCAAGGGCATTGGCACGCAAACGGCAGTGGTTGCTAATTGCTCAAGCATTACACATGATCCTCATGAGATCGAGCGGCTGGATCCGTTCGATCCGCGCATTCCCTACGACTGGTCGATACAGCATCGATGAGCCAGAAAGTACTGATCACCGGAGGTTTCGGCTATGTCGGCGGCCGTGTGGCGCAAGCGCTGGCAAGCAAGGGATTCGAGGTTTATCTGGGCACACGGCAGGGCAACCGGCAAGTGCCCCCATGGTTGCCGCAGGCACGCGTGGTCGGTCTGGATTGGGGTTCGATGCAGGCATTGACACAGACTTGTTCCGGTATGGAGCAAGTTGTGCATCTGGCGGCGATGAACGAGCACGAATGCCTGCAAGATCCGATTCTGGCGATGGAAGTGAATGGTGTCGCCAGCGTGCGCCTGCTGCAGGCGGCAATGACCGCGGATGTGCGGCGTTTCGTGTATTTTTCTACTGCCCATGTATATGGTGCGCCATTGGTGGGCCGGATCGACGAGCAGACTCTGCCGCGCGCGCAGCATCCTTACGCGATCACGCACAAGGTCGCTGAAGATTTTGTGCTGGCCGCGCACAATCAAAAACGTATTGAGGGGCTGGTGATGCGCTTGTCGAACGGTTTTGGCGCGGCAACCCATGCGAGCGTGAACCGCTGGACCCTGATCGGGAACGACCTGTGCCGCCAGGCGGTGCAACAGCGCAAGCTGGTGCTGAAATCGAGCGGGCTGCAGTGGCGGGATTTCGTGACCTTGCACGACGTCGGCGCGGCGGTTGCGCATCTCTCAGGCTTGGATCGCGGTCAGATCGGCGACGGTTTGTTCAATCTCGGCGGCGAGGCGCCTCTGCGCATGATCGATATCGCCCAACGCATCAGCGCACGCTGTCAGGCGGTGCTGGGTTTCCAGCCTGTGCTGGAAAGGCCACCGCCGGCTGCCGGCGAAGAATATCCCACCCTCGATTACAGAATCGACAAGCTTAAGGCGACGGGATTTGTTCCAACCGGGTCGGTCGACGACGAGCTGGACGCCACCTTGCGCCTGTGCGCCAAGGCCTTTGCCGGATAAGCGCATGGCATTCGAACCGACCGTCAGTGTGGTGATGAATTGCCTGAACGGCGAACGTTTCGTGCGTGCCGCGATCGAGAGTATCTACGCGCAAACCTATCCGAATTGGGAAATCATTTTCCTGGACAATGCCTCCACCGACGGGACGGCCGAGATCGCACGCAGCTTTGATATGCGGCTGCGCTATTTCTGCAATGCGCGCACCGTGCCGCTGGGCGAGGCGCGTAACCAGGCGTTGCAACAGGCGCGCGGAGAATTGATCGCATTTCTGGATGCGGACGATGTCTGGTTCCCGGACAAGTTGGCAATTCAGGTTCCACTCTTTAACGGCAGGCCGGAAATTGGGCTGGTATTCGGCGATACCGAGCTGCGTTTTGAAAACCCAGACCGGGTCCAGAGCTATTTTGAAACGCATCGATACAAACCTCCGCGCGGCCATATTTTCGAGTCGCTTCTGAAGCATTACACCGTCCCTATGCTGACAGCGATAATTCGTGCCGATGCGTTGCGCCAAATGCCGCAGTGGTTCGATCCCACTTACCAGGTATGCGACGATTTCGATTTCTTCATGCGGCTGTGTTACGACTGGCGGGTCGATTATGTCGATACCTGTCTGGCCAGTTGTTTGATTCATAGTGCGGCGGCGACCGTGCGTCTGCACCGCTTCGGCCCCCGCGAAATGGCGCGGACGCTGGAGAAACTGCGTGCAGCGCATCACGATTTCGATCGGCGTTACGGTGCTGCTGCTGCGGAGATGTCGCGGCAAATTACTTATAAGCAGGGCATTTCCCTTTGGCGCGATGGCGATGGCAGCGCGGCACGACGCGAATTCGGACGCTATTTCCCACAGAGAAAATTTCTGGCGGCGTACTGCGCCAGTTTTTTTCCGCTGACGCTGATCGAGCGCGTCAGGCATCTGCTCGCTCACTAGGCCCGGATTTACAGGGGTTTGGCCGGTATCCCCATGCTAGAATTCCTAGCTGATTTTTTGCCGGGGGCACGGTTTAATCATGGAGCTGCGTATCCGCGAAGCCCAATTTGCCGATTTTGAAGCGGTCGGCGCGCTGACGCAACGCAACGGAATGAATATTGAATGGCATCCAAGCCGCTGGACTTTTTTGTGGCGCGACAATCCGGTATCGCAATCCGTTCCAGGATGGCCGATAGGCTGGGTTCTTGAAGCGAATGGCGCAGTGGCCGGTTACCTGGGCAACGTTCCCTTGCGTTATTGGTATCGAGGCCAACCGATACTGGCCGCCGCCGCACGTGGCTTTGCGGTGGATCCGCAAGCACGCAGCCACACTTTGAAACTGGTGGCCGCATTTTTCTCGCAGAAACAACCCGATTTGCTGTTGAACACTTCCGCCAATCCGTCGGCCGCTGCGGTTTTCAAATTGTGCCGCGCGCAACCCGTTCCCTATCCCGATTATGACCAGATGCCTTTTTGGGTGACGCGCAGCAGCGGGTTTATGGCGGCGTTTTGCCAACGGTTCGGGCTGCCGGGCTGGTTTGCGCAAGTGGTGGACGGCATCGCCGCGCCCCTGTTTTCCGTATGGCTGGCCTTGCGAGGGCATGGTCCGCGCCGGCAACAGTGGGATGGCGAATGCACGCTGGTTGCCGTGAATGACATCGGCCCGGAATTCGATCGATTGTGGGCACGTCGGCAGGAGGAATTGCCACACGCGGTTTTGGCGGAGCGTAGCGCCGCTATGCTGCGCTGGCATTTCGGACATGAAGGCGCGGCGCAGCGCCAGGCGCGTGTGCTGGCGGCGCATCGCAACGGCGAGTTGGTTGGGTATCTGGTGCTGACACGCGAAGATTCACCGGCGCTTGGTTTGCAGCGTTACCGGGTGGCGGATTTATTCGTTGGCGGCGATGCGCCGGAGGTGATCGATGTCTTGTTGCGCGCGGCTTATGAAACGGCCAGGAAAGAAGGTGTGCATACCGTTGATTGCATCGGTTTTCCGGCACGAGTGCGCGAACGTTTCATGGCGACTGCGCCGCTGGTGCGCCAGCTACCCTCATGGCAATTCTGGTATCGAGCGGTGTGGCCGGACAAATTGCCGCCGCTGGCGCAAGCCGATGCCTGGTATGCCGGTTCGTTCGACGGAGATGCCAGCTTATGAGCGCAATCGGCAATTGGAAAGTCGGCGATTCCCGTACCATCACCCATACCTTTACCGCTGAGGAGTTGCAGGCGTTCGCGCGTCTGACCGGCGATGTCAATCCGTTGCACGTGGACCGCTTGTACGCCGAGCGGACGGCAGCGGGGGGGCAGGTGGTGCACGGCATGCTGGCGGCGTCGTTCGTATCGACCTTGATCGGCATGCATTTGCCCGGACCGGGCGCGTTGTGGAATTCATTTCAGGTTAACTGGCGCAAGATGGTGCGTATCGGCGACACCTTGCGGTTCACGGCGGAAGTCACGGCAGTACAGGCGGCAACGGAAACCCTGGATCTGAAGATCCAGGGGATGCATAGCGGCAGCAATGAAATCTATCTAGATGCAACAGCGAGGGTCATGCTCATGGCGCAAACAGAAACGCAAACGGCAAGCGCACTGTCCGGAAAACGCATCCTGGTGACTGGCGCCAGCGGCATGGTGGGAGAAGCGATTTGCCACAAGCTGGTTCAGCAGGGTGTACGGGTCGTTGCCTGGGGCCGCAATTCGCAGCGCCTGGAATCCTTGCGCTCAAGTCTGGGCCGCGAAGCCTGTAATTTGCAAGTCGTCGATCTGGCCGATGCCGAGGCCACAGCGCGTGCGTTGTCAGCGACACTGGCGGACGGTCCGATCAACGGTTTCGTGCATGCCGCAGCGGCGCCGCTGCGTTATTTGAGTGTCGATGACCCGGAGAATGGCAGCGAGCTGCAGGCACATTGGAACGTCGATGTCGCCGCGTTTCAGCAAATTGCGCAGGCCGTCGTGCCGGGTATGCAATCCGGGGATGGCGTGGTGGCGCTGCTGACGCAAGCGATTCTCGACCAGCCGCCGTCCAAGATGTCCGCCTATGTCGCGGCGAAAATGGCGTGCTGGGGGCTGGTGCGCTCGTATGCCGCCGAATGCGGGCCGCGCGGTATTCGTTGCAATGCAGTGTCGCCCAATATGATGGATACGCCTTATACCGCCGGCATGCCGGTGCGCGCCAAGCAGGTAGAGGTCGCGACCAATCCGCTGCGGCGTCTGTGCCAGCCCGATGATGTGGCGGATGCGGTGGTATTTTTGTTGAGCCCTCAGGCCGGGTACATCAATGGCGCCAATCTGCCGGTGACCGGCGGTGCGCGGATGCCGGCATGACACTAGGGCCGGGCGCATGGCCTGAAGATGTCAGGCGGCAGATTGCCGAGGCGTTCGAAAGCGGGCGCATCAGCCTGATGCGCAACGCCTTGCGCGCCGTGCAGGCGCTTCCTGCCGAATCGCGCGGCAAAGCCTTCCGGCTGGGAATCGTCCGCACATTCACGATTGAAACCCAGGTCGATGTGCTGGCATTGGCCCTCGATGCATTGCCTTGTCAGGTAGAAATAAAAATTGCCGATCTGGAAAATATCGAACAGGAATTGTTGAACCCTGCTTCGGATTTGCTGCAATGGCAGCCCGATGCCGTCTTGGTGTTATGGCGTTTGGAAGAATTGCTGCCGGCATTGGCTTCCAGTTCCCGCATGCTGACGCTGGAACAGCGTATGACGGCGATTTCCGCCTTGCAGGAGCGGGTTGAGCTCCTGGCGAGGGGTTATTCTCAGGCTTCTGCGGCACCGCTGCTGTTGTCGACGCTGCCACTGCCGGCGACAGTCGATTTGCGCGATTTGCACGATGCTGCGGGTCAGCGCCAGGCAGTGGAAAAAATCAATAGCGCCATACTGGAGTGCGCGGCGCGGCACGAGCGCATTGCCATTTTTGATTTTGCCGGCTGGGTTGCGCGCACCGGGGCTGCCGCATTCGATCGCAAAATGGATTTGTATGCGCGCCAGCCGATTGCCGCCGCCGCTATCGGATCGTTTGCGCTGTTTCTCGCGCGCACGCTGCGGCCGCTGATCTTGCCGACCGCCAAAGTGCTGGCGCTGGACCTGGATAATGTATTGTGGGGCGGAGTGGTTGGCGAGGACGGGATTTCCGGCCTGAAAATCGGCCACGATTTTCCCGGCAACATTTACCGGCGCATTCAGAATCATGTGCTGCAATTGAAGCAATGCGGCGTCTTGCTGGTGCTGCTGAGCAAAAATAATCGCGAGGATGTGGAGAGCGCGTTCGCCGCGCTCGACGACATGCCTTTGCGGCTGAGCGACTTTGCGGACATCCGCGTCGATTGGCAGGAGAAGCATCGCAATCTGGCCGAAACGGCAGCGGATTTGAATCTCGGGCTGGACAGTTTTGTGTTCGTCGACGATCAGGCATTTGAGCGCGAGCAAATGCAATTCAACCTGCCGCAGGTGACGGTATTGCCGGCGTCGGAAGATCCGCTGGCGATCTTGAATGCACTGGAATCCTGCTGGTTGTTCGATCAGCATCGCGTCAGCCATGAAGACCTGGCGCGCAGTCAGGATTATCAATTGCAATCGCAGCGCAAGGCATTGGAGCGCAGCGTGCCCAGCGCCGAGACATTCTTGCGCACGCTGCATCTGTGCGCGCGTTTGGTCCCGGTAAGCGAACACGGCATCGGCCGCGTTGTGCAGATGCTGGGCAAGACGAATCAGTTCAATGTCACCACGCGTCGGCATACGGAAGCCCAGGTGCGCGCCATGCTGAACGATGCGCGCAACATACTGTTGTCACTTTCGCTGGCCGACCGCTTCGGCGATCAGGGTATCGTCGGGTTGCTGATTGCCGTTGCCGCCAATAACGAAACATTGCGTATCGACAGCTTCTTGTTGAGTTGCCGCGCCATCGGTCGAGGTGCCGAGCAGGTGCTGTGGACGGCGTTGCTAAGCCGCGCGCAGACCCAGGGGTTCGGTGTGCTGAGCGCGGAATATTTGCGTACCGAAAAAAACGCGCAGGTGGCCGATTTGTTCGACCGCCTGGGTATGGAGCCGGTGAGTTGCGATACGCGCCGCACCGAGTATCGGCTGATGCTGCCACATGCCGCGCAGGTTCCCGACTGGATTGAAATCTTCGATGAAAGTGAAAATGGATAACCGAGAAAAACTGTTCACCGCGGTAGCGGGGATATTCAATGTCGACCCGGCGTCCATCAGTGAAAAATCTTCGCCGGATACGGTACCAGGGTGGGATTCGCTGGCCATGGTTAATCTGGTGGCTGAACTGGAGCAGGTGTTCGATGTGCAATTCGATATTCTGGAAATCGCGGATTTTCACAATGTCGAGATTATCCGCACCATACTTGCCGACAAGGGTGTCTCCTTTGAATAAGAGGAAATACTGTTGCGCTCATGTTGAGATGATCTGCGAGCGGCTTGTTGATCGGAAGGCGGTGTGCCTATGAGATGGCAGCGGCTGATCGCACGCGGCGTTTCGGAGTTGAACGCCGCCTTGCCACGCCAACGGCCTCGTGCGGGCTATCGGGTGCTGATGTATCACGCCGTCGGTACGCCGGTGCCTGAAGACCGGCTGGGAATTTACAATATCTCTGCGGAGCGCTTTCGCACACACATGCAGTTGCTGCGGCATCGCAACGATCTGGAGCTGGTGCCGTTGCATGCACCCGGTCGCATCGATGGTCTGACCGTTGCGCTGACGTTCGACGACGGTTATCGCGACAATCTGACGGTGGCCGCTCCCATTTTGCAGGGGCTCGCCATTCCATTCACCGTCTTCGTCATCGCCCAGGCGGTGCGCAAGCGGCAGCAGGGGTTCCTGACGCCCGAAGAGTTGCGCGAATTGGCAGCGCTGCCCGGTGTGACGATCGGTGCGCATGGCGATACGCATACCCCGCTCACGCATTGCGACACGGCCCAGCTGGCGGCCGAGTTGAGCGACAGCAAACGTTATCTGGAGGATGTGATTGGCCGTCCGGTGACTGCCATGTCGTATCCTCACGGTGCCGTCAATCGGCAAGTCATCGAAGCGGTACGGCGCGCCGAATACTGTGTGGCGGCCAGCAGCCGTTTCGATATTAACGATGCAAGCGCCGATCCGCTGGCCTTGGCGCGGACCGATATTCTGGCCAACGACGACAAGCGCGTGTTTCTGCAGAAAATACAGGGGGATTGGGATTGGTACCGGTGGCGCGATCGTGGTGCGGCATCATGAATGTAGCCATTGTCGTCCCGATCCTGAACGAAGCTGAATCGCTGCCGCAGTTGCTGGAGGCGATCAAGCGTCAAACTTTGCGGCCGCGCGAGTTGATTTTTGTAGATGCTGGCTCTACCGACGGCAGCCCCGATTTGATTCGGGGCTGGTGGCAAACGCACGGATGGGAATACTGCGTATGCGATGTGCTGTCGTTGCCTGGTGGGATGCCGGGTGGCGGCCGCAATGCCGGCATTCGTGCAGCAACATCCGACTGGATTGCCTTTCTCGATGGCGGGATTGAACCGGAGCCGGACTGGTTGCAGCAATTGACTCTATATGCGGCTCAGCATCGGACACAAAGCGTGTTCGGCGTTTGTCGTTTTGAGGCAGAAGCGCCTTTCGAGCGTGCAGTGTGTGCTTTGTCTTACGGTTATGAGTCGATTCATCCGGTGATTCCAGCCTCGCTCTTTCATCGCGAGGTTTTCGAACGCATCGGATGCTTCCCGGATAATTTGCGGGCAGCGGAAGATCTGGTATGGGTGGGAAGATATTTGCGGCATTATGGAACGCGTTTGGTGTGCAAAGCGGCCCTGGTGCACTACCGTCATTTCCCCACCACCTGGACGGCTGCAATCCGTAAATGGCATATCAATGAAATATATTCTGTGATGGCCGGAGTCCGTGCGCGCCAACATCTGCTTTATTTAACAGTATTTCCCGTGTTGTACACTATGACGTTTTTGTATCCTGTGGCAGGCATCCCGCTGTTTGCCGCTTATGTGTGTATCCGGGGGGTCATAGATCCCATGCGCCGCAGCAAAAAGCGGCTGTGGTGGTGGACGTGTCCGTTAGCCTTTTTGCAGGCAATTGGATTGGCGGTGTTGCTTGACTTGGCTAAGTTGTCCGGTATTGTTCGGCAGCAGCTTAAAAAATCACTCTCTTGATTCAAGTCTTTCAACAGGGTTTCCACAGACAACTTTAGTGCTGCAGTGGATAACATTGCGGTCGCACGCAAGGGCGTGCTCCCGGTTTTCCACTTGCGATTATTATCGATTCGGTATGTGTCTTTTTAAAGAGTTTTCTTACGGTAAATTTACCGATCCTCAGTCTCCGCCGCTGTGCGCGCTGTGGTTTGCCGTATTTTGTTACGCTGCATTGGTGGCGTTGCTTCTGCAGCTGGTAGTGTTGCCGTTAATTCCCTCTCTGCATGGAGGCAATGGCTTGCTGGCCGGTGGAGACTGGTTGGGGTTTCATGACATAGCAGCACGTTTGGCACAACAAATTCGCGAACACGGATGGCAGGTCTGGGAACTCCGCCCGGAACGCCAAGCTCCTGCGGGTATCGCTGCAGCGATTTATGCGGCTACTGTTTCCAAGCCTTGGGCCTTGATTCCGCTGAATGCGGCATTGCATGCATCGGCAGCAATATTGCTGCTGCAGATATTAACGCTGGCGGTCAAGGATTGGCGTATTGCCTTATGCGGCGTGCTGCCTTTCATTTTTTACCCATCTGCCATGATGTGGTATGCCCAGATTCATCGCGATGGATTTTATATCGCCGGTATCTTTTTATGTCTGTACGGTTGGTTGCTATTGCTGAATGAAAAGACATGGGCTACGAACTGGCGCCCTCCTTTGTTTGCCTATGGATTAGTCCTGTTTGGCGTAATTTTGATCTGGGTGATGCGCGAGTATGGGGTTGAATTGATGCGGGCGATGGGAGGGCTGTTCGCCATCGTAACCTCGATTCTCATGGCGGCAAGGTATCGGGTCAAGAAAATCAGTGCACTGAAGGCGTTGATTGCAGTGTTGTTGACCTTAAGCATCCCGGTGATTCTCAAGCCGATCAAGGATAGTCGGTTCGCGGATCGCGCAACTTATGCAGAAACAGAAACGGCTGAAAGCCTCAGTAGCAGCGACAAAACAGCCACGCCGGCCACTTATGTGGTGGCGCAATGGCAAGCATCTGCGCTACTTCCTGACTCGCTGAACAACGTGTTGTTCAGGGTTGCCCGCACGCGTGCTGCCTACTTTCAGAATTATCGGGACGCGGGCAGCATAATTGACCGTGATGTAGTGATAACGCGGCCTGTCGATTTTGTCACCTATACGCCGCGGGCGCTTCAGATTGGATTATTTGCCCCCTTCCCGGCGCATTGGTTCGAATCGGGAAAGACGCATGGCGGCTCAATGATGCGAAAAATCAGTGCAGTCGAAATGCTGGGAACTTATCTGGCCCTGCTGTTTTTGCCTTACGCATTGCTTTCCTGGCGCAGACAAATCGAGACATGGCTGATTTTTGGATTCGGTCTCAGCATGACCCTTGTATACACTTTTGTGACGCCGAACTTGGGTTCCTTGTATCGGATGCGTTACGGTTTTTTAATGTTGCTAGTCGGACTGGGTGTAAGCGCTGCGGTGATGATTTCCAGAAACCAGCGTCAAGGGAGAGATGATGTTGAAGTTCCTGCTGGAGTTTGACAATTCCCGCGCCCCGTTCCTGAAAGCGGGCGCGATTTTCTTTTTCTTTACTGCGGTAGTGGCATTATTGCTTCAAGTGATAGTGCTGCCCTACCTGTTGCCTGCCATGCATGCAGGGAATGGTTTATTGCTGGGAACGGATGCGGTCGGTTTTCACAAGATCGCAGTGGAGCTGGCCGAGCAAATCCGGATTAGTGGCTGGTCTGCCTGGGAGCTAAGGCCGGAAGGGCAAGCGCCCGCAGGCATTGCTGCTGTTCTCTATGTTATTTTTTCCCCCAGTCCGCTGGTGATGATCCCCGTCAATGCGGCATTGCGTGCGATTGCCGGTCTGGTACTGATGCGCATCGCTTTATATTTGACCGGCAATCTGAGGATGGCATTTCTGTCCGCCTTGCTTTTTGTGGTTTTCCCGTCGGCGATGATGTGGTACGGACAAATTCATAAAGACGGATTTTATTTGGCGGGGCTGTACCTGTGCTTGTTCGGATGGGTTTTACTGGCGCGTCTGGAAACGTGGGATAAGAAATTGCCCTATCTTGCAGCAGTGCTGTTGTGCTGGATTGCTGGGGCCATCCTGGCGGGTTCGGTAAGACTGTACGCTTTTCAGCAGTTGCAAGGTATCGGATATATATTTGCGTTGCTGTTGGGTGTTTTATTTATCATCCGAGGAATCAAAAAACGTCTGCCATGGAAGCAGTGCTTGATTGCGGTTTCATTACTTTGCCTGATGCCTTATGTCTTGCGTTTTGCTCCAGTGGAGGTTCGGATCAGTGCTAGTACTCTTGGGCGTGATGCGGGCAAAGTGAGCGCGCACGACACCGACCGGGATAGTGCGCAGGGTGGTGGTGCGCAGGATATTACCCAGAGTCGTGCGCAGGCTAGTCGTACGGGGGGGCATAATAAGATAGTACGCGACAGCGCAGAGAAGGAGAAACCCGGCACCGTTGATCCGGAAGCTTCCTGGCTTGCGAAAGTTGTTGCCAGGGAAAATTGGAAGAAGACGTCCTGGTTGCCGGGTTTTATAGAAAACAACTTTTTCCGGATTGGTGTATTGCGTGAAGGTTATCTGACAACTCCGGACTATAAAACCGCGGGGAGCATGATCGATACACAAGTGCATTTATATGGCTTCAATGACTTCCTGGATTACTTGCCACGTGCGATGCAGATCGGATTTGCGGCGCCCTTTCCTGTGCATTGGCTGGATCGCGGAGCCAGCCCGGGAGGGACTGTTATGCGACGCATCGCGGGGGTAGAAATGTTATTGGCGTATCTGACGCTTGTTTTTATTCCATTTGCGGTTTGGCGCTGGAAAAATCGTGTGGAAATGTGGATTCCATTAGTATTCGGTATGGTTTTTGTTTTGATTTATGCCTATGCAACCCCAAATCTAGGATCTTTGTACCGTCTCCGATATGGCTTCTTAATGTTGCTGGTTTCTTTAGGCGCGGCGGGTGGACTATCCGCCTGGCATCTTGTTCGTCAACGTTATTTTGAGAAAGAATTGAAATGACCCAGGAAAGTTCGGATTGCTGTCGTTTTTGTGGCGCAGGTCTAAGGCAGACGTTTTGCGACCTCGGGTTCTCGCCTTTATCGAATGCCTATATTCGGCCGGAAAGGAAAAACCACAGGGAATCTTTCTATCCCTTGCATACCAAGGTGTGCGGGAATTGTTTTCTGGTGCAATTGCCGGAGTGTGAAAGTCCAACCGAGATTTTCAACGATGATTACGCGTATTTCTCCTCCTATTCGCAATCCTGGCTGCAGCATTGCCAGGATTATGCCGCCTACATGGTGGAGCGTTTCCGCCTGAACAATCAAAGCCAGATCGTCGAAATCGCGAGTAACGACGGCTATCTGTTGCAGTACTTCAAGCAGCGCGATATTCCTGTCCTGGGCATCGAACCGGCGGAGAGCGTCGCTGTTGTTTCGCGGCAAAAAGGAATCACGACGCTGACCAAATTCTTCGGCACGCAGACGGCGCGGGAACTAGCGGCAGCTGGGACCAGGGCGGACCTGCTGCTGGGGAACAACGTGCTGGCGCATGTGCCGGATCTGAACGATTTCGTGGGCGGGTTGAAAGTGATGCTCAAGCCCGAAGGTGTGATCACGATGGAATTTCCGCACCTAGTGCGGCTGATGCGCGAGATCCAGTTCGACACGATCTATCACGAACATTTTTCCTATTTTTCCTTCCGTACCGTGGAGCAGGTATTTGCACATCATGGCTTGACGCTGTTCGATGTGGAAGAGTTGCCCACGCATGGCGGTTCGCTGCGCATCTTCGCGCAGCACACCGACAGCGGCAAACAGCCGATGCATCCGCACGTGGCAGCCATGCATCAGCAGGAAGCCGAGTTCGGCATCTCCAACATGGAAACCTACACCGGTTTCAGCGAGCAGGTGCGCGAAACCAAGCGCGCCTTGCTGGATTTCCTGATTGCCGCTAAGCGCGCCGGCAAGACTGTCGTCGGCTACGGCGCGCCGGCCAAGGGCAATACGCTGATGAATTATTGCGGTGTGCGTCAGGACTTCATCGATTACACGGTCGACCGCAGCGAGCACAAGCAGGGCAGTTATTTGCCCGGCACACATATTCCGATATTCGCTCCCGAAAAAATCACCGAGACCAAGCCCGACTACGTGCTAATCCTGCCGTGGAACATCAAGCAGGAAATCATGCAACAGATGGCTTTCATTCGCGAATGGGGTGGAAAATTCGTCGTGCCGATTCCGCGTGTCGAGGTACTCGATTGATTTTCCGCGAGACACGTCTGGCCGGCGCGTTCATGATCGACATCGAACCTGTCCGCGATGAGCGGGGTTTTTTTGCGCGCACCTGGTGTGCCGACGAATTGCAGCGCCGCGGCTTGATGAGCGAGTTGAGTCAGTGCAGCCTGTCGTTCAATCAGCGCAAGGGCACTCTTCGCGGTATGCACTATCAGCTTGCCCCAGATGTCGAAACCAAGGTGGTCAGTTGCAAAGCCGGGTCAATTTTCGATGTGATCGTTGATCTGCGTCCTGATTCGGCGACTTTTCGCCAATGGTGCGCGGTCGAACTTAGCGCCGACAATCGTTGTTTGCTCTACATTCCTTCCGGTATGGCGCATGGTTTTTTGACGCTGGAGGATAACAGCGAGGTGTATTACCAGATCTCCGGCCGTTTCGTGCCGGCCAGTGCCCGCGGCGTGCGCTGGAACGATCCGGCGTTCGGCATCGAGTGGCCGTCTGAACCGTCGGTGATTTCCGAGCGCGATCGCACGTATCCGGATTTCGCACTATGAAGCGTGTGTTACTGACCGGCGCTTCCGGCTTCATCGGTCGCCAAGCGATCGCACCCCTGCTCGAGCAGGGCTACGAGGTGCATGGGGTTTCCACTGTGGCGCAGACCCGTCCTCATGTTCAATGGCATCAGGCCGATCTGTTCGATATGCAACAGAGCGATGCATTGATGCAAAAAATACGGCCGACTCACTTGCTGCATTTCGCCTGGTATGCGGTGCCCGGAAAATACTGGACCGCACCGGAAAATCGCCGTTGGGTCGAGGCCAGCACCGCTTTGCTGCAGGCATTTCAGCATGTGGGCGGGCAGCGGGTAGTGATGGCGGGCACGTGCGCAGAATACGACTGGAATTTCGGGCAATGCGACGAGCAAACCACACCCTTGCAACCGGCCACTCTGTACGGCCAGTGCAAACACGAGTTGCAAACGGCATTGTCGGCCTATGCCGGGCAGGCAGGGTTTTCGAACGCATGGGGACGAATCTTTTCACTCTATGGTCCGCATGAATATCCGTCGCGCTTGGTGGCATCGGTGATTCTCGCGTTGCTGCGCGGTGAAACGGCAAAGTGTAGCGAGGGATCGGTGATCCGCGATTATCTTCATGTGGCCGATGTCGCTTCCGCTTTTGTCGCCTTGCTCGACAGCGAAGTACAGGGTGCCGTCAATATCGGCGCCGGCCATGGCGTAGCGCTCAAGGATGTTGTCGATCGCATTGGTATGAAAATGGGCAGGCCGGACTTGATCCGGCGCGGGGCATTGCCAACACCGGCCAGCGAACCGTCGCTTCTGGTGGCGAACACCGTGCGTTTGCAAGGGACTGGCTGGGTGCCGCATCACACACTGGATAGCGGGTTGGACGACACTATTGCCTGGTGGCGTTCGCAACATGCTGCCGGCTTGCACGCCTGATCGGAGCGCACATTGGCGACACTGAAAAAAAATATCATTGCCAACCTGTTCGGCAGCGCCTGGATTGCGGTGCTGACCGTCATCATTACGCCGCTGCAGGTGCAACTGCTCGGAATCGAAGCCTATGGGCTGGTTGGATTGATCGCGGTATTGCAAGTGGTGCTGGGTGCCTGCGATCTTGGCTTGTCGGCGACGCTGACGCAGCGCGTCGCTGCCGATCGCGACAAGAACTCCACCGGCGCGAGCGCATTAGTCAATTCGGCGGCTACGCTCTATTGGGGATTGGCGCTTGGGATTGCGGTGGTGCTGTGGTGCAATGCCGACTGGATTGCGGCCCACTGGCTCAAACCGTCGTCGCTGGCGCCGACCACGGTCACGCTGGGGATTCGCATCATCGCGCTTTATCTGGCATTGCGCTGGCCGGTGGCGTTTTATACCGGGCTGATCAGCGGCTTGCAACGGCTGGACGTGCTAAATCTGATCAAATCGAGTGTCGTGTCGTTGCGCTTGTTGGGTGGAATCCTCTTGTTGCTGGCGTTTCCGAATCTGATCGTGTTTCTGGTTTGGTTCGCTGTCAGTGCCGTGCTGGAACTGGTTGCCTACGCGGTTGCCGCGCATCGCTTGATGCCTGAATTGTCGCCGGTGCCGACCTTCTCGTGGACAGCGCTTAAATCGGTGTGGAAATTCTCGGCTGCGATGAGCCTGCTGGCGGTGCTGTCGATGCTGCTGACCCAGGTCGACCGTCTGATGATCAGCAAATTTCTCAGTCTCGAAGCGCTGGGTTACTACTCGCTTGCTTACAATACCGCCATGGCTATTTCACTTCTGCAAAGCGCGATCAACAGCGCCGCGTTTCCGGCCCTTTCCGGTTCACATGGTGGCGACCGCAGCGACGAGCTGCTCGCACGCTACAACAAGACCAGCCAGCTGATGGGCTATGTCGTGGCCTGTCCTTGTTTGATATTGATATTTTTCGGCCATGACATTCTGCGTTGGTGGATTGGGCTGCCGGCGGCAAATGGTGCCAGTGTCGCCATGGCGATATTGACGTTCGGCTTCTTCCTCAATGCGATGGTATCCAACGCCTACATTGCCGCGGTTGCCTGCGGCAAACCGGCCTTGCCGCTGAAAGTGAATCTGGCCGGCGCCGTGCTCTATTTGCCGGCACTGTATTGGCTGATTCAAAACTTCGGCATTAATGGGGCCGCATTCTGCTGGCTGGCGCTGAATCTTTATTATCTCGTCACCCTGTTTCCGCTGGTGCAGATTGGGCTGTTGCGACAAGCGGCATGGCCCTGGTTGCGCGCCAACCTGTTGCCGTTTCTGGTGGGTGGTGTGGTGCTGTTCGGCGGCATGAAAGGTTTTGCCATCGTCAGCGGCGGCTGGCTGATATGGGCCGTGCTGGCGATCTTGGCCTATGGCTTGCTGGGGTACCGATTGTTGTCGCCGGAATTGCGCGCGCATTTGGGCACCGTACTTGGGCAGTTGCGCAGCTATGCGCCGGGAGCCGTGCGATGAGTTTGCCAATCGGCTGTCCCGCGTGCGGCAGCGCTGCCACGATTTTTTGCAGCGCTGTCGACGAGAATCGGCGCGTGTCGCCGCAACGTTTTGAGTATGCGCAGTGCGCTGGTTGCAAACTGATTTTTCTGCCGCAAGCACCGGCCGATCTGGGGCGCTATTACGAGAGCGATTATTATGCGATTCCGGCATTGGAAGAGCTGCAGACAATTGCGCGCAAGGATCCCAACAAGATTGATCTGGTGCGAAAATTCGCCACCGGTGGCCGATTGCTCGAAATCGGACCGGCCTTCGGTGTGTTTGCCTGGCAGGCGAAAGACGCTGGTTTTACCGTGGATGCGATTGAAATGGATTCGCGCTGCTGCGAATTTCTGCGCGACACGCTGGGTGTGAATGCCATTCAGAGCGATGCACCGCATGCGGCGATCGCAACGTTGCCGTCGCACGAGGTAATTGCAATCTGGCATGTGCTGGAGCATCTGCCGCAGCCGTTCGAATTTCTGCAGGCGGCGGCCGCGAATCTGGCTCCGGGTGGCGTGCTGGTGATTGCGATGCCCAATCCGCAGGCGTTCCAGTTCCGCCTGATGGGCAGGCATTGGCCGCATCTGGATGCGCCGCGCCACCTGACACTGATACCGCTGAATCTGCTTACCCGTCGCTTGCGCGCGCTGGACCTGGAACCGGTTTATGTGACTAGCGACGACAGCGACGCACGCAGCTGGAACCGTTTCGGCTGGCAGCGCTTGCTGATGAATCGCTTTCGCAATCGCTGGCTGCAGCGCGCCATGTTTGTGCTGGGTTACGGATTGAGTTGGATAATGGCGCCGCTGGATCGCCGCGGCTTTGCCGGTAGCGCTTATACGATCGTGTTCAAGAAGAAAAAATCATCATGAAATTTTCGGTTCTGCTTCCTACCCGCAACGGCGGCGCTTTTCTGGAAAACTGCATTCGCTCGATTCTCGAGCAAGGCTACGACGATCTCGAACTAGTGATCTCGGACAACGCCAATACCGACCAGACACCGCAGATCATCGCCAAATTCGCCGGTGATTCGCGTGTCAAGGTATTGCGGCTGGAAACGCCGGTGTCGGTGACCGACAACTGGAACAATGCCTTGAAGGCATCGTCCGGCGATTACATCCTGATGATGGGAGACGACGATTGTCTGCTGCCGGGTTATTTTCGGAAGATGGAGCGTCTGCTCGACAAATACGATCAGCCGGATTGTGTTGTGCACAACGCCTGTTCCTATATCGCGCCGGGCTCGATCAGCGACAACAAGGAAAGTTTCTACAGCGAATCGCATTTTCATTTCGGGCCGGACCTGCAACAGGAACAAAAACTCAGCGCCGAGCAACGCTTCTCCATCGTGCGCGACATGTTCCGCTTCAAGGTGCGCATTCCTTTGAACATGCAAACGACCTTGATCGGACGCAAGGCATTTGCCAGGGTGGGTGGCGGCGTGTTTCAACCGCCATTTCCAGATCACTACGCGTTGAACTCGCTGTTGCTGACGGCGCAGAACTGGGTCTTTTCGCCGGAGCGTCTGCTGGTGGTCGGAGTCTCGCCGAAATCGTTCGGGCATTACGTCTACAGCAATCGGCAAAATAGTGGCTTGGCGTATCTGGGCATCAATTCGGATTTCAAGGGCCGTTTGCCGGGCAATGAATTGATGAACGGCATGCATGTCTGGTTGAATCTGCTGCAAAAGAATTATCCGGGTGAACTCAACGGCATCAAGGTCGATCGCGGCGGCTACGTGCGGCGGCAGGCCTACGCCTGGTATATGCAGAGAAAACTGGGTGCCATTTCGACCGGCGAATTTCTGCGCAATTTCCGCCTGCTGTCCTTGACCGATTGGCTGGGCTTGTTGGCATCGACCTGCGACCGCGCCAGTTGGGCCAGGCTGTGCCGCGTGCTGAGTGCACGTCGGCAAAGCGATGCGCAGGCGCAATGGCACGGCCTGAAGCCTTTGCCGGATGTGGCCGATATTCGCGCTTTTGCAGCCTGGATGGCCGGCAGGGATGCCGCACCAAAATGACAGTCGATCTGCGCCAGCTCAAGATCGGTTATGTACCGTATTCGCCGGCCTTTGATGCGCCCGGCGACCGCCGCCGGTTTGTCAATTACGCGCGGCAGCGCGGTCTGGATTTCGAGATTGCCGATCCGGCAAAAAGCTACGACGTCGTGGTGTTGTCCGAGCGTGCCGACATCAGTGTCTGGAGCCGTTACCCAAAGGGACAGAATGGAGGACGTATCGTCTACGATTTGATCGATTCCTATCTGGCGATTCCGCGCACCGATTTGAAGGGTCGTCTGCGCGGTTTGGCGAAATTCCTTGCGCGTCAGAGCCGCTACCTACAGTTCGATCACTGGAAAGCCATTGAGGCGATGTGCCGGCGTGCCGACGCCGTGGTGTGCACGACCGACGAGCAAAAGGCCGACATCGCGCCGCATTGCGCCAACGTACATATTGTGCTCGACATCCATAGCATGGTGACGCGCACGAGCAAGCAGGATTACGCTGCGCACCGTCCGTTGCGGCTGGTGTGGGAAGGCCTGCCGCAGACCTTGCCGTCGCTGGCCGTCATTGCGCCAGTGCTGGAGAAATTGCAGCAACGGTTTCCGCTCGAACTGCACCTGGTGACCGATCTGGAATATCGTCGCTACCTGGGCCGCTACGGCAAGGCCGACACATTGCGAACTGCGCAAGGAATTTTCCCCAACGTGCAATTGCATGCCTGGAACGAAACGACTTGCGCCGAAATTATTTCATCCTGTGACATCGCGGTGATTCCGCTGGATCGCAACGATCCGTTCGTGACCGGCAAGCCGGAAAACAAGTTGCTGTTGTTGTGGCGGCTGGGGATGCCTACTGTCGTATCGGCTACGCCTGCCTATCGTCGTGCGATGTCGGCGGCCGGCATCGACCTTGCCTGCGCCGACACCGAAAAATGGCAGCAGGCGCTCGAGCAACTGGCGCAAGATGAAGCTGCGCGGCGTCACGCGGGCGAAGCCGGCCGCCGGTTTGCCGAAATGCAGCATGGCGAGATGCAAACGCTGGCACGCTGGGATGCCGTGCTTCGCTCCTTGTTTACCCATAC
>Ga0209515_10002100_pt1 | contig 31396 bp, 33 predicted proteins | sample Subgroupgradi54m_FD_187454 | JGI IMG/M metagenome (GOLD analysis project Ga0209515, IMG submission 187454) | Subsurface groundwater microbial communities from S. Glens Falls, New York, USA - GMW60B uncontaminated upgradient, 5.4 m (SPAdes)... ... | reverse complement strand
TATTGTCCTAGCTGCTTTAGTTATTACGTGGGGAACAAAATTATTTAAAGGAACAGTTGCAGACACAGAGGCTTCAAGTAAATTTAATTTAGCATGTACCACTGATTTGAATTTTGAGGTTGTTGGAAATCCTGTTATTCTTGGAAATTCTCCAACAAGGAATGCAGCTAATGTTAGTATTTTTTTAAGGAATAATAATCAAGTAAGACAAATCGAGGATTTTAACGTCTTGATTTATGATGCAGCAGGTAATGTAGTTAGTACTGATCAAGGTATCTCAATAGCGGCAATTACACCAATACCTGCAGGTACTCAAGTTTTAGTTTTCCCCACACCTAAAAACTATATGGTTAATGTAGCTACAAATACCCCAGCAAATGCTCCATTAACAAATCTTACAGTGGCTAAACTAGAAGTATACCCTAAATTCAACATTGATGGAGTCACAAAGTCCTGCAGTACTCCTCTTGTTATAAACTTAAAATAAAGGTATAACTTTTTTGTTATCCTTTCTTTTTTTTATTTTTTTCTTTCTTCTTTTTATAGTCAACAAACAAAATACTTAAGTTTAATTTTCAAGTTTGTTGTTGACTAAAAGTAAACCACAACATAACCTAAAAACTTTTGTGATTTACTATAACTACACTTAATTTTTAAAAAAGATCCAACAAAAGAATTATAAACCTCCTCTTCTCTTTTTTATCTATGCAAAAGAAGGGTGATATTTGGATTAGTGCTGTTCTTTATTTTGGTTTAGGAATTATTATTATTTCTATTTTACTTGCTGCAGGTTTACCAGTCATTAATAAATTAAGAGATAAAAATATTATTATCCAATCAAAACAAGTTATTCATGCTTTAGATCAAAACATTAGAGAAGTTGCAAGAGAAGGACCAGGAAGTCAAAGAATTGTAAGTGTTAATCTAAAAAAGGGAGTTTTATTAATTAATGATCAAGAAGAAACAATTACTTGGAATTATCCTACTTCTAAAATTCTTATTAGTGAATTAAATGTTCCTGTACCAGAAGGAACTTTACGAATTATGACTGGAAGTACAGGACAGAAAGCAACCTATAATGTTAATATTTCTGCAAATTATACAAATATAGCAGATTTAACAAGACCTGGTGGAAGACCAAATACTTTTTTAGGATTAACAGATTTTGTTATAAGAAATGAAGGTATTGTTAATAAAAAAATTACAGTTATACTCTCTGAAGCAAACGGATAATTATTATTTTCCCAAACAAGATAGAAGGTTTTTTAAATAACAACTGTTAAGATTATCTAGGAGAAAAAAGAGGAATTATGGTTTTATCACTAGATGCATTACTTGGTAATTCTTTTGTACTTATTTTAATTGGAGTTTTACTTTTGATGATTGTCGTCGTCGTTATTTTAATGATGAGCATCAAGAAAAAACAAGAAGAAGTTATTACAGCGCCTTCTGAGGCAACAGGAGATATTACTAAAGAAGATCTTGGATTAAACAGCGAGAAACCTATCTTTAGATTAGATCAATTTCTCATTCCAAATTTACCTGATGCAAAAGATATGAGAACCACAGATGTAAAATATCCTTTAATTCCCCCTTATACGTTTGCTCATGTTCGGTGGGATGCTAAAGAAACTGAACTTGTTTATGAAATTGAAGAACCTGTTTTAACGAATGATGAGAAGAAAAATTTAGATATTTTAGAAGAAGGAATTAAAGAAATTATTAATCTGAGTTTTATTAGTGTAAATAATAAAGATATTGTTTTACTTTACCTAGAAAAAAATATTAAAGTTTTACTTGCAGAGTTATCAATTCAATTAACGATGAATTCTTATTTGAAAATTATGTATTATATTTATAGGGATTTTGTTGGATTAAATGAATTAGAACCTTTAATGAATGATTCTTTTATAGAAGATATTGAATGTAATGGAATAAAAACCCCTGTTTATATTGTTCATAGAAAATATAGAAATATTAGAACAAATTTAGTTTTTAATGATATACGTAAAATGGCTTCTTTTGTTGAAAAATTAGCACAAAAATGTGGAAGATATGTGAGTTATGCTGAACCTTTACTTGATGGTTCACTTCCTGATGGTTCAAGAATTAATGCAACCTATTCTATAGATGTTACCTCTAGGGGTCCAACAATAACTGTGAGAAAATTCACAAAAGAGCCATGGAGTCCAATACAATTAATGATTAAAGGAACCTTAAGTGCTGAAGTCTATGCTTTTATCTGGATGGCTGTAGAATATGAAAATAGTTTAATGGTTGTTGGAGGAACAGGAAGCGGGAAATGTGTCAGCGGACAAACTCCAATTTATCTAGCTGATGGTAAAAAGATAAATATTAAAGATTTTGTTGAAGAAAAATTTAAAAGTAATAAAATAATAAAAAATGATGATTGGGAATATGTAGAAGATAACTTAGAAATTTTATCAATGGATCCTGAAACACTAAAAATTATTAAAACAAAAACAGATAAATTATGGAGACATAAAACAAATGAAGAGTTAGTACATATAAAAACAAGATCTGGTAGAGAAATAACTGTTACAAAAGAACATCCATTTTTTTCAATGAATAATGGAGATTTAGTTAAGATTAGAGCAGATAAGATAACTGATGGAGAAGTCATAGCAGTTCCAAGAACGATACATCTTGAAAATCCAGAAAATGGAAAAATAGATTATTTAACCTATCTAAAAGATAGAAACGATCTTTATTTAGAAAATAATTCTCTTAATTTTAAGAACGCCATTGAAATTTTAACAAAAAAGTATAATATAAATGAGACTCAGCTTTCCAAAAAATTTTGTTATAAATATACTACTTTTAGATCTTGGAAAAATCATAATGCGATTCCTTTAGATATTGCTTGCAAATTATTTGACGAAGCAAAACTTAAAATTCATCTCAAAGATATAAAAATTAAAAATGAAACACAAAGGATAAAATTTCCTGAATTAGGTCCTGATCTTTTTAAATTTATAGCCTATATCCTCGCTGATGGACATTTGGATAAAAATTATGTCATGTTCTTTAATGAAAATTTAAAATTAAGAAGAGAATTCCTTAATTTAGGTCATAAACTCTTTAGTATATCTGGAACAGAGCAATTTCAGAAAAATAGGACTCCTAAGGCAGTGTTTAATTCAAAATTCATGTCAATATTATTGAATACTACTTTTAATGTTCCAATAGGTAATAAAGCAAGAATAATTCAAGTTCCTGAACAATTATTTAGTTTGGGTAATGAATGTTCTGCAAAGTTTTTATCTGCTTTTTTTGACTGTGAATCTTATGTAGGGACAGATGAAATTGAATTTTCGACAACGAGTAAAAAAATAGCTCCTGAACTCTGCACTTTGTTATTAAGATTTTCAATAGTTCCAAGATTAATAACTCGAAAAGATCATTATAGGATTTATATAACAGGTTATAATAATATGAAAGCTTTTTTAGAAAAAGTAGATTATACTCATCCTCAAAAACTTGAAAAACTTGAAGTTGCGTTATCTCGTCCATTGTCAAGATTAATTTCTAATGTAGACTTAGTTCCCCATGTTTCAAAATTAGTTTCTTCTGTGAGAAATCAACTTAACGTTTCGCAACATTATGCTGCTCAAAATATTGGAATTTCAAGAAGATTATTTGGAATGTGGGAACAAGGTATAAGATCTCCTTCAATAATGACTTTTAGAAAATTCAACTCCTTTGTTCAAGATCATGATGTTGATGAAACTCTTAAATTGAATATTATGAATCTAGCAGAATCAGATATCTTTTGGGATGAAATCGTTAGTGTTAGACAAGTGGAAAATCAAGATCATTATGTCTATGATCTAACTGTTCCAAAGACTCATAATTTTTTAGCAGGAGATTATCCAATTGTGGCTCATAATACTTCTTTTATCAATACTGTTGCTTTTTTTATTCCTCCTCAAGCAAGAATTGTTTCTATTGAAGATACTAAAGAGCTTCAACTTGAACATGAAAACTGGTTACCCAGTGTTGCAAGAGCAGGAGTAGGATTAAGTAATTTAGTTGGACAAAGATATGGTGAAGTTAGTTTATTTGATTTACTAAGAGCAAGTTTTAGACAGAGACCAGATTATATTATTGTTGGAGAAGTAAGAGGAAAAGAAGCTTTTGTTTTATTCCAAGCATTTGCGTCAATACGGGGGAATGAAGAAATTTTTGTTGTTTATGAACATAAGCCTTTGAGAATTAAAATTAAAGATTTGGAACATTATGATATTACTAAACTTAAAGCACTTTCTTATGATCTTACTGAACAAAAAGTGAAATTACTAGATGTGAAAGCGTGGATAAAACATCCAAAAAGAAATTCTTTATATAAAATAATTACTAAAAGTGGGAGAGAAGTTACGGTAACTTCAGATCATTCTTTATTCAGTTCTAAAGATAATAAGATTTTTGAAATTAAAGGAGAAGATCTTGTTATAGGAACTCCTTTAGTTATTCCTTCTCATATTGCATGCGGGTATGCTAATTTTGCTACTTTAAATTTATTAGAATATTTACCTGATCTGAGAATTTATGCTCCTGACTATGTAAAAATGGCGTCTCATACTTTAGGATATGCTCAAACGAATCTTTTAGTGGGTTGTAAAAGCATCACAGATTATTATTCTGAAGGCCTTTCTTCACAACCAAATGCACTCAATGCTGAAAAATTCTTGATGTTAATGAAGAATGCACAGATAGAATGTCCTTTAGAACGTTTAGAAGTTAAATTTAATGGAATGAGTGAAAAAATAAATGTATTTTTAGAAATAAGTGATGAATTTTTGAGACTTTTAGGATATTATCTTTCAGAGGGGAGTATCAATAGATCTGGAAGAAATTATAGGATTGCATTGTACAATAAAAATGAAGAAGTATTAAAAGATATGAGGGTGTGTATTGAGAAAGTTTCACATAAAAAACCATCTGAAAGGATTACTGATCGAGGCTGGGGCTCTGCAACTGAATTGGCGTTTAATCATAAAGTTCTTTACGAACTCATCAGGAGATATTGTAAATTTACCTTACAGAAAAGAATCCCTGACTTTATTTATGGTTTAGATAAAAAAAGAATTGGTGTTTTTTTAAGCGCACTTTATACTGGGGATGGACATTTAAGAGACAAAGGAATATCTTATTATACTGTTTCAAAAGATCTTGCCAATGATGTAGCACAGATATTATTAGTTTATGGTATTGTTGCAAGCATAACTCAAAGAAATAGAAAGGGAAGAAAAACAACAGATTATGAAATCAACTTTTATGCTCATTATAAAAAAGAAGAATTTTTGAAATATGTGCATCCTATCAATAAAACTTGTAATTTTACAGAAGGTATTGTTGATCCTAAATTATTAGGTGATCTTTGCTTAGATGCTGTTAAGAGTATTGAAGTTCTTCATTTAGATGAAGCGGAATATGTTTATGATATTGCTGTACCTGGTTCTCAAAATTTCATAGGTGGATTTGGAGGAATTCTTCTTCATAATTCCGGTCACCCAGGAATGGCTACGATGCATGCAGAGAGCGTTACGACGTTAATTAAAAGATTAGAAACTGAACCTATTAATTTATCTGGGTCTTTAATTGAAACCTTAGCTGCAGTTGTTGTTATGACTCAAACAAGAGTCAATGGAAAAGAAGTAAGAAGAGTTAGTTCAATAGATGAAATTATTGAGGTTAAAGAAGGTGAAGGTGGAGAAAAAACAAATAAAGTTATCAAATGGGATCCAAAAACAGATAGTTTTATTTTTAATGCAAATAGTAAAATTTTTGATAAAATTTCATTACAATATGGCTTTTCAAAAGAACAAGTTTTAAAAGAATTTCAATTTAGATCTAAATTACTTAAAGAATTATTTAAGAGAGGAATTGTTGGTTTTAAAGAAGTTCAGGGAGTTATTCATGAATATTATAAAGCTCCAAACACAGTTCTTAAGAGGTATGGAATCATATGAGCCTTGCTCTCCTTGAACAAAATGCTCAAATTTTATCTGAGCTTGCTAGAAACTATGAATCTTTATTAGAAAAAAAGAAACAGTTAAAAAAAACAGAACAAGAAACTTATGAAATGATGCTTAGAAAATTTAAGACTCAGTTTTTATATGTCCTTACAGGATTACATAAACTCGTTGAAGAAGAGAAAAATGTCAGGTGAGATTGTTAAAGGAACAGGGAATATTCTTGATCTTGTGAAAGAATTAAAGAATACAAGTATTCAACTACAACGTTTTAAAGGTGTAGCTCCAGAAAAAAATAAAGAACTAGCAGATCTGCTTCTTAAAAAAAAGAACTTACTTCTTGCAATCGATGAACAAGGATCTAAGATTTATCATCTTGTTCTTGTTGATGATGCAGCAACTCTTCTTCAAATTCCAAAACCTGCTTCTCAAGCACAATCTAAAACAAATACGTTATCAGTCCCCCAACAAAAAAATAATCCTGCTGCACAAGTACCTCAAACAAGTACGTTATCAGTTCCTCAGCCTACTTTTAAAACACCATTACCCCTTCCCTCATTAAAACTAGAAATTCCTTCTTTTGAAGAAGCACCACAACCAGTACAACTTCAAGAGTTCAGTACCCTTAATTTTGTTAATATTAGTGTTCAAGAAAAAAAGAAATATATGAAAGAACTTAATATTAAAAGAGAAGAACTGAATAGTTTTATTAAATTTCAAAATAAAAAAGACAAAAAAAGTTTATTACATAAAGAAGATTATTCTATTTATCACCCTAGTTATATTGGCGCAGTTGCTAATAATTTTATGAAAAGTACTGCTGATTCTTTAGTCAGTAAATATCCTGGTTTTTTTGAACTGATGTTTCATCATTTTAAAATGGTTGAAATGGAATTACTTTCTCGAACGTATATTAGTTTAATGTTACTTTCTACACTTTTATCTTTTCCTCTTCTTTTCTTATTTTTCTTTATTCTTAATTTTGCTTTTCATTTAAGCATTCTTCTTATTTTACTTATTGCTTTTGTAGGAATGATCTTAACATTTTTAGGATTTTATTTTTATCCTGCAAGCCTCATTAATGATAAGAATAATAAAATAAAATTAGAACTTCCTTTTGCTTTAGTTCATATGAGTGCTGTTGCGGGAAGCGGGGCACAGCCTGTAAGTATTTTTCAATTAATTGCTGATTCTGATGAATATGATGAACTAAAAAAAGAAATTAGAAAAGTACTAAATTATGTTAATTTATTTGGATATAATTTAACAAATGCTTTAAAAAATGTTGCAGCTACGACCCCTAATCCAGAGTTTAAAGAATTGCTTAATGGGATGATTTCAACTATTGAAACAGGAGGAGATTTACGCGCGTATTTAAAAGAAAAAGCAGATGAAGCGCTTATTACCTATAAACTTGATAGAAAAAAACAAATTGAAGCTCTTGCTACGTATTCAGAAATTTATACCGCAGTCTTAATTGCTTCTCCTTTGTTATTACTTGTTACGTTAGCAATTATTAATTCCATTGGAGGAAAGATTGGTGGTTTCGAAGTTGGTCTTGTTGCATGGATCAGTGTTGTTGGAGCATTACCTTTCCTTAATGTTGGATTTATGTTATTTACAAATATGTCAAATAAGGGACTTTAAAATGGAACTAAAACTAAAATATATCATAGGTTCACTTCTTGGACTTACAATTATTATTCTAGACTTTGTCCTCTTTTTTAATTTTACAGAAAGAAATTTTGGACCTGCAGTGTGGTATTTTAATCCTATCTTAGTTGTTGGTTTTTTAATTGCTGGAATTACTTTTATTTTAGATCTTATAGCTGAAAATGATCGTCAGAAAGAATTAGAAACTAAATTTTTAGAGTTTGTAAGAAGTTTAGTTGAAAGTGTTCGATCTGGAGTAAGTATTCCTCAAAGTATTGTGCATGTTGCAAATGTTCAATTTGGAGCTTTAACTCCTTATATTCAAAAATTAGCACATCAAGTAGAATGGGGATATCCCTTACATGATGCTTTAACTATTTTTGCAAATGATACAGGAAATCAAGTTATTAAAAGATCTGTTACAATTGTCATAGAAGCTGAAAAAAGCGGAGGTGATATGGGTTCTGTTTTAGAAGCAGTCACTCAATCTGTTTTTGCAATTAAAAAGATAAAGGATGAAAGAAAAAGCAATGCGTATACGCAAACAATTCAAGGATATATTATTTATTTTTTCTTTGTTCTTATTATGGTGGTTTTACAAGTGTATTTAATTCCAAAATTAAGTTTAGTTGGATCTGATGTTGGCTCTGGCTTAGGATCTATAGGTATTCAGAGTGTTGGAGGAACTGGTGGACAATTAGATTTTAATCCTATTTTTATTGCAACGATTGTTGTTCAGGGACTTTTTGCTGGACTCATGCTTGGAAAATTTTCTGAAGGTGATTACACTTCCGGCATTAAACATTCAATTATTATGGTTATTGGGGGGTATCTTGTTGTTAGTACTGCTGCAGGAGTTATCAAACCAGAAGAATCATTACTTTTATTAATTCCAGTTCAAACTTTTTTAAGGAAGGTGAAATGGTTTTCAATAAAAGAGGAATAGGCGGAGAGATAGACTGGATTTTAGGAATGGGTTTATTTTTAATTACCCTTGTCTTTATTTTTATTCTCTTTAAACCTGGAGTAACTCCTGTGTATGATTCAGAAACTTTACTTACAATTTTACAAGATGGTTTTCAAAAAGATATTTTCTGGAACATTACGACGACTCCTGTTTTTGTCTATCCAGTAAATAATGCGATTGTTTTACCTGATGAAGTTATTGTAAACTTTAAAAATAAAAAAACTAATTTAAGTTGCGTTTCTGCTGATGGTACTTGTACCCCTGTAGAATTTACTGCATTAAATGCTTCCTTTCCTACAAATATCTTTAAAGAAAATATTGAAGTGTATTATTTATTACGAAGTGCAACTGATGCTTCACTTACAACTTCAGGATATACCCAAACAACTACTACTGCTGAAGATCCTACTACTTTTTGTGACGCGGTGAGAACTGCTAGATCTAGTAGTGGTAGTGGAACAGGAGGGCATACTGAATCAGATCAACTTTGTCCAGCTCTAACCCCTACAGCTACAAATCCTAATCAACAAGAAAGAGAAACACGAAGAAGAGAAGCGAGAGATCGAATTGGAACCCAGAGAGGACAAGATTCTTATAGAACTCCAACGAATCATCTTCTTTTTACTTATGATTCACCAACTAAAATCTTAACTTTGCCTGTAAAAATTGTTAAACTCCCTCTTGCAGGTATAACTCCTCTTACTCCAAATAAAACAAAATATCTTGTTGCTGTTTCTTCAAAGCCCCTTAATTTTAATACTGCTGATCTGGTTACAGCTGGAACTTCTATTAAGGATGCTTGCTTTACTCCTGATTCAATTGGCTGGCCTAGTCAATTTGCTGGAGAAATTTGTCCTCTTGTATATGAACAAGGAGTTACTGAAACGTTTAAAGGCATAGATTTATTTAAATTTTTTAATTTAGAACTAACTCAATCAGCAGTATCAACATGCACTTCAGGATATGATTGTGTTAAACAACAATGGGGACTTCCTTTAACTAAAGAATTTACTCTAGAACTTACAAGCATTCCTTATGATCCAACTAGTGGATTTAGATATGTCTTTCCTAATGGAAGCGCCAGTCCTCCTAAAAATGTGAATGTTTTTGTTAGAGAATTTAATGAATTTATTTTAACAGATGATGCTAAACTTGTTCCAGTTAAAGTGAGGTTAAAGATATGGTAATGAATAAGAAGGGATTTTTAAGAATCATGGAAGCAATTATTGCTATTGTTCTTGTTTTAGGTTTTGTCTTGGCAGTTCTTCCTCAAAAAATTAAAACAACTTATAGAATCCCTCCTAGTTTAGACCAAACAGTTAGTTCTGTTCTTGAAGAAATGCAAAAAAAGCCAATTTTTAGAAATTGTGTCTTAGGAAATAGTCTGAATTTTGATCCTAATGGAAATCCTGATTTTACTGATACTGGAAATGGAGCTCCTCCAGGAACTACTCCTGTTCCTAAAATTGGAGCTGCGTGTGTTTATGATTACCTCAAATATTTATCTACACCTGAAACTACGCATCCTTGGAATTATGCTGTAAAAATTTGTGATCTTCCTGAAACGATCGTTCCTCTTGCAACTTCTCCTAACTGTAATTATGCAGGGAATGAAATTACGGATGAACAAACTTTTAAAGATAAACTCCCTAAAACAAAAGATGTTTACTTAAAAATAACTGAACTAAGTGGGCCTGATATTACAGGTATAAATCCAAGTATTCCTACTGCAGGTACAATAGTTAATCCAAATAAGAAATTAACAATTTATGCTTGGTCAAAACAATAGAAGAACAAGGCCATATCCAACTAAACTTCCTAGGGTTATAAAGGGCATTGCAGGATAAAATTTTTTCTTTTCAGCAACCATAAATAACATAAAAAGTGCGAGAGCAGCAGTTAATGAAGTTAGTAATGCAGCAATAAATCCAAAATTTTTTAACATCACTCCTGAAAATATTAAAGGAAAAGCAATGTCTCCTCCTCCAAGAATTGCTTGAGAGATAGATGAACTTTTTTCTGGTTTACTCTTTCTTGTAGACTGCATTTTAGATGTTTCTTGCATTGGACTTTTTAGTGTATAGGGAATTGATAAGCCTGCAAAAATTTTTGATTTAGCTTGAAATGTAGCTAAAGAGATCATATGTTTTGTTTTCCAGACTGCAATCATATCATAAATTGAAATTAAGACTAATAAAATAATTATAGAACTTATTCCAATAACAGGAACAAAAATTGCTGCTATGCCTCCATAGATAAACACTTCTGTAAGATTATGGAGAATCATATTTGGTTTAATTATTTTTATCCCTGCAAGAAGGAGAGCAAGAACAAAAGCAATTTTTTCTGGAATAAATGCGCTAAAGGAAATTACTAAGGTTATTAACACACTTAAAAAATACCAAGATTTAAACAAAGTTACTGCTTTGAATCTTATCAATATTAAAGATAAAATAGTTCCTATAATAATTGTTAAAAATATAGGAAGATAAGATGTTTTTTCATCAAACTGAGGTTTTTCAATTCCAAAAGGTAATTTATTTTCTGTTGGAAGATACTTCTGAATAATGAACAACCCAATGATATGTGCAGTTAGAAATAAAATTAGTAAACATAACGTAATGAAGAGATTGTGTTTCATCTTTTTTTGTTCTTTTCTTTGTTTATAATTATTCTTATTTTATTCTATCCTTAAAAAGAATAATCTTTGTGAGGTGGTACTTAAAAATTATTTGTGTTTAAATGAAAATAAAAAGAAGAGATTAATCACCTCGTAAATTTACAACCCAAGTTTCTTTTTTACTTGTTCGTGTGTATAAAATTTTCCTACTTTTATATCTTCTCTTGCTTGTTCAATATTTTTTTTTGTTTCTTCATTTATTTTCATTGTATTTTCTCCTAAATATAAAATTACTTCTTCATAACTTTCTTTATTGTATTGCCTTTCTTTTTTAAAGCCCCTATAATTTTTTGCTTACTTGAATTGTTGTTACAATAGTATCTATTATTTTATTAATGTTTCTTGTTGTCATGTTCTTAAATTATTTTAATTTCTTGTTGTCCACAAAATAGAGATATCTATATAAAATGTGGGCAATACTATTAGTCGAATTTATAAATTGTTTATTCTTTCTTTTCTTATGATTCAACTTGAAGATTTTCAAAAAATAGAAATAAAGATAGGCCAAGTTTTAGTTGCTGAAAAAGTTCCTGGTAGTGATAAACTTTTAAGATTGGAAGTAGATTTTGGAACTGAAAAAAGACAAATCTTGACTGCTATGGCTGAATTTTTTGATGCAACCTATTTTATAGGAAAAGAAATACCTTTTCTTGTTAATCTTCCTTTTAGAAAAATTAGAGGTTTAGAAAGTCAAGGAATGATTTTAGCAGTTGATGATGAGAATGGAAAACCAGTTTTACTTCATCCAGAAAAAGAAGTTCCTCCTGGAAGTTTATTATGCTAAATTTAGTGATAGGTAAATGTTGTTTGTTTATTTTTATTTAGTTTATAATTTTTAAAAAATTCACTTTTAAAATCTTTAAACTCATTATTTTTAATTGCTTTTCTACAATCTTTGAGCATATTTTGAATGAAAAATAAATTGTGAATATTTCCATATCTGTCCCTTATTGGCTCATAAGTTCTATACAAATGATGAATGTATGCTCTACTAAAATTTTTACAGGTGTAACACTTACAATTTTCATCTAAAGGTTTTCCATCATCTTTGTAGATTACTTTTTCAATATTTATTTTTCCTTGTGTTGTAAAAATTCCCCCGTGCCTTGCGTTCATTGTTGGAAATCTTGAATCAAAACAATCTATTCCTAACCCTATTCCTTCTATTAAATCTTCTGGACTACCTACACCCATTAAATATCTAGGTTTAGATTTATCTATTTTTTTTAAACTTATTTTGATCATCTTTGCCATGAGTTCTCGCCCTTCTCCTATTCCAAGACCACCTAAAGCAACTCCATCAAAATTTAAATCATTAATTATTTTAGCACTTTTTTCTCTTAAGTCACTAAACGTTCCTCCCTGACAAATTCCAAATAAAAGTTGTTTTGTATCTGTATGTGCTTTAATACATTTTTCTGCCCAGAGATGTGTTCTTCTTGTGCAGTCTGCAATATATTCTTTATCAGTTCCATAATGGGGAACAAAATCTAAAGCCATTGCAACATCACTTTTAATTTCTTCTTCTATTTTTATAATATCTTCAGGTGAGAAAAATTCCTTTTTTCCAGTAAATGGATTTTTGAAATGAACTCCTGTATCATCTGCTTTATATAAAAAACTTTTACTTAAGATTTGAAATCCCCCAGAATCTGTAAAAATTACTTTATCCCAATTCATAAATTTATGTAACCCTTTAAACTTTTTTATAATTTCTACACCAGGTTTAAGAGATAAAATAAATGCATTACTTATTATTGCCTGTGTTCCCAATTCTTTTAATTCATCATTGCTTACTTGTTTTGCAGTTCCTTTTGTTGCAATCGGCATAAAGAAGGGAGTTTCTATTGTCCCATGTCTTGTTTTTAATTTTCCTGCTCTTGCCCCTCCATCTTCTGCTATTTTTTCATACATCTGTTTAACACTTTAAAGAATATATATAAAAGCTTCCCTGTAATTGTTTAAATGATTACCAAGAAGAACTTTAGAAAAAATAGGCGAGTATGCAAAAATATATTTATTCTTTATAGAACTCTTTTTATCAAAATGACTATAATCTTTCTTCTAAATTTTTTTCGACCGACTGCGCCTCCGGCGCTACTGCAAGAACCCTGCCATAGTTGTCAAGGTAGTTGTTGCCGCACAAGCCGTCGCCGTCGCCGCCGCCAGCGTACAGCACACGGCCAACTGGTTGAGTGTTTAAATCATCACGATGCCAAACACCAATCTTGTTTCCATAAACTTCTTTGTGTTTTGCTAAATACACTTTCGCAATTTCTTCTCCGCCTAAGAATGGAATAGTTTGAGGATGAGTTAACGCATCATCAACGGCAATAACTCCAGAAGAAGAGCTCTTTAAAACATTGTAATCAACAACAAAGACTCTTCCATTGCCGTTTTTTGATTCTAAACTATCGAACGTTTCTTGAGGTATTGAACCTGCCCCATTTACTAATTTGTTTCCTTTTATTGCATCCCTTATATTTTTAGGATAACTATAAAAGTTAGGAACGTGAGCATACACAACAACAGGCGTTCCTTGTTTTGTTCTTCCTGTTGCTCGAATACTTGGTGTTACAAACCATGTTTTCCATAATTCTGAACTTTGACTTCTTGCTAACGCAAGTTCAGGAATAAATAAAGATTGATATCCTTCGTTTGCTGCTTGTTCTAACACATCAGCAACACCAGTGCTGGAAGTTGAATAGAATGTTTTTACTGGTTCTCTAAAACCTTGAACGTAAACTCCACTAGGAGCATTCCTTAATGCATTTTGTGCGCTTTGAATTGTTTGATTTTCCATGTTGTCTTTATATTTTAATATATTTAGCAATAATAATCTCTTTATAAATATTTTTATTTATTAACTACTTTAGAGTAACATCATTTTAATCACGTTTTGTTGTTCTTAAATAAAAAATTCTTCAAATACTTTTTTATACATTAGATTTTTAGTAAAGAAACTTACTTAACAATTACTTTCCTATATTATCTTATCTTATAAAACCTTTCAGCAAATCTACATTTAGCATGAAATCCTGAAAATATTGCTTTGATAATAATTGGAATCATTAAAAGATAGATAGATAACCATTGACTTTTGAATTTTTTCATTGCTGCAAGTTTTATATGAAATGTTTCTGTCACATCTACATAGATTCTTGGTTTTGTTTCGTTTAATACATTCCATACTTCAAAGACATAAACATTTATTTTCTTTTTTTTATCAAGTGCTTCTATTGCTTCAAAGACAATTTTATTTACAGCTCTATGGTCTGGATGTGCATCATATTTTGAATGAACAAAAATACTTACTGGTTTAAAATGATTGATAATATTTATTATTGCTCTTTTTACTTTAGGATTTTTTATTTCTTCATTTAATTTTCCATCCTTAAGACCAAAAAAAATTGTTTGTTTAGAGCCTATAAATTCACCTATCCTCTTTGCTTCTTCTTTTCTACTTTGAATGAGATAATCTTTTTTTAACCAAGGACTGCTCTTTTCCCCACTACTAAAAACAACACCTATTACTTCTTTCTCTTCTTTTGCATATTTTGTAATTGTCGCTCCCATTCCAATCTCTAGATCGTCAGCATGAGACCCAAATGCAAGAATAACTTCTTTGTCCATCAATTCTTTTTTGATACTAAGTTTCTTAAAGCTTGCCTTTTAAATTTCATAAGAATTTTTTCTCTATTTCTTTTTGTGTTTTAAACTCTGAAATAGGGCTCTTTCTTGATTCTTGGATTTGAGCTTTGACTTCATCAGTTAAATCTAAATTTGATTCGTTTAATAACTCCTTAAGATCATCAATTTCTCTCTTCAAACTAAGTACATTATTATTTACTTGTTCTAGTGTTACTGTTTCCATATTATTAAGAAACATTCTCTCTATCTATAGTTTTTGCCCTTTAGATTTTTTAAGAACCTTTCTCTCTGTGCCTTAACATTACCTTATCTTTCATTTTTTAAAACTATTTTAAGATTTTCAAAATCTTGACTTGTAAATTTAGGAGTTGATTCTAAGACATCTTCTAAACTTGATTTAAAATTTTTTAAATCTCTTTGTAAAGGATCTACATGTAATAATCCAGCAATGCCTTCAATAATGTCTTCGTTCACTTTATTTTCCTCTAAAACTGTTAGTGCTACTTCTCTTATTACTCTTGGTTGACTAAATGCCATGATATTAAAATTAATATTTTCCTGACCTCTAAATAAATTTGTTGCTATAATTCCTAAAGAATACCAATCACTCTGTGGTATCAGCCTCTCACGAGAAACATGTTCTGGTGAAAAATAACAACTTGTTCCTATAATAATGTTCTCCATTTTACGTTTGATAAGTTCATCTTTACCTTCAAAGGTATACTCCAATTTTATTTCTTTAAAACTTTTTGCATTATCAAAATCAATGATACTTGTTTTTACAAGACTTGGAATATCCTTAGAATAAGTCATAATATTATTTGGTTTTAAATCAGCATGTACAATTCCTAATTTTTGAGAACATTCTAAAAAGGTGATAACATCATATAATGTAGCGCAAAGATTAATCTCTTTTGTTTTTGTATCTTTTATAAATGTTAGAGGTTTTCCTTGTATATATTCCATAAAATCTAAAACAAATAAATGTTTTCCAAAACCAACAGTATATGTTCCATAAGAAAAAGCAGTATCGCTAATACCCTCCGCTCTTATGTGGCGTACCATATCTGAAGCGTACACTGCCTTTTGTAAACGAATTACTTCATTTAAGGATAACTCTCTTTTATGTTCATTAATATAAAGAGTATCATTTTTAGGTTCATATTTTAGTTGAACTTCTTTAATGTTTCCTTCAAGAGGAGGTATTTCTAAGGGTTGTTCATTAATCTGAGAAACTTTCATAACAACTCCCTTGAGATTAGGGAAAAAATCATCTGAAACAAGATATACATTTCCATAGCCCCCACTACCTAAGAACTTTAGATCTTTATCTGGAATATGCTGATATACTAACTCGTGAACTTTAAGAGGACTATACTCACTTAGATTTTTACTACTCATAACATTATCTCCGAACAAGCAAAGAGGAATATAAAGATTTATTAAACTTGTGCAACCTAAAAATTTAGTTAAATTACCTAAGCTTGAAAATAAATGCGCGAGCCGGGATTCGAACCCGGATCGAAGGCTTACCTCTTGAATTGGAAGGCCACCATTTACTAGCAAATATACTTTAAGTATACAAGCTCCTAGCCGTTAGACTACTCGCGCAGCATGTAATTGCGTAATTCACTTGTTTTTAAAATTTTTCCTTTTTTCTTAAAGAGATTATATTTGATAAGGTGTTTCTTATTTTGAGGTTTTATTCTTTTAAAGAAGAGATCTATCTGCTTTCTATTATATAGATAAAGGTCTTTTCCAGTTATACCAAAATTAAAACCCTTAATTTTAAGTAAGTCCTTAACAGAATTAAGATAATCTGGATTTAAACTAGTATAACCCAAAACTGGTTCGTTATTTCTTCTTCCATAAAATGTTCCATCAGTATCAAATAAACCTCTCAAATAATTCTCTTGTAATTTTTTGTTCTTGAAAATAAATTTTGGAATTTTTAGTTTCTCTAATTTTTTCCCTAATGGGATTTCATATTCTTTATTTAGAAAGTTTATTACTCCTTTAGAATAGATTCTTGCTTTAATGAGGTTATCTTGAATATAGATTGAAGATTTTAAACCAAATAGTTTCTCAATTAAATAAGGCACTCTTTTTGAGATATAAAATTCATCCAGTACTTTTTCAGAAACAATGCACAGCTCATAGGTCTGAGGATCTAAATGTCCATCGCCGTTTAAAGCTCCAAGAAATTCTGCAAAAACCTTAGATTCTTTTGGTTTGAGAAAAATTTTTTGTTTATTGTTGATTTGTTTAGTCGTTAGTTGATACTTATTTTTATCAATTTTAATATAAACACAGAATTTTAAATAAAGCTCAAAAGGAATTAATACTTTGTTGGCTTGATAGAGATATAAACTTCTTTTAGAAATTTTATAAATCTCTGCTAATTCTCTCCACGTAATTTTTGATTTAGTTTTCACTTCCTTCATAAATTTTTTTTGTTTATCATTTTTGAAAACTGCGTAATCCATCCTCTTTTCTTAGATTATTTTTTATATAAACTCTGTGCGCATCTCTCTTGTCCTGTCGTCCTCTATTGAATATTAATCTCTAGGTTAGAGACTCTATATTAATTAAGAATTAATGTGATATTCTGATCTTCAGTTATTAAGATAGATATAAAAAGAGAAATACTAAAAGAGTACTATGAAAACAGTCCTAATTACAGGTTCTTCTTCAGGGATAGGAAAAGCAACTGTTGAACTCTTTAGCTCTAAGGGATGGAATGTTGTTGCGACAATGCGTCACCCAGAAAATGTTAAAAATTTTCATTGGCCAAAAAATGTTAAAATTCTTGAATTAGATGTAACAAAACCAAAGACAATTCACCAAGCAAGAATATCTGCTGAAAAATTATTTGGTGGTGTTGATGTTTTAATAAATAATGCAGGATATGGTTTATTTGGTGCGCTTGAAACTTGTTCTGAAAAGCAAATCTTAGATCAATTTGATACAAATGTCTTTGGAGTTGTTGCTGTATTAAAAGAATTTCTTCCAAGTATGAGAAAAAGAAATGAGGGAACAATTGTTAATGTGACAAGTATTGTTGGAAAAGTTACTTTACCTTATATGGGCTATTATTGTGCTACAAAGTATGCACTTGAATCTTTAAGTGAAGCTTTATGGCATGAAATTTCTTCTACAAACATTCGTGTTAAAATTGTAGAACCTGGAACGACAGAAACAAATTTTGTTAAAGGTAAAATTGTAGGCGATGTTCCTCTCTCTTTTTATGAAAAAGAAATGAAAGAAATAAGAAACGAAACAAGCTGGAAAGGAAGTTCTCAAGAATCTATTGCTCAAATTATTTATCAAGCTAGTACAGATACAAGTAAAAAATTACGTTATCCCGCAGGAAAATTTGTTGGTAGTTTCTTACTTTTAAAAAAAATATTGCCTGAATTTTTATACCTTAAACTCATAAAGAGGTTTTCTTCATAATGTATTATAAAAAAGAGGTAACAGAAATTTTAAAAGAATTTAGGACTTCTTATGAAGGTTTAACAGAAGAAGAAGCAAGATTAAGATTGAAAACCTATGGTAAAAATATTTTTCAGAAGTTAAAGAAAACTTCAATTCTCAACTTATTTTTTAATCAATTTAAAAATTTTATTATTTATGTCTTATTTGGATCTGCATTATTGGCTTTTATCTTTGGAAAAAAAATAGATGCTTTTGTTATTTTGTCTATTGTTTTTTTAAATGCAATTTTAGGTTTTTTTCAAGAATATAAAGCAGAAAGATCTATAGAAGCTTTAAAAAAATTAACACAACCTAAAGCAATTGTTCTTAGAAATAATAAAACACTTTCTGTTGATTCTTCAGACATAGTTCCTGGTGATATTCTCATTCTTGAGGAGGGGGCTTATATTTCTGCAGATGCTCGCCTTCTTGAAGTTTCTTCTTTAACTTTAGATGAATCTACATTAACTGGAGAATCAATACCTGTTTCAAAGAGTATTACAACGATTACTCAGGATGTTCTTCTTTCAAGTCAAAAAAATATGGTTTTTGCAGGGACACTTGTAAATAGGGGAAGAGGAAAAGCAGTTGTTGTTTCTACAGGATTTTCCACTCAATTAGGAACTATTGCTAAAGAAATACAACTTACAGAAGAAAAAGAAACTCCGTTACAAAAGAAACTTCACTCTTTTGGTATTTTTCTTACAGTTTCAATTTTGTTTATTTGTGCACTTATTTTTTTATTAAACTTTTTTAAGGGAATTTCCTTTGTAGACTCTTTCTTAATTGCAATTGCCTTGGCAGTAGCAGCAATACCTGAAGGTTTACCTGCAGTCATAACAATTACTTTAGCATTAGGAACACAAAGAATGCTTAAAAAAAATGCATTAATGAGAAAATTATCTGCAGTTGAAGCTCTTGGAAGTGTTACTGTTATTTGCACAGATAAAACAGGAACTTTAACTAAAAATGAGATGACTGTAACTAAAATCTTTACAAATAATAAATTAATTGAAGTTACTGGGAAAGGATATGAAACCAAAGGAATGTTTTTTCATGATTCTTGCGAAATAGAGGGACTTGAACTTAAAAAGATTATGGAGATTGCCTCTCTTTGTACGAATGCTTCTTTAGAGGGACCTTGTGATCCAACTGAAAAAGCATTATTAGTAGCTGCAGTAAAATCAAATTTTCATAAAAAAGCTGAACGAATAAAGGAAGTTCCTTTTAGTTCTGAAACAAAATTTATGATTACTTTAGATAAAGTAGATAATAACTTAATTTATCATTTAAAGGGAGCTCCAGAAGTTGTTTTAGAAAAATGCACTAAAATTTTTTACAATCATAAAGAAATTAATTTAACAACACAACAAAGAAGAGAACTTAAGAAGACTTATGAGTCTTTAGCTTCTGAAGCATTACGTGTTGTTGCTTTAGCTTATTCTCAAAATGAAAAAGATTATGTTTTTGTTGGCTTTATGGGAATGATTGATCCTCCACGCGAACATGTAAAATCTTCAATAGAACTTTGTAAAAAGGCAGGAATAAAAGTTATCATGATTACTGGAGATCATGCATTAACAGCACGAGCAATAGCACAAGAAGTAGGTATTATTGGCGAACTTATTACTGGAGAAGAACTTGAAAAGATGCATCAAGAACACTTAGAAAAAATTGTTGCTAGCGTTCAGATTTATGCGCGAGTTACTCCTCATCATAAATTAAGAATTTTAAAAGCATTACAAGCTCAAGGACATATTGTTGCAATGACTGGAGATGGAGTTAATGATGCTCTTACTTTAAAAAATGCAGATATTGGAATTTCTGTTGGATCTGGAACTGATCTTGCTAAAAGTTCTTCAGACATGATCCTTCTTGATGATAATTTTGTAACTTTAGTTCATGCAATAAAAGAAGGAAGAGGAATTTATAAAAATATGAAAGAATTTATAGGTTATTTATTTTCTTGTAATCTTTCAGAAATTTTAGTTCTTTTATTCTCAGTTTTAATAGGCTTGCCTCTCCCCCTTATTCCTATACAATTACTTTTAATAAATCTTTTAACAGATAGTTTTCCTGCTTTAGCATTAGGACTTAACACTATAGAAGATGAAATCATGTCTGAACAACCAAGAAATCCAAAAGAAAATATTCTTACTTCTAAAGATTTATTAGTACTTTTTTCACAAGCTGCATTTATTACTTTACTTACCTTGGGATTCTTTATTTTTTATTTGAAAAGAGGAACTCTTGTCTATGCACAAACAGTTGCATTTACCATGTTAGTTTTTGCACAATTAGCAAATACGTATAATTATCGTGCTTGTAAAAATTCTCATTTTCTTGTAAGTTTATTTGCACATAAAATTTTACTTTTTGGAATAGGAATTTCTTTTTTTCTTCAATTAATAACTGTTTATTTTTTATCTACGTTCTTTAAAACAGTTCCTTTGCTTCTTTTTGATTTAATTCTTATCTTTGGATTTTCTTTACTTATTATTGTATTCAATGAAATTTTAAAACTATTTTTAAAAATAGATTCTTAAAGAACTTTCTCTTCAAGAAAGTCTTCAGATAAACCCTTTATTTCTTTAGGTCTTATCATTAAATCAAGATAAATCTCATAAAGAGGGTGCTCCTTCACCTTGGGACCATAGTTATTTACAACTTCAAGAACACTTAAAGCTGTTTTTTCTATAAAATCTTTTGGAGATTTTGATTCATCATATTCGAGCATGAGCCACGTGAACAAGAGACTTTCTGTAGAAGTAAATCTAGAGAGATCATACTCCTGTCCATTTGTTGTTTGATAATGCATGTAGTCAAGAAAATAGGGAGATTATAAAGCTTTATGATCTTTTGATCTAGGGTTTAAAACTTTACTTTTTCATTTTTATTTCTTTAAGAACAGTCGTAATTTGTTCATCTTTCCAACCTTTACTTTTGAGCACGACATGTATTTTGTCTTCTCCTAGGCCTTTATTTAATGAACTTTGAATAAAAGATTTTACTGCATCATGATCTTGTTGAGTTTTGAATAACTGATTTGTTTGTTGAACATTTCTTATTATTGGTTTATCTCCCTTAAATAAACCACCGTTAAAGAAAAGACCAAAATAGATAATACAACTAATTAGTATTAATGCACCTATTAATATAATAACAAAATTAGTTGTGCTACTTTCTTTACAATCTTTAGGACAAGAAGATTCAGTTTCATCATTTTCACACACTTTATTTCCACACTCTGTTTTTATCTCTATTTCAATTGGTTCTTCTTTTGGTGTTCCTGTTACTACAACAACACTATTCAAATCAGCAGGTAATACTGCGGTTCTTGTTTGTAATGCCTTACTTAGATCAACTTCATTTATTTTGTAAATAATTTGATTTGTTGGTTTGAAAGCATAAACGTTTCCTGTTGGCGAAGGTTCTCCTCCAACAAAAACATTAGCCTTTTCTATAGTTATTCCTGCAGGAACAAATTCATACACTTTTGCTCCTGAGCCAGTAATGTCTTTTTTTATTAACATAAAATTTTCAGTTTTTCCTGGATATGTTAATTTTACAATTCTTGCTTCTGCATCTACTTTAACTTCTTTTTGTGCAGCAAGTAATTTTGTTTTTAATATTTCAGTTGTAAATTCACAACAGGTTGTTACTTGATTTAACCCTGTAATTTTTCCACTAAATGTGGAACTATCTACTTTGATGCTTAAGGGAATTTTTCCAGTAAAAGTACTTGCTTGTTGGATTAATAATGCACCTCTTGCACTTTTTATACTTTCATTGATACTTGTATTACCCATAAGTGTATCATAATTTAATTTTATTAAAGTAAGATTTGATTGTAGCGACATTAAAGATTGTTCCAACCCAATTAATTTTACTGTATCTTTTACTTGTTGAGGACTACTTTGTACAGTCCCAAGAAATGCTGCAATTGCATTAAGACTACTATTTATTGCATCTGTAGAAGTTGTTGTATTTTGTACTTGAATTACTACTGTATCTGTGCCACTAATTCCACTTGAATCTATTACTTCTAAACGAACATCATAATTTTTTGTATCATTAAATGCGTGATTTACAAGTATTCCACTTGCGTTTGTTCCATCTCCGAAATTCCAAAGATAATTTGTAATATTTCTTCCTGAAACTGGAGTAGAAGAATTTGCATCAAAAGTAACAATTTCATTTTTTGAAGGATTTAAATTCGAGACAATAATAAATGCTTTTGAGGCCTCTACTACTTCGAAGTCTACATCTCTAGATCTTTGACTTGCAAAGTCTACATAATACTTATAACTTCCCGTACTTTGTGGTGTTGTAAGTTCTTGATATTTATTAAGATCTAAACTTATTGTTCCTGTATAATTAAATGATTTTGGAGATGAAGTTATTTTTGTGAATTGTCTTAATGTGCTTTGAAGACTATGACTTGTATACTTAAAGTTTAACCCATTTAAAACAACACCTCCAGAACCAGTCATTGAAGTAATATTTAGAGGAATTAATAATGTTCCCCCTCTAGCAGTTCTATATTCATTAAAATCATCTACACTTAAATTTGCTTGAACTGTTGTAGCTAATTTTCGATCATAAGTAGCATACTCTCCAAAAATGAAAAAATTACGTGGAATTGCATTTCCATTTAAATAACCTTTCCCATTACTTGCAGAATTAGATCCTAAGGCATAATAGGTTTCAGTATCACTTGAATTTGTATACATACAAAGATATTCTTGTCTTGTATCTGGGATATTTTTTCTTAAAGAACAAGCATAATTTGCAAAAGTAGTAGTTATTGTATTTAAATTAGGAAGTTCGCAACAAGGAGTTTCAGGATTACTACAATCGGGATTTGTGTTTATTGGTAAATCTGAAGAGATTAATGTAAGATTTACTTTTGCTTGAGGAGAATTAGAAGAAAATTTTTTTAAACTAACATTAATCATATATTCTCCTGAATCATTAACATTAACAAGTTGACAGAAAATACTTCCTCCAGTCACTTCAGCATCTGATTGACTTGAAGAAATATAAGATCTATCAAGAGGAGCCCACCCATTTTTTATATCTTTTCTATATCTATAAATTCTTTTTTCCCCTAAATAGATAGAAACATCATTTAAACTACTTCCTGCAGAAGGACCGACATTAAAAGAAACATTTCTTATTTCTTCAACAGTTCCTTCACTTCTTAGATCAATACCAACTTCAACTTTTGAATACATATTATTATCAAGCGTGACTGTAACCTCATTCATTGGTAAAGAACTATTTGTATACCTTGCTTCGAAGAGATGAAAATTACTTGAAGTAAGCAACCCAGATTTATTTAATATTTCTATAATCCTTAAATTTCTCACAACATTACCTATGTGAACAACAAGCGCAGTATCAAATGGTTTTATTTCTGTAAAATTAAAAGTAAGATATCCCTTAAGATTACTGTTTGGACCAAATTTATTTATACTCAAATTTGAGTCTACATATTCTGCGGCATAGACAAAATTACTTAAGAGAAATAGTACTAGAATTACTATTAATCCTCTTTTTATCATGATCATTAAGATAATTCAGGATTAAGCTTCTTTAAAAGTTTTCCTTTTTCTTGTCCGATAACTTTCAGCTTTGCATTTATAAATTCTGTGTCAAAACTGCCTAAATCATAGAGAAAAACAGCTAATGCGCTTATCTCTGAAATTGGTTGGTTTGTAATACTTAGATTATAATCTGCAATATTATAGAACTCCCCTTCTACTTTTTCTCCACCAACAATTATTATTATTTTTTCCTTCTTTTTTAATTTTGTTTTAACTTCTCTAAAATCTTTTCCATACATCGTGAGATGCACAATGCAATATCCTTCTTTTTTCTTTTCTCTCAGAAGCTTAAGATCTTCTTTAACATATTCAATTTCAAATGGGCCTCCAAAGTTTTGTGTTATTTTATTCACACTTTCTTCTAAACTTCCATCTTTTTGTCCGCTATAATATATTTTAGAAGCTCCAAAAGCTCTTGCAGTTAAGGCAACATGAGTACTAATTCTTGGATCTCTTCCTATTCTATGGTTTAATCTTAGAATTTCAATCATTAATATAATAAATTAGTTACTACTTAAAAACGTATTGAAATGTTTAAATAGTAGTTTTTCTTTTTAAAGATATGGCTGTAAATATAGAAAATATTTTTGACAAGTATGTTGTAAAATGGGTCATGGAGATTTTTGTTAGAAAAAAAAATTAGATCATATTATAGCTAAAGATGAAAGAGAACTTAAATTAAAGATTGCAGAAATAGAGAGAAAAAGTCAAGGGATTTTAGATAAAAATTTTAATGATGGAAAACTTTACATCACTTTAGAAGTTTTAGACTCTGCTGATGGGGGTATAACTGAAAGCATTGATAATATAACTTTAATCATTTATCCAACTTATGTAGAAAAGAAAAAATAATTATTCTTAAAGTTGTGTTATAATTTTTGAACATAAACCTAAATGTTGTTGAATTATTATTTTAAAATTAGATTCGAGATATTTTTTAAGATTATCACCTGGACCAAATCCATATCCAATTTTGGGTATATTCACTACACGAGGGTGTTCAGGACGTAGTTTATTTTCTGGAGCAGCAAATATTGCAGTTTCTCCAATTGAACGTGAGGAAGGTTCTAAAATACTTGAAACACAAACTTTTTTTACTTTAATTATTTCACCTGAACCAATGATTTCTACTTCTTCTTCTTTTTTAAGTTCAATATAGGTTTCTAAAATTTGAGGAATAGTTATTTCTAAGCCTAATCCTTTAATTTCCTCTTTACTATATTTAATTTCACTGCTTAATATTTTACCCATCTCTTTTCTCTTCATCACAGCTTAATAAATATTTTGTTTACTGGGTAAGTTCATTAAAAATAAAGTTATAAGTTTCTTCTGGAGTGTGATCTGCATCAACTAAAAGTATTTTATTTTTATAATGTTTTAAGAGAGGTTCACTTTCTTGTCTATATACCTTGAATCTTTCTTTTATTGTTTCTTCATTATCGTCTTCTCTTCCTTCAAGCTTTGCCCTTCTTAATAATCTTGTTTTTAAAACATGATACGGAACGTCTAAGACAATTACTTGATCTATTGGTGAGAAATTATCTAATTCTTTTGCTTGATTTTTCGTTCTTGGAAATCCATCAAGAATAAAATTATCTTTAATTTTTTTTAATTTATTTTTAACAATATTTATTACTATTTTATCAGGAACTAATTTTCCTTGTTTCCAATATTTATCATGGGCTTCTTTTCCCAATCTTGTTTTTCTTTTTAATTCTTCTCTAAAGATTTCACCAGTAGAAAGATGTTGTAATTTTAAAGAATTTTTTAATAATGTAGCTATTGTTCCTTTTCCAGAACCTGGTGGACCAAAAATAATAAGTTTCATTAATAATATTTCTCTTTTTCTTCCTTTAAATCTTTTTGCCAAGAGTCTCTCATCTTCGTAAGAATCATATTTATCTCTTTTTTTAAGTTTGGCCACTTCTTAAAGACAGCATTAATATATTTTATATCGAGTTCATCTTTTCCTGGATCTGCATCTAAAATTAAAGAATCTCTTTCTAGCGTCATGAGTTCTTTATGTAATTTCATTAAATGTTCTTTTTCTTCTTCATTAAAAAAACTTGCTTCATATGCACCCATTGTGTTTTGTAAACTTGGATAGATAATATTTTCTACAATCCTGCAAAAGAAAAGAACTTTTTCTCCTATTCTCCTTCTTATTCTTCTACTTGGAAAATCAGGTTTATCTATCACACTTACTTCAAATTCATTATTGAGAAGATCATACTCTGGAAGTTCTTTATACTTTTTCTTTAACTTGTCATATTCATCTTTAAAATTAAACTCTTTCTCTGTCATGTTTTTAAAGAAAGGACTTGTTATTTAAATCTTTATGTGCTCTTTTTAAGGATTGAAATAAGCCCTCGACGAGATTTGAACTCGTGACCTCCGCCTTACCAAGGCGGCACTATACCGCTAAGCTACGAGGGCATGAACTAAAAGAGAATTAAACCTCTTTAAAAAAGTAACTGAGAATATTTTTAAATTGACACTCTTTCTTCTTGTGTTTCACAAGAAAGAGCTTGAGTAAGAACAAAGCTTAATATTCTAAGTTTATTATATTTCTTTTCAGTAATTGCTTCTTTTATTAACGCTTCATTTTCTTCAAGTTGAACCCAGATCATTTGTAAAACATTTACTGTAGGTGAACTCTTTAGTTTTTTAGATTCATATTCTTGATTTATCTGAAGTATACGTTCATAGAAACTATCTAAAATATTTTTTACTTGAATTATTTTTTTTAGGCACATTTCAAGATCTTTGTTTCTTTTTACTAAATTATTATTTTTGTAACTCTGTTCATTTAAACGCTGAACCTTTTTCCCACTTTCTTTTATAGCATAGGTAAGGGCAGTAATCTTCTCATTTAAAGAAGAAATTATCTTGCATAATTCCTCTATTAAGGGATCTAATGCACTTTTTATATGTGGCATCTTTTTTTACTCCTTTTTTATCTATTTTTATGAATTGCAATTGTTGCTCCAAGAACAACAAGTAATAATCCGTTAAATGTTAAAATTAAAGAAGGGAAATTAATCATTGCTTGCATTACTCCTAAAGCAATACTTATTCCACCTACAATTTGATACTCTAAACGTTTATACATCTCTCTTTATTATTTCATAAGAAACTTATAAATGTTCGTGTTTAGTTTTTGTTAAAGTTTAATAAGCAGGATTCTTTCTTTTTTTTATGAAAACAGGACTGGTCTTAGGAAGATTTCAACCCTTACATTTAGGACATATTTCTTTACTGAAACAAGCTTTAGAAGAGAATGACGAACTTGTTATTTGTATTGGTTCAGCTCAATTGGCAGATCCTCTTTTAATTGAAGAAAGAAAAAGAAGAATTGAGGAACAAATGAAGTTATTACCTAAAAAAAATTATAGAATTGTTTGTTTAAATGATCTTGAAGAGAGATCAAAGTGGCCTATGTATCTTAAACATTCTTGTGCTTTAGAAGGAAAAGAAGTTATTATTTATCGTGCAGATACTGATAAGATAACTACACACTTAAAAGAATTACATTTTGAAATAAGGATTATTAAAAGATTTTTATTTCCCTATAAAGGACCTGATGGAATTTATTATGAATTTTCTTCTGCACGTGAAATTAGGGAACTTCATACAAAAACACAGACGATGCATTTGATTTAGAAAAAAATAAAATAGTTTTATAAAATTATCTTCTTGCTCTCCATCTTTGTTGTTTTTCTTTAATATAAAAAAGATCTTCCAAATTTTCTGTATATTCTTTGTCAGGTATATAAAACGGGTATTCATAAGAATTAGCATTTTCAGGATAATAAAATACAGATATTCTCTCAAAATTTACTTGAAAACATAGTGAACCATCTTCATTTCTTGAATAAGATGATAGTTTTGCATTCTCACCTCTTTTAATAACAATATACTCTCCTACTGGATCATTACAAATATTTTGTCTCACTCTTGAAACCAACGTAAAAGTAAAGCCTTGCTCTATTAATCTTGTTACTTCATCAATCACTATTTTTTCCATATTGATAAGAATTTAAAAAGTTTTATAAAATTAATTGTTATGAACTATAAAATCTTTCTTTATTTTAATTCTGATTTACACCATTATCTAAGATTTTTAATATCTCGCTTGTATTCAGAACTATAACTTTGTTTTGTCTTTTCAATTTTTTATCATCAGGCCATAAAATACTACCTTCAAAAGCTAAGGTACACGCAAGAAACATTACATCTTCAGGAGAATGATTCTTAACTAATTCCCACGCTTCATTTCTATAAAGAAGAATTTGTTCATTAGGGATAATCCTTAGACAATTTAACAACAATCTTAGAATTTCTTCAAATTCATCTTCAGACAATTTAGATTTTGGTACTAATTCGTGTTTATACCTTCTTACAGCATCTAGAACTACTTCTGGCATTATTAAATTTGTATTTAGTTGATAGATCATACTTCTTACTGTAGAATCTTTAATTAGGGCAGCAAAGAGAATGTTTGAATCTAAGATAATAATCATAGTTGCATAAATTTCTTTGCAGCCTCTTGCTTAATCTTTTTCCCAAAATCTTCTACGTCTTTTTGAGTCAATTTATTTTTAGAAACTAATTTTTCTAACATTTCTAAGTCTTTCAATTTATTTTCAATAGCTTTTCTTGCTACTTCTGTCCACTTTATTTCAGAAAAATTTTTCATTTTGCTATGTATTTCTTCTGACAATGCTAATGTCATATTTACCATGTATTTTCCTCCTAACTTCTTTAACTTAAATAAGGTAAATAAGTATATAAAATTTCCTAATGCAAAATTGTAACGAAAGTTGTTGATGTAATTAAGAATAGTTGAGTAACTCCTAAAAATTTACTTTTACTGCAACACCTATAAATTTTAAAATAGATCTTTGACTTTCCTTCTGTATGCATGAAAGAAAAGATATCTCTGATAAGATAGGGCAACTCTTTAATTTAAGCGTAAAGGATTTTAACCCTATACTCCATTTTTCCCTAGCTGATGAAATTGTACGTGTTTTGGGAAAGCCTTCTTATTTTTTTAGATTGCAAGACTTTGTATCTTCTAAAAAATATCCAGCTAAAAAAGAAAAAGTTGGAAATTATTTAGTTCGTCCTCTTGGTTTTTTAGCCCTTCCTTTAGATTTTGGTTTAGATTCTGCACTTTTAATCAATTACTGGAAAGATTCTTTAAAATCTTGTCATCTTATCAAACGCGTTACTGAATCTTATTCTCTTACTTTACCTCTAGGAATAAAACAACTAATAACTTTTGAATATAGAGCTCATAAAGATTTATGGTCTTTTGAAAGATAAATTTTGGAGTTCATCAAGACATTGTAGCATCAGTACAAGAACTAACTAAATTAAAAAATAAAAATCAAAACTAATCTTTTTTTATGTAATAATATATTGTGGAGCAAAGTCTTATTTCTAGCATGTAAATTTATATTTGAGATTGTATAAATAGAGTATATTTTTATTTAGAAGTCCTAAATGACTTTTCCGCCAAGATAGTCGCTTTGAATTGTATTTGAGAAAAAATAAGAATTCATTTCAACAAGCTAAAGAATATCATAACGTCGCTTTAGAAAATGTAAAATGAGATTCTGCGGAATGAAATCATAATATGCGGGGGACAGGATTTGAACCTGCGTAGACCTAAGTCACAGGATTTCTCCCATTATGGTCTTAAGTCCTGCCCATCAAGTCCTTCTTTTAATGAAGATTGACCAGGCTCTGGCACCCCCGCTCAAGATCAAAGAATTAGCCGTACTTTTATAAAGGTTTTCGTTCAAGTTCTAACATGTTTTTTAGTTTAATTTTCTTTAAATCTTCACTTTCAAAACCTATTTTCTCTTTAAATTTGTAAAGATTTTCTCTTTTGGAACTAATGTTAAAATAAATACTTCTATTTCTTTCGTGATTAATTGAAGTGTAAATTTCATTATTCATTTTAATCGAACTTGTTTTTACTCCCATAGACCAAAATAATTCTCTAAGATCTTCTAGGAATTCAAATCCAGAACTTATGATTTTTTCATTTTTATTAAATTTTAACCTCAATGGTTCTATGTAACCTCTCTTGTCATATCTAGGGGAAGAAAGTTCATCATCACATAATGCAGTAAGAAATGATCTTTGGACTAGTGTTTCGTTACTTTTTTTAATCCAATAAGGAACTCTAAATGAAATATTAACTTTATTGCCTCTCGGAACTCCAATTGAATGCAATAATCTTGAAATAACACTATTATTATATTTTAGAACAAAACCCTCCTTTCTTTTATAAAACCTTTTTGGAGCTATATCAAATACGTTAAAAACTTTAACCATTATGTACTCAAGTTTTTTCTTAGTTCCGTAAAATCTAAAATCTCCAACAAAAACATCTTTATTTAAGTTTCCATCTCCCATCAAATGCCCGACAATGCTACTTAGCTCTTTTGAGGCATGAAGTGGGAGTAATTTATTTTCTAAAAGAGTTTTAACTACTTTCTTAGCCCTAGTTTTATTTTTATAAGTTTCAAAAATCTCTTTTTTAGTTAAAATAATCATGAATTTATTTAAGGAAACATTATTTATAAACCCTGTGCGTGTCACCCTTGTCGTGTCGTCCATAATTGTACTAGAAATTATATGATATAATGGCTATGTAAAAATGATCATATATTGCACTTCCTTTTGTTGTCTTTCGTGTTTCTTAATCTTACTATTTAGATAAGTACACAAATCTTTAAATAAAACAAAGAGATCTTTTTTTAATGTCTGATAAACCCTTTGTAGAACCTGTTGTTCTTTTACGAGGACCTTTTAAACCAGACCCAGAACTTGCAAAAGAAATAAAAAAAGAAGTAGATTTAGGTTTTATGGAACAAGGACTTTCAATTCCCCTTGTAAATCAGACACTGTATTCTGATTCAGTAAGAGGAAATTTACAAACTAAAATTTATTGTTATTATGCTTCTTGTTTGAAAGTTGAAAATTCTAAAAATCATCAAACTTATTATAAATTACGTTCAATGGATTGTTTTCAATTAAAAAAAAGATTTGTTTTTTTAGAAACAAAATTAATTTCTTCAGGAATAGATTATGAACATTTACTCTCTGGATTAAACACCGACTTTGGAGCACTTACTTTAAGAGAAAGAATATGCGTTTATGGTCTTGATGCAAAAGATTTTAAAAATAAGAATTATAGACTCGTACAAGAACCTCAAGACTTGAATTTTTCAGTCTATGTACGTTTTGAACTTCCAAAAAAAACTTAATATCTCTTAATTGTTGTAACTCTTTAGTTGCAAACATTTATAAATCCTTGTTCTTCTCTAAGCCTATGATTCGAGAAATT